>Ga0210403_10003674_pt1 | contig 13411 bp, 14 predicted proteins | sample IncBWC19MmetaG_FD_150863 | JGI IMG/M metagenome (GOLD analysis project Ga0210403, IMG submission 150863) | Forest soil microbial communities from Barre Woods Harvard Forest LTER site, Petersham, Massachusetts, United States - Inc-BW-C-19-M | ecosystem: Environmental > Terrestrial > Soil >... | reverse complement strand
CTCTCCCGACCTCAGCACCTTCCGGACCGTGTTCCGCGACACCTTCAGGTCGCGGGCGATCTCCTTGATCGTCTTGCCCTTGATGAAGTGCTCGCGCCGAATCCGCGCAATCGTCTCCACGACCAGCATCCCCCACCACCTGCTTCGTTCCAAAGCAGGCAGCGCAACAGACCAATCTGTAGGGGGCGCATTGCCTCATCAATAATGTTACCTGAGAACTGACCGTCAGGAGTGGGGCGGCGATACCGAATCGGATCGGTGTCGTCGATGGCAGGACGGATCAGCATGGGTACGCGGCGCGAGATCACGGCGGCGGTGGTAGACCGCTATCGATCAGCGGGGCGGATGGGCAAGGGGCGCATTCTCGACGAACTTTGCGCGGTGACGGGCTGGCATCGCAAGCATGCGGTTCGGGCGCTGGCAAGCCATGTCGGAATTTCGCCGGAGGCCCGGCGGCAGCGAAGTCCGACCTATGGCGCTACTATCAGGGATGCTCTGGTGGCGCTGTGGGAAGCCTCAGATCGAATCTGCGGCAAGCGTCTCAAGGTGATGATTCCGACGTTGTTGCCTTCGCTGGAGCGGCATGGCCGGCTCAAGCTCGACCAGGCCGGTCGAGCGCTGGTGCTCGGCGTCAGCGCAGCCACGATTGATCGCCTGCTGGTCGAGACCAAAATCGCTGCGGCTGGTGGTAAGCGCCGACGGGTTGGCTTTTATTCGGCGGTCCGACGTGAAGTCCCGATCCGGACGTTCAACGACTGGCACGATCCGCCGCCGGGGTTCTGCGAGGTCGACATGGTGGCCCATGGCGGCACATCCGTGGCTGGCTCGTTTATCCAGACATTGACGATGGTCGATGTCGCGACTGGTTGGACCGAGTGCATGCCATTGGTGACGCGCGAGAGCGGGCTCGTTGTGCGGGCCATGGAGCGCGCACAGAACCTGTTCCCCTGGCTCATTCGCGGCGCTGACTTCGACAATGACAGCGCGTTCATGAACGATGTCGTCGTGCCCTGGTGTCGCGCGCAAAAGATCGAGGTGACGCGTTCGCGCGCCTACAAGAAGAATGATCAGGCTTTCGTCGAGCAGAAGAACGGCGCGGTCGTCCGACGGCTTGTGGGATACGGTCGCTTCGATGGCGGCGAGACGACGCGTGTGCTGGAACGTTTGTATGCTGCATCTCGGCTGCACACCAACTTCTTCCAGCCGTCCTTTAAGCTGAAGTACAAGCGACGCGAGGGCGCAAAAGTAATCAAGCGTTATCATGTTCCGGCCACGCCCTATGAGCGCGCACTAGCGCACCCGAAATTGAGCAAGGCCGTCAAGCGGCGTCTTCGAGAGATTTATCGCACGCTCGATCCTGTGGCTTTGCTGGCTGAGATGAGGGACGCTCAAGCGGAGCTTGGCACGCGCGTCGACGCCCGAGCGGGTAAGCTCGTGGCAGCAGCCAGCCTACCGGCACCGACAACGAACGCGGCAGCGTTCGCGAAGAGGCTCGGCAATGATGTGCATCTGGGGGAGCAGCGCATCATCCATCGGCGCATGCACAAGCCATATAAAACGCGCGTCAGAATGCCATCGATTCTTGATCCGCACCGCCCTGACATCGAGCGCTGGCTGGCGGCCGAGCCTCGTCTGACCGCGCTGGCAATCCTCGGTCGCCTCGCCGAACATTCCCCCGAAAAGTTCGGGCCGCCGCAGCACACCATCGTGCAGCGCTTGTTGCGATCGCTCAGACGAAATGCAGCCGAGGTGATCATCCCTCGCATGGCCGGAAGTACGGCACCGGCCGCCATTGGTGATCCCGGGACTGGGGGCGGCGCTGCGTGTGATGGGCACTCCGCGACGCCCCCAGTCCCTCCGATCCTGCGTGCAATGACGCAACCTCGGACCGGCCGACAGTCGGAACTAAATCCGTCAAGCGAAAGTAACATCCTCAGGTGAGGCAATACGGGGGTCAAATTTGAACGCCGATTGACAGCAAGACAATCACCGAAGCTCCCAGAACTGCGAATATCGCAAAGGCTGCAAGAGATTTTATCATTGGGGCTTCTGACTGTGGGTAGAGCCATCTCGTCCGCTTGGGGATCATCTCATCAACAACCGCGGTTAGTAATGGTTCCGGTGCTACAACCCATATTTGTGACCGAAGCCATGATCGTCCAACCGGCTCAAGGTCCGAGATGGGTCAAACTGAGAAGAACTCAGTGTGAGCAAATGACTTCCGGGTTGCTTCCAGCGCTGATGGCTGCGTTCCCGACAATGTGTCGTATACTCAGAAGCAGCGTGACAATCGCCGCTGGTTTGTATTCAGCGATGCGTGACGCCAAATCGGCTTGAGCGGAACGACATGTAGCAATACGCTCGATACGTGCCATGTTATTCACTGGCGTCAGAACAAGATCGTCGAGATACCAACCTTGTGCTTTGAAGTACGCGAAGAAGTCATTCCGCACACTTCCTCGATTGCTCGTCGCATGTATCGGGTCATGCCGCTGTTGCCGTAATAGAAGAAAACGCCGGCAGCCGGTGTAGATTCGCCAACAAATAACGTGGCGACTTTCTCGGGGCGAAAGCTCTCACGCGTCTCTTGCACGGATTTGATATTCACGAACTCTCCTTTTGCGTCGCGAATCATTCAGACGAAATCAGCCCCTTTTCGGCGGATTGTGGAGCATTTGCGCGATTGCATCCAAACTCTGCATCGCGTGGAACCGAGCCGTCTCACGGAGCTGAATGTTGAATTCGTCGTTTGCATCACCTTTGCCCGGTCCGGCTGCCACGTTGGTCGGCAATGGAGCCGCCTGGAGCGAAGCGACGCTGCAGGTCATCACGGCCCCGGCGAATGCGCATACGAAGACCAATCTGACGGTACGCATGTTTTCCTCCGTCATTTGCCAGATCCTTAGCAACAGATGAACTTTGCGATCATGGTTATGGTTCCTCGCAACTATATTCCCGGGGCATCGCGCTGGCGGCAATCAGTCATTGACCCGAACGGCCGCATGCACGATCAATCAGAAGTCTCTCTCGGGAAGGTGAATTGACTCTGATGCGGCAAGGAAAAACCCTTGGTCCATTAGCGCTCGGGGTAAACAAGGAAAACGTCCATGGCGATCGTGAGATCGGTGACGATGCTAAGTTTGGCGCGAGATGCATTGGAGCGCTCCGCTAATGACGCGAATGCTGCCCAAGCCTATTTGTCGGAACGGCTGCTCAACGATGGGCAGCTTCGCGACGCTCTCGTTAAAGCTGCGATCGAATACGAAAAGGCAGCTGCTGTTGAGGAAGCACCGTCCTAAGCGGGCCTTTTCCAACAAGCATTGTCCCGCTTGCGGCTGATTGAGACCGAAATCTTCCCTTGATGGCTACCGGTCCTGGTAGCGGCTTGCAAAGCTTGATTTAGGACGAGGGTCTTGCCAGAGATCGCCGGTCGATTTAGGCCTCCGATTTGCTGCAAGTTGCAATCTCTTGTGACAGTCTTCCCCAGTAACAGGGACGCTGTCGGGCACAGCCTTGGCAAGAATGCCAGTTTTTTCCGGCAGTGGCTGGTAGCGCCTCGGAGGGCGGCAGCAATTTCGGATCGATTGAGCAAGACGCCACAGCATCGCTAAAGCAGAAAAAGCAGGGGCAGGCGCACCTGCCGAGCAGTGCGGTCGGGCTTACCAAGCGCAATCGGACTCGAGCTCCGAGACGGGTCTTCGCGTCGGCAGCCGTTTCCGGTCTACCTCCGACAGCCGACATGTGAACGAGCGCTGGACTTCGTCTATATGGGCCAAAAGGCGACCTCAGCGCTCATCAAGACACTCGGCGATCCGCTAAAATTAAGACGAAATCGGCGCAGCGAGTGAGCTGCTAGTCAGTACGAGACTTCGCTATCGTCTGCGTAAGGGACTTCAGCGCGCTTGCTTGCTTCAGGATCAATTGACATTGCTTTCGCGCTTGCGTGCCCGATAGCTCGACGAAATCCGCCGCGGTTGTTGTCCCGGCCAACTCCCGCGCGTACTCCAATGTCGTGATCACGTTTGCTTTCATCAGTTCGAGCGCCTCTGCGTGGATTTCTGCTGCGGCTCCTTCGAGAACCGTCAAAAAATTATTAAGGCTGGCACCGCCGTGGTTCTTCGACCCTGCATCGGTTGGCACCCGGTTCTCCGCGAGGCGCTTCGCAAAATCCAACGCAGCATTTGTACTGGCCTTGATGTTATTCAAAGCAATGTCCTGATAGTCCTGGGCAATCTTCACCACCATCTCGCTGGTGCTGCCAGAATCCAGGAGGTCGCGGCTGCGAGGCTCAGGCGCGGCAACACAAATCGGGGCCGTCGCTTGTCCTGCAACGGTCATCGGACCGGCTGTCTTCGCTGCGTGCTCTAATCGCGGCGTATCGTGCGGGGAAGTGGCGGTCGGGCAAGGCGTCACCGACAAGTCGTCGTCGAGGGCACGGCTCGCCGCCGCCGTGAGCTCCACGAGCGACCGACGCGTGGGACGTGTATCGCTAGCCGGTTGCCTTGATCGCGTTTCGCTCATGATCAAAAGTCTCTCCGACGAGTTGTTTCAAGACCCAGCGCCACAGCCCACGAATTTCTTCGGAGGCCCTTCCATCCTGCGCAAGCTCAGTGACGCCTAGCCCTGCCCCGAGCGCGTCCTGGTGGTCGTTGCGTTGTCCGACGTAGGGAAGTGCGAGCACGCCGAGCGTATTGAGCGACGTTGCAGCTTCGCTCAATCGGCAGCCGCGCGGCGGCGTCTGATTAAGGACGAAGGCGAATCGACGGTTTAGCCTACGAATAGCGATCAACGTCGGTATTGCAGCTTCGATGTCGGCCGGGCTCGGGCGCGCAGGGATCAGGCAAAGATCGGCGCTGGCAATGGCGCTCATAGCAAGCGCGTTGTTCGTGGCGGCCGTATCAATGATCGCGAGCCAGATCCCCTCAGCCTCGAGGCGCGGTATCGCCCGCTCGAGTTCGGCGGGATCGGCAACCCGATTGACGCGTGGATAGGGATTGCCGCGCCGCTCTTTCCATTTCGATATTGTGCCCTGTGGATCCGCCTCGACGAATGCAACGCATTCCCCGTTCTCCATCGCCGCGACTGCAAGTCCGACGGCCAGCGTGCTCTTGCCGCTTCCGCCTTTTTGCGTGACCAGAGCAAGCACGTACATGTCCTGCGCATCCCCTGATGACAATGACGTGTTCGGAAAAATCGAGCCTACGATATCGCAGACGTACCACTCCACGTCGCGAGTCGCATCAAGAGCAAGCGTGGAACTCACAACCAGTTCCAGCAGGCTGTGCTCTGGAAACTGCGCTCATGTAGAACGTTCCCGCATGTCCGGTTTGCGTCAAAAAGCGCTTTTGGACGTCGCCCAGTCACTTCCGGTGGAGCCCGCTAAGCGGACGATCTCATAGTCCGCCCGTACTTCGCATTACGGCCAATCAGAAACATCCTGCGACGGCACGCGGCCCTGCGCTTCCCGGCTTGGTCTGTGCGCGGCGAGCGCGTCTGTGTCGAAAATCCCACATTGCGACAAAAAAACGTCCGCGTGTCGCCTATCGAACAGACAGTCAAATCCGTTGCACTTCAACTTGCTCTTATTCGAAACAGTGATTGGCTGGGAAGGACAAAATGGATCGTTCCCTGACAAGTGACATGCCGCGCGACAAATACGTCGCGCGGTGCAAGCAACGAGCCTTCGACTATCTCGACCGTGGCGATCTCGAAAAGGCGGTCGCCTCGTTTGTCGGCGATATGAGTGCTCGTCCCGATTGCAAATTGCCACAACACTTGGCAGCGCTTGGCGTTTTGCTGCTGATGGCGAACGATGCGGTCGGTTGGGAGGCGCTAATCGAAGAATTTCGGTGATGATCGCTCGCGAGGATGATCAATAACGCTCGTTGCGCATAGACGGGGCTGCGCTCACTTTGCTGCCGAAGGTCTGGGTCTGCTTCAAGGGCCGCATTGGGCACGGTCTTATAGTTGGAGAGCCGTTCCACACCCGCCTTCCTTTCTCGATCCGCCAAGTAGAGGATAGAGAAGGCGAAAACGCCGACCATGGCCAAAAAGACCAAGTACATTTTCATTTTGATCTCCCTCGATACCAATGCAGGCAATAGACCGACGTTCCTTCTAATTGGGTGAAGCGCGCGCCGAGAAGGAGAAACAAGCATTTGCCGATTTGGTTAGGCGCGGCGTCGACAACCCGGCAATTGCCAACGGGTTCTCCGAGACCGCGGCTCTGCATGCCGTAACCCCAACGATCACTACCGTTTGGCTCATCGACACTATTGATCGCGCATTAGGTCGGCAAATTCCCGAGGTGTGTAACGCCGAGGGTGATGAGCTCCTATTCTGTACCGCGTATTATCCGTTCGTAGCTGGCACCACGACCGACGACATTCGATCGGCGTTGGCGCGTTGTCCTGAGCTTCGCCAGGAAAATGCGACCTTCTGGAATTGGATCAGTTCCGGGAAACCGACCAAGACTTTGGGTATGGAGAAGCATCCGCCGAAATCGCAAATTCTTCATCACGTCTCTCGGCGATGGCTCGCTCGTACTCGGCGGTGTGGAGTTAAAGGACAAGGCGTTGATGCTGTCGGTAAATTCTCAGGAACGTTCCGACCGCGGGCGCGCGCTCCTATCCAAGACGCTCGGGGGATTGGTGGGGCAGCCGTTGGTCGAGATGCAATCCATCGAGCAAGTGGCATCGCAGAATGCTCCTCTGCCGTCAAAGCTGGACATGTCTGAGGAGGAGCGCAGCGCTATCATTCATGACAGCTTGGACCGGCACTATCGCGACTTGCTCGACCAGCCGCTGCCGATGCTAGGAAATAAGTCGCCACGCGCTGCGGTCAGGACTGCGAAAGGTCGCATCAAAGTCGTCGATTGGCTTAAAACGCTTGAAAACGACGCAGCCAAGTCCGCTGGCCGCAATGCTGAGATAGCGAATTACAGCTTCAACTGTCTATGGACGGAACTGGGCGTCGCAGAATTAAGACGATGACAGTCGGCGAAGTTAGGTTCGCCGTTTTATTCTGAATGGTGGCAATTTGGCGCGCCTGAAGAGATTCGGAAGGGCGGATGTCCGGCGGTGGCCCTAATGCGAAGTGCAGGCGAACTGTGAAATGGTCCGCTTGTCGAGGTACAGCGGAAGTGACGGGCCGATCTGCTAAATGGCGCTGTTGCCGAGTAGGCCCAGGGAATTTCACCCTGAGCCTCTCACAGATCCGGACTTGATACTCTCGCATCATCCGGCTCGTGCCATCGATTGAAGGTTGCCGCCTTCCGTTGAACTTCGGGCTCCTCCCGTTGCCAGTTGGCCCGATTCATCGTCGATGACCCGCTCCCTTCGCTCCACGACCATTACAGCCGCTTCCTCGCTAATACGGAGCAGTCCGCCCCTCCCCGGCGCATCGCTACTTTCGGCCTCGCGGTTGGCGCCGCTTGGGCCTTTTCCCTTGGCATCGCCGGCCAGGTTCTCACGTTCCTTACAAGAGCCTGATTGAGCTTCGCGCCGTCTAGTCTACATGCCGGATGTCGCTCGGTCAGTATCAGGACATCCACCGAACTGATCCCGAAGGTAGGGTCAACCCTCGGTTCTGACATCACCTAATCCGCTTTCGACACTTCATCGACGGTTCGCTTGCGCTCGCCTCTCTCAACCGTGCCTGCCGGGATCATCGTCCCGACGTTTCTGCAGCGCTCACCACCATGGCTTTTGACCAAAGCGGCCCGCGGTGGCTTGGGATCAGCGACCTGATCGCCGAACCCGAAGGACCTACCTTCATCTCCTATAAAGTTGCGCGCAGCCTTTTGAACCGGCTACGCTTCGTGACACAAGACCCACAGCGGACCTCCTCTCCCACCCGCGCGAGAGGTCGACACCGCTAGACGAAGCGTTGCCTATGGAAACTAAGTAAGCACGACCGACAATATCTAGGTATTGTTTCGTGGGCTGTTTTGATCTTCCATATTGATCGCGCGCGGCATAAGCGCGAGTTCGATGGAGGAAACGATGTCGGAAGGCTTCACGATAGCCAATTTTCGTAGTGTTGCTCACGGCCTGCAGGAGGGCCAGTTTGCGGTCGGCGAGCGCAAGAAGGCGTCGGGCCTGCATGATCTCGATCCAAAGTACAAACGGTTGCTCGATGAGCCGGTCACTGTGACTCTGGGTTTGATCGGTCCGGACGACCGGATCGGTCTCACGCCGATGTGGTTCGACTATGAGGGCGACAAGATCCTGGTAAACACCGCGTCGCATCGGCAAAAGTGCGAATGGATCCGCAAGAATCCGCGCCTGACGATACTACTGGTCAATCCCAACAACCCCTACCACTGGGTGCAGATAAAGTGCACTGTGGAGAAGGAGATGCGGGAGTGGGAACCGGGCGGCGAATACGTAACCAAACAGCTCGACCGCATCTGGACCAAGTACACCGGCAAGCCTGGCCCCTATGCACTGCGCGATCCGAAGATCGATGAAAAGCGCGTCTTGTTTGTCTGCGGCATTGATCGGATTGCCACGTTCGGCGAACCGTGACCTGCGGCGCTAGAAAAGGACAAGACCGGGAGGATGCCGACGGCGAGCTCTACCATCGCCTCTCAGGCGGGTTTTGTTGTCAGCTGCGACTATTTCTCGCTCGCCATACGGTCGTGAACTGCTAGTCTTAGCCATTGCACGAGGCATGTTCTCGGCGGTGTCGAATGCGACGACGCGAGTTCATCACGCTCTTGGGCGGTGCGGCCATCACTTGGCCGCTCACAGCGCGTGCGCAACGGCCGGCTGGCGCCAGCAATCGTCTGGCTCTCCTTAGTCCGCCCGAGCCAAACGCACTGATGAATGAGCACGGCCCCAACCGCTACTGGCGGGCGCTACTCGGCCATCTTCGGCAACTCGGGTATGTCGAGGGACAAAATCTTGTAATCGAGCGCTTCGGGAAAGGAGCAACAAGATCTTGCAATCGAGCGCTATGGGAGAGACCAAAGTATTGCTGCCTTGGTAGCGGACGTTGTCCGCAGTAATCCTGATGTTGTCTACGTCGTCGGCAGTACGGTCGCGCGAATTTTCAAGCGCGCGACGGACAAGATCCCGATCGTTGCCCTGACCGGCGACCCCGTCGCGTCCGGACTGATTGAGAACTTGGCCCGTCCCGGCGGTAACATCACGGGCGTCAGCGTCGACACTGCTCCGTCGCTTTATGTAAAGCGGATCGCGCTGTTGCGTGAGATGGTCCCCGATATGTCGAAGCTGACCTATCTCACCACGCGCGTTTCCTGGGAGCTGTTCCAAGGTCCGCCGATGCGCGCGGCTGCCGATGCGGCGGGCATTGCTCTCGATGTGTCACTGCTCGAGCTTCCTAGCAGCGAAGCGGCCTATCGCGAAGCCATCGCGAAAAGTTATGCGGAGGGCGCACATGCCATCATGGTCGCTGATACCGCGTCTGCCTTCGAACCATTCCCTCATCGCGAATTTGATCGGCGCGGTGAAACTTCCAGCAATTTATCCGTTTCCGGAGTTCGTCGACGCCGGCGGTCTCATGTCTTATTCCTATGATCTCATGGAGTTGGTCAAAATTATCGCAAATGACATCGACGCCATCCTGCGCGGCGCAAATCCCGGCGATATTCCTTACTATCAGTCTTCCAAATTCGTATTGTCGATCAACCTCAAGACCGCAAGGGCGCAGGGGCTCACCGTGCAGGCGACGCTGACCATAGGCCACCCTGCGCAGGGCCGGCCTCGGACGCAGGTGAGGTCAGCCACGTCGGCTCAACCGACTGCGGTACGAAAAATGCGCATGTAGTTGCCGCCAGCGATCTTCCCGGCTTCTTCCGGCGTGAATCCGCCCGTTAGCATCGCGCCGACGAGATGCACCCATTTCGAGTAATCCTGCAGGGCACCAGGTGCGACCTGCTGGTCGGTTCCGATGCAGACGTGATCCACTCCAACAACGTCGACCATTTCTTTGAGCCCATCGACGTACTTTTCAATGCTAGGGAAGAAGTGCCAAATCCCGATCGCCCCGCCCGTCTCAGCAATCGCCAGCGCATGTTCGCGACTTATCTGCCGGCCGGTGAGCGGCGTTGGACCCATAGCCGGTGATCCAGATAGGGCCGTATGCGACAGGAGCAATGGTTTGGTCGCCACCTTAACGGCAGCCTTCACAGTGTCCTCGGTGGCATGTGCCACGTCGCAGACGAATCCGAGCCGATGGCACGCTCGGATCACCTCCGCGCCAAACGAAGTAAGCCCGTGGTGGGCAACCGTGCCGGTCTGGAAATCCCCAATGTCATTGAGAGTGTAGTGCACAAGCTGGACGTGCCTGACACCACGCTGGTGCACCTCCTCAAGCCTTTCCAGTTTCCCCTCAAGAAAGTCCAATCCTTCAACGTCGCCCACTATGGAGGGATTGCCCGCTGCATGCGCGGCTTCCAAGTCCGCTGCTGAAAGCGCACGGCGCAGGCCGTGGTGAGCAATCATCTCATCTACCCAATCAAGGCGGCCCAAATGGTATTCGTAGAGCTGGCCAGGCTGTGGTGTGCCCGCGGTCAGCACCCCAGCTTCATTCCTTCTTAGGATTGGACCGTCCGGGACGTCTGCAAGGCAAGCGATGGCCAAGGATCCAGCCGTCATGCCTTTTGCTAGATCATCATTAGGCGGCGCTTGAGAGGTAATCCCGGTGGTTCCACCATGCGTGTGGACATCAACTGAGATGGATTTGCGCAGCACATCCAGGGCAGCGGAAGCGGTTTCGGCTGTCTGGGCGGCCGCCGTCGAACCACGCAATCCGACAGCGCCACCAAGCATGGCGGCCACCGATGCAACTGCGGTGCTCCACATCCATTGCCGTCTTGTGAATAGGTGGCCATGACCACAGCAGTGAATACCGCAACAATCCATATCTTCCTCCCGAAAGGTAGGTTGAACGGCAGCTGCAGGGAAAGTTGATCTAAGGCACCACAAAGTTCAAGTGGATAGCGGCGTCGCGTGTCGGGAATCTGCCGCGGCACTGCGATCGAGCTCGTACCCGATTTTGCTGTGTGAGTGAGCAAATCTCTGCGCTGTCGTGCGAGGGGACTGCGCTCTCTTGTCGAGCTCGCGCCCAAGTGTGGCTCTCAACCCAAAGCCGGTAGCCGTTAAGCGATGGCTTTGCGGGGCAATCTGGACGAGCCGTGTATACCGCCCTTGGCACTTCCGAATCTGCCCCCTAGCCGAAGTCCCGTGGGTGCTTGAGCTTCTCTCGACTCCGCAGTTGATCGCATTCGCCGATCTATCCACCCCACTGTGTCGCACGCGGTGCCTGATGTGGGGGCCGGTCAGTCCATAAGGGCCTGATAGACGAGATTGCGAAGCAGCGAGCGGTAATGCGCCGCTATCGGCATCGGCGGTAGTTGTACCATAAAAACCGCAATCAGCTTCTCTTTCGGATCGACCCAAAAGGCCGTGCCATAGGCGCCCACCCAATAGAATTCTCCCGGCGATCCCGGCAGCGGATTGCGTCCGGCTTGATTGCGGACTGCAAAGCCAAGCCCGAAGCCCTGGCCGTCTTCGGGCGTCGGCGCCACTGCCTGCGCGTAGAAACCCTTCTGCGTCACCGGGCTAAACGCAATGCCCGGCGGCAAATGATCGGAGGTCATGAACGCAACGGTTCTTGGCGACAACAAACGCACACCGTTCAGTTCGCCGCCATTCAGCATCATCTGGGCAAACCGTGCATAGTCGGGCGCCGTCGAGACCAGGCCGAGGCCGCCCAGCATCAAATTAGGTCGCTTGCTAACGCCCCACATCGGCGGCCGTTTGCCTGTTGCGGCGTCGATCTGGGGCTCAGCAAGGCGCTCCAACTTCTCTTCGCTAACATAGAAGCCCGTGTCGACAAGTCCGATTGGTTTGACAATACGGTCGGCAATGAATTGGTCCAGGCTCACGCCGGAAACGACTTCGATAATGCGCCCCAACACGTCGGCGGACATGCCGTAGTCCCAGGTGGTTCCGGGCTGGTAGGCTAGTGGGAGCTTCGACAGCTTCGAAACAACCTCCGCGAGGGTCTGGCTCTGATCAAACAGTTTTGCATCATTGTAGGTCTGTTTGACGAGGGACTTGCCCATGGTGCCGTAGGTAAGACCCGACGTGTGCCGCATGAGATCTTGCACCGTCATTTCACGCTGCACAGGCTCAAGAGAGAGCTCCGGACTGCCTGTCGCGGGATTGACCTTCTCCACGCCCACTTGAAGATCCTTGAACTCAGGCAGATAGACGGACACCGGATCGAGCAGTTGAAGCTTGCCTTCTTCGACCAACATCATTGCTGCGACAGAAACGATGGGTTTGGTCATCGACATGATCCGGAAGATTGAGTTAGTCTTCATCGGCACTTGGTTCTCACGATCCTGAAACCCGATGGCTTTGAGATAAGCAACCTCGCCATTGCGGGCGATCAAAACCACGGCTCCAGGTATTGCGCCTTTATCGACATCCGCCTGGAACGCGCCCGTCAGGCGCTGCAGCCGTTCTGATGAGAAACCAAGTGCTTCGGGCTGGCTCGCCTCGGGCAAACCCTGCGCAAGGGCCGAGATTGCGACGCATGTCACCACGACCGACATGCAAATCAAATTGAAGAAGTCCCTTCGACGGTAGGTACGCATGCTTCCCTCCTGTCGTCTGCTGTGTCGTTGTGCGATTTCAATTCAAGACGATGCCCCCCAAATTCGAGCAAGCGTTGCCCCTGGGACGTCCCCTGGTCGGTGGGGACAACGACAGCAAGATAACACAACAATCATAACGTTGATTAGAAGATGTGCCGGCACAGCGTCATCGCGCCACCTGTTGGGCTCGCGTGCGTGGTTATCCGCAATGGGTAGCGGCATTTGCCCCACATCGACATCCATTCTAATGCCGATTGACATGGAAGGCACGCCTCAACACACCTTCCAATCCACATTCGGGAGAGTGTTTGGAACATGGAGCCGCTGGCACAACCCGGACATGCCGCGGTGGTCTGACGACGTCTACTGTTGGGGGTAGAACGGACATGCCGTTCAAGCTTGCCGACTTCCGAGTTTGCCGAGTAGGCCCAGGGAATTTCACCCTGAGCCTCTTACAGATCCGGACTTGATACTCTCGCATCATCCGGCTCGTGCCATCGATTGAAGGCTGCCGCCTTCCGTTAAACTTCGGGCTCCTCCCGTTGCCAGTTGGCCCGATTCACCTTCGATGACCCACTCCCTTCGCTCCACGACCATTACAGCCGCTTCCTCGCTACTACGGAGCAGTCCGCCCCTCTCCGGCGCACCGGATGTCGCTCGGTCAGTATCAGGACATCCACCGAACTGATCCCGAAGGTAGGGTCAACCCTCGGTTTTGACATCACCTAATCCGCTTTCGACACTTCATAGACGGTTCGCTTGCGCTCGCCTCTCTCAACC
>Ga0210403_10003673_pt1 | contig 13413 bp, 12 predicted proteins | sample IncBWC19MmetaG_FD_150863 | JGI IMG/M metagenome (GOLD analysis project Ga0210403, IMG submission 150863) | Forest soil microbial communities from Barre Woods Harvard Forest LTER site, Petersham, Massachusetts, United States - Inc-BW-C-19-M | ecosystem: Environmental > Terrestrial > Soil >... | reverse complement strand
GTTCGGAATGAAGAGGGCACCCGTGTTTTTATAATATTGTAACGAACCATCTGTCCTGCCACAAATAATATCGTCCAACCCATCCTGATTGACGTCAAACACCACAACATTTTCAAGCTGCCCGATCGTAAATCGCAGGGCCTCGGGGGATTGTCCGCTAAAATCGAATTTGTTAGTTCCGTTATTTTTTAGAATGTAAAGTTGCGTAACCGAAGTGTGTTTGTCAGTTGCCGTAAAAATAAGATCAGCTCTTCCGTCTTTGTTAAAGTCCTTGAATTGAATTTTGACATTATAAAATCCGAGGGCGGAAAAATTCATGTAATCGTTGGTGACCAGGCGAAACTCCGGCTGAGAAAAACTCCCGGTATTTTCGTATTGATAAATGGAAGCGCTTGAATCAGGCACCGCCCAATAACTGATGAACATGTCCAAATCACCATCGCTGTCAAAATCAGCAAATGCCGGTGATGCATAGCTCCCCGCATCAATCATCTGATCCTGTAATAGATTCTGCTTTTGAAAATTGAATTGAGGCGAACTAGTTGAACCGGCGTTTTTATAAAACCAGATCGAGTTAGAAAGGTCAATATCTGTCGTCACCCTTGCGCTGATGTTGGTGGATATAATCAGGTCTTTCACTCCATCAAAATCCATGTCTTCGTAAAATCCAGCGGGAAAAAGCAAAGTACTTGGAGTGACGGCAGGGAAAATGGAATAGTTATTCATCTGGGCCGTAGCCGGCGTTCCCTGGTTGGGCAACAGATACAGCGAGGTACAGTTTTGTTCAGAGAAAATAAGATCATGCAAGCCATCATTGTTTAAGTCGAGAGTCAATAGCGATTTGCCAGCATCGTGCAAAATTCTTCCTCCAGGTAATTGACTGCAGTCTATTCCTCCAAATGCGTAACGACCGCAGTTACACTCTTCAAAATTCCCCCATTTTGAAGTGATCCAATCCAGTTGGAGTGAGTCGCAACGCCCCGTATTTTCGATACTCATATTTTTGTGGAACTCCATGGATCCATACCCGACAAACTGGGCAACGATAACATCAAGGTCACCATCTTCATCAATATCATCGATAGCCGGAATATCCGTTCCATTGACTTGCAGGTTAATCGAACCGTTGTACCAATGCGTGAGGAGTGGATGACCTGGATTAAAAGGTCTCCAACTAGGTAGACTGCCAGACTTAGTAGTGTTCACAAAAACAGCCATGCCACCAGGGTCGCTGGTAAACAGGTCTTTTTTGCCATCGCAATTAAAATCACGGAGCAGCACCCATTGGTTAATGGACGGGGGAAAAAATGATTCATAGTCGGGAGCATACTGGTATTGGTTGCCCGCGTTGAGGTAGGTGAACATCTTGTTGGCGGTACGATCAAATACGGCGAGGTCGTCCTTCCCATCACCATTAAGATCGATTTTGTTGATCTGTGCGGAATTCAATCCCCCGGCCCACGGCATGGCGATGGATTTTCCATTAACTTCAACCGGAATAGATTGGTCGAATTGATAGGCGTTTTGCGAAAAAGAAACGTACCACCCCATCATCAACGTAAAAAGGAAGCTCGATTTCAACACCATGCTGATACAATAAAACGCACCTACAAAGTTACAGATACAGGATCACTTTATAATTAACAGCCACCCCCTTAAAAAATTATTAAGAATGCCTCGTATTTTCCACATCACATTTTAAAACGAGTACGAGAGCGCTACCGATTCACGTTCTTTGAATTGTGTTAAGCCGTGATAAAAATCTTGAGACAGAGGCAAAAAGGCATTGAGTAAAAGACCCACCTTCCCTTTTTGCAAATTCACTCCCGCCATACCGTTCAACAAGTAGCCACTGCTGCCCGCAACCTCCAGGCCTTGGTAATGGTTCGCTTTGTTAACAACCAAATTCACACCCAGTGTGGGTCGAATTATCACGGAGCCGGCAGCATAGGAATGAAAGTAGGCGGTGCTAAGGTAAATCCGATTGCCGTATTGAAACTGCTGCAGATTAACCGTGTTGACGCGGTAGGCAACGTTGGTAACCAATCCGTTGTTGCCTGTCATCAGGTTATGCATGGCATTTATGATATAATCAGTGCTTCCCGTACCCGGTGTGGCGCTAAAATCACCGACGGTAAAACTCAGGTTACTGACATTAACTGTGCTTAGACCGGTGGGCAATTTTATTCCACCGCCCAACCACAATATATTGGTGATTGCACTTTTGGTCTCGGCGCCATTCTTAGTTTTTGAGAAAACCTGATAGTTGCCCAACACAGTGATGTCACCCAGACCACTTGAATTAACATCTCCATCGTCGCTTAACTTATGGATCGTGAGGTAGGGCACAAAGGTCATCACCTGAAACTTGCCGAAGTTGTAACCTCCCCAAAGTTCAGTGGTATGAAAATAATCCCGGCTGAATTGTGAGCTACTATCGGTTTTAAAATGGGAATAGCTATAACGCACACTGACAAAGGCTTTTGAAAATGTAGGTAATATGCCGATTTGAAAATTGCTGTTGCCGCATCCGCAAAACGCACAAGCTAAAATCGAAGAAGCAGAGAATAATAAAAACGCAAAAAAAAGAAATAATTTTTTCATCATAAAGAATCGCTTTGAGTTTGAAAATAATACATTGGACAACCCCCAAGGGTGTCTCAAAAACAGGCTTCAAACTAAGCGAGTGGTGGGCGAAAAATAATGGCACTAACCCCATTCGATAAAACAGGGGCTGGTGTGATTGAAAATATCAAACGCGGTTCAGACGGGCTAGATGTAAATGCAAAATTATCAACCACGAAGGCAGAGATTTCAAATCTTAATTGCGCTAAGAGGGTATCCGGGTTAGGCGTTGGGTCAGCTAATTCCAAACCTTTTTCAAGAAAACACTTTCCGTAACACATGGTTATCGGTCGGTCTTTATTAACACAATAATTCTCAGCGATGTAATCTTTGCTCAATTGATAAAAAGTATAAAAACCGACTTTGTAGGCAGCCGGTAACGACAAGATTATTAGAAAAAAAACAGCAAGTTTTTTTCTCACGCTATTTGTTGCTGCAAACCCCGATCTGAAGAGCGGAAGAGGTTTTGGTTCCATTCACTCCTATATTTCCAGCTGCCAGGATCACTGCGCTTTCAGGACCGGAAATCGAAGCATGCACATTAATATAAGCTGATAGTTTTAACAAATCCCGGTAAGATACCTTCGTTTGGTCGGCCAGCTGTGAAATGATGGTTTCGCTTTTCCCTGTTTTTCCATAGGCCGGATTCAAAATGGCAGCAATAGCCGCACCATTGGTTGCCACATTACCCATGTGCAAATGCACCGGGAGCTGAGCAGTGCCATCGGTACCCGTTAATTGGACAATCACTGTGGTGGCCCCATCTTTTCTTTCCTTAAAGGTAACTGTTCCACTTACCGCATACTGCGATGCCTGCACCAAGCCGTACGAGGCCTGATTCCCTGTGAACTCTGAAACAGCTTCATTCTTCTGGCAACCCGTCAGAACCGCCATTGCAATCAACCACCGGGCTTTCATATTTTAAGGATTTACTAGCACTGCGAATATACAAATTTTAACGTTTCTGAAAGATTCAAATTACATTTGCCCTATGAAAAACTTCGTTTCCGATTCCAAGGAATCCACCCGCATGTTTAAAAGCGGTTTACTGGAGTCTGTTTCCAAAGTGCACTATAGCGTGCCACTCATTATCTATATTCCCGTCATCCTTTATTTCTTATGGAAGGGAGTCACCGTTGAAAACTTCAGCCTGCTGGCTTTCTTCTTAAGTTTTGGATGCGGTTTACTTTTCTGGACGGCTACCGAATATGCTTTGCACCGTTTCGTGTTTCATTATGCACCGGATTCCAGGTGGGGTCAGCGGCTTCATTATATTTTTCATGGTGTTCACCACGATTACCCCAGTGATCGCCTGCGTTTGGTTATGCCGCCCTCCGCTAGCATTCCCCTGGCGCTCGGTTTTTATTTTTTGTTTAGCGCTGTGTTACCGGCTACCTGGTTGTCATCGTTCTTTGCTGCCTTTTTAATCGGCTACCTGATTTATGATATGTCGCATTACGCTTTTCATCATCTCACTTTCCAAAATCCGTTACTGAAAAAATTAAAACAACATCATATGCGGCATCATTACCATGAGCCGGATAAAGGCTATGGTGTGAGTTCGGTGTTGTGGGATAAAATCCTGGATTCGGATTTCAAAAAACAGCGTTAACCTTTCCTTAGCGCAAAATCTCCCGAGCATTTACCCTGATTATTTCAGAGAGTTCGTCGGTAGGCAAATCGTTGATATCTCTCCCAAACGGATCTTCAATTTCTTCGGCGATCAACTCCACACTGAGCAAAATATACGATACCAGGAGCACCGTGGGAATAGTGAAATAGCCGAAAGTGGTGATGAAACCAAATGGCAAGGTGATGATATAAATGAAAATAAATTTTTTGATGTACATCGTGTACGAATAGGGAATAGGTGTCTTCTTTATCCTTTCGCAACCCCCGATCAGGTCAACGAAATCTTTTAGTTCCTTATCCAGGTTAATAAAATGAAACCCTGTTATGGTATTCGCTTTCAAAAGATCATCGGTCTTTTTATACAATGCTGATGCAATGTGGTTCGGTTTATGCCCTGCACTTTTCAGCTGATTTAAAAATTCCGCATCAGGAATTTCAAGCTCCGAATAGTCAATGTTGTTGCGGAGATGCTCTTTCGTGATAAATACCAGGTTACCAATCATCTGAGCAAACCATCGCCGATCACCTGATTCTTTCGGAAGAACGGCATTCAATTTCAACGCAAAATTTCTTGTACTATTCACTAACCCACCCCAAAGCCGCCTTCCCTCCCACCACCGGTCATAAGCGGAGTTGGTTCGAAAAACAAGGAACAAGCCCAAGACAATCCCTAATAAAGAATGAGCGCTGGTGGATGACGGAAAATGGTTGGGTTCGATGTGCTCCAGAAAAATGTAACAGATGACCGCCGTAAACACCCCCATGAAAAGTAGCGCAGGCAAAAGGGTTTTCATTACCTGTTTGCCGTAGGAATGAAAGATCAAATCGAGCCAAACTTTGGGGTTATAGTTTACCATGAGTCAATGTGCGTTTTGTGCATTACTATAATCAGACAGCGATGGGTGCTTTAATGGACGGATGCGATTGATAGTTGACAATTTCAAAGTCCTCGAACTCATAGTCGAAAATGGAATCCGGTTTTCGCCTGATCACCAAGGTAGGTAAAGGATATGGCTCACGGGATAACTGTAATTTTGCCTGATCAAAATGATTGGAGTACAAATGCACATCGCCTCCGGTCCAAACAAATTCACCGGGAATCAAATCGCATTGTTGTGCAACCATTTCCAAAAGCAATGCATAGCTGGCGATGTTGAAGGGCACGCCGAGTAGATAATCTGCACTTCGCTGATAAAGCTGGCAGGAAAGTTTTCCCTCCGCCACATAAAACTGAAACAACGCATGGCAAGGGGGAAGCGCCATGCTATCGACCTCTGCCGGATTCCATGCAGAAACAATATGCCTCCGCGAATCGGGTTTTGTTTTTATTTGGTGAATCACATTAGCGATCTGGTCAATTTTTTTTCCGCCGGGTGCCGGCCAACTCCGCCACTGGCTTCCATACACAGGGCCTAAGTCACCGTTTTCATCCGCCCACTCATCCCAAATGGTCACCTTGTTGTCTTTTAAATATTTGATATTGGTCTCTCCTTTTAGAAACCAAAGCAATTCATAAATGATAGATCGCAGGTGAAGCTTCTTGGTAGTTACCAGTGGAAAGCCCTTTGACAAATCGAATCGCACCTGTCTGCCGAAAACAGATTTTGTGCCAGTGCCTGTACGATCGGTCTTCACTACCCCGTTGTCTAAAATGTCCTGCATCAAATCGAGATACTGTCGCATGGCTGAAATTTTTATGCAAATTCGGGAACAGAATGCAAACAAAAAAGCCCTGACGGAATCGTCAGGGCCTTCATGCCTATTTACATTTTTTTAATTGCCATCCGAATTCACGCTTATCGTGGCTGATTTGCCCCCAACGGTTGCAGTAATCGTTTTGTCGCAGGTTAGCCCGTCGCCGTAGTCAACCGTATACGTTGACGACCCTGCCGTTATAGATTTTTTTCCTCCCACCGGTAGGAATACTTTTGAGGCAATGCACTGCGTTTCGTAAAGCAGCGGTGTCGTTATGTCCATAACAAAGTCTGCTCCGGCACGCATTGTTCCTGTTGCGCTATGCGCGGCACCGTTGCCCGAAAGCGTTGTGGTCTTTGCCACAAAATTTATTGCCGCATTAAAATCAGCATTTCTCACTATGGATGTCTGGTCTGGGAATGTTAATTTACCTCCCACCAGGGTGTGATGAAAATTAAGAGGTGTGGCCGTTGAATCGGGTGACAAATTAGTTATGCGATAGGTCATGCTATCATAAAACACGACGTTGCTTCTTGAATAGCCAGAATAAGAAATCGTGCGTGACGACCCTTCAGCCCATCGGCGGCCATTGTAGGCAATTGTGATTAAGCCTTTTCGACGCACACCATTGCCGTCAATTGCGCCCGATTTATAATCGATCGTAATTGTTCCCTGAGGACTATCCTTACCACCTGTGCCTGCCACACTAATGACCGCACCTGTTAAGCGGGGGTCAGAACCTAAATTTTGAATTGCTCCTGACACGGGGGCTGAACCAAGCTGTGTATCAGTAACGTTACTTAGAACGGTATTGCACATATCTGAGGTTTCATAGGTGAAGGCATCGGACACTGATTCTGAATTGATATTTTGAACATCCGTCGAATTAACCACGTCATTATTCTTTGAACAAGACGCCACAATAAGAATACCCGTCGCCATGGTGACTAATAAGCCTTTCATTGACTTTTTTTTCAAGTTTAGGCAAAAAAAAACAATAGAACGCTAACTCATGTTTCATGTGTTAGTAATTGTTTTTTAGCGGACACATGCCCGCCTGACCGGACAGGCAGGGAATGGCTCGATAGTTATCGGGATCCGTTGGGTGCGGAGAATCTTAATGGCCATTTTATGAAAATATTTATCTGCAAAAGAAACTTAACACAAATAAAAAAAGCCTCCGCATTTCGCGGAGGCTTTCCACACCTATCCAACCCACAAAATCTAAACTAATTCCCGTCGCCACTGACAGTGATCGTCTTAGTCTTGCCATTGACGGTAACTGTAACCGAATTTGTGCAGGTCGATCCACTTCCGAAATCCAGCGTATAAACAACCGGAGTAGCACCTGAGGAGGATGTTACTGCAATGGTTTTGGTTCCCGAAATTGGAAGAAACATGCCTGAAGCGAAACAATCTGCACGATGAATCAAATCCTTTGTTATTGACATGGCATAACTAGCGCCTTTTCTCGTGGTGCCAGAAGCCCCGCCACCGGCTTTGTAGGTGATTGTTGATTGAAGCGGAGTTGCAATGATAAGATCCCACACTACCGTAAATGAAGCCTGCCTTGTTATAGTCGTATTGTCAGGGAAGGTAAGGGTTAAATTGGTGGTATGGCTAAAGGTTGCTGTGAAATCCGTGTTCGTTAGTGTGGTGTCCACTACGGTAACATTGTAAGTACCGGTAATCGTTACGGCGTTTCTGGAAAACCCATCGAACGAAATAGTTCTGGTTGAGTGGGGTTGAAGTCTGCTGCCTACATACGCTATAATAATCTTCCCTTTACGTGTAACGCCACCGGTAGTTACTCCTGCGGTGCCGTAATCAATGGTGATAGTTCCGGAGGGGGCAGCTTTTGTTCCTGAACCGACAATGGTTATTGTGGCACCTTTCAGGCGACCATCCTTCCCGTCCAATCCGGTAATAATAATTGTTCCGCTTGAAACTCTCGCTCCTGTAAGTTGAGTATCTGAGACATTAGCTATGACGGAGTTGCCAAGATCCGAAGCTTCATTCGCTGTTGAGGAGGAAACAGACTCTGAATTTACATTCTGGCTATCCGTAGAACTAAGTGGATTGTCGCTGCTCTTACTGCAGGAGGCCAATACCACGATTCCGCTTACAACGATGGCTGATAAGTTTTTAAAGGTTACCAAATTCTTCATTTTCATAGAAGTTTAATTGTTTAGTTGCTTTGAGGTTTAATTAAAAAAAGGTTTAAAGTCTAACCAAAAAAATAACCCGGCGATTCTAAAACTGCCAGGTTATGTAAGACTAGTTGCCTTCTCCGCTCACAGTGATCGTTTTGATTTTGCCGTTGAGGGTCACCGTAATATTATTGTCACATGTTCCGTCTCCATAGTCAACGGTGTATTGTTCTGTTGCAGAGGAGGAGGTAACTGTAATCACTTTTGTACCACTTACTGGAATGAATACTTTATCAGCCAGGCAGGAAATTTTATGAACCAAATCTTTGGTGATCAGCATCTGGTAGGTATTTCCGTTTTTGCATTGTCCGGTGGCTTGTCCACCTTTCAACGTATGCCACTCATCGTTCACGGGAAGGGAGGCGCGAAACCATTCGCGTGTAATATCATGCTCCCGGGTAATCGTTTTACCGTCACCGAAAGTAACCTTACCCCCGGTCAAAATGGATTCAAATTGGAGGTATCCTAAATTGGTTGCATCAAGTTTGGTGACTACAGAATCAACCCCTTGAATATGAACATCGTTGCGGAAGAAATCGTTGTGGATGCTGAAGTAGGAGCCGACCATCCATCGCCTTCCGCTGAAATTGATCACAATCGTACCCGAACGTTTAACGCCGCGCTTATCGACACAGGTTGGATCAAAAGTGATCGTGATTTTTCCGGATGGATTGACTGTCGTGCCCGTAAACGTAAGGGTCACCACAGCGCATGTTAATCGGTCATCACGATCAGCCAATCCACTGATTGTGCCGTCGGTTCTGCCACCGGAATATTGCGTTGCCGACATACCACCAATTGCACTTGCGGAGACATCCGATCCTTCACTTAAATAGGCCGATGACGCTGATTCGGCATTTACATTCTGCGTATCGGCTGAATTAAGAATGCTGCTGTCTTTCTGACAAGACGCCAAAAAAATGAACAACGCCACCACCAGCCCGGAGACATTCTTCAAAATGAATTCACTTTTCTTGGTTTTCATCTGTTAATATTTTTTAGTTTAAGGTAACGTAGGCCAGTTCCATGGTTATACCTTTGGGAAACCGGCCATTCATCTAGGTTTTTCGCGTATTTTAGTGCTTTGAGTCGCCTCACCAAACAAGGTTTAATGCGTTTAAAAAAATTAATAATAAAGATGAAATTCCATTTCCAAATTAATTCGGTGATCTTAATGACGTCATCACTCTTCCTGGTAACCTCCATTTCCATTGCGCAGTTAAAAATAGCAAAACTAAAATATAATGGAGGTGGCGATTGGTATGCCAACAAGACCGCTTTGCCCAACCTCATTAAGTTTTGTAACCAGGAACTGGGAACCTCTATGCAGGAGGAAGAAGATGTCGTGGAAGTGAGCAGCCTGGCTTTATTTGATTATCCCTACCTCTATATGACAGGTCATGGCAACGTGGTTTTCACCTCCGAAGAGGCCGCCAATTTGCGCAACTACTTAATGGGGGGAGGGTTTTTACACGTCGACGACAATTACGGGCTGGACAAATTCTTTCGATTGGAAATAAAAAAAGTTTTCCCTGGTTTGGAGTTGGTGGAAGTGCCATTCACCCATCCGATCTATCATCAGAAATTTGATTTCCCCAAAGGCCTTCCCAAAATACATGAACATGATGGCAAGCCTGCCCAGGGTTTCGGACTTTTTTACGAGGGACGACTGGTGCTTTTTTATTCGTACGAGTGTGACCTGGGAAACGGATGGGAGGATCAACGCATTTACAACGATCCTGAATCCAAGAGACAAGATGCTTTGAAAATGGGGGCTAACCTGATTTCGTTCTGTTTTACCAGCAATTAAGGCGCCTGACGTCCTTGAGGCGTCTGACACCCTTGAGGTGTCTTGACGCCTTACTTCCCCAACACCTCTTCTAATTTCTGATCGAGGGCTGGGCCTCGAAGATTTTTGGCGAGGATCACACCATTCTTATCTAATAAAATTGAAAACGGAATGGCATTGATATTATAGTCGCGGGCTGCCTGGCATTCAAAATATTTCAAATCAGAAACATGCGTCCATACCAACCCATCCTCTTTGATCGCCTGCAACCAGTCTGCTTTATTGCGGTCAAGTGACACGGAATAAACTTCGAATCCCTTTGCTTTGAATTTATGATAAGCCTTCACCACGTTTGGGTTTTCTTTGCGACAAGGGCCACACCACTTCGCCCAAAAATCAATCAGCACGTATTTACCGCGCAGGGAGGAGAGCTTCACAATTTCTCCTTCGGGATTAGCCAAAGCAATCTCGGGGGCTACCTGACCGATGGCGGTCACTTTTAATTTAGTTACTACCTCCGATAACTCCCGCGTATAATGATAAGTCGGCCAATTCTTCTTAAATTTTTCTACCGCTGAAGTAAGCAAATCCATGTTCTTGTCTTTATCAATCAGGTTGGCATCTTGCAAAATATGAAACAACGCCAGGGAGGGGGGTTGTTGTTTCAACAGGTCAACAATTTGGCGCTGTCCGTTTTCTAATTCCTTCATATACGCTGCCCGCAGTTCATTGACTTTCTTTTCATCATTGGCCGTTGCTGCCTTTTGAAATTCAACTTCAATCGCCTTTAATCCAGGCAAATCCGGAATCCCACGATACATCATCTGTACTTTTTGGTAAAGATCATGATCAGGCGAGCCCTTAATTTCAACGCTACCTTGCGCGTCATTTCCATCGACATTCAACTCAATGGTGCTGTGATCCACCATCAGGTTCACTGATTGTTTTCCAAAAAAATTAATGCCGTAAATGCCCGGCTCCTGCAGATGAAGTGTTTTAGAATAGGTGTGGTCTTTGTTCAGCTGGATTAATTCCGGCAAACCTCCACCACCATTTTTCAATTCCTGAATTTTAATGGATCCTTCCTGCGGAAAATTGACCTTCCCTTTAATGATTACATCCCATCCATTGTCAACTGATTTTTTTTCAGAGTTGCAACTGATTGAGGTTAGGAAAAGAAGAACGTTGACGAAAAGTTTCATGTGTTAATAATTGATTTTTAATGGTCACAAAGTCCCGAAAGCTTTCGGGAGGCTGGAATTATCATTCCGTTGGGTGCCGGGAATCTTAATGGCCATTTCATTTGTTAATAATTTTAGGTCAAGGTCAGATCGAATGCCATGCCACGATAGTTATCGGGATCCTTTGGGTCTGCTTGGCTGATGGACATTTCATGTTGAATTACAATTATTTTCTTAACGGTTTACCAATTCAGTTAGTTTCTTTAGCAGTAGGTCATTGGCCGCTTTGGGATCGGCCTTGCCCTTACTTCGCTTCATTATTTCCCCCATAAACATGGTCACAATCCCCTTTTTCCCATTATAGTACTCCTCAACTTTGAGGGGAGATTCCTTAATTACCTCATCAATTATACTGCCAATAAATCCATGATCGCTATTTTGAATAAGATTTAATTCTTGTGCAAGATGTAGAATCGCTGAATTTGGTGACCGTACCAACCGTGGAAATAATTCCTGAGCGGCCACGGTATAGCTGAAACGCTTTCCATTCACCAAGGCAATCAACTCGGCTAATTTTTCAGCAGGCAATGCAAAATTCCTGAGGGAAATGGCGTTTTCATTCAAATAAGATTTCACTGGTCCCATTAACCAATTTGAATTTTCCTTTTTGAGTTGATTGCATTCACACAACAGTTCAAAATAAGCCGCCAGTTCTTTTGTCTCTGTTAAAACCTGCGCATCGTAGTCAGGCAGGCCGTAGTGGGTTACGAACTTTTGATAAAGTTCATTCGGCAAGGAGGGCATAGTCGATTTTATTTTTTCCAGCCACTCCTTTGAGATGACCAGGGGGCTTAGGTCAGGATCGGGAAAATAACGGTAGTCATTCAACTCTTCCTTCGTACGCATACCATAGGTTTTGCCGTCACTGACATTGAAGGTGCGCGTTTCGGAAATCACTGACTCTCCTTTTTCAATTAAATCGATCTGCCGCTCTACTTCGAAATCAATCGCACGCTGCACGTGACGAAAGGAATTCATATTTTTGATTTCCACTTTTTTTCCCAATGCTGCAGCGCTCTGCAGCGTCACCGAAACATTGGCATCACAGCGGAGCGAACCTTCCTCCATATTCCCATCACAGATATCCAGGTAACGAACCGTTTTTCGGACCTCTGAAAGCAATGTTGCCGCGTCTTCGGAACTTTTAATGACCGGCTCGGTAACAATTTCTATTAAGGCAACGCCGGCCCTGTTAAAATCAACCCGGGTGTCGGTTTCGTTTTCCAGGTGAATGGATTTTCCGGCATCCTCTTCCAGATGGATTCGGTTTAATTTGATTTTCTCAGTTGTTCCCTCTTTTGTTCTGATCAAAATAAATCCACCCCTGCAAATCGGGGTGCGATCCTGGGTAATCTGGTATCCCTTGGGGAGATCCGGATAGAAATAATTTTTGCGGTCAAATATCTGCAACTGTGAAATTTCAGAATGACAGGCAAGGCCCATTTTGACAGCATGCTCAACGGTCCGTTTATTTAATCGAGGCAGCGTGCCGGGGTGTGCCAAAGTGATCACCCCAACGTTCCTATTGGGAGCAATTCCGTATTCGGCTGAATCCGAACTAAAGATCTTGCTTTTCGTCAGGAGCTGCACATGAACCTCCAACCCGATGACAACCCTATATTTATCTCTAACGGTTTTGTCCATCTCAAATCAAACTCTTCGCTTTAATTAAAACTGCATCCAGGCCATTCAAGTTTTTGCCGCCGGCAGTGGCAAAGAAGGGCTGCCCTCCTCCACCTCCATCAATTTCTTTCGCTAATTCTTTTACCATGTCGCCGGCATGGTATTTTTTTGATGCTTCCAATTTTTCGCCAATCATCACGGCTACCTGGGGTTTGCCTTCCACATCCGCCGCCAATACCAACAACAGATCATCAAACTGATTGCGCAAAGCATACGCTATATTTTTCAATGTGTCGGCATTGGGCACACTCACTTTCTCTGCGATCAGCGTATGTCCGTTTGACTTCACGGCCCTGCCGGCAAGATCATTCTTCATAAGATTGGCCTGTTGTTGATGCAGTACTTCCAATCTTTTTTCCAGGGAATGCCTTTCTTCAATCAGGCTTTCCAATGAAGCCGAAATATCTTTCGGGTTTTTTAACAATGTCTTCAGTTCCTCCAACACAGCCAAGGATCCATTCACAAACTCCAGGGCGCCCTCGGACGTTACCGCTTCAATTCTTCGGACTCCAACTGCCACCGAACTTTCAGAACGATT
>Ga0210403_10003671_pt1 | contig 13414 bp, 11 predicted proteins | sample IncBWC19MmetaG_FD_150863 | JGI IMG/M metagenome (GOLD analysis project Ga0210403, IMG submission 150863) | Forest soil microbial communities from Barre Woods Harvard Forest LTER site, Petersham, Massachusetts, United States - Inc-BW-C-19-M | ecosystem: Environmental > Terrestrial > Soil >... | reverse complement strand
TGGCGGAAGAGTACAAGGTGAGGATCGCGTTGCACCCCCACGATCCGGCCATGCCTCGCGACCGGGGCTATCGCGGCGTGCATCGCGTGCTGGGCAGCGTCGATGGGCTCAAGCGCTTCATCGATATCATGCCGAGTCCTTATCACGGGCTCAACTTCTGCCAGGGGACGGTGTCGGAGATGCTCGAGAATCCACGCGTCGAGATTCACGATGTGATCCGTTACTTCGGATCGCGCAAGAAGATCTTCAACGTGCATTTCCGCAATATCCGCGGCGGGTTTCTAAACTTCCAGGAGACGTTTCCCGATGATGGCGACGTCGATTTCCTCCAGGCCATCAAGACGTACAAAGAGGTTGGATACGACGGCATGCTGATGCCCGATCACGTTCCGAAGATCGACGGGGACGCCAATGGCTATCAGGCTTTCGCCTACGCGTTCGGCTACATCCAAGCTTTAATTCAGATGGTCTATTCGTGAGCGCTCTCAATACGGCGCGGGGGCCCATCGATACCGCGCGGCTAGGAGTGACGCTGATGCACGAACACATCTTCGTGCTGTCGACCGAGATCATGCTGAATTATCCGGAGGCCTGGGGGGATGAAGAGCGGCGCATTGACGAAGCTGTCGCGCGGCTCGACGAGCTGGCTTCGCATGGCGTCCACTCGGTGGTGGATCTAACGGTTATCGGTCTGGGGCGCTATATTCCACGCATCCGGCGCGTTGCCGAGCGGACCAAAATCAACATCGTCGTCGCGACTGGAATTTACACGTACAACGACATCCCGTTCTACTTCCACTTTCGCGGGCCGGGCACGGTGCTGGATGGGCCGGAGCTGATGATCGAAATGTTCGTACGCGACGTCCGGCAAGGCATCGCCGACACGAACGTGAAAGCCGGTATTCTCAAGTGCGCGACCGACGTGCCAGGTGTGACGCCCGGAGTGGAGCGCGTGTTACGGGCAGTCGCCCAGGCGCACCGTCAGACCGGCGTCCCGATCTCGACCCATACGCATGCCCGTTCTAGACGCGGCCTGGAGCAGCAGCGCATTTTCCGCGAGGAGGGGGTCGATCTTTCGCGCGTGGTCATCGGTCATTCGGGCGACACCACGGAAATCGATTACCTGGAAGAGCTAATCGCCAACGGATCTTACCTGGGCATGGACCGCTTCGGCATCGACACCATCCTGCCGTTTGAGGATCGAGTGAACACCGTCGCGCGTCTGTGCGAGCGCGGGCGCGCGGGAAAGCTAGTACTGTCGCATGATGCCGCGTGCTTTAACGACTGGCTGCCCGAGCGCGATCTGCCGGCCGTGCTGCCGCGCTGGAATTATTTGCACATCCACAAGGATGTGATTCCGGCGCTGAAGCAGAGGGGCACCACCGATGAGCACATCCGGATCATGATGGTCGACAATCCGCGAGCGATCTTCGAAAAGCAGGGTGCATATTAAAGGATGACTTACCCCTTCGACCGGTCCGGTGTCGTTCGTGGCGCTGACAACATAGCTCGTTACTCGAACCTGCCGGATTCGCTGCTCGAGATGCTGCGCGCGACCGTTGACAGGACACCGCAGAACGAGGCGATTGTCGAAATCGGCGGCCCGCGCGTCAATTACCAGGAGCTTTGGGATCGCTCGGCCCGTGTCGCGGGCGGGCTGAAGAAGCAGGGCATCCAGCGCGGTGATCGAGTCGCCATTCGGCTGGGCAACAGTCTGGATTGGTGCGTGGCGTTCTGGGGAGCACTCATGTCGGGCGCCATCGCGGTGCCGGTGAACACGCGCTTCAGCGAGCCCGAGGTGGAGTACGTAATCACCGATTCCGGTTCGCGCTTCGTCTTTCTTCCCGGCCAGGAGCTGCCGGCTGGTGATCTGTTCGTTGCCGAGGGTTTCACGCGGCCCGACGTCGCCGCCATCTTTTATACCAGCGGCACCACTGGTTTTCCCAAAGGCGCGATGACTACGCACGAAGGGTTTCTGTCCAACATCGAAACCTGCCGGCGCGTGGCCGGTCTTCCGAGCGATGGCAGCCTGCGAACACTCGTTTCGGTCCCGCTGTTTCATGTGACCGGGTGCAATAGCCAGTTGCTGCCGAGCTGCGAATCGGGCGGCGCGACGGTGATTATGCCGGCTTTCGAAGTTCAGGCGTTCCTGCGTGCCATCAATCAGGAGCGCATCAATTCCGTTACTACGGTGCCGGCCATCTTTTGGTTCGCGATCAACCAGCCGAACTTCGCCGAGATGGACATGCAGGGCGTCCGCTGGGCGATGTATGGCGGAGCGCCCATCGCGCCAGACCTGGTCGGTCGAATCATGCGGGCGTTCCCCAACGCCCGGGTCGGCAACGGCTTTGGACTGACGGAGACTTCCTCGGTGGCGACGTTTCTTCCTCACGAGTTCGCGCACATCCGGCCCGATTCGGTGGGCTTCGCGGCTCCGGTTATCGATCTCGATCTGTTCGAAGCTGACTCGAGCGGTGTCGGCGAGCTGCTAGTCCGGGGGGCGAACGTCGTGAAGGGATATTGGAACAAGCCAGAGGCGACGGCGCAGACCTTCGTCAATGGCTGGCTGCACACCGGGGATCTCGCCCGTATCGATCCAGACGGTTTTGTCCAGATCGTCGATCGCAAGAAGGACATGGTCAATCGCGGCGGTGAAAACGTCTACTGCGTTGAAGTGGAGAACGCGGTGTACGCGCATCCTGCGGTGTTGGAATGCGCCGTGATGGGCGTCCCCGATACGATGATGGGCGAGAAAGTGGGGGCGATCGTGGTTTTGAAGCCAGGCGTAAAAGCGCAGCCGTCGGAAATCTGCGAGTTTCTCACAGGCCGGCTGGCAGATTTCAAGATTCCGCAATTCATGATCATTCGCGCCGATGCGCTGCCACGCAACCCGGGCGGGAAGATTCTGAAGCCGCGGTTGAGAAAAGAAGCGGATTGGGGCGCGGCGTTGCGTTAGCGCGTACCGCCTTTGCTGTACAAAACCAAACCAATCTTGCCGAAGTACTAAGGCCGATTTGCACGCCAATAGGCACAATTGCCGTCTAGCAACTATTACCCATATGGACTAAGGTTGATGAGTAGACGATGGATACCCGCCCGCAACAGGCCCGCGCAACGACGGTACGGCTCTACGCCGTGGGCGCGATTTTTCTGGTTCCCCTGTCGATCGGCGTGCTGCTGGTCAATAGCAGCGCCAGCCAGAACGCCCACGCCAACGAGATCAGCCGCGATGTCGCCAGCATGTACGCGCAAGGCATCGACTTTTCGAAGCCCGCGAACCGCAACATCGTCCTGAGAGCGGCGGAAGGGATGGGCGTGAATATCGAGCAGGGTCACGGAGTTTTGATCCTGAGCAAGATTCGCGTAGTGCACGATTCGGACTGTCCATCGGAGCAGCCTGCGAACTGCTCCAATAAAGGATTCGCGGTGGTCACGCAACGGTATGTGATCGGCAATCCTACCCTGCGGACCAGTTCCTTTGGCACGCCCGCGCGAGTGGATTCCTCTACCGGCAACGTGCGGAATTGGGCCGACGATGTCTCGGCCCGCGCGCAGGACTTCACCACGCGTTTGAACCCGGGCGAGTCCACGTATGCGGCCGAGTGCTACCTGACAGCGCCGGAATCGCATACCGGCGTCTACTCACGCTCGATGTTTTAGCGCGACCCTCGCAACGCGACACGCTGAAAGTCAACTGCCGGAACGCCGGGCAAGAGGCGATCGTCGGGCAAAGGCTGGCCCACTTGTGAACGAATCGGCACCACGCCGGCCCAGATGGGCATCGAGTAGTCTTGTTCATCGTCGATCGGCGGACCAGTGCGGATTTTGGCCGAAACTTCCTCGATCGGTAACGCCAGCACGGTGGTGGCTTTCAACTCCTGATCATTGGGTTGCCGGGCCTCTTCCCACCGTCCCTTCACGATGTGATTGGTGAAGCAGCGGAGGGCAGCGCGTTTTTCTTCGAGATCCGTCACCGGACGAGCTTTGCCGAGCACGACGACGGAGCGGTAGTTCATGGAATGATGGAACACTGAGCGCGCCAGCACGAATCCATCCACCAGCGTGACGGTGACGCAGACATCGATACCTTCGGCGGCCGAGCGCAGCATGCGGCTGGCGGAAGATCCATGGATGTAAAGCTGGTCGCCGAAACGAGCGTAACCGGTAGGAATGACGAACGGCTGCCCGTCGATCACGAAGCCGACGTGGCAGATGTAGCCTTCGTCGAGAATGGCGTGAACCTGCTCCTTGTCGTAGGCGGCGCGCTTGGGGAGACGCCGTACCTGGGTTCGGGAAGTGGGAGGATAGGTGTCCATGTTCTTTCTACTATACGGTGCCCGGGTGGTCGCTCAAAAGAGCCACTTCTGTTAATCTGAAGCAGTCCACTTATGCGGGTTGCTATGGTTTTGCAACGAGCGTCCTTGATGCCGCTTCATCGCCAGATTTACGAGCAATGGCGTACTGGCATTCTGACCGGACGCTTCCGGCGCGGCGAGCGCGTTCCTTCCACGCGGGAACTCGCCACAACGCTGGCGGTTTCACGCAGCACCGTTACCGAATCATACGAGCAGCTCATCGCCGAAGGATATCTGGATGCCACGCAGGGATCTGGAACCTTCGTGTGCCATGAGCTTCCGGACGAAGCGCTGTGCCCCAGTCGCGCGCGGATCACGATTAAGGACGAGGAGCCGGCCATCCGCCTCTCGCGCTACGGTGGCGGATTGCGTGAAGACTTTGTTTATCCGGAAACACCCCCGGGATTCATTCGATTCACGCATTGGAGGCCGGATCTGGAGCGCTTTCCATTTGCGTTATGGCGCAAGCTGGTGACCCGGCATCTGCGTGGCGCCACGCACGAATTGTATGACTATGCCGATTTATTCGATTACGCGGAGCAGTCCGCCGGCTATGAGCCGCTGCGGCGTGAGATTGCGGCTTACGTGGCGCGCTCCCGGGCGGTGCGATGCACTCCGGAGCAGGTGGTGATCGTGAACGGATCGCAGCAGGGTCTGGACCTATGTGTCCGCTTGCTGCTGGATCGTGGCGACGAAGTAGCTTTCGAGAACCCCGGCTATCAGGGCGCGCGACAGATCTTTCAGGCGCATGGGGCGCTGCTGCGGCCGGCTCGCATCGATTCCGACGGTGTTGTGATCGGAGATCTGGGTCGGAAGACACGTTTGGTATACGTGACGCCTTCACACCAATTTCCGACCGGTGTTTCCATGTCGCTGGCGCGCAGACTGGAACTGATCGAGTGGGCGCGCGGGCATCGGGGGTCCACCTCCAAAGGATCGGCGATTATCGAGGATGACTATGACAGCGAGTATCGTTACAGCGGCGCTCCGCTTCCCTCACTGCAAGGCCTGTCGCGCGGCGTTCCGGTGATTTACATCGGCACTTTTTCGAAGGTGATGTTTCCCGGTTTACGGATCGGCTATGTGGTCGCGCCGGAACGTCTGGTGCCGGCTCTGAAGCGAGCCAAATGGCTGGCCGACCGGCACACCTCGCTGCTCGACCAAGCCGCGCTTACCGATTTCATCCGCGAGGGTCATCTGGAGCGCCACATCCGCCGGATGCGGCGCCTGTATGGACGCCGGAGGCAGGTTCTGGTGGAGTCGCTGGCGCGTCACTTCGGTGCCTTAGCCCAAGTGCGCGGCGATGCAGCGGGGATGCATCTGCTGGTGAAGTTCGATGACGATCGCATTGCTGAACGCGCTTCAGCGAACAAAGTTCTGCTGATGAGTGCGAGCGCTTATTACCTCACGAAGGCGCCCCGCAGCGAGTATATCTTCGGATTTTCGTCTATCGGCGAACGCACTATCCGCGAAGGTGTGAAGCGTTTGGCGGCCGGTTGATTGTTGCTATCCTGATCGCTTGGCGAGCATCGTACCTTTCCAAGCTTATCGCTACAGCGCGAAAGCCGGCCCGGCTGAGAAGCTGGTCACACAGCCCTACGACAAGATTTCCGCGGCCATGCAAGCGCGCTATCTGGCGCTGAGCCCTTACAACCTGGTTCGCATTGTTCTGGGCGAGAAACGCGCGTCGGATACCGATCGCGACAATGTCTATACGCGCGCGGCGGCGTGTCTGAATGCCTGGATGGCGAACGGAATTCTGGAGCAGGATCAGACACCGAGTTTGTACGCTTATTACCAGCAATTCACGGTGCCCGACACTGGGCAGAAAGTGCAACGGAAGAGCTTCATCGGGCTGAGCACGCTGGAAGATTATTCCGCGGGCGTAGTGTATCGGCACGAGCAGACTTTGTCAGGACCGAAGAAAGACCGCATGGAACTGCTGCGCCACACGCACGTCCACTTCGAGCAGATCTTCATGTTGTATCGCGATCCTGAGTTGACGGTCGACAAGATACTGGATCAAGCGGCGGCTGCCACGCCGGACATTGAGGTAAAGGACGAGTATGAGGCAGTTCACCGCTTGTGGAAGATCTCGAATGCGGCGACGATCGCTCGTGTCCAAGAGAAGATGGCCGACCAGAAGCTGTTGATCGCCGACGGGCATCACCGCTACGAGACCGCGCTGGCATTCCGCAATGAAAACCGGCAACTGCGCGATGCCCAAAAGATGGCGATGGCCTTCGTCAACATGCACTCGCCGGGTCTGGAGATTTTGGCGACTCATCGCGTGCTCAGCAAGCTCGCAGGGTTCGACGCGGCCGTGTTTCTGCAGAAGGTCGGCGGACGGCAGTTGGAGTCAATCGATGAATTGCGGAAGATTTTCGCAAAGCTGGACCCCGGCAAGATCCGGATCGGCATCGTGCTGCGATCGGGCGAAATGCGCCTGTATGAACGCGACCGAAAGCTCGGCGAACTGGACGTAAAGGTTCTGCACGCAGAACTACTGGGCGGGATGCTGGGCATCAGTGAAGAAGCGGTGCGCGAGGAAAAGCACATCGAATATGTTCGCGGGCTGGATGCAGCCTACGGCAAAGTTCGCGAAGGCGGGGCCGAGATCGCGTTCCTGCTGGAGCCGACGACTATTGAGCAGGTGGCCGACGTCGCGTTCTCGGGCGGTGTGATGCCTCAGAAGTCGACCGACTTTTATCCGAAGCTTTTGAGCGGCCTGACCATGTACAAGCTCGAGCATTAGTCAGCGCTCGCCGCTGAGAGGCCCGACTGCGAAGACGAATTCGGCCACCGGTTTTCCACCGATCAGGTGCTCCTGGATGATTCGCTCCAGCACGTCGGGCGTCGCGGAGTGATACCAGACTCCATCCGGATAAACCACCGCAATCGGTCCTTGCTCACAGATGCGCAGGCAGTTGGCCTTGCTGCGATAGATGCAGTTTTCTCCCTGTAAAAGGCCACACTCGGTCAGTCGCTTCTTCAGATAATCCCAGGAGGCATTGGTTACCTCGCGAGGAGCGCATTTGGGATCGGTCTGATCGGCGCACAGGAAAATGTGGCGGCTGAGGGAGCCGATGCCGAGGATGCGAGCTTTTTCCGAGGGAGTCAAGTTGTAGAATACCGCTTGCTCACCTGCGCGGCTCGGATCCAGCGGTATGCACGCGACCTTTCCATTCACCGCCGCGACCGGACCAGTAGCGCAAAGCGGAATCGACCGTAGCGACTATGTAAAACAAAGCCACGCGTGGAAGTAATGGCGCCCAGGCGATCGAGCGGTTGTACAGACGCAGCGTGGGCACGTAGGAGACACTCATCAGCAGCCAGGCGGCCACGCCACACGCGGTAGCGATCGGGTCGCCGGTCAGCAGTAGCAGCGGAGGCGCGAGATAAATGACCGCCATCGCGAGGACGGTTCCCAGGAGGAGCGCGTCAGAGTAGCCAAGCTGTGTGAAAGCAGTTCGAGCAATCATGCCGCGGATTTCGGCGAAGGTCGTGTAGTCGCGGATGCTGCGAGTCTCACGCGTGAGTCCCAGCCAGATGGCGCCGCCGGTCTGCTTAATGGCGCGGGCCAGCGCGCAATCGTCGATCAGTTCGCCGCGGATGGCCGCGATGCCTCCGATGCGGTCGAGCGCCGATCGACGGATCAGGATGCATCCACCGGCGGCTGCAGCAGTCTTGCGATCGGGACGCGCAATCCAGGCCGGCGGGTAAAGTTTGAAAAAGAAAAACACGAAGGCGGGGATGAGCGCGCGCTCGGCCAGGGTTCGGCATTGCAGCATAACCATATAAGAGGCTAGATCGAGGTTATGAGCCTCGGCCCGGGCGATTAGCCCGGCGATGTTGCCGGGTGAATGAACGATGTCGGCGTCAGTGAGCAGAATGTAGTCGGGTTGCAGGGACGCGGCCTGTTCCAGGCCTTCGGAGATAGCCCAGAGTTTACCGGTCCAGCCGTCGGGCAGCGGGCGGGCTCGCACAATGGTGAGCCGCTCATCAGTGCCAGCCGCGGCGACGGTTCCATCGGTGCTGTGATCGTCCACCAGAAATACGCGCGGCGGCCCTGGATAATTCTGCTCGAGCAGCGACGCTATCGCACGGCCGATGACCGGTGCTTCGTTGCGAGCGGGGATTACCACGGCAATCGATTTCGGCGGGCCATCCCACTGAGGCGGCGGCGATTCTCGCATGCGCCAGAACCCGCCGCGTCCGAGGAGCAGATAGATCCAGCTTGCCAGCGACGCCGCGCCGATGAGTTCCGAAATGAACATTGATATTTATTCATACCGCAAGACCGCTCTTGAGTCGCGGCTCGGTTGAACTTGGTAGGATGTCGGTCAGGGCCGCCGGTGCTTCATTGAGGGAACCTCCGGACGGTCTGCCCGCGTCGATATCTTGGGTGGAGGTGTGCACAGCGTGCCGAAGGGGACCGGGGAAATCCAGGGCAAGATCAGCGGGCGGGTGATCATCGAGCAGCTGGTCCGCAATATGGAGCTGGGGCAGTTCGAGATGGGCTACAGCGTTCTGGTGCCCTGCATTTTCAGCCTATATTTGCATCCAGAGGATTACGCCCGGCTCACCGGCGTCTTCAATCTGATCCGCGAGGATGCCAAGCGCGCACTCGCATCGCGACTGGAACAATGGAACGCCAAGCCGCTCGGCCTGGGTGTGATTCGGGGCGGAAAGCAGCGCAAGCCGTACAAAATCGCCGGCCCGGATTGGACGTTCGAATTCTTTCCGGATTCCGAAGATGTTGTGCCCGTGGGCGACGTCGAAATTCACTCCGAGTTGAACGAAACGCCGCAACCGGGCTATCACGGAGCCAAAACTACTCTGCTCGATCGGGAGCCTGGCGTCGGAACCATCACCGGCCGGACCGCAGGCACGCGAACGGAGGCGCGGCAGCCAGCGGACAACGTGTATGCCGAGCTCCGCTACGAAGACGATTCCGGGCCCCAGCTTTACCTCATGACGCAGAACGAAATCAGCATCGGCCGCGGTGGAGACGACGTGCCGGTAAACGTGGCCCTCTACACCAACGACGAAGTCTCACGCGAGCACCTGCGCGTGCGGCGTGATCCGTCTCAAGGCCGCTTTCTAATCGTCGACAAAAGCATGAACGGCACCTGGCTGAACGGAAAACGTCTGCCGCGCGGAGTGGAAGAGGCCTTGCCGGCCCGGGCTCAGATCAGCGTGGCGGAAGTGATCACGCTGAACTTCGAAGCGAAGTCATAGGCTCATGAGCGTTGTCGAGAAATGGCGAGCAGGCGCGGTTACCGATCCCGGCCGCCTTCGCACCGAAAATCAGGATCGCGGCTTCGTGGACGAGGAGCGCGGCGTCTTCCTCGTCGTGGACGGGCTGGGAGGCCACGCGGCAGGTGAGAAGGCTGCCGATACCGCGCTGGAAGTGATTCCCGCCGAGCTCGCCAAGCAAGACGGCGACATCCGCGAGCGTATTCGCAACGCGATCGCAATGGCCAACAATCGGATCTGCGACCTCGCGTCGGAGAACGAAGCCTGGCGTGGGATGGCCTGCGTGCTGACACTGGCCGTAATTGAGGACGACAAGGTGATCGTCGGACACGTGGGCGATTCCCGGCTGTACTTGATGTGGAACGGCGCGCTACGTAAGCTAACCTCGGATCATTCCCCGGTGGGCGAGCGCGAGGATCGCGGTGAGTTGACCGAGCAGGAAGCCATGCAGCATCCGCGCCGGCACGAAGTGTTCCGGGATGTGGGGTCACGACGGCGGGAGCCGGACGATGCCGAATTCGTCGAGATGAAGGAGTTTTTATTTAAGCCTGACGCCGCGATCCTTTTGTGCAGCGATGGCCTGAGCGATCTGATCACCTCCGCCGAGATGTGCGAGATCATCGAGCGTTACCAGGACGATCCCGCGAAAGTCGCGCGCGAGCTGGTGGACGCCGCTAACCGCGCGGGTGGCAAGGACAACGTCACGGCAGTCTTCGTGGCCGGGAGCGAATTTCTGGGGAACGGATCGCCGGTGATGGCCGACGCGCGGGTACGCCATTCCATCACCAGAATGCGCCTCGGTTCGACGGCCGCGGGGGAGCCATCGGCGGGATCCCGCCTCGCCCGCATGCTCACTAGCCGCGTGGCCTTCCTGATCTACGGGTTTGTCCTAGGGGTGGTACTGGCGGTAGTCTGGAAAGGACCGTAACCCCGCGTCTGCCCGAACGTCCACCTCTTATCGGTACATTTGTGCTCCGAAGCAAGCAGCTTGGAAAATACGAGGTCATCCGCAAGCTGGCCCGCGGCATGACCGATGTCTATCTGGCGTTTGATACCGACGCCAACCGGCATGCTGTATTAAAAATCGTTGAGGAATCGCCCGATCCTCTGACCCAGTTAATCCTCCAGGCCGAGCGGAGCGGAGCGGCGATCCAGAAACAGCTGCACGATGCCGATTCGCGCGTCATCGAGATCTACGAGTTCGGCGAGCTGGATGGATATTTCTTCGTCGCGATGCAGTACATCGAAGGCCGCACGGTGGCGGAGATTCTCAAGCAGGAAAAACGCATCGAGCCGGCGCGGGCGGCGAAGTTGACACAGGAGATCCTGAGCCAGCTCGATCAGCTCCATTCTTTCCAGGCTGAAATCGACGGCGAGCGGAGGGCGGTAGTCCACGGCGACATCAAGCCGTCGAACATTCAGATCGGCAACGATGACGAAGTCCGGCTGCTGGATTTTGGAATCGCCAAGGTGCTGACGTTCACGCATAGCCGGACGCATCTGAATCTGGGCAGTCCCAGCTATTGTTCGCCCGAACGTCTGAGCCGCGGACAAGTAGATCGCAACGCCGACCTGTGGGCGGTGGGCGTGACGCTGTACGAAATGGTAGCCGGGTCGCCGCCGTATCAGGCTCAGGACACGCGCAAGCTGGAGGAGTTGATTCAATCACGGCGTCCTCCGCGGGCGCTGCCAGATGGTTGTCCTGGCCCGTTGGTCGCGATTCTCAACAAAGCACTGGCGGGAGATCTGCATCAGCGCTACGTTTCGGCGGCGGCATTTGAAACCGACCTGAGGCTGTTTCTCTTGAACCGGCCCACTATCGCCGAGACCGAACGGCGTACGGCCTGGAACACGAACCCTACCGTGGAAAAGCCGCGCCCGCATAGCATTCCCGAGCGCATGTCCGTCATGGCCGAGACGGTCCGGCAGAGCGCGATGAAGTTGAAGGCGCCGCGCGCGCAGCAACTCGCCTCGGTTTTGAGCATCTTGGTGGCGCTGTGCTGGGGACTGCTGGCCGGGCTGGTGGTGTGCGTTCCGGCGGGCTACTACTATCGCTTCTGGCGTGAAAGCAGCCCGTTTCGCGGCAACGCTGATTACGTTAAATCGAGCATCGCGGGCATCAATGCGGATTGGGATCTGTTCGGGCGGCTGCAGCGGCAGAACGCGTTCCTGGGAACGTTCTCGCCGACCACCAAACTTTCACCGGCGCTGCGGATCAATCTGCTGCAGGCCGCGGATGACGTCATCGACCGGTATCGCAACAACTCCGATCCCTCGCTGGAGGATTTCGATTGGCAGAAAGCAGTGGTCTGCCTGCGGCACGCCCTCGAGATGGACCGTAGCGACCGCACTGCGCAAGGCAAGCTGGCGCTCGCGAATGGCTATGTGAACCTGATGCGGGCGAATTCCGGCCAAGCCGAGCAGCGGCGAACTTTCGTGGATGCCGCGCAAGCGAACTTCGCGGAAGCGGTCACTTTGATTCCCCGCTCCGCCGATCCTCATCTAGGGCTGGCTCGGATTTACGTTTACTATGCGAAGAACGTCGGAAACGCGATCGCCGAGTTGCACGAAGCGCAGCGGCTCGGATTTCAGCCAGGCCCGAGGGAGACCGAGCAGGAAGCCGACGGCTATCGCTTCCGTGCCAATGTTGAATTGAGCGAAGCGCAGAAGTATCGTGCCACCTCCCGGGCCATGGAAGAACGTTATCTAAGGATGGCCCAGCGCGATTTCGCCCGAGCGCGTGAGTTGTATGAACCGATTGTCGGTTTCTCGAACGTCAATGTAGCGCTGCATCAGGTGGAAGACGACGATCTCACGCGCCAGCAACTCGCCGAGGTCCTGCAAAAGCCGCCGGCCAAGGTGGTCAAGGCAGTCAAAGCGAAAAAGCCCAAGAAGCAAAGCCGGCCCAACTGGAGGCTCAGCCGGTGGCAGTAACCAAGAGTTGGGAATCGAAAGTTCTGTCACTGGGTGGAAGGCCCAGCGCCCCGGGCGCAACCCAGTCGCGCATCGGCTGGCGTGAATTCGCATGGCTGGCGGCGGCGACGATGTTTGTCTCGATCGGACTGGTGTTGGTCTACTCCGCCAAGACCGCGCACTTCAGCGACCTCGCAAGCAGCCTCGACCGCGGCGAGCTGCTGGATCTCAACCAGGTCGACAAGCCGGATGATCTACTCCCGTTTCTGCTGGTGTTTTCCAACGCCTCCGAGCGTGCGTCTGCGGCGCATCGAACCTACGATTTTCTCGCGGCGCGCCAGCCGGTTCAAAATGTCGGCGTACTGGCGCGATTGCGTGTGAGCGACTCTGTACGGAAGCCGCTGTTGCCGCTGGCCAAGCTCAAACCGGCGTTCGTGGTTCGCACGCCGCGCGAATTTCAGAACCAGTTTCGGATTTGGATCGCGGTGTACCTGGCCGCTTTCTATGTGGTTTTTCTGGTCTGGCGGTGGAGCGGGTTTCGTGGCGACTTCGCGATCCTGCCCGCGATACATATGCTGACTGGCATGGGGCTGATCCTCGCGGTCAGCCTGCGCGACCCGTTGCGCGACACCATGGAGTTCAGCAAATTCTCGTGGGGCGTGGGCTTAGGATGCGTCGCGCTTTTGCTGCCATCGCTGCGCTGGCTGAATTATCAGCGCTTCACGCAATGGTGCTATGTCCCGCTGTTCGCGGCGTTCGCATTGTTCCTGGCGCTGCTTAAGTTCGGATCGGGACCGGGCGGTAATGACGCAAAAGTAAATCTTGGACCATTCCAGCCGGTGGAAGCGATCAAGATCCTGCTGGTGTTTTTCCTGGCCGGCTACTTC
>Ga0210403_10003670_pt1 | contig 13416 bp, 11 predicted proteins | sample IncBWC19MmetaG_FD_150863 | JGI IMG/M metagenome (GOLD analysis project Ga0210403, IMG submission 150863) | Forest soil microbial communities from Barre Woods Harvard Forest LTER site, Petersham, Massachusetts, United States - Inc-BW-C-19-M | ecosystem: Environmental > Terrestrial > Soil >... | reverse complement strand
TGAACAACAAAATTGCGATCGTAGTCATGCCGATCGAGCCCAGCACAGCGCCAAAATCCCACAGGCTCAAAGACAATCCAAAGGGATGCACCCCAGGATAAAAAAACACATACACGTTGCCGAGACACAGCAAAATGCGGAGTTCCGTAGGACCGAAGTAGAAGTAAGACATTTCAAACCGTGCCAGCGCGTAAGTTGCAAGAAAAATCTCCGCCGAAAGCAGCAGATACGCGACCAGCATCCACACTGCGATCAAAGGATTCATGTGTCCTGAAGCTCCCATTCCAGCGAGCAGTGCGGTTACGCTAAAGCAATCAATCACATGATCTACGTAGAATCCGTACCGCGGACGCTGCCGATGTCGGTATCGCGCCAGCGTGCCGTCGAGGCTGTCGCCGAACCAATTCACGGCAAGAAAAAAGCATGCCAGCAGCAATCCGTAGCGATTGAAGCGAGTTAGCGCGTACGAAGCGCCAGCTAGGAACATTCCAGCCGCGCCCAGGACGGTTAAATGGTCCGAATTGATCGACGCCGGCATTCGTTCCGCCAGCCATCGAAGTGCTTTCTTTTCAGCTTTTGTGATGAAACTCTGCTGGATTCGAGTCGCTTCGCGGAACTCCCCAACTCGCGATCCCGCAATTCCCAACTGTAATTCCGACATTTTCACGTCTCCACAGCGTACTTTTGGGGCACATTAGCCCCGTTCTGTGACGTATTTGAGGCGCTATCGCGAGCTAGAACAATGCATAAACACTCCGGCGAAGGTAAATTTGAGGTAATTCCACAAGTCTCGCGCGAACATGAAGTTGCGAGGAAGCTCAACGGCGCCGACTCATCATCGGCGCTGGCGCCAGACAGTTCTAAGGCCAGTCAAGCTTGATCACAGTCAGTATCCCCAAACTCATCTTCGGAGTTGTTTGCGCGGTGACGCAGCTCATAGGACAAAGCGCGCCTCGGCTCCAGACCAAGCCTCCGCGGCAATATACCTTCAAGGTTGTTCACATATTTCCGCACGATCCCACTGCCTTCACCCAAGGTCTTGCCTATCGTGACGGCCTTCTCTATGAGGGCACGGGGCTCCACGGTCGATCGTCGGTGCGAAAAGTTCGCCTCGAGACGGGTGAGGTTGTTCAACATGTCGATCTGCCTCCTGAGTTGTTCGGCGAAGGCATTGCGCTGTTCAAGAATGAACTCATTGAGCTCACCTGGCAGTCGCATACGGCGTTTGTCTATGACATGAACGACTTCCGTCTACTGCGGAAATTTTCATATCCGGGAGAAGGATGGGGACTCACAAGCAACGGCGAGGAACTGTTCATGAGCGACGGAACATACGACTCACACAAGAAGCGCCTGTTCGTTACAGGAAAACTGTGGCCCAGCCTGTTCGAGATTCGAGTTGTGCCAAAGCAGCGTTAGAGATGTGACAAAGTGCCGTGGCTTTGCGGCACGGTTGAAGATAGCCGGGGATGCAACCCCGGGTGGACCGTTACCAAGCCTACCGCTTATTTCATCATCCGCCTCAGGCCAAACTCGATGACTTGCGGGGACAGTTCGTAAAGGTGGCTTAAGAGCCAGCCGTGCCAGGGCACAAAAACTTCCCGCGTGCCGCGCAGATAGCCACGCAATATCGCCCGGGCGCAGCGCTCCGGGGAAATTCCCTGTTGCATGGTTTCGCCCAGACGTTTGCCTTCAGTTCCCTGCACCGTATTCACGCCGAAATTGGTGCGGATGCGACCGGGACATACGCTGATCACCCGGACGCCACTTGGCTCCAGTTCAAGCCTCGCAGCCTCACTGATCGCGTTCAAGGCATGTTTCGTCGCGCAATAGGCACCCATGTGCGGTACCGGCAGATGTCCGACGATGCTGGAGATATTGATGATCGTGCCCCCACCTTGAGCCTTGAAGATGGGCGCAGCGACCTGCATGCACTCGATCGCGCCGAACAGGTTGGTTTCGAACAGCGCGCGGCACTCGTCCATCGACATTGAGGCGACTGAATCAAGCAATCCGTAACCGGCATTGTTGACCCAGACGTCGATCTTCCCAAAACGGTTCTTAGCGACAGTAACAAGAGCTTCGATCTGCCGACGATCGCGCACGTCACATGCGATTGCGGCTGTCCGATCGCTGTCTCCTAAGCGGCTCCTGGCCTCTTCCAGCCGGGCGAGATCCCGCGAGCTCAGGACGACGCGCGCGCCTTCCAAGAGAAAGGCACGAGCAAGGGCCTCACCGATTCCCATGGAAGCGCCAGTTATCACCACAACTTGATCGCGACACCGCATGGCCTTCGGTTGTATATGCAGCGCGCAAGAGGGTCAAGCCGAGCATAGGGAACGCAGCATAGCGCAGGCTTGTCCAAATAACTTCGTGTCCCGCGAGAGAAAGTGCCGCGGTGTTTGCGGCACTGCTCTTGGGTACCGCGCTCTCTTTTTGCAGCAGTCAGTTTCAACGACCCTGTTCAACAACCCTACGGCATGCACGCCTCTGTCATGCAGACTAGGCATCCGTGCTCTAGAATCAAACGAGTGAGCGAGCTTCTCCCATTATTCCCGTTAGAACTGGTTCTATTTCCGGGAATGGCTCTGCCTCTGCACATTTTTGAGCCGCGATACAAAGAGATGATCGGTGAGTGTCTGGATCACAACTCGCCCTTCGGCATCGTTCGCGTCATCAAGGATGGCATCGCTCAGATCGGTTGCTCGGCAGAAATTGTCACTGTAGTGAAGCGATATGAAGACGGCCAGCTGGATATCGTCACGCAAGGCTTGCGGCGATTCGAGGTGCTCGAGATCCATCAGGACCGGTCATTCCTGCAGGCAGATGTGACGTTTCTCCTCGAAGAACCGGACGAGGCGGATGACGCGCGCAAAAAGGCGCTGGATCTGCATCATTCGCTGTTGTTAATGGCGGCGAGCGGACAGGCGGTTCCCTCCCTCGAGCCTCCCGAGGAGCTCCTGTCGTTCTATCTGATCTCGCAACTCCCGGTCGATCTCGACTTCAAGCAAACCATCCTCGCCATGCCTTCCGAATCGAAACGCCTGGCAACACTCATCGAATACTACGAAGCCATCCTGCCGAAGCTCGGAAGGATGGTTCAGGCAAAGAAAAAGAGCGGTTCGAACGGGCATGTGATGTAAGAGGGCGCGCCTGGCGGGCCCGCGTATAATTTTCTTGAGGTGATCTCATCTGTAATGAACCTCCCTACCACTCTGGGCGAACTCCGGAAAAGTGAATTTAGCGAACAGCGGCTGCGCACGCGTCGTGTGAAGGATGAGCTGCGCGACAACCTGATGGCGAAGCTCAAGACTGGCGAGCCCATCTTTCAAGGCATCGTCGGATATGAGGACACGGTTGTGCCGCAATTAGTTAACGCGGTTTTATCGCGGCACAACTTCATCCTGCTTGGCCTTCGCGGACAGGCGAAGAGTCGCATGTTACGCGCCCTTACCGGCCTGCTCGATCCCCGTATGCCGTATGTGAAGGGGTGCGAGATTCACGACAATCCGTACGAACCTCTCTGCCGGCAATGCAAACATCGCATCGCCGAGGAGGGTGATGAGACACAGATCGCCTATCTAAATCCGCAGGAGCGCTACGTGGAGAAGCTGGCGACTCCTGACGTGACCGTGGCCGACCTCATAGGCGATATCGATCCCATCAAAGCTGCACGTGGAGGACTCGATCTCGCAAGCGAACTCACTGTCCATTACGGACTGCTGCCTCGAGCCAATCGCGGAATCTTTGCCATCAACGAGCTGCCAGACCTCGCCGGCAAGATTCAGGTGGCGCTGTTCAACATCATGCAGGAAGGCGATGTGCAGATTAAGGGTTATCCGGTGCGCCTAAACCTGGATGTGGCACTCGTCTTCAGCGCCAATCCCGAGGACTACACGGCGCGCGGAAAAATCGTCACGCCGCTCAAGGACCGTATTGGCTCCGAAATTCGAACGCATTATGCAGGGACGTTGGAAGAGGGAGTTGCGATCACGCGCCAGGAGGCCTGGACCGAGCGCAATGGCCATCCACTGCACGTGCCGCAGTTCATCCGCGAGATTGTAGAGCAGATCGCTTTCGCCGCCCGCGAAGACAAGCGCGTCGACAAACGATCGGGCGTAAGCCAGCGTCTCCCGATCTCGACGATAGAAAACGTAATCTCCAACGCCGAGCGCCGTGCGTTGCGCAACTCTGAGAGCACGGTTGTTCCTCGCGTGAGCGATATCTATAGCGCGATTCCGTCGATCACCGGCAAGCTCGAACTCGAATACGAAGGTGAGCTGCGTGGAGCCGACACGGTGGTTCGTGACCTGATTCGCCTCGCTGTCGCGCGCACCTTCGACCAATACTTTAAAGATGGCAATATGCAGCAGATCACGCAGTGGTTTGATCTGGGCGGCCAGCTAAAGTTCTCCGACACAGCTGGAGCTGGTGAACTACTCGATGGACTCAAACGCATTCAAGGTCTCACGGAGAAACTGAACGCGGTTGAGGTGAAGGCGAAGGACAAGCCGGAACTTGTAGTTTCGGCAGCGGAATTTCTGCTTGAAGGTTTGTACGCGCACAAACGCATTGGACGAAGCGAGGAGCGCGTCTTCACCGCGCCGGAGAAGCAGCATCATCCCGAGAAGGCGATGGGTCGGGAAGAAATCCCGACGCGAAACAGGAGACCGTACAACTAGGGCGTTACCGGCATTCTGTAGAGACGCAGCATGCTGCGTCTCTACCTCCGCTGGTCGATCATGAAATTCATTAAGTACTCCAAATACGTAGCCGATCCAGCCGGTGAGATGAGCATGGAAGACCTGCTCAACGCGCTCTCCAATTATCTGCTCCAAAGCGGCTTTCAGGATTCCTGGTACTTTTACGAATTCAACGATGGGGAGCAAACTCTGGAACAGCTGCGGCAGGCTATCCAGCAAGCGCTCGAATCAGGCGAAATGCTCGACGAGAACATGCGCGAGCAGCTCGAGCAGATGCGCGCGGACGGCCAGCTCGACGAACTCATTGAAAAGTTGATCGAGCGCATGGAGCAGGAGAACTACATTACCGTCGACCAGCCGTTCGATCGATCGCAGCAATCGAACCTGCCGGGACAAACCGGAGAGATGCAACAAGGACAGGTTAAGTTCGAGGTTACGGACAAGAGCTTGGACTTCCTGGGCTACCGCGCTCTGCGCGATCTCCTCGGCTCGCTAGGCAAGTCGAATTTCGGGCGCCACGACACGCGTGATATGGCAACCGGTATCGAATCGAGTGGCGCGTCGCGCCAATACGAGTTCGGCGATACCCTCAACCTCGACATTACTGCCACTCTGTCGAATGCAATCCAGCGCGATGGACTTAAAGTTCCAGTTGAACTCGAATATTCCGACCTTCAGGTGCATCAATGCGAGTACCAGTCGTCGTGCGCAACCGTGCTGATGCTCGACTGCTCGCACTCGATGATCCTTTATGGGGAAGATCGCTTCACTCCAGCGAAGAAAGTTGCGATGGCGCTGTCGCAACTGATTCGCACGCAATATCCCGGCGATTCCCTATCACTTGTTTTGTTCCACGATTCCGCGGAAGAGCTGCCGCTTTCGCAGCTTGCCCGCGTGAAGGTTGGTCCGTATTACACCAATACCCGCGAGGGCTTGCGGATGGCGCAGCGCATTCTCGACCGCCAGCGCAAGGACATGAAGCAGATCATCATGATTACCGACGGCAAACCTTCGGCACTCACCCTCGAAGACGGTCGCATTTACAAAAATGCTTTTGGGCTCGATCCTCTCGTCGTGAGCCAGACACTCGAAGAAGTTTCACGATGCAAGCGAGCAGGAGTGATGATTAACACTTTCATGCTGGCCTCAGATTACGGGCTGATTCAGTTCGTGCAGAAGGTCACTGAGATGTGCCGCGGCAAGGCGTACTTCACCACACCCCACAACCTTGGCCAGTACCTGCTAATGGATTACATGTCGCGGAAGACGCGGACGATTCACTAGAATCAGGGTCGCACGTTCACTCCTATTACCCTGTCATCCTGAGGCCTGGTGTTGGCCCAAGGATCTCCCGGAATATTTCGGACTTCGTTGCTGCGTCCCGGCTTTTCGCCAGGATGTTTGGCCGAAGAGCCCGGAAACTGCATGGGAGTTCTAGTCATCGCGGGAGATCCTTCGGCCAGAACCAGGCCTCAGGATGACAGTAGGAGGAAGTACTGTGGGAGAGCCACGATCCATATTGGAACCCTAGGGAACCGCTTCGTTAAGCTGTCCCTAGGTATGAGTTATTTCTAAAACAGATTCCAAAGGTACTGATTGTAGACATCGTGGTGATACTGCACCTCAGGAGTCTTCACGAACGTTCCCAATAGCCGCGGGCAGCGATCGGCAGAGGCCTTCTTCAGATCCGCATAACGCGCCTTTACGTCTTCCCCGAGAAGCTTCGTCGTCCACTCGGCTGCAAGGAAGTTGTCGATCGCCGTATAGATGTTGTCCGGAAGGTAGCGCTCGGCCTGGCGCAGGTTCTTGATCTTCGCGATATCGCCCTGCAGGCCAGTGCGAAATACGGAGTACATCACCATGTAGGGATTGGCGTCGGGGCTCACCGAGCGCACTTCCACCCGTGAGGTCTTCTCGTTCCCAATCGGAATGCGGATCATCGATCCGCGATCCACTGGCGATGCCTTGATCTGGTTCGGGGCTTCAAAGTGCGGATCGAGGCGGCGATAGGCGTTCACGCTGGCATTGAGCATCAGGCAGATGTCGTTGCCGTGAGTAAGAATACGGTCGACAAAGGACCACGCAATCTTTGCCAGCTTCTCTTCCCCTTGCTTATCCCAGAAAATGTTCTTGCCGTTCTTACTGACGGAAACGTTAGTGTGCATGCCGCTGCCATTTACTCCTACGACTGGCTTGGGCAGGAACGAGGCCGTGAATCCCATTTTGGTCGCGACCTGCCGACAGATCAGTTTGTAGAGCTGAATCTGATCGGCGGCGGCGACGGCTTCGCCGTAGCTGTAATTGATTTCAAATTGGGAAGGAGCAACTTCGGGATGGTCCTTCTCATTCTGGAAGCCCATCGAGCGCTGTACTTCAGCGGTGGTGTCGATGAACGTGCGCAGCGGATCGCCGGGCAGCGAATGATAGTAGCCGCCGGTGTTTACGTAGTCGAACTTGCCGGTTTCGTTGTAGCGCCGCTCGGCGTCAGGTCCCTGGAAGAGAAAGCCTTCAATCTCGTTGGCGGCGTTCAGCGTATAGCCTTCGCTCTTAAAGAGTTGATCCGCCCATTGCTTGAACATACCGCGAATGTCGGCGGTGTAAGGCGTTCCGCCCTTGTCGATGACATCGCCAAAGACGAGCACTTTGCCGGCGCCAAACACGTCCGCCGGAGCCCAGTAGAACGCGGGCCAGTCGATGCCGAGGCGCAGGTCGCTCTCGCGCTGCGCGGTGAATCCGCGAATGGACGATCCGTCGAAAGTGAGGTTGTCGTAGCTGCGCAACAGAAACTTCTTGTCGTAATCGAGCATGTGCAGGCGGCCTTCGAGGTCGCTGAACAGCACGGTGACGGCTTTAATGCGCTTTTCATCCGTCAGGTAGCGCAGGCGCTCTTCCTGTATCTGGTCGAGTGGAACGCGCGTCTTGCGCTGTTCTTTTGCTTTGAGATTGAGATCTTCCAGCTCGTCGTAAGGAATGGCCAGGAAATTACGCAGTTCGGTCGACATGCATCTCCTCAAGGTGGAATCAGGGCCCGCAGCAACAACTCAGATCAGAAAATCAGACTATCGCGTGCTTGCACAGGACCAAAATAAATTTAATTGATGGAGGATATACGAACCGCTTTGCTGAGGAAAACGGCTCGCGTGGGCACTCGGGCGTCTTACGGCGGTTTCGAGGTATAAACTAGTGGGATTATTCCCCAGAACAGCCGCTTTCTGTAGAATCATCAAAGCATGAGTGCTTTGCTTCAATTTCTGGCTCGGCTCTCCGTTGGCATGTTCCTCGCCGGAGTGCTGGGATCGTTGGTGGTCGTAGTGATCAGCTTCTTCGAAGATATAGCGCTGTTGTTCGAAGGGGATGACGACCTCAACGTTGACGCTGCTACTACCCGAGCGTAGAGTTGAGCACGCAAACCACTGAACCCGGTCAGTTCTCCCCACTGACGCTGGGACGAATCCGGCAGCCGGTCTGCTAAGAATGCCTTCTGGTTCCCCGATCTTACCGCCTTCCAATCGAGTACGAATCGTAGTCGCCTCCTCGGTGGCGCTCACGTTCATTTCGTTCTGGCGCGCGGCCGCGATTGTCCTCAACGACCTCGGTTCGTCGGCATACTACGTGGGAGGAATCGCCGAAGACGCCTTTGGGCGCTCTGCACCGTGGTTCATTCTCGGCGTGATGTTGTTCTCCTTCGCCGTGCGCGCGGTGTACGTCGAGAGCTGTTCGATGTTCGTGCGCGGCGGCGTGTACCGCGTGGTGAAAGAAGCGCTGGGCGGAACACTGGCCAAGCTGAGCGTCTCCGCGCTGATGTTCGACTACATCCTCACGGGACCGATCTCCGGTGTCTCCGCCGGACAATACATCGCCGGACTGATCAACGAACTCTTCAGTAAAGCTGATGCTCACGGCTGGATCGGTCCAGGCTTTCACGCGATGTTCCACGGCACGCCGCACGTCAACGTGAATGGAACCGCCGTCGTTATCTGCCTTGCTGTGACTCTTTACTACTGGTGGGAGAACATCAAGGGTATCGAGGAATCGAGCGACAAGGCTCTGCGCGTTATGCAGATCACTACCGTCATGGTAGTGCTGCTGTTGGGATGGTGTGTAATTACGTTGATGAAGATTGGCTGGTCAGTCCCGCCCTTGCCGACTCCGTCGAACCTTCACTTCAACGAAACCTCACTCGGCTTTCTTGCTCACACTAGCCTGGCCACCAACTTTGGACTGTTTGGAATCCTCATGGCATTCGGGCACTCCGTGCTCGCTATGAGCGGTGAAGAGACCCTTGCGCAGGTAAATCGCGAAATTGCTCACCCCAAGCTGAAAAACCTGAAGCGCGCGGCGATCATCGTTGCGATTTACAGCTTCCTGTTCACTGGAATCGGCACGCTGCTCGCGGTAATGATCATTCCCCAGAGCGTGCCGGTACAGAGTTACGAGAACAACCTTCTGGCTGAACTGGTGATGTGGTTCAACGGTCCGCTCCTGTTGAAGCTGTTGTTCCGCACGTTTGTGGTCGTCGTGGGCTTCCTGATTCTTTCGGGCGCGATCAACACCTCGATTATCGGATCAAACGGCGTATTGAATCGAGTATCCGAAGACGGCGTCCTCACCGACTGGTTCCGCAAACCTCAGAAGAAATATGGAACCAGCTATCGGATCGTGAACTTGATCGTCGGCCTGCAGATCATCACGATTCTCTTAAGTCGCGGCGATGTAAACGTACTGGGCGAGGCTTATGCATTCGGCGTGATCTGGAGTTTCACCTTCAACAGCGTCGCAATGTTAGTCCTGCGCTTCAAATACAAAGGCGAACGCGGTTGGAAGGTGCCGCCGAATATTACGATCGCGGGACGTGAGATTCCGCTTGGCCTGCTTTCCGTATTCATGGTGCTGCTCACCACGGCCCTGGTGAACCTTGCGACCAAAAAGATAGCAACCATCACCGGCATCATGTTCGCGGCGGCGTTCTTTGTCATCTTCACCATCTCCGAGCGCATAAACAAGCGCAAGTTCAAGCATGCGGAAAAGGAGATGAAGGAGCACTTCCAGCTCCTTCACGAAGAAAAAATCGAGCGCGAGGCTGTGGGCATCCGTACGGATTCCACGATCGTCACCGTTCGTGATTACAACACGCTCCTGCAATTGCGTTGGGTGTTGCAGAACACCGACACCACAGAACACGATGTTGTCGTATTGGCCGCGCGACTTACAGGACCTGGCAGTGGCGAAGTCGATCTCTCAACGGAACAGATTTTCAGCGACCACGAACAGACGCTGTTCACAAAATGTGTGAGCATCGCCGAGAGTTACGGCAAGCATATTTCACTGATGGTCGTGCCCGCGCGTGACGTCTTTTCGGCGATCGTCCAGACTGCGAATTCGCTGGTTGCCGCGCGCGTTGTCGCAGGACTCTCGACCAAGATGACGTCGGAAGAACAAGCTTTCCGCATGGGACAGGCCTGGGAAGCGGCACCTCTACCAAAACACCAGTTCGTATTTCAGGTGGTGAAGCCCGGTCCGGAAGTACAGAGCTTCCGCATTGGCCCACACAATCCCGATCTGAAAACCGAAGACGTCATGCTCGTCCATCGTCTCTGGCTCGACGCGCGGCGCCAGTCGGGCACGGAAGAGTTGCATCATCACGACATCGTTACGCTGGCGCTGACGCGTCTCGCCGCCGACTATTCGCGCGACCGGCAATCGATTCTCAAGGAGCTCCGAACGCGCGGAGACGGTCTGGTGGGAAAGACTCCTCCGCGAGTTGGGCCGACGGGCAAGCCTCTCTCGAATCCCGTTTCGATACCGCCGACAAATCCAAGATCCAAGTAGGTTAGATCAGCCAATCAGCTTCTTGAGGGCGTCGGCATTGGTGACTGGCAGGTATTGGAGCGCAATGCTGGCCAACGATTTATAGAGCGTCAGAAGTTCCGGTCGCCCTTTTAGAACCTCAAGATGCTTGCGGAGCGTTGCAATGTCTCCGCGCCGCAGTGGGCCGCTAAATGCATGCTGAGGAGTACTCACAAGGCAGTTGTCGATGGTCTGGCGAACGATTGGCCCCATCAACTGACGCGATTTGCGTCGATCGAACCCTGCGAGTTCTCCTACTTGCTGAGCAGCAGCTATCAATGCCACTAGCGCCGGAGAGGAGAAAAATCCGAACAGGTGGTAAGCGGGCTTCAGTTCCGACGGAATGCGAAACGGCTTTCCTCCAAGGCTCCGCACAATCACGCTCACGGTAGCAAGCGCGTTGTGATCGCCTTCCAGCGCAAACGGCACTCCCTCCAATTCCGGTTTGGAACTGCGCACGAACGTCATCAGGGGATGCGCCGAAGCAATGCTGGCGCCGGCCGTCTTGAGCGGAGCGAGCGCCTCGGACCCGAGCGCACCGCTGCAATGAATCGCGATCTTACGCGTCCAATCGCCACGCGTCGCGATCTGGCTGGCGACGTCAAGAATGGCATCATCGGGTACGCATACCCAAGTGGCTTTGGTAGCGAATTGAGCGTCGCGGAGAGTGATCACACGTGCGCTTACCCGCTTCGCGAGCTTGCGCGCACGCGAAATTGATTGTGCATTGTTTCGAGAGACGATCTCGACTACACGATGCCCGCTGCTCCGCAATGCCACAGCCAAGGCTGTTGCCAAAGTTCCGGCGCCGATGATCGTGGTATCGATGGACCGCTTGCTTTTCGAGGGTGTCATGCGATGGGGAAAAAGTTGAGTCGCGACAGAATGTTAACCTATCGCTTCATGCCCAAAGGTCGCACGCACGCAAAGAGCAAAGTCCCGCACTTTCCTAAGCCAAAGCACGCAAAGATTCTGTCGCGCAAGATTGCATATCGCGGCAAGGTCTACACGGTCGTGGTAGATCGAGTTCGCGAACCAGGAGGCGTCGTTGCCCTGCGCGAGATTATTCGCCATCACGGCTCTGTGGTTGTGCTGGCTCTGGATGACTCCTCGGAGCCGCCACGCGTGCTCCTCGAGCGTCAATATCGTTACGCAGCCGACGCCTATTTGTGGGAGCTGCCAGCTGGTCACATCGATCCGGGAGAAAAGTCCGCGGCGGCCGCAAAACGTGAGCTGCGCGAAGAGACTGGAATGACAGCCAAACGGTGGAAGCGAGTCCTCAAGTTTTACGTTAGCCCAGGCATCCTCGACGAGACCATGGAGGTCTTCCTGGCGACTGGCCTCACCCAGGGAGAAGCGCAGCTGGAAGACGACGAGCGCATCCAGACCAGGTTCTTTCCTCTGCCTGCTGCGCTGAAGATGGCGCATAGCGGGACTATTAGTGACGCGAAAACGTTGACGTCGTTATTTTGGCTGGATTCAACGTATTAAGTAGTACTCCTCAACCTCTCTGTCAGCTCTTTTTGAGTGCTCTAAACGCGATTACTACTTTGACAACATAGTTAATTTTCTGCATAATTTTCACTAACCAGTAACCTCACTAGGACCCCAAGAATTACCCCTCGCGCCGTTCTCCAAGCTCGCTTTCGGGCGTGTGAAGTAAGTCTCCGTGCAGTCCCCAAGGGTGGTCTGGAAGCTCGGGTCCCGGCTCCTAGCTGTTCGGCCCAGAAGGAAACTCAGAAAAGGTATGCAAGTGACGCGAATTAAAGGCACTGTAAAGTGGTTTAACAACGCTAAGGGTTTTGGATTCATCGGTCAGGAAAGTGGACCAGACGTGTTTGTCCACTACAGCGCTGTAAAGTCTGAAGGCTACAAGAGCCTTCAGGAAGGCGATCAGGTGGAGTTTGAGATCGTGCAGGGCCAAAAAGGTCCTCAAGCCGACAACGTGACCAAGCTGTCCTAGTGAGATCGAGAATTTATCCAGAACCCAGCCAATCGGCTGGGTTTTTTGTTCCCAGGCATCGCGAGGCATAGGAATTTAGAATTACCGACGCACACTATGGAGAACCGTAACATCGCAGCCGTCTTTAATGAAACCGCCGACCTGATGGAAGTTCGTGGCGACGACCCATTCCGCATTCGCTCTTATCGACGGGCCGCTGAAGCTGTTGAAGGACTCCCAACCCGAATCGCGGATATCGCTGCTGACACGAAGAAGCTGCTTGAAATTCCCGGAATAGGCAAAAGCATGGCCGGAAACATTCAGCAACTTCTGAAGGAGGGTAATTTCCCCCTCCATGCTGAGCTACTTCAAAAGTATCGCCCTTCCATGTTGGAACTCCTGAAGATTCAGGGCCTCGGCCCAAAGACCATCGCGCTGATTTGGGATGCATATCAGGTGTGCGATATCGAAGGCGTGGAGAAGCTGGCGCGTGAAGGAAAGATCCGCGAGCTTCCGCGCATGGGAGAGAAGCACGAGCAGAAGATCCTGCGAGGAATCGAAGAGTATCGTCGCATCTCCGGACGCTTCTTGCTCGATGCGGCTGAGCGCACTGCGGAGAAGATCAAACAGTTTCTCGCTGAAATGCCCGGCGTCGAGAAGATCACCGCGGCTGGCTCCCTGCGCCGCGGACGCGACACTGTCGGAGATCTCGACATCCTCATCACTGGTCCGTGTTGTGCCGACGATCGTCTGGAACCGCTACTCGATCGAATTCTCACATTTCCCGGCATCAACGAGGTGCTTGCCCGAGGCGGCAACAAGGTTAGTTTCAGGCTGCGCGGCGGGATGCAAGTGGACGTTCGCACGCTGAAGCCTGAGTCCTTCGGGGCTGCGCTGCAATACTTCACCGGATCAAAGACTCAC
>Ga0210403_10003669_pt1 | contig 13417 bp, 9 predicted proteins | sample IncBWC19MmetaG_FD_150863 | JGI IMG/M metagenome (GOLD analysis project Ga0210403, IMG submission 150863) | Forest soil microbial communities from Barre Woods Harvard Forest LTER site, Petersham, Massachusetts, United States - Inc-BW-C-19-M | ecosystem: Environmental > Terrestrial > Soil >... | reverse complement strand
CTGCGCCGATTTTACGATCGCGTCGCAGACGCTATCGGCCACCGCCGCATCCTCTTCGCGATAGACGCAGGCAAAGCCAAAATTTCCATAAGGCGAACCCACAACCGCGCTCAATCCGCGATAGTTGAGGGCAGGCCCGGTAATGTTGAAGTGAGTAATCAACCCGTTCGACGAGTCGATGCGAACATGTTCATCCAGCGTGATATGCGCCCCCTGGCCAAAGTATTCCGGACGCGCGAACCATTCCTGCAAGAACTCTCGCTTGAAGCTGTCCGCCGTGTACTTCAAGTCAGTCGATTGTGCCGCGTAAACCCGGATCGCGCGCCCTGCATCTTCCTCGTGCCCCGACAGCGGAATCGAGACCGGTCTGGGCTCCTGCTCCGCCCGCCTCCATTTCGGATTCTTCGGCAGCGTGATCGACAATTCATAACAGGGCTGCAGCGTACACAGGCGCAACCGCCAGACCCCGCCGCCGTCGGGACCATCGTCGTCTTCGGTTGCCGATTTCTTGGCTCGAACGTGGCCCGCGGTCGCGCGTTCCTGGCGTGTCTTGCGGGCGACGTCACCCAGAGCTTGGCCAGAAGACTCCTGCCCGGAAGAGTCCTGCCCCCATGCCCCCAAGCTTGCGCAAAAAGCGAGCACTGCAAGCACCGCTAATCCCCGAATTGTGTTCGCCGAAAATTTCATGGCAGCCGCAACGAATTCACCAGCGTAGTGCACAAAACTTCCGCGTCGGCAAAATGCTCTTCCGGCGCCGTGCATCCCAGCAGGAATTGCGAGCCGCGGTTGTCGATCAACACCCGCTCCCCAATCCACCAGTGCTTCTGATCCCGCTGGTAGCGGAAGCGAGTCATCAGTGCGGCCTTGCCCTCGATCGTCAGATCCTGTGTACTAACGCTGTCGGGCTTTTCGCGCGACCATCCATTCGAGTTGGCCAGGTCGCGTATGCGAATGTAGTCTGCATCGGTCAGGCTGCGATAAGGAGCATTCACATCCGCCGGCCCCGCATACAGGATGATGGACTCGCCATCGAGCGCCGCTTTGAAGATGTGCTGTCCGTTGGTTCGCGACACCACCTCGGCCTTCTCCGGAATCAAGATCGATGCTTCCGAGCACTGCTGCGGATTCAGGCAAAACTGCAGCACGAACGATTCGAAACCCGCAGGCGCCATACTCGTTCCTTCCGTGTTATCGACCGCCGCCTGCGGCTTTCCGTGCGCTGCCTGCCGTGTCTGCCGCGCCAATTCGGCCAATGATGGGCCTTGCGACGACGGACTTTGCGACGATTGACCTTGGGACGTGGGGCCTTGCGACGCAGCCACCACCGAACGATCCTCCGGCGCACTTCCCGCAGCGGCCGGAGCCTTGCCTTCCGGGATCGTCACCGGATGCACCACGATGTCTTCCTTCAACTGGATCGATGGATAGATGATCTGTTCGCACACCTGCGCGTTGCTCAACTGATCGTGAAACTGCGTCTGCTTCGCAGCCTTTGTCTTCTGGACTTCCTCCCAGGTCGGATAGATGTTCCCGCAGGTCTGGTAGCCGAGAGCGCTGCGGGTCACGCATTTCCGCATATCGTCGGCGCTCACGCACATCACCGGAATCAGGCTGTTGGACGCCACCACGTACTCCATGCTGCCCGACACTTCCCGCCCCAGCAGGAATGCCTTATTCAGTCCGCAACGAAACGCTTTGTGCGAACCGAGCTTGATGGCGTAACAACTGGCGGACTGCGAATACGCCCGCGCCAGCTGACGCGCCGTGTCACTCAGATCTTTGTCGCTGAGATCCGCCGGAATCGGCATCGGCGTGCCGGCCATCACTTCGGTATTACTCGCTCCCAGGCGCGATCCGAGCAGCACGGCTCCGCCATTCTCGCGGCCTTCCAGGCTGAACGGAAACGGAACGAACAAGCGGTAGTCGCCAGCGTTGTAATTGACGAAGCCCGTAGGCGCGCTTTCCGCCGCCTCCTGCTCCTGCTGCATCTCATCGACCAGCGCTTGCGCTTTGCTGGCTTTGCTCTCCGACGCCGTCGCAACCTGGGTGCGAGTCTGGCGGGCAACGTCCCCTAAAGAACTCGGCTCCTGGGAGTCTTGCGCCCACACGCCCGCGCTGAGGCACGTGATGCATGCTGCCGCAGCCAGTACTCCGCGAACTGAGAAGAATCTTTTCATCACTTTCGAAGCATTGCCATTGACGTCTTAACGTCGACGTCTTAACGTCGAGCGGATTTTGTCACGCACGATTCAGACTGAGGTGACCGGCAGCAGCCTCAGTTCGTTCCAGAGCTGGCGCTAGTTGACTGCAGCGCGGCCTCCGGCATATCGAATGAGATCGGCGCGTTGTAATCGGAGAACGACGACCGCGAGTGCTCCCAGTCGACGGTCAGCTCATAAGGAAGATGATCGTCCAGGCCAAGGCAAACCGTGTCGTGCTCCAGCCCGCTGGGCGCGCCCCTCATGGTGACCAGCCATTCCCGGCAGCGCACCCCGTTCACCGTTTTTTTGTCGCCCTTCTGCAGGATGCCGCGCTTGATCATGGTGGAAATCCGCGGCAGCAGATTGTTGTCGTTGCCCTGGGCGAGGCTGCCGCAATACCAGCTTGGGGGATGCCCCGCCTCATACCGAGCTTTCGACCACGAACCATCGCTCTCGCGATCGAAAGCCTGCGTGGCCACGTGCACCTCGTCCCGCGCCATCTCCGACGTGGGAATCGCGGTGTCGACTACATGCCACTGATAATGCATCAAGTTGCGGCTGCAGTCGACTTCCCACAGCATCTCGTTGTGTTGAGTTCCGGGACTCGCCGTAAACGCCACCCGAAAGCTGTGAACCTGCTTCATGGCGTCGAGCGTTTTCTGGAATTCCTTTTCCCCGCTGCCCGTCGTTAAATAGCTCGCAGCCCAGGCCACAATGGCCACGCCAACCCCCAGACGCACCACCACCCAAATCCAATACCGTTCGCCGCGCATAGACCTCTCCCGAGTAAGCTCTCCGCCTAAGGTTAATAGGCGATAGAAAGAGGAGAAAGTTACCGATGTACTTTGGATGGACGCGAGGCTTTGAGCCTGGCAATTGCATGCTCAAAAAAACGGAGAGGACAATCCCAATGCAGAATTGTCATCCTGAGCGAAGCGAAGGACCTATGCAATCCAGGCCAGTTGCATAGGTCCTTCGCTCTGATCAGGATGACAAAAATCGTGGGATTTGTACTTAAACCACGATAACCCCCGCATATCCCACGACCCGTTCCCGGTCCCCGGAAATATCCCCCGAAGTTGCATACCTCACCAATTCCGCCGACCTCGCCCCCAGTTGTCGAGCCGCCGTGAGCACCACCACCGCCGGCCCCAGCCCGCACATGCTGATGTCCTGCTGCGTCACCACGTCGAAAAGCCCACGCGGATCCAACGTAAGAATTCGCTCAATCGCCCGGTGATCCTTCACCCGCGTCACCGCATCCGACTCGTAGTGATTCATATCGCTCGAAGCCACAATCAGCACCGGATCGATTTGCGCCGCGATCACATCGGCCAAGGCCAGGCCGAGTTGTTCCAGCGTCTCGAACTCCCGCGTCCCCAGCGCAATCGGCACAATCCTGAGCTCCGGCTGCCGCAACAGCAGAAACGGAAGTTCCACCTCCACCGCGTGCTCCGCCAGATGCGCCGCAAAATCCTCATTCAAGGCAGGGAAGCGCGCCTTCAAGGCCGCAGCCAGTTCACCATCGATCGGCACATCCCCCAGCGGCGTCTGCCACGCGCCTTCACTCATCACCGCCAGCGCCCGCCCCATCCCAGTATGGTTAGGACATAGCACAACGCACCGCCTCGGAACTTCAATCCTGGCAAAGACCGCTCCCGCCACATGCCCGGAATACACATATCCCGCGTGTGGAGCAATACAGCCTATAACTGGTTTCGGAATCTCTCGACGTGCGGAATTCGCGTCTGACAGATAAGCCGACGCCTCCGAGCGCAAGTCGTCAGCATTACCCGGATAGAAGCGCCCCGCGACCGCAGGGCGGCGGAGAATGCTTGCAGACATGGGCGCCTCCTTTTTCAGGGATACGTTTCAGTGACCAACTTTTTCGGCGGGAGTTTCGCTACGTCTAAGGCTCGTCGCGCGAGAAACTCGCCGTGGAAGAGCGGCGCTTCAGCGCCGCGTTCGCCGCCTCAAATTCCGCGGGCTTCAGCCCCTGTCCCGCAAGGCCCGATAAACCGCCGCACTCTCCTCCAGGCTCAACGTCTCCGCCCGCGCCGTAGCCTTCACCTTCGCCTCCGCCAGCGCCCGCTTCAACTCCGCGCCGTCATACTTCAACTTCAGATTGTTCCACAGCGTCTTGCGCTTCTGGCCAAACGAAAGCCGCAGAAAATCGATGAATCCATCCCCCGCCACACCCAACTTCTCCTGCTGCGGATCGATGGTCAACCGCAGCACCGTCGAATGCACTTTCGGCGGCGGCACAAACGCCCCCGGAGGCAGCGTAAACAGTTTCTCGACGCGGGCATACAACTGCGCCGTCGCCGAGAGCATGCCGTAATCGCGCCCGCCCGGCTCCGCCGCAATCCGGTCCGCAACCTCGCGCTGCACCATAATCACAATGCTGCCAAAGTATTTCGAAAACTCAAACAGCCGCAACAAAATGTCAGACGTTATGTAATAAGGAAGATTGCCCACGACCGTGACCGGCTCAGGCTTGAGTTCGATTCCCGGTTGACTCAGTCCCGGCTTCGGCCCAAAGAGCGAATCAAAGTCGATGGCCAGAATGTCGGCCTCAATAATCTCCACGTTCCGGGTCATGCCAAATTTCAATCGAAGCTGCGCCGCCAGCACGCGATCCAGTTCCACCGCGATCAGTCGCCGCGCCAGCCGCGCCAGCAGGGCAGTCATAATCCCCCGCCCCGGGCCGATTTCGAGCACCGTGCTCTGCGATACGTCGCCCAAAGTGTCGACGACGCGCGCTGCGACGTCTTCGCTGGCCAGAAAATGCTGTCCCATTTTAGGCTTGGTTTGCGGACGCCGCGTGGAAGCTACTTTTGGCACGTTGACCCTCTCTGCCTCGGGACGTAGACTCTGATGTTGGTCTTGGCATCTTACCGCCGGACCCTCTGGGCCCCGAGACCCATTCATAATAGCGTGCTCCGCGAAGAACAGCGCGTTCCGGTGCGCGCCCTAGGAGGTTCCGCCCTCATGAACATCGTTTTTGTAGCTTCCGAAGGCGTGCCATTCTCCAAGACCGGCGGACTCGCGGACGTGGTCGGCGCACTGCCCCGCGCCCTCGCCACTTTGGGCCATCAGGTGAGCGTTTACCTGCCGCGCTATCGCCAGACCAAGCTCAGTGATCCCGCAACCGTGGTCCGCAGCGTCACCGTCCCCTTTGACGACCAGTACCGTTTCGCCTCCGTCGTCAGCGGAGGCAGCCAGGGCGGGGTGCGTTTCTATTTCGTCGAGTATCCTCCATATTTCGATCGCGACGCCCTATACGGCACGCCCGCCGGGGATTATCCCGACAACGCCGAGCGCTACGCCTTGTTCTCCCGTACCGTACTCGAGGCCACGAAGATCCTGGGCGTCCCCGACATTTTTCACTGCCATGACTGGCAATCGGCGCTGGTACCGGTCCTGCTCCGCACCATCTACGCCGAAGATCCAGCCTTCCGCGACGTGGGCACGGTTTTCACCATCCACAACATGGGCTATCAGGGATTGTTCCCGCCCGAAACGCTGCCGCTTCTCATGCTTCCCTGGGATCTGTTCACGATTTCGAAAATGGAATTCTTCGGCCAGGTGAATTTTCTGAAAGGCGCGCTGACCTATGCCGACTTCGTGACCACCGTCAGCCGCAAGTACAGCCAGGAGATTCAAACCGCCGAATACGGCTTCGGCCTCGAAGGCGTCCTGCGCGACCGCGCCTCCACCGTCACGGGAATTCTCAACGGTGTCGACTACGATGAGTGGAGCCCGCAGACCGACAAATTCACCGCCGCCAAATTCTCGCCGCAGGATCTCTCCAACAAAGCCAAATGCAAACAGGATCTGCTGGCCGCCTACGGCATGGCCAAGGCCGATCCCAAACTTCCCGTGATCGGCATCGTCTCCCGCTTCGCTGCGCAAAAAGGTTTCGACCTGATCGCCCAGATCGCCGACCGTCTGGCCCGCGAAGAAATGATCATCGTCGCCCTCGGAGCCGGCGACAAAACTTACGAAGAAATGTTCCTCCGTCTCAACAAACAGTTCCCCAACAAGATCGCGGTCAAGGTCGCCTACGACAACACCATCGCCCACAAGATCGAAGCCGGCGCCGACATGTTCCTGATGCCGTCGCGCTACGAGCCCTGCGGTCTCAACCAGATCTACAGCCTCAAGTACGGCACCGTCCCCATTGTCCGCGCCACCGGCGGCCTCGACGACACCATCGACCCCTGGGACGCCCGCACCGGCAAAGGCACCGGCTTCAAGTTCACCGAATACAATGGCGAATCCCTCTTGCTCACCATCAAGCAAGCGTTGCAGGCCTTTCGCGACCAAACCTCATGGCAGGTGCTAATGCGCAACGGCATGACCAAAGATTTTTCCTGGCACGCCTCCGCCCGCGACTACGGCAAAATCTACGACCGCGTACGTCAGGTCCGTGGCACTGCCCCTGCACCGGAGAAAGCTTTCGCCAGCCTGTTATCCTGACCTGAAGATATTATTAGCCGGATTGTCATCCTGAGCGAAGTCGGACGGATCGCGAAGCGAGTCGTCCGACGCAGTCGAAGGATCCCTATCGTCAAGCCCCGCCGCACACCCCAGCAAGGAGTCTTCACTGTTATCCCATCAGCCAGTAAAAGCGATCGTGGTCCCAGTTACGGTTGCTTCTTCAGATCGAACGTACTAATGGTCTCGCCCTCCGCATTCTTGAAAACAACGTGGATCAACATTCCTCCGCGGACCACCGACATCTCTTTTATCGCGATTACCTGTCCATTGCGCTTGGAAGTGAGCTCTACTTTATCGGGGCCCAATAGCTTCGCGGAGACCGTCGTGCCACCAGGATCGTCCTCGACGGGATAGTCCTTGCCGTCGAACTTTGCGTTGAATTTCTCCCCAAGAGGCGTTTCCGCACTGAACCCATCTTTTGTGCACTTGTATCGAGTGATTGAACCATTCCTCGAACGACTGGTTTTGTAGGCCCGCCAGGAGCCGGAGATCGCGTGTGAGCCGGCAGGTGCTTTGGAGATTCGCCGATTGCGAGTCTCAACCGTAACCGTCTCTCCCTCTGTCGTGTCTTTCACCATTTGGGTGAGCGTACTTCCGTCGGCAGAAACCGCGTCGACTTCCGTGAACATCGTTTTCCCGGCCTTCTTTGCGATGAATACAATTGTGTTGGCATTCACCACCTGAAGGTTCACCGTGTCCCAATAGTCCGTCTTCGCAACCTTGTGATCGTCCCCGTCGGCCTCGATTTCCATGTTCGGCAAGCATCCAGAGCAGCGAAACTTTCCTTTGGCAAGGAGATAGACCGCTGGTTCCTGTGGAAGCTGCGCAGTAAACAACCAAGTGCCATCGAACGAGCTTTGGCTAAATGCCACTGCAGGTGACAGGAGGAGCAGAAAGATGATCTCTTTCATCAGGTCCCCACATGTTCGATGAACCACATCTTATCGTGCAAGCCGGAACCATCCGGCTCTCATTGTTGCACCACGCTCGTTTCAGGGAATCTGCCCGGCGGTTCGTTTCCCGAGGGCCAACCATACGTATCCCGCCGTGAGGCCGAGCGCTCCGTACACCGCCGCATTCATCGGTGCCAGCAGGAAGCAGGTAGCCTCCAGCGAGGGATCGAACGTCATCTTTATGAAATACAGCGGGCACAGCGAAAACATAAGTTGAGCATTGAGATCCCAGCGGTGCGGAGCGAGGTAGGCGACCAGCGCAACCAGGTACGAAATCGCCGCGAAGCCGCCGAGCAATTTGAGGGGCGCTGAGAATATCCGTTCATCGTCCCGATCTTTCCTGCAAAGTTTCGCGATCCACGAACGCGGCAGTACCGCAAGCGCTACGCTGAAAACGCCGACCAGCGCCAGCACAGCTACAAAGATTACCCACTCGCCCTGAACCGGCAGATCGCTACCCCGCAACATTACGTAAGGAACGCCCGTCAAAAGCGAAATCAGTCCGCAAACAAGAAACATAATGCGAGCTGTAACTCTGATAGCGCGTTCGGGCATGGGGCCGATTCTAGCACCCGTCACTTGCACGTTCGCCCCGGTTTTTCTCCGCGTTCTCCGCGTCCGTTCTCCGCGTCCTCAGCGGTTAAAAGCTCGTCCCCGCAACAGTCGCCGAACCCCATTTAAAGAGAATCCCAGCGCTGCTACAATCCGCTGCAGGATGTCGATGTCCGCAGCCGCTCCCATGCCCGCGTTCCTCCGCACCATCTTCCACGTCGATATGGACGCCTTCTTCGTCTCGGTCGAAGAACTCTTCGATCCGAGCCTGAAAGGCAAACCCGTCGTGGTCGGCGGACAGCGCGACGAACGCGGCGTCGTCTCCGCCGCCTCCTACGCCGCCCGCAAATTCGGAGTCCATTCCGCCATGCCCCTGCGCACTGCCGCCAAGCTCTGCCCGCAGGCCACCTTCGTCAACGGACATCCCGATCGTTACCGCGAGTGCTCCGAAAAAGTTCACAAAGTGCTCAGCACGTTTTCGCCGCAAGTGGAAATGGCGTCGATCGACGAAGCCTACCTCGACATGACCGGCACCGAACGCCTCCACGGTCCTCCGCTGAAAGCCGCGCACACCCTGCACCAGCGCATGAAAGCTGACACTGGGTTGAACTGTTCCATCGGGATGGGGACCTCCCGCCTGATCGCGAAAGTTTCCTCGGCGCAGGCCAAACCCAACGGCGCACTGTGGATCGTCCCCGGAGAAGAAGCCAAGTTCCTCGCCCCGCTCGACGTTCGGGAAATTCCCGGCGTCGGCAAGGTCATGGCGAGCCACCTGCACGCCCTCGGCATCAAAAAAGTCGGAGACCTCGCCCGCCTCGAAGAGTCCGAACTCGCCGACCGTTTCGGAAAATGGGGATTAGCCCTGGCCGGCAAAGCCCGCGGCGAAGACGCCGGAGGCTGGTTCGATACCGAAGTCGGAGCCGACGTCGGCGCAAAATCCATCAGCCACGAACACACCTACAACGAAGACACTGCCGACGTCGCGCAACTCGAAGCCACGCTGATGCGTCTCTCCGAGATGGTCGCCCGCCGGCTTCGCGAGTCGCGGTATCACGCCCGCACCATCCAACTCAAACTGCGCTACAAGGATTTCACAACCCTGACTCGCGCTCACACTCTGCCGTCCCCCACGCAACTCGACACGGAAATCTTCGAGCAGGCCCGCGCCCTGTTCCGCAAGAACTGGAAAAAAGGCGCGCAGATTCGCCTGCTCGGCGTGCAAGCGTCCTCCTTCACGACCCAGCCCGATCAGATCAATCTCCTCGATAGCAACCGCCAACAGCGCTGGAAAGACGCCATGGCCGCCGCCGACCGCTTGCGCGATAAATTCGGCGAATCCAGCGTAGGCCTGGCCGCAGGCATGCGCGGAACCTTCCGCGAACGCATCCACGAAAATCCCGCGAGCCTGCCAGGCAAGAAGAAGTCCCGCAGTTGACCCCGGTCCCCGCCCCGCACTAAGATTCCGGTTCGCCCAAAAGTCCCAGGAGCCCACATGCGCAAACTCCTTCCGCTGCTTTTCGTCGTGCTGTCAGCCTTCCCGCAACCCACCGCAGCCCAGTCCAATCCTCCACTGCTGTTGCGTTTTCCCACGGTCAGCAAGACGCAGATCGTCTTCACCTACGCCAGCGATCTCTGGACCGTCAGCCGCGACGGCGGCGATGCGCATCGCCTGACTGCCGGCGTCGGCGTCGAGGCGCTCCCCTACTTTTCTCCCGACGGCTCCATGATCGCCTTCACCGGAGAGTACGACGGCAATCGCGACGTCTTCGTCGTCCCCGCCGCCGGCGGCGTGCCGCGCCGCCTCACCTATCATCCCGCCGAAGAATACGTCGCCGGCTGGACTCCCGACGGCAAAAACGTCGTCTTCAACTCCTGGGCCAACAGCTTCATGCATTTCGAGGATCAGCTCTACACCGTTCCCGTCGAAGGCGGCCTGCCCACGCAAGTTTCACTCCCCATCGCCGAAGACGCCTCCTACTCGCCCGACGGCACTCACATCGCCTATGTTCCGCACCCCAAGTGGCAGCAAGCCTGGAAGCGCTATCACGGCGGCCAGACTACGCCCATCTGGATCGCCGATCTTAAAGACTCCAGCGTCGTCAAGATTCCCCGCGAAAATTCCAACGACGACCACCCCATGTGGGTCGGCGACACTATTTATTTTCTTTCCGACCGCAACGGCCCGGTCAGCCTCTTCGCCTACGACACAAAATCGAAACAGGTGACCGAGGCTCTCCACAGCGACGGCCTCGATTTCAAAACCGCGTCCGCCGGCCCCGACGCCATCGTCATCGAACAGTTCGGCTCCATCAAGCTCTACGACCTGAACACGCATCAGGCGAAAAATATCGCGATCCACGTGGTCGGCGACATCGACGCGGTGCGCCCGCACTTCGCCAAAGTCGATCCTAAACGAATTCAGAATTTCAGCCTCTCGCCCACCGGCGCTCGCGCCCTCTTCGAAGCCTGGGGAGAAATCTTCACCGTCCCCACCGACAAGGGCGACATCCGCGACATCACGCGCAGTCCCGCCGTGGCCGACCGCGATCCGTCGTGGTCGCCCGACGGCAAGTCCATCGCCTATTTCACTGACGAGTCCGGAGAATACGAACTCGCCATTCGAGATCAGAACGGCCTCGGCGCCGTTCGCCACATCAACCTCGGCAATCCGCCGTCTTTCTTCTACTCGCCCGTCTGGTCGCCCGACAGCAAGAAGATCGCTTACAACGATACGCGCCTGCAGTTGTGGTACGTCGATCTCGACAACCCCGTCCCGAAACTTGTCGACACCGACTATTTTTGGACTTTCTCCGCCAATCAACTCAGTCAGACCTGGTCGCCGGACAACAAGTGGATCGCCTACACCCGGCAGATTCCCAACGGCCAGCATGCCGTCTTCGTCTATTCGCTCGATCAGGCCAAGACTTTCCAGGTCACTGACGGCATGAGCGACGCGCTTTATCCCAGCTTCGACAAGAATGGCAAATATCTTTACTTCACCGCCTCGACCAACGTGGCGCTCTCGACTGCCGGTCTCGACATGACGAGCCAGGAGCACCGCGTCTCGCGCAACGTTTACCTCGCCGTTCTCAGCAAGGATGAAAAATCGCCACTCGCCCCCGAAAGCGACGAAGAAAATAAACCCAAAGACGAAAAGAATCCGGGCCAGGACAAAGATAAAAACAAAGACAAAGACAAAGCCGCCGACCACCCCAAGGAGAAGGGAAAAGACAAGAGCAAGGCCGATGACAAATCGGCCGACAAAGATAAAGATAAGGACAAAGACGACAAGAATAAAGACGCCGGCAAAGATAAAGACCAGAAAGAAGAGCCCGTCGTCGTCAAGATCGACATCGAAGGCATCGGCCAGCGAATTCTCTCGTTGCCCATCCCCGCGAAGAATTACCTCAACATGGTTCCCGGCAAATCCGGGATCCTGTTCCTTTCAGAAGGCCCACAGGTTGTTACCGAAGACGATTTTCCGAACCTGAATCAGACCATCCAGAAGTTCGATCTCAGCAAGCGCAAGGTCGACAAACTCATGGACGAGGTCAACGACTTCACGGTCTCCTTCGATGGCGAAAAAATTCTCTACCGCAAGGGCGACTCCTGGGCGACCGCGTCGGTCGACGACGCCCCCGGTGGCGGAGGCCCGCCCAAGCCCGGCTTCGGCCCACTCAAGCTCGATGGATGGGAAGTCTACGTCGAGCCGCGCGCCATGTGGAAGCAGATTTACAACGAGACCTGGCGCATCGAGCGCGACTTCTTCTACGACCCGCACTATCACGGACTCGACCTCAACAAGGTCCAGAAAAAATACGCACCGTACCTCGACGGCATCGCATCCCGCGACGAACTCACTTATCTGTTTCAGGAATGTCTCGGCGAAATGACGGTCGGCCACATGTTCGTCGGTGGCGGCGAAGCGCCGGAGCCAAAGAAAGTAAAAGGCGGTCTCCTCGGCGCCGACTACAGCCTGGAGAACGGCCGCTATCGCATCGCCAAAGTCTACGACGGCGAAAACTGGAATCCCGGCAACGAAGCGCCGCTGACCCAGCCCGGCGTCAACGTCAAAGCCGGAGACTACATCCTCGCGGTAAATGGCCGCGATCTGCACGCCTCCGACAACATCTATAGTTTCTTCGAGGAGACCGCCGGCAAGCAGGTCGTCCTGAAAGTAGGCGCAAATCCAGACAGTAAGTCCTCGCGCGACGTCACCGTCGTGCCCGTCGACAGCGAAGAAAATCTCCGCCACCTCGCATGGATCGAAAGCAACCGCCGCCGCGTCGACGAAGCCACCGGAGGCCGCGTCGCCTACGTCCACGTCCCCAACACCGCTGGCGGCGGATACACCAGCTTCAACCGTTATTTCTTTTCGCAGGTCGGCAAAGAGGCCGCCATCATCGACGAACGCTTCAACGAGGGAGGACAACTCGCCGACTACATCATCGACTACCTCCGCCGCCCCATGCTGAGCCGCGTGGTCACGCGCCAGGGCCACGACTGGTCGAGCCCTTCGGAAGCCATCTACGGCCCTAAGGTCATGATCATCAACGAAATGTCCGGCTCCGGCGGCGACGCTCTGCCCTGGTATTTCCGCAAAGCCGGCATCGGCCCGCTGATCGGGAAGAAAACCTGGGGCGGTCTCGTCGGCATCGGCGGCTATCCCGAACTCATCGACGGCGGCCACGTCACCTCGCCTCGCGCCGCCATTTATGGCCTCAACGGCGATTGGGAAGTTGAGAACCACGGCGTCGCCCCCGACGTCGAAGTCGATCTCGACCCGGCGGCTTTCCGTCAAGGCCACGACGCTCAACTGGAAAAAGCGATCGAGGTCGTCATGCAGCAATTGAAAGAACATCCGCTGCCCGTGATCAAGCATCCACCGTATCCGAACTATCACGAACACGACGATCTGGGTGTGAAGTAGAGTAGCGCCGGCATTCTGCCGGCTGTCGCGTGGGCGTCTCGCCCACGCTGCGGCCAGACTGAATAACGATTCTAGGAATTAGAGAACGACCCAGTAAGGTAAACTGATCGCCATACTAACGATCGCTATACCACCACAGGTGCTCCCATGCGACCCTACTTCACGATCTTGCCTATGATCTTTGCTTGCGCCGTTTTGTTACCGTCCTCGGGCGCTTCCCCCGCGAACCCCGCCTCGACCGGCGTCCTGCTTGTCGCTAACACAGGCGAACGCACTCT
>Ga0210403_10003668_pt1 | contig 13420 bp, 16 predicted proteins | sample IncBWC19MmetaG_FD_150863 | JGI IMG/M metagenome (GOLD analysis project Ga0210403, IMG submission 150863) | Forest soil microbial communities from Barre Woods Harvard Forest LTER site, Petersham, Massachusetts, United States - Inc-BW-C-19-M | ecosystem: Environmental > Terrestrial > Soil >... | reverse complement strand
TGAAGTGTGAAACGCGATCCTCCTTCCTGGCATAAAATACCTTGACGGGTACCTCAGCCATGGCAACACCTTTCCACACCGAGCGAACCATGACTTCTATTTCGAATTCAAATTTTCGGGTAATAAAATTTATCCCTTGTATCAGTCTTACCGGATAAAGTCGATAACCACTTTGTGTATCATTCATTTTTATCCCCGTCTCGACCCAAAACCAGAAATTTGAAAACTTATGTCCGAAACTACTTTTGCCAGGTATACCTGCCTGCTCCATGTCGCGTACGCCCATAATGATGGCGGCAGGGTGATCTTGAAGTGCGTGCAAAAATTTCGGGAGGTCTTCTGCAAAATGCTGTCCATCCGAATCAATAGTTATGACATAATCGTATCCAAGCTCAATGGCCCGCTGAAATCCTTTTCGCAAAGCATAACCCTTGCCCCCATTGGGCGTATAGCTAACAAGATTAATCGGCTGAAATTGCTGAAGTAATTCTGCTGTGGAATCTGTTGATCCATCGTTAACCACAATTACATCTTGCGAATACTCCTGGATACTTCGGATGACATGCCCAACGGTTCTCTCATTGTTGAAGGTAGGTACCACCACGGCAACTTTATATTTTTTGAAAAGGCTGACAAATTCTTCCAATGCCATTAGCCGATCGTTAATGCGCCTTTTAATTTAAAAAAAATTACCGGCCCGGAAAATAGGCTGGCATTGATCAAAAACTGTCCCTGTTCCGCGTTATAATTAATCATCACATCAATTTCTTTATTTTCTTTTGGACTCATCACGGTAAGAAATTTTATTGAGTCTGCTTCAGTGAGATGCATTGGTTTTCCGGCAATAGCTTCCATGATTTCTAAAATGATTTGCATCATGCAGACTCCTGGTACCACCGGCTTTCCGGGAAAGTGACCTTCAAAAATTTTGTGATGTCCATTAATTGCAATTTTCGTCCTCACCGAATCAGGTGAAGTTTTCTGCTGAAGAATGAAAACAAAATCATTGAGAAGAGTCATTCTTTTGAAAACGTGTTAGCCGAATTTGAAATGGAAAAGTGTGGTGGGTGATATTCAATGTATCGGGCAATGGATATCCTCTGCCCATAATCTGTATTGAAACTTTTCTTTTTCGTTTTGTGCCCCGCTCCAGTCTTCTCAAAGAACCGCAATCTTTATCCGTTATGAAATAGGCCGTTTCCTTTTTTTGGGTGACTCCAAAGAAATTTTCCTCTTGAGTTCTCCAGGACTGAAGACCATATCGTGAGAATGGTACTCCCAAAAGTAATTCAAAGTCTTTCTGCAATGTTTTTATCACGGCCTTTCGATCAAGTTTTTTAATAATTGAATGCACGTTGAATTTTTCTGGCCTCTTAAAACCGAAATCAAAAAAAGTTACACCTGCTTCGCTGGTAAAGACTACCCGTTGCGAACTGTCAGGCATGTTCTTAATCAACACCAACCCGCTTAAATGTTTATTGGCTATGTCAATGCTTGCTTGATACCAGGAAGTGGTAATTGACCTAGGGGTCATTTTACTGACACATGCTGTATCGACTGAAGCCGGCCTCAGCGAACGATAGGCCGAAGTGCAACTCAAGAGCAACACACAAGGGCTAAGGAGTAAATACCGTATCAGGAATCGGTTCATTTAACTTTTTATGCTCAAACTTTATCAAGGTGATGTCACCCATCGGTTCATTCATCGCAATGGATTTGGCTGAGTAGTCTTTTCTATCTACCGTGAGAACAATGGTCTGAAAAAATTCATGCAGCGTTTTGGAGACTGGTGTCATTTCCAATAAGAATGTTGTTCCACTTTCAAAAACACGTGTTGTGAAATCTTTACTGTCAAGAATATTTCCCTGAACACAGTCAATCATGATGCGATTCACCTGTTGAAAAAGCTTACTTGATTTGACATTAATGCGATTTTCTTTCTGGTTATCCCGAACGAGCATTTTATCACCATTCATGATAATGAGGTATATAAAGGGCTTAGTGTATTCGAGGCGCAATTTATTACTCCGTCTGAACCAGAACTTGCCCACGGACGTGATTTTTTCCGCGAGCGCTGTCAGTGTTTTCTCCTGCGAGAAATCGCAGGTGATAGACATCACCTTTCCCGATTCGGCGGCAAATTGTTTTTTGAAGACGCCGATATCATTAACCGAAGTGTAGCCTGGATACTGAGCATAAGTGGAAAAAGAAATAAACCCGATAAAACTAGCTGTCATCACAAAGGTTCTTGAGAAAGAAAAATGATTCTTCAAAATAAAGCAGTTAAGCATAGGCTTTCTCATTCAATAGTTCATCCACTCTCACAATTTTCAGGCCATGAGCAGAGACATAATCCAAAAACTCTGGAAGAATGTCCAATGTTATTGCGCAATAATCATGAAACAAAATGATATCACCAGCTTCTATCGAGTTTGTAACACGTTTCAGAAGTGCCTCACGATTTTTGCTAACGGTATCAAATGACCGGGTACTCCAGCCAATTACTTTAAAGCCTCCTCGTAGTATTGCCTTAGCAACCATCGGGTTAGTGACCCCGTAAGGAGGCCTGAAAAAAATCGGCTTTAGACCAATCGCCCTTTCAATAGCTTCATTTGTGGTGATAAGTTCTTGTTCAATTTTTTCAGTCCTCTGTAAATCAAAAGTATTCTTGTGCCAATAACTATGATTGCCAATCAAGTGACCTGAGTCATGAATCTGCTTTGTTAACATAGGGTTATCCGCAATCCGATGGCCGATGCAAAAAAATGCTGCCGAAACTTTATAAGACTTAAGGATTTCCAAAATTTTCTCAGTCTTTCCGGAAACGGGGCCATCATCAAAGGTGATGGCAATAGCCCCCGATGAACTATCGCCTTTAAATTTTACAGGGATAAAAAATTGCGTTGATAATACCAGCGTCCCATAGGTCACAATCATCGCATAAAAAACGGCAATTGCAATGTATACCACGAATGAGATGTTGAATACGCAATCCAATACCAACAGCATGAAGATCGCTAATAAAAAAATAATGTTAATCGTATTAAACTTCAGCATGACTGCAACAAAATCAGCGAGTGATAATATCTAAAATACGGATTATAAATAAGAACATTTCTCAAAGGGCAAATACTTTTGCTCAAGACCGTAGGAGGAATTTGTTGGGCTTGAATAATCCTCGCTCCTAGCCACAAGGCAAATCCAGAAGTGGTTGGATATTCTCCGCTCAAATGCTTAAATAAACCAATGGGCACCGAACCAAACGACTGCTTCGAAATATCTTCTGTAGCTTGATCAAGGTCGGCATCTCCACATTTGCCGATCAAAACCAAATCAATATCTTCAAGACTCAATGATGCCGATTGAATGAATTCTCGAATTCCAGTGATGAGCTGTTCATCGGTTGGGTTAAAGAATGTAGTCATGGAATCAATCGAAGCATAAGTTTCCTTTCCTTTTTTACCAGACAGGGCAAAATAAAATGCACCTTCTCCATGAACTGTTCCCTTGAGAGAAGGGTTAAACAAATCCAAACTCGATGCGAAAGTCTTGCGAAAAATTCCAAAGCGTTCCTGAATCTTGTGGCTCGTATCGGTAATCTCGTCAATCCCTCCCGTCAAAAAAATTTGATCAGGGTTTTCTTTGAGCGCCATCATGGCGTCCAGCAAGGCACTTTCAAAAGAAAATCCTTCGTGTGTATAGGTCTGATTATAACCTTGACACGTTAGCAGTAATGCAATCTGCGAACCGATAGTATTATGTGTTGATTGAATAAATGGAGTAGGATTAAGGGCTTGTTCCCGCAGTTCAATCATTTTGCGTAAGAAACTTTCGGTGTCCTCGAGACAACCATATCCAGTACCGGTGACGATGCCGTCGGGAATTTTCACTCCAGCTTCGTGAAGTGCCATCGCACTGGCGGCCACCCCCATTTTCAGAATGCGGCTCATCCTGCGTAAAAATTTTGGATCGATGTATTGAGCATAATCCGGCTCAATGCAAGAAAGACGAACACCTGAATAATCGTTTGGTGAAGAGAGATGGCCCTCTTCATTCCATATCTGCTGTGGTGAAACAGCTCCCATGCCATGGATGTAAACTGTCATCTTTGTTCCTTAGAAAATATGATCGAAGAACAATTTCCTCCAAAGCCAAAGGAGTTGCTCATCACATGATTAACAGCAAGCCCGGTTTCAAAACTTAATTGAGGGGTGATCCCAACTTCAGGAATGGGGGTTTCAAACCTAAGGTTGGGAAACACGCATTGCTGATCAATCGCAAGAAGTGAAAATACTGCTTCAATCCCTCCACTCGCACCTAAGGTGTGTCCGGTAAAGGCCTTGGTCGAACTTAGTTTTGGATAGCGGTCTCCAAACAATCGGGTAATGGCAGTGCCTTCTGATAAATCATTGTTCGCGGTTCCTGTTCCATGCAAGTTGATATAGTCAATGTCTTCAAGATCAAGGCCACTCATCGTCAGTGCTTTTTGCATCGCTGAAAAAGATCCTCTTCCTTCAGGCGAGGACGCAGTCTGGTGAAATGCATCACTGGTATTGGCATATCCGCTGATATAACTTGTCGGATTCATTCCTTCGGCTTTTTTCACTTTTTCTGAAACCAAAACAACAAATCCAGCGCCCTCTCCTAAATTCAATCCATTTCGATGCGAATCAAATGGCCGGCAAGGTTGCGCGTCAAGAATCATCAAACTGTTAAACCCATTCAATGTAAATTTGGTAAGGGAATCCGTCCCTCCAGCCACTACCACATCCAGAAGACCTGCAGTAATCATGCGAACAGCAAGAGCGATAGCGTTGGCGGATGATGAGCATGCAGTGTTGATAGTAGAAATATATTTGTTGATGCCAAGATCGCCTGCTATTAGCTCTGTTGATCTTCCGCATCCATGATTCACAACATTTCGCAATTGTCCTTTTTTTTGATCCTTCAAAAACTTCTCAAAGAAGAATTCTGTCTTGTCCATACCACCCACTGTCGTTGCTGATATCAATCCGGTTCTCCAACTTTTAATATCAATACCTGAGTTGACTACCGCTTCGCGTGCAGCATGGATACCGAGCATCGCGGTACGCGTTAAGTGAGAAGGAAGCGAGAGAATATCAGCAAGAACTGAATTAGACATTTTGACTTCGCCTACAGGCAACACTCCCTGATGAACTGAATCAAATAAAGTCAACGGTCCAATACCGGAAGTAGAAGTTCGCAGCGCGTCAAGAGTTGACTCTACTGAGTTTCCAATAGCTGAAATCACTCCTAAACCGGCGACATGAACGCGGTCTTTCAAAATTTACGGATGTTAAGTTTAAAGAGAATTGACGGCTTTACAATTTAAAAATTGCTGTGACACTACGCCCCATGTTGTTTTTGTATGAATTCAGCAATCGACTTCACGGATTTAAAAATCTTGGGTCCATCCTGCGGGTTCGACAGTTTGATGTTATACTGTTGCTGTAAAAGCACAATCAATTCAAGTGCGTCAATGGAGTCAAGCCCAAGTCCTTCCACAAAAAGCGGCTGATCGTCCCCAATATCTTCAGGTTTCAGGTGCTTTAAATTCAATGCCTCAATAATCTGATTTTTGAGTTTAGCCATCAATTGTTCCATAGTTCTGCTTATAAATTTGATGAAGCTGCTCTGCCGTGTGTTCCACTCCGTTCGCGCCTCTTTCTTTTTCTACCAAATATAAGAAAACATCGTGGCGGTCTCCCATAATTTCTACCCATCCGCCAATGCATGCATGATTTTTTTCGGACGCCATCACTAGGTTGACATAATCGGTCATTTGTTGGGCGTCAAAAGCTTGAAAAACAAAAAATGCGTTCTCTCCGGTTATGCCCTGGTGAATACAAATTTCACCGGCCACAATATTGGGAAGTGTATACACAAACAAAGCAGGGCTGGAAATTGTCTTAATGGACTCAGCGAAGCGAAGGTCTGTATCTAAACTGGACGCAGCATTGGATAACACCAACGCTACTTGATCAGGTTCATACCGCGGAAAGAGGGGTACATCTTTTAATAACATCTCACTTGCAAGAAATCCCAGTTTCGAAAGACGATCCATTTTATAAAACTTGGGATAAGAAAGCGATAAGTATTTAAACGCTTCTTCGAAAAAATCATCCAGGGTACCGATGGGGGAAGTAAAGATTGTATTCCCTTGCCAGATAAGCGATCGCTTTTGAATGTGGCAATATCGATTGATGAAGGTCATTTTGTCAAATCGAAGAGAGGCGTTCATGAACATCGATCAATTTAACCAACCGCCTCAATGCCACGGCATGATCGCGTACGTACGGGTTTTTCTGATCCCAAACGTATCCCGCAAGGACCGAACAAATTTGTCGTTTAATTTCAGGATCTGGGTTTTTAGAGAAAAATATTTTCTCAAGGGTTCCATCATACCATGCCATCACATAAGTTCGAAAGGTGTCAACTCCTTGTCGAATAAAATTGGTGTAATCATTATCCCAATCTACTGGTTCGTTTCTTAATTTTTGAATGACCAACTTGCTGGCCACATGACTTGATACGGTGGCAAACATAACACCGGAAGAAAAGATCGGATCCAGAAACTCTGTCACATTTCCAGTCAATACAAATCCTTTTCCGTAAAACTTGTCTGTTGTTGTTGACCAGGCTTCGAGTGTGCGCGGAGTGAAGACCCATGAAACATCTCCGAATCGTTTTTTCAAATAGTCGTTTCCGTCAATGAAAGTTTTGAATTGCTGCTCGGGGCTTCCTTCTACTTTGGAGAAAAAATCAAAGCTGCCAACAAAACCTAGCGATGTTACTCCGTTAGAAAAAGGAATGATCCAGGCCCACACACCAGGTGCATACATCACAGCAATGATACGGTTGGGCTCATCATGATCATTGCGATGAATATCGTTGACGTGAGCAAAAACTGCTTTGCGGGGATCGAGCGAGGAGGGCCTGTCGAGTTTAAATAGTCTTGGAATCACTCGTCCATAACCACTGGCGTCCACAATAAAGCGAGCTTCAATTTTTTCAATCGTTCCTTCTTTGTGTTGAACCGTTGTAGAAGAGCTTTCATCTTCAAGAAATTCGATCGCTGTTACTGTGGTTTCAAAATCTACGGGCACCCCCTGACTTCGTACTTCATTTATTAACGTAAGATCGAACTCTGCGCGCTGCACCTGCCACGTCCACGTCCATCCTTCTGAAAATTGTTCTGAAAAATTAAAATCAGATACTTGATCATTCTTCATGAACTTCGCGCCAAACTTCTCCTGGAAATTCTTTGCTTTCACAGCATCCAGAAAATTGGCATCCTTCAATACTTCCATGCACCGTGGCAGTAAACTTTCTCCAATAACAAAGCGAGGGAATTTTTCCCGTTCGACTACTCGCACCGAAAGGCCTGACTGGTGGATCATGGAAGCTGCAACAGAACCAGCAGGCCCCCCTCCAATGATCAACACGTCAATTTTTTCAGGCATAATGATTGGGTTATTATTTTATTGAATCGGTTTGCAAACCAGCAGCGTATGACTAACACCTATAAAATCTTTTTGTTCGATGATTTCCAGTCCGGCTTCTTTCAAGCAACGAATAAAAACTGCGGAATCATACATTTGACTGTTTCCATTAGCCATGACGGTGAAGTACAATGAAGTTTGTTGCAACGAAAATGCAGAAGCTTCAAATCGCTGACGATCCCAAAAGGTTTCAAGAATATAAATATGACCTCCGGGATTCAGTGCTTGCTTACAACGCTTCAGAATTGATACAATCTCCTTTTCCGAAAAGCAATCTAAAAACTGACTCATCCAGATGGCATCAAATCCTGAAGGAAACTTTTGAGATTCATTCAGAATATTCATCGGGTAAAATGAAATTCTATTACCAAAGCCTTTCTCGTGAAATTCTGCTCTAACGGGTTCAGCGTAATCAGGCAAATCCAGTATTGTAATTTTTACGTCAGGATCGTATTCAAAACTCTGCAGCGACCATTTGCCAGTGTTGCCACCGATGTCCAGCAACGTTTTCGGATGACGCTGATAGACAAGTGGCAAGGTTTCAGGAAAAGCATTGTCGGAATAGAAGTGATCAAATGTAAACCAACTGCTTTTGGCTTTATCTGGAAGGTTAGTCGAGAGAGCTTCGTAAATCGTTTTCCACTCACCAAAAGCTTTCAGCCCTGTTGGTTTTCCGGTAGCAATACTTTCATCAAGAGAAAACAGGCCCTGATAGCACACATCATTCGTAAAATCCATGTTCGCAATAGTAAGCTCATCATGAAGTATGAAATAGCTTGTCTTCGTTATTTTATAAAGTCCTTCGCTACGTGTCAAGAGCCCGATACCTAACCCAGCCTCCACTAATACCCGCACACCATAAATCGGAAGATGTACTTCAGTAGTAATGCCTTCAAGCGTAATGCCATCCTTGTGCGCCTCCACAGATTTTAATATTCCACTATCGCGCAGCACTCGTGTAGCTTGAAAAACAAAAGGAGCAAAGGTGATCCATTGAGCTTCTTCCTTTGCCTGCAGCGCAGTCAGTTTTTCTTTTTCAAAAAAATTCATGATCAATAACTATCTTTTTCTAAAATAATTGCAGCGTTACAGCCCCCAAACCCCGAAGCAGTTTTGAGGCATGTCGCTAACGGTTTATTAATTAATTCCTTACAGACGTTGATAGACTGAGATACACCCAGTTGCTCAAATCCTTTTGAGACCAGTACTTCATTGTTTAAAAGGCTATGCATACTCATAATTGTTTCAACAACTCCTGCGGCCCCTAAGGTATGACCAAAATATCCTTTCAAACTATTCAAAAGAATATTTTTCATACCGAGAGAGTGAAATGCTTTCGCTTCCATCTCATCATTGAAAACTGTTGCTGTGCCATGCGTTGAAATAAAATCTATTTCTGTAGAATTTTTTTGAGCCTCCTGCAAAGCCTGTCGAACGGCCAGGCCGAGCTCCATCCCTGTTCGTGATGGGCCTGAAATATGATTGGCATCATTGCTCAATCCTCCGCCGGTAATTTTTATTGAAGGAAAAATACCCAGCTCCTTGGGTTTAACACTCAATATAATTGCTGCTGCTGCTTCCCCGAGATTTATTCCATTTCTTTCAGCATCAAATGGTCTGCAAAGTTCTGAACTCAAAGCGTGAAGACTTTCAAATCCAGAGATTACAAATTGGCTTAGTACATCTGCACCCACAACAACAGCGTGATCATATTTTCCCGAATCTAAAAAACGTTTGGCTACGATCATGGCGAGTACTCCAGAAATACAAGCATTGGAAACTACAAGAGAGTTTTGAATCCCTGCCTCGGTCGCCAACCATTTAGCTGTAGCATGCAAAGCAAGTCTAGAGGAATCGCTGGTCGAATTATTCAACCGTTCAATATTCCCTTTAGTTGTGGAAAGAATATAAAGTGTTCGTGAAGAATCTAATTTGATTTTGCCCAGAGCGACTTCAGCAGCCTTCTTGCACATAATTTCAAATTTAGTCTCGGTCGAAGAGCTGTGCAGCGTAGAGATATGTCCCGCGAAAAAAGGATTAACAGATAAAGCAGAGTCGTTGACTTGTGACAGGCCTGAGATCTGTTGTCGGATTTTTGAATAGTTTTCTTCGCTGGTAAAACCAAGCGGAGAAACAACACTACTCGACACAACCCAAGCGCTCATGCTGATTTTATTTCACTCTTTTTCTCCTATAAAAATTCGCATTTCGCATTGACACACAATGGCTCCCTGAAATCGCACCACTCCTTCCAACAAAATAACACTCAACAAATGATTCGTAACCTGTATCGATGTTGTTAGCACAGCCCCTACCGGAGGAAGGCTAAACACTTTAAGATTTTTCACGCTTGCAATATATCCCATAGGAACTGGCACTCCTTCTTTTTTACAAATGTAACCCATCTGTGCTGCCGCAGTTTGAGCAATGTTTTCGAGAAGGCCAGGTTCCCTAAACAATCCATTCGTCACAAAAATACTTTCAGATAAAACCTCAAATTGTGTTTCGGCAAATTCATCAGTCGCCTGAAGTATACTGTGAACTGCAATAAACGGGTCCCGCTGAGGAATGTAGTTGATAATTTCGGAACGGGTGGCCAACATAAGATTACTCCCAAAAGTTATAATAATTAAACCATTGATCCGGATACATCTTAATTTTTTCTTCCAGTTCTTGAACAAATGAATTCACCAGTCGGCTGGTAAAATCTCTTTTAGACTCCTGGCCCTTTCGTTGCAACAAAGAACTTCCAAAAAAATGATAATGTGTAGTACGCTCTTTAAATGCAAAGACAAATGAAACAGGGACCTGGAAGGCTGCCGCAAGTATAAAGGGGCCTTCCGGAAATTTAGCCTGACCACAAAGAAATGTTTTCAACACTGTTTTATTGCCGTCAAAAAAACGATCAGCGTGAATACATATTAATTCATTTTTTTGTAAGGCTTCATTGATTTGATAGACGTGGGAAAGGTCATCCTTGATTGTAATTATTTTCAAATTTCGGCCACCGGTGAGGCGTTCAAGATATTCTTTTATTTGCTGGTGCTCACCATCATACATCACCACATTAACCCGCGTATTAAGTCGGTGCAATAGATGACCGGCAACCTCCCAGTTTCCCACATGAGCACTGAGCAAAATGCCACCGCGACCCTGGCTGACGATGTTGACCAGGTTTTCTTCGCCATCGAAATCATACGAAAAGTTGCTTTCAATCCCAGCCATGATCACCATTTTATCCAACAACGTTTCAGCGAAAATGGAATAGTTACGATAAACTTTTAGCATTGAGCGGAACACACCGAATCCCTGATGATAATGGAAGTATCGGTAGCTGTGCTTTGAAGAACTCCGTGAAAACAAAAAGTAATAAAACGCCACAAAGCGTAGCAAAAGGTAAGCCGGGAGAACACCGAATCGCTTGGAGACGAAAATAATAATTGCATAGCCGAGGGGAGTTCCTTTGGATTTACCTTGCCACCGCGGCATGATCAGGAAACGATTTTCGCAGCGGTACGCTGAAAAACGTATTCATAAAGGCTTTGAAAAGTATCGATAGTGGCGAAATCTTCATGCTTCACCTTAAACCCGAAGTTGCTTTCAATAACAACGGCAAGGTCGATATAGTCAAGGCTATCAAGCCCCAGGGTTTCTCTCAGGTTTGCCATCGGTGAGATTTGTCCTGGTTCGATCTCAAATTCCTCTACCAAAAAGCCATTGATTTTCTCAACAATATTTTCCTTATCCATTACACTTAAGCCTTCCATTTTTTTACGATCAAAGTAGAATTTGTTCCCCCAAACCCGAAAGAATTAGACAAAAATACATCAATATTTTTATCCGCTGTCCTGGAAATAATATTGAGTTTGGCAGAATCTTCATCTGGGGTTTCGAAATTAATATTTGGAGCAATAAAGGAATGCTCCATCATAATCAATGAGTATACTATTTCACTTGCCCCCGCCATCCAGCATTCATGGCCTGTCATGGATTTTGTTGAGCTGACGGGAGTTCGATTACTTCCAAGAACATCGTAAATTGCTTTGGCTTCACTGGTGTCACCTGCTGGCGTAGACGTGGCATGTGCATTGACGTAATCGATTTCATTGGATTTTAATCCAGAATTTTTTAAGGCCATGCGCAACGAACGGGCCGGGCCTTCTACACTTGGATTTGAAATATGTTGGCCATTGGAAGAAAATCCATAGCCGATAACCTCACCTAATATTTTAGCACCACGCTTTTGTGCAGATTCAAGACTTTCAAGGATGACGGTCGCTGCCCCCCCACTGGGAACTAACCCATCTCGATTTTTATCAAAAGGTCTGGATGCACCCGATGGATTATCTTCACGAATGGAGAACGCCCCCAAAGCATCGAAATTTCCCATTGAATAAACATTCATTTCCTGGGCACCTCCGCAGATTATACAATCTTGTACACCATCCCGGATAAACATGGAGGCTAGTCCGATGGAGTGTGACCCGCTCGCACATGCAGCGCTAACCGTAAAGTTTATCCCTTTCAAGCGAAAGATGGTAGCCAGATTCATGTTGACTGTAGAATTAAGCACTTGAAAAACATTTCCGGAACCGACCATCATAGTGTCTTTCGTTTCGCGGATAATATCGATCGCCTCTATTACAGGCTGTGCAGAACTGTCATTACCGTAAATAATTCCTAATTCACTTTTGTCAATGTAGTCCTGATCTATTCCAGCTTGTTGCAATGCCTGGGCAGTAGCCATGTAGGCGTACTCTCCCTGTTCCGGAAGCATAAGGCGAGCTCGCCTGTCAAGGGTTCCTTTTAGAACTGGTCTCTCGACAAAGCCGGTTAAGCTGGAGCGATAACCCATTTCTTTCCGTTTTGGGTCGAGAATAATTCCTGATTTACCGGCATACAACGATTGCGCGACTTCAGTTAGATTTTTTCCTATGCAAGAATATATTCCAAAGCCGGTGATAACTACCCGATTCATTACTATAGATTGACTTTAATTATGATAGCGACAGGGAGATTGTAAGTAAATGCTCCATCCTTTATCAATCTACAAAAATAAATAAATTAACTCGCCTTGGCCTTACATAATCCACGGATATCAAGTAGAAAGATTCAGGTGTATAAACCACCATTGATTGATATAACTGAACCTGTAATGTAAGATGCTTTCGGAGACGCCAGGAAAGCAATAGTATCAGCGACCTCCTCCGGTTCACCAAATCGCTGCATGGGGATAAGTGCTTTCAATTCCTGTTCACTCAATTCCTTTGTCATATCTGTACGAATAAACCCAGGGGCAACAGCATTGACAGTGATACCACGCTTGGCAACCTCCTGTGCCAATGCTTTGGTAGCCGCGATCACACCACCTTTGGCTGCTGAATAATTAGTCTGCCCCGGCATGCCTTTAATACCGGAAAGAGAAACAACATTGATAATCCGTCCATAGCGCTTTACCAGCATATCATGCACCACCAATTTTGTTACATAATAAAACCCATCCAGGCTGGTTCCCAGCACGTTCTTCCACTGCTCATCATTCATAAATACCATCAAGGCGTCTTCACGCATCCCCGCATTATTGACCAATACTTCTATCGGTTTGTCTTTATTGGCTTCGATCCATCCGCCTAATACCGATTCCACCTCAGTTTTATTAGCCACATCAAACTTCAACACTTCACCCGTAGTACCTTTTTCTTTTACCAATTCCAGTGTTTTCGAAGCTTCCTCAACATTGGTTCTGCAGTTTACCAAGAGGGCATAACCCTGCTCCGCCAACCTGACGCAAGTAGTTCGGCCAATGCCGCGCGATCCGCCGGTGACTAATGCATATTTCACTTTTTCAAAAAATTAAAGGTAATTGATGATTTAATAAATATGTTCGCACGCGTTGC
>Ga0210403_10003666_pt1 | contig 13421 bp, 16 predicted proteins | sample IncBWC19MmetaG_FD_150863 | JGI IMG/M metagenome (GOLD analysis project Ga0210403, IMG submission 150863) | Forest soil microbial communities from Barre Woods Harvard Forest LTER site, Petersham, Massachusetts, United States - Inc-BW-C-19-M | ecosystem: Environmental > Terrestrial > Soil >... | reverse complement strand
ACGGTCTTGCGCTGCAGGACCGGAGCCCGCAGCGCTGTCGGTATGGCCAGCGAGCGCATCGGCCAAGCGCCGACTTTGAAAGAAGCCAAAGCAATGGCACAGCGCCATGCCGAACAAGGGTGAAAAAACTCCGCTGCGAGTGAATCACCACGCGCGGTGAATTTGAGATGGCCCCCGGTTTGCTGCGGCAGCCGGGGCTTTTTCTTTTGGGGCTAGATCATCCTGCCCTCGCCGCGATGCTGCGCACGGTAGGCGTGATCACGAATTGCTCGAGAAAAGCAGAATAAGGAATCGCCGGTTCGCGCTTTTCGACCTGCGCGAGGCGGTACTGGCGATATCGCGTGTTCCACGGTTTCAGGGCGCCGTGCTGGCCGGAAGCCTTGACGCGCTCGACGATCTCGGCGACCTGCACCTCGGCGGCCTTGCGGAGCGCGTCAGACGTTTGCCATTTGGCACCGAGCTTTGCCGCCGCTTGCTCGATCGACGCCGCCAGCGTGGCCGCAGGTTTGCCTGATAGGCCTTCGGGGCCGATCGTCAGGAGTACCAGCTCGGCGTGCGATGATTTGAAAAAATACCTGTGCTGGACTATCTCGCCCGGCGCGATCTCGCCGTGGCTGCCTGCGCGGATCATGCACTGCAGGCCGGCGCCGACGATGGCAACCTCTACCAATGGCAGCGAGGAAATGTAAGTTTCGACGAGCTGCGCACGCGGCATGGGCGGGGACTCCTCCAATGCGGCGCTCGGCGGTTTGTCACAGCGCCGCGCAGAAGGCAATGACCCGTATATGGCCGTTTGTATGGGTTGAAAACCAAATATCCAAAATTCCATAGCAAAATCAATGATAACCGCGGATGGGTCGTCCGTATCCGGGGACCACATTCGATGCCGAAATTCGACCGCGCCGCCGAAGACCTCGGGAACTCAATTCATCTGGAGCACGTCAACGTCCGGGTGCCCGATCAGCATTTGGCGACATTGTTCTATGTGACTGGGCTGGGACTTACCCGTGACCCTTATCTGATGACGTCCGACGACAACATGTGGGTCAATGTCGGCAGGAGCCAGTTTCATCTGCCGAGCGGCAAGGCGCAGGTGTTACGAGGCCACATCGGGCTCGTCATTTCGGGGCGCAAGGCGCTGCTCGACCGGCTCGCTTCGATAGCGCACAAATTGAGGGGGACGGCGTTCGCGTTCCGCGAGCACAACGACCATGTCGAGGCGACCTTTCCCTGGGGCAATCGCATGCGCTGTTTCGAGCCGGATGCGGCGCGCTTCGGGCGTATTACTCTCGGAATCCCCTATGTCGAGTTCGAGGTGCCGGCGGGCACCGCGAATGCCATCTGCGAGTTTTACCCAAAGATCATGGGAATGCCGGCAGAGTTGTGGGACGCCACCGTTGCATCGGTGAAAACGGGCCAGAACCAGCATCTCCTTTTCAGGGAGACCGACCGGCCGCAGCCGGAATATGACGGCCACCACGTGCAGATCTACATCACAAATTTTTCCGGCCCCTATCGTGCGCTGTCGGAGCGCGGCCTCGTCTGTCGCGAGGACAATCGCTACCAATATCGCTTTCGCGATATCGTCGATCCCGCAAACGGCCGACGTCTGTTCACCGTGGAGCACGAGGTCCGCAGCGTCACGCACCCGATGTATTTGCGGCCGCTGGTCAACCGCAATCCGGCCCAGACCAACGCCACCTTCGCTACCGGTCACGATCAATGGCTCTGGGCGATGGGACCAGACCAGAACGATCCGAAATAGCGAAGATCATCCGCCGAAGCGAGGCAATTGCCGTTATCCGCAACCGATTGACCAGCTTTCGCTCGGTCGCAGGCTGTTGCCTTGTGATATATGTCCAATATACCTTTGGGATGAACCACCGCGACTTGCCCCGGGTTCGAGCTTCGCGCACATGGCAAACGGTTTGAAATCGAAAAGACAAGCCAAACGCCGCTCCCGGACCGGCGAGGAAGACGGCACGCTGACGGATCGCGCCTATCGCGAGCTGGAAGAGCTGATCGTCACGCTACGGCTGTCGCCCGGTACCATATTGTCGGAACAGGCGCTGGCCTCCCGACTCAAGATCGGCCGTACCCCGATCCGCGAAGCTCTGCAGCGGCTGGCCAGAGACGGGCTTGTCGTCATCATGCCGAGGCGCGGCATCATGGTTTCCGAAATCAATTTGAGGCTGCAGCTGCGGCTGCTCGAGGTCCGCCGCGAGCTCGAACGCCTGATGGCTGGTCTGGCCGCCGATCGCGCGACACCGGAAGAGCGCCGTGAATTTGCCGAAGTTGCGCAGGCCATGCTTGCCGCGGCCGAAAAGGCCGACGACATCGCTTTCATGCGCCTCGATCAGCGCTTCAACATGCTGATTGCAACCGCGGCCCGAAACGAATTCGCCCGAAGGTCCATGGGATTGATGAACGCGCTGTCGCGCCGGTTCTGGTATCAGCACTATCAGCAAGTGGCGGACTTGCCGCTCGCCGCCAAGCTGCACGCCGCGGTCGCCGAGGCTGTCGCGCAGAAAAGGGTGAAGGCTGCCGCCACCGCCTCGGACCGGCTGATCGACTATATCGAGGATTTCGCGCGCAAGACGCTCGACACCTGATTTGCCGCCTCAGTCGAACATGACGACGCTGCGAATGGTCTCGCCGCGCTTCAAGGCGGCAAAGCCGTCGTTGATCTCCTCGAGCCTGATGCGACGGGAGATCAGCTCATCCAGCACCAACGACCCGTCGAGATAGGCGCGCGCAAGCAAGGGGAAGTCGCGGCGCGGCCGCGCATTGCCGTAAGAGACGCGACGGATGCGTTTCTCCTGCATCAGCGAGCCCCAGCGGAACGAAACATCCTTGTTGACGTCGATCTTGCCGAGCCAGATCACCTGACCGCCGGGCCGCACGGCCTCCGCAGTGATGCGAAAGGCAGAGCTGCTGCCGGCCGCTTCGATCACCACATCGACGCCCCGGCCGGCCGTTTCGCGCCTTGCGACGGCGATCGCATCCTCGCTTGACGCATTCACGCCCACGCTGGCGCCGAGCCGCCCGGCAAGCTCGAGCTTGGCCGGATCGAGGTCCACCGCGATGATCGTGCCAGCGCCGGCAAGGCGCGCGCCTTGTACTGCAGACAGGCCGACCGCTCCGCATCCGACCACCATCACGGCATCGCCGTGCGCGATCGCACCAAGATTAAGCGCAGCACCGACGCCGGTCATCACCCCGCAGCCGATCAGGCAGGCGCGGTCAAACGGAACCTCCTTCGGAATGGGAATGGCCTGCTGATCGGCGACGACACAATATTCACCGAACGAGCCAAAAACATCAGCTGCTGCAGCATCCGTCCATCCGAAAGGCTCAACCGGCTTTCGCCGTCGAATGGCAGCGCCTTCGGTCCCTCGCCCAGATACTGCTCGCACAGGATCGGCGCGTCGCGATCGCAATAAAAGCAGTGCCCGCAATGGGGATTCCAGGACAGCACGACATGGTCGCCCACCTTCACCCCGCGCGCCGCGGCGCCGACCTGTTCGACCACGCCTGCCGCCTCATGGCCAAGCACGATCGGCAACGGATAGCGCAGCGATCCCTCGATCACCTCGAGATCGGTATGGCAGAGGCCGGCCGCGCGGATCCGAACCAGGACATCGGTCGGCTTCAATGCCGCCAACGTGACTGGCACGATCGACACCGGCGTGTGCGGCGCATGCAGCACGGCCGCGCGAAAACTTCGCATTACGCAACCCGCTTGCCGGAAAGCGCAGCGAGCGCAGAATCAATGTCGGCCGAGGTCATCTCCCATTCATTGCCGAAATTGGCAACGACCTCGCGCATGAACGGCTCGACCATGGCTTTGACGGCGGCCCTGTCGCCGAGATGATCCATCAACAGCGCCAGCGCGAGCTGACGCGGCTCCGGTCCCTCGTAACTCCACTCGAAGCCGTTTTTGGTAAACTCCTCGACGTTGACGCTGGGATCGAGTGGCGCGCCGTCGACTGTGACCTTGACGCCGTCGATGGTCCGGTCGCCTGCGTAAATCTTCATGTCGTCCTCCACTGTTGGCACCTCTCACGGTCAGGAAGCAGTTTCGATCCTGCCTGCAATCACCCTCATCACATCGCGATCCCGGTAGGCTTCGGAAAGCGTGCCGGAAAACATCACCTCGCCGCGTTCCAGCACATAGATGCGGTCGGTATAGTCGGGAATGTGATGCACGTTGGATTCGGCGATCAGGATGCCTTTGCCCATTGCGCGGATCGAAGCCACCCCTGCCGCGATCGATGGAATGATCGCCGGAGACAGTCCTTCAAACGGCTCGTCGAGCAGCAGCAGTTTGGGATCGAGGGTCAGAGCGCGCGCGATCGACACCATCTTGCGCTCGCCGCCTGAAAGCTGTGCGCCGCCGCGGGCGAGGTACTGGCGCAGTTTCGGAAATACGCCATAGGCTTCCTCGATGCGTGCATCGGCCGCCCGGCCGGTCGGCCGGGTCCATGTCGATAGTTCGATATTCTCGGCAACCGTCAGATCCGAATACACTTCCGACTCTTCCGGCGAAAACCCGATGCCGCTCTGTGCAATCTGCCAGGTCGGCATCCTCGCAAGGCTCACACCGTCAAAATCGATTCCGCCGGACCGGGGACGCCGATAGCCCATGATGGTGCGGAACGTCGTCGTCTTTCCCGCGCCGTTGCGCCCCACCAGGCACACGAGTTCACCGCCGGCAACAGTCAGGCTGATGCCGTTGAGGATGCGGCTGCCCTCGATGTCCACCCTCAGATTCGACAGATTCAGCATCGCATCGGCTCTCTCAAACATGCGCTTTCTTCAAAGTCTCTTTCACAGTCTCGGGCGAGTGCCCACGACCGCTGCGGTCATCGCCGGATCGGCAAAGAACGCGGCAGGCGTCATGTCGGCCAGAAGCGAACCGGCCTGCAGCGCGACAATGCGATGCGAGTAGCGTTCGACGAGATCCATGTCATGCTCGACCTGCACGATCGCGCGTACGCCTGCGGCTTTCGCCGCAGCGACGAGAACTTCCATGATGGCGTGCTTGTCGGCGGTCGATACGCCGCTGGTCGGCTCGTCGAGAAGGATGATGGTCGGATTGAGGGCAAAGGCGCTGGCGATATCGAGCAGTTTCTTTTCTCCTTGCGAGAGCGTGGAGGCGACGTTCTCGAGTTTGCTCCGCAGACCGAGCACTTCGGCAACGCGCTCGGCGTCCGCCTGCAACACGCCATCGCGCTTGAGCGAGCGGAACGGATTGGACACACGGCGCAGACGCGAGGCAATCGCAACCGCCAGCGTTTCTCGCACGGTGAGCGCGGGAAAAATATTCACCAATTGAAACGCCCGCGACATTCCAAGCCTTGCAAGCTCGACTGGTCCTATTCCGGCGATGTCGCGCCCGAGAAAGCGCACTTCTCCGGCGGTAGGACGTAACAGACCGGTCACGACGTTGACGAGCGTGGTTTTTCCGGCGCCGTTCGGCCCGACGATGGAGACGAACTCGCCCTCGCTGACGGAGAAGGAGATGTCGCTAAGTGCCTTGAACACGCCAAAGGCCTTGGACACGCTGATGGTCTCGAACAGGGGCACCATACTGGCTGTCGCCACGGACTGCGGCTGCATCTCATGCCTCCCGATCGCGGCGCGTGAAGAGAAGTTCGATCGTGCCGGCGAGGCCCTGCGGCATGAAGATCACCAGACACACCAATATGGCGCCCATCACGAAGCGCCAGTATTGGGTGACGGCCATGACAAAGTCCTGCAGCACGACGAACACCAGCGCGCCGATCGCCGGACCGACGAAGGTCCCGCTGCCGCCCAGTACCGCCATGAACACCAGGTTGCCGGAGTGGGTCCAATAAGCGAGTTCGGGATCCGCCAGCCCCGTGGTGACGGCAAGAATAGTTCCGCCGATCCCGCCATAGACAGCCGAAATCACGAAGGCCTTCAGCCGCATCCGGAAAATCTCGACCCCGACATAGGCGGCCTTGGGAGCGTTTTCGCGGATGGCGCGCAGATGCAATCCGAACGGCGATCGGGTGATGCGCCACATCGTCAATCCCAGCAGCGCAAACAGGGTCAGCGCGTAGTAGTAGAACGGGCCGATGAGAAAGGCGGTCTTTCCGCCGCGCCATTCCATGCCGAGCAGCAGCGGCCGCAGCACCCGCATTCCCTGGTCACCGCCGGTGACGGCGTAGAACTTGAACAGGAAGGAATGAAACAGCATGCCAAACGCAAGCGTGAGCATGCCGAAGAAGATTTTGGTATAACGGACGCACAGGCTGCCGATGATCACCGAGACAAGGGCCGATATAAGGGCTGCCACAACCAGGATGATTTCAAAACTCAAAATTCCGAATTTCGAGGTCAGCACCGCCGCGGTATAGGCGCCGACGCCGAGGAAGAGTGCGTGGCCGAATGACAGAAGTCCGGTCGTGCCGAACAGAAGATTGAATCCGAAAAGCGCGATGGCATAGCCCACGAATGGCAGCATCAACAATAGCACGTATGGCGAGGCGACCAGCGGCAGCAACGCCAGGATTGCCACCAGGGCGAGCAGAACCCAGGATCCATCGATGCGTATCGTTCGCGGCACGGTCGCGGGCGAGACTATACCAATTGACGGATGGCTCACGCGGTTGCCTTTCCGAACAGCCCTGCGGGACGCAGGATGAGCACGGCCACGACCACCAGATAGACCGACAGCATCTCCAGTTCAGGCATCAGGGAGATGGCAAAAGCGCGCATCAGGCCTACGATCAGCGCGCCGACCAGCGCGCCGCGCATGCTGCCGAGCCCGCCGATCACCACCACCGCAAAGGATTCAACTACCAGTTCGACCGCCATGTCGAGCGAAGCCGCACCCGAGGGCACCACCAGCGCGCCACCGATCGTGCCGAGCATACAGCCGACGGTGAAGACCAGCGCAAAAATCCTCGACGCGTTGACGCCGAGGCCTTCGGCCATGTCGCGGTTTTCCGCGGTCGCACGCACGATGCGGCCGGTTCTGGTGCGCTCGAGGAAGAGACCGAGCCCCGAGGCGATGGCGAGGCTCGCGGCGATCACGAGGAGATTATAGGTCGGGACCCGAACTCCGAGGAAATGCGCGGTGCCGTAAGCGAGATAGACATTGTCCATTGTCCGCGGGGTTGCGCCCCACAAATACCGAAACGCGTCCTGAAACATCAGCAGGAAACCGAAGGTGATCAGGAGCTGGTAACTCTCGTCCCGGCGATAGACTGTGCGCAGCACGCGCTCGATCGGCAAGCCGACAACACCGATCGCAAGCCCGGCAACGATCAGCACCGGAAAGAACAATACCGGCGGCATGCCGAGCCTGATGGCGACGCCAACCGCGGTGATCCCGAAATACGCGCCCAAAGCATAGAACGATCCGCAGGCGAGATTGACGATCTTCTGGACCCCGAACACGAGCTGGAGCCCTGCGGCGACAAGGAACAGCACCGCGGCGTGGAAAATCCCGCCGAGAGCGACATCCACCAGCTCGGTCATATCCTAGAGCTCCGATTCCGAAGTTCGCAAGCTCTCGCGGCGACCCCTGATGCGAACTTCGGAATCAAGGGAGCTCCAGCAACTTGTTGATTTGAGTAGCGGCTTTGAATTTGAAGTTCCTATTACGAACTTGCCCCGACACCGATAGGATTTTCAAATTCGCTGCACTAGTGGTCCGATTCTAACATTCGCTTCCCGTTTCAGCGGCCACTTTTGCGAATGTCGGAATCAAAAGGACCACTGGCAATATTTGTGTCCGGGGGAGTTCTGGATTTGACATTCGCTTTACGAGTTTGCCGCGGGGGGGTGTCGCGAATGTCAAATCCATTGCACTAGACCGGCATTTTGGCGGTTTTGATCCACTCCCAGAAATCCGCGCCCGGCGGCTTCTGCAACTGCTCGGCCTGGAAGGTGTCGATCGAAGCGAGCGTGGGAAAATCGTAATTGTTCTTGTTGGTGGATGGTCCCTGATAGAACACCTGCTCGGCGATCTTGTCCTTTCGGAAGCGCCCCTTGCCGCCGAGGCTCTCGACTTCCTGGCCCGGCATCGCTTCAGCCACCTGTTCCGGCGTCGGCCACTTGCCCGCGGCCCTTTGCGCCGCTTCGACGCCGGCCTTGTAGGTCACAAGCGCGAAATATGCCCGGTCCGCCTCCCAATGTGGGACTTCCTTGTAGCGGTCCTTGTAATCCTGCACGAACGCCTTCTGCAGCGCGGAGGCCTGCGGATGATCGAAATAGAGCGTGTTGTGGCCGAAGATCACGCCTTCCGGCATGAATTCCTTCTTGAGCTGGTTGATCTGCCAGCCGGCTCCCGGCAGCACCAGCCTGGTATTTTCGAACAGCCCGGCCGCATTCCCCTGCTTCATGAAAACCGGCAGATCGGCAAACAGCATCGATGAAAAAATCAGATCTGGCTTGGCGGCCTTCAGCGCAGCGACATGCGAGGTCAGGTCCATGGTACCGACCTTCGGCCATTGCTCGGCGACGAATTCGGCCTCGATGCCGTAGCGGGAGAGGATCTGCCGGAATGCCTCCCAGTTGTTGCGGCCGTAGGAATAGTCGGGATTGATGCCGGCCACGCGCTTGAACTTGCCCTTGAAATATTTGATCGCCAGCAGCGAGCCCATCACCGCTTCGCACTCATTGTCGGTGGAGCGGAAGACATAGCGCGGCTTCGCCATGGTCTCCTTGACGCCGTCCTGGGTCGTGCCGTCCCACATCACGAGCAGCGCCTGCTCCTCTTCGGCTACCGGCGCGACGCCAAGACTAACGCCGGTCGAGATCAGCCCGTGAACAGCCTCGACCTTCTCCTGCAGGATCAGACGGCGGAAGCGCTCGATCGTATCCTTCGGATTGGTCTCCTCCTCGAACACCAGTTCAATCTTGCGGCCGGCGATTCCGCCGTCCTTGTTCATGCGCTCCGCCCCCCATTGCACCCCGCGAATGCCGCATTCGCCGGCTGTTCCCGCCGCGCCCGATCGCGGCGCAATAATTCCGATGCGCAGCGGCTTGTCCTGCGCCAGCGCCGGCGCCGACATCTTCGGCATGGCGGCTGCGATGATCGCTGTCCCTGCCGAGAAGGAAAACTCGCGACGCGTGAGCTTCATGCGTGCCTCCCGTTATTGATGCGCATCTGCCGCGCCTGGCGTTGGCATACCATAAATATCTCAGTGACATCGCATCAAGCGTTTTTTCCGACCATTCAGCATGCGAAAACCGCTTTGCCGTCTAATAGACTGGTGATATATTACACCGGCCAACGATCTTCCGGAGACGACGAGATGGAACTTTCCTCGAGCCCGATGACGCAACGGCAGCGGAATTACCGGGCCACCTACCGCCACCGCATCGTCGGCTGGTACAACGGCTGGCTGCATGCCTTCGTCATCTACGTGATCGGCTTCACCGCGCTCTACGTCTATTTCGCCAATATCGAGAACCTGCGCTGGTGGGAGTTCCTGATCGTCCCCGTCACCTTCCTGTTCGCCAATTTCTTCGAATGGTGGATCCACCGTTTCGTGATGCACCGGCCCTCGCAGGTGAGAGCGTTCCGCGCGATCTACAACCGGCACACGTTGATGCATCACCAGTTCTTCACCGAGAAGGAGATGCGCTTTGCCGATCACCATGACTGGCGCGTGACGTTCTTCCCGCCCTACGCGCTGGTGACGTTCACGATGATGTCGATCCCGCCGGCGCTCATCCTTGGCTGGCTGGTCTCGCCCAATGTCGGCTGGCTTTTGATCTCGACCACGACGTCGATGTACCTGATTTACGAGTTCATGCACTTCTGCTGCCATGTCGACGAAAACTGGTTCGTCCGCAACATGCCGTTCGTCAATACGATCCGGCGTCATCACACTGCCCATCACGATCAATCAATCATGATGGAGCGCAACATGAATCTGACGTTCCCGATCATGGACTGGCTGTTCGGCACCTCCGATCTCGATCGCGGGCTGATCGGCCATCTCTTGAACGGCTATGACACGCGTTTCGTCAAGACCAATATGCGCAAGACGGCGCGCACCCCCAGGCCGGTGATGGCCGGACAGGCATCGGGGTTTGCCACCCCGGCTGAATAGGCGGATCGAGCGACGGGCTGAGGAAAGATGGACGCGATCGAGCCGCACTGGATTTCGCTGCTCTGGTTTGCGGTATTCGCTACCGTCTGCACCCTCTCCTTTCTCGTCATTGCCGGGATGTTTCCGCTTCACTCCCGCCCCGATTCGTTGAAATCCAATGCGGGCCTGGTACTAGTCGCCGGCAATGCGGTGTTGCTGGCGGCACTGTTGATCGGGACGGCAATTTTCGGCTATTCCGAACTCAGATGGAGCACGCTGATTGTCGTGGCCGGTCTTGTCGTGCTGTTTTCTCCCGCCCTGTTCGAGATCTGGCCCTCCTCATTCCGCGACGGCAGCAAGGGACTTGTCACGCTGATCGCAATCCAACTGCTGGCGCTGGCGACGCTGGCGAAGAACTTGTCGTAGATTTTTCTCATAGGGGAGAACGCGGCGATGCCCGTCAAAATCAAGCTTGGCCTTTCGCTGGTCACGATCCTGGTGGCGGCCATCGCCGCCTGGCATCAGCATCTGCTCGGGCATGATCGCATCCAGTATGTCGTGGCCTTCCTCGGCCTGTTCATGATTTTCGCGATGTGGCTGTTCCCCGAAGTCAAGCGGGAGGAGACGGCCGGCGGCGTCAAGCGCGACGCCGCACCCAGGCAGGGTTAACTTTTCTCACCGGCGGTTCAGGTCTTCGTTCGTATCCAGCTCCGGCAATCTTATCATTTCGTTGAGGCGCTTGTTGAATTCCTCGTCCGAAAGAGGGGCTGAGGGAAGCCGCGAACTGTCCGAAGACATCCCCAAATGGGTGAGTTGCGGAAAGAACAACACCAACAGCAGCAAAAACCATTGCGCCGCCAGAAACGGCGCAAGCGCCCGCACGAAAGAGCGAAAGGCGACCGCCTCCTTGAGGACGCTGCGAACCATCATTAGGGCATAGCCGAAGGGCGGCAGCAGAAAACTCGACTGTAGCGTCAACAGCACCAGCACCGAGACCCAGCGCGCATCGGCCACGCGGATCAGGAGCGGCGGAATCACGATCGGCACGATGACGAAGATGATTTCGAAGGCGTCGAGCACGAAGGCGCTCAAGCCGAGTACGCCGAGCACGACGGCGACCGCCGCAATATCGCCGCCCGGAATTGAGGATAACATCCTGCCGACGAGATCGGCTGTTCCCAGTAGCCTCAAGATCATCGTGAAGGTGGTTGCCGCCAGCAGTAACGAAAAGAGAGCACCGGTGAGCGCGATCGCATCGTTCAGCACGTCATTCAGCACTTTGCCGCGCAGGCGGCCCGTCACAAGGCCCGCCGCAAGAAACGCAAACGCCCCCATTGCCGCGGCCTCGACGGCATAAAAGAATCCAAGGGCTACTCCGCCCAACAGTGTGATCAAGGAGACGAGCGCAATTGAGGCGAGCCACGCCTGCCCTGCCGTCAGACGCTCGCGCACCGGCAATTTGGTCGCGGTTCGTCCGGCGATCCAGGACAACGCCAGGCACAGCGCGAGAAAAATCCCGCCGGGCACGAGCGCCGCATGAAAAATATCCTGCGTATTGACGACCCGATCGCTTCTTCCCGTCGCCGTCACTGCCATGGTGTGAGCCGACAACATCGCATCACTGAGAAGGATGAGGACCAGGGACGGCGGCACCAGCACGCCGAGTGTGGAGGCGACTGCAACGATCGCATGCCGATTGGGCGCGGGAATGCCTTCTGCCGCAAGGCGCGGCGCGACCACGCGGGACAGTCCGAGCACGCTGGCGCCGACCGAGCCGTTCATCGGCCCGAGCAAGGCACCCAGCATCATGCCCGACACCAGCGGGGCGGATGGCGTGCGCGGAAGTACGGCGCTGCCGGCGCGATAAAGTGCGTCGGCGACCGGAAGCCGGTCGAGCAACAGACCCATGGTCACATAGAGGGGCAAGGCTTGAAGCAAGTCGTTTTCGAGCAGATTGACCAGGCGGGTCGGCAATGCCCCAAGGGTGGCGGCGTCGATGGCGCCTGTGGCAACACCGATGATCGCGCCGAACGTTGCAACCGTGATCAGGACGATCGCGGCCGGCAGGCCGGTGGCGATAATGCCTATTCCCACCAGCACAAGGAGCGCCAGTCCCATCCACTCCATCAGTCGTCGTCCACCATAAGAGGACGGAAAATCTCGACCAGCGATTGGCCAATCACCAAAATCGCCAGCAGCCAGAGCGCGAGCTTGACCAGGAAATATCCGGGATTGCCGCTGTCCTGAAATGACTCGAGGTCTCGAACGCTGGAAAGCACAACTGTCCTGCTGGCGATCAGGACGAACATCGCCCAGGGCAGAAGTCCGATGGCGTTGCCGACCTGGTTGAGACGCCGCCGCACGCGTTCGGGATAGCGCCGCGCCAAAACATCCGCGGCGAGATGGGTGCCGGCGCGGGTCGCTGCCGTTACGCTCACCGCGACGAAGAGGGCAAAGGCCACCTGCCCCAAATCGTTGGCTTCCCGTGAAAATTTGTGAAGGAGGTCGCGCAGCGGCCATTGCAGGAACAACAAGAGGATCAACGGCAAGGCAAGCCATTTGGCCGCGGCAACAAATTGGCCAATCAAGCGGTCGAGGCCGCGCAGCAACGGCGTCACGTTCTATCCCCTTGCGGTTTTGCCCTGAATCACCGGACCATAAAGCGACAGCGGAATTGTTTATGCCCCGGCCCTTTGAGCGAGTCTGCAGAAAATTTTGATTTTTGCCGGTCTGGTTCGAGACTAGCATACGGTATTCCGCATCGAGCCTGGAACCGCCAACCGGGATCCGTATTTCATGGACAAGACGTTGACAGCCTCCCTTGCGCGCCTGCCGGTCAGCTTTGGTGACATCGAGGCCGCGGCAGCACTGCTGGCCGGTTCCGTGAAGCGGACGATCTGTGACCGCAGCAGGACGCTGTCCGACATCACCGGCGCGGATATCTGGCTGAAATTCGAGAACCTGCAGTTTACGGCCACGTTCAAGGAGCGCGGTGCGCTCAACCGGCTGTCGGCACTGTCTGCCGAAGAACGGCGCCGAGGCGTGATCGCGGCGTCAGCCGGCAACCACGCCCAGGGCGTGGCCTATCACGCCGCCCGCCTCTTCATACCCGCGACGATCTTCGTGCCGGTGGGAACTCCGACGGTGAAGATCGAAAATACGCGCCGGCACGGCACCGACGTGATCGAGGGTGGGGCGACGCTGGAAGAGGCTACCGCGCTCGCCATCGAGCATGGCCGCCAGCAGCACTTGACCTTCATCCATCCTTACGACGATCCGTTGATCATCGCCGGCCAGGGCACCACCGCACTGGAAATGCTTGGCGCGGTTCCTGACCTCGACATC
>Ga0210403_10003662_pt1 | contig 13429 bp, 11 predicted proteins | sample IncBWC19MmetaG_FD_150863 | JGI IMG/M metagenome (GOLD analysis project Ga0210403, IMG submission 150863) | Forest soil microbial communities from Barre Woods Harvard Forest LTER site, Petersham, Massachusetts, United States - Inc-BW-C-19-M | ecosystem: Environmental > Terrestrial > Soil >... | reverse complement strand
CAAGGCAGCGATTCAGCCGTCGAAGCGGGAAAATATTACGGTGAGTTCGCAGTCGAGTGAAGGCGGCGCGACGGGCGAGATCAACGTGATTGGATTGACGGTGGAACAGGCAAGCGAGAAGGTGGATAAGTTCCTGGACGAAGCCGCGCTGGCGAACGTTTTGCGCGTGCGGATTATCCATGGCCATGGAACCGGCGCTCTGCGCAAGGGACTGGGAGAATTTCTTCGAACTCACCCGCTGGTAGAGAATGCAGAATTCGAGAGCGAAGAGCGTGGCGGCAGGGCAATCACCGTCGTCGATTTGAAATTATAGAAATGACAGAAGCGGGATCATTTGCGGATCGGGTGAAGAATCAGGCGGACATTGTTCGCGTGATCGGCGAATACGTGCGCCTGAAAAAGAGCGGGCAGAATTTCACCGGGCTATGCCCGTTTCACGGGGAGAAGACGCCATCGTTTGCGGTGCACCCGGTGAAGCAAATCTTTCACTGCTTCGGCTGCGGAAAGGGCGGCGACGTTTTCAGTTTCGTGATGGATATGGAGAAGTGCCCGTTTCCTGAAGCCGTGAAGATCGTTGCAGAGAAATGCGGCATTCCCGTGCCGCGGCCAAAAGAGCGGACGCCGGAGGAACGCAAGGAAAATCAGCAGCGCGCGGCCTTGATTGAGATTCATCGCGAGGCACAGTCCTTTTTCTCGCGCCAACTGGAATCGACGGCGGAAGGCCGGGCGGCGCGTGCATACCTGGAAGACCGTGGGCTGAACGCGGAAACAATCGCAAAATTCGGGATTGGGTATGCCCCGAGCGGCGGCGACGCCCTGCTGCGGCAACTGAAACCAAAGTATGCGGAAAAGTTGCTGGTGGATTCGGGAGTGATTTCGCGCGACCAGTCGGGCGCGCGCCTGTTCGATCGGTTCCGGCGCCGCATCACCCTTCCGATTGCGAATGAGTCTGGAAAAATCGTTGCGTTTGGCTGCCGTGCCTTGGGTGACGATTTGCCAAAGTATCTGAATTCGCCGGAGACACCGATCTATTCGAAAAGCAACGTCCTGTATCACATGGACCGCGCGAAAGAGCCGATCCGGCGGCAGGATTTCGCCGTCCTGGTGGAAGGCTACATGGACGCGATTGCCGTGGCGCGCGCGGGAATCGGCAACGTGGTGGCGAGTTGCGGCACGAGCCTCACCGAACCACAAATTAAATTGCTCGGACGGTTTACAAAACGGGTGATTGTGAATTACGACCCGGACGTGGCGGGACAGGCGGCGACGGAACGTTCGCTGACGCTGCTGTTGGAGCACGATTTCGAAGTGCGCGTGCTGGCACTGCCGCCGATTGGCGACAAGAAAGCCGACCCGGACCTGTTCATCCGCGAAAAGGGGACGGAGGCCTACATCAAACTGCTGAAGGAAGCGCCGCCCTATGTGGATTACCTGATTGCGCGGGCGCGGCAGATGGATCTGTCCACTGGCGAAGGCAAGCAGCGCGCACTGAATTTCCTGATGCCCTACGTGCAGCGCATTCCGAATCGGCTGTTGCGCTCCGAATGGGCGACGCGAATTGCGCAGCAATTGCGGATTGATGAGCCGGTGTTGCGAGCCGCTCTGAATAAGTCGGCGACAGAGCGTCGCAGCGAAGTGAAAGTGGCGCCGCAGTTGGTCGGCAAGCCGGCGAAGCAGATCGAACGGCGGCTGATCCGCATGCTGGCCGAAGCGGAGGGATTTAAGCGCGAACTGGCGCAGCGGCTGCAGCACGGGCGATTGTACGAAGGGTTGGAGACGGAGAAAGTTTTTGCTGCATTGATTGTCGCGGGACTTTCCGATGAGCCGATTCCCGCGACAGAAATCGGCACGGAATTGGGAGAGCGTGAACGGCGGCTGTTTTTCGAGATTTTGTTTGAGGACGCTCAGGAACCCACCTGGGAAGAAGCGGAAAGCTGCCTGGATGCGTTGCGGCGGCGACAGATTGAGCAGGAGTTGGCGAAGGTGCAGAAAACGATCGAAGCGAACCCAAGCGGAGCGGGGCTGCGCGAACTGCTGGAGCGCAAACAGGAATTGATGAAGCAACTTACCGCCGCAGGGCAGCCGGGATAATCATCGAGCGATGAAACTACCAGAAGGAAAATTTGGCGCGTATTTGTTTGATTGCGACGGCACGATTGTGGATTCCATGCCGTTGCATTACCTGGCCTGGAAGAAGGCGTTGGGCGAATGGAATTGCGAGTTTTCGCAGCAACAGTTTTACGCCTGGGGTGGAATGCCGGTGGCAGAGGTAATTTCCTCGCTCAACCGGGAACGCGGATTGCGTATGCCGGTTGAGGAACTGGAGAAACGGAAAGAGGGCTTGTACTTCGAATTGCTGCCGAAATTGAAGGCGGTTCCGGAAGTGTTGGAACATATCGAGGCGCAACACGGAAAGATTCCATTCGGGGTAGTATCAGGCAGCAGGAGGGACTCGGTGATGGCGTCGCTGAACGCGCTGCATCTGTTATATCGCTTCGATACTCTGGTATGCGCAGGAGAGTACACGAAAAGCAAGCCGGACCCGGAAGCGTTTCTGCGGGCGGCGGCAAATCTTGGCGTGGCTCCGGAGGCTTGCCTGGTATTTGAAGACACGGAGATGGGAATTCAGGCGGCGAAGGCCGGAGGGATGGCCTGGGTGAAGGTGCCTCCGCCGTGGGAAAGAACAGTATAGTTCTGCGAAGACGGCCACACAGAACGGCTGACGGCCAAAAATCCCATCAATGAAAACTTCTCAAATCCGAGTCGTGCGGCTGATCGCCTTGTTCAAACTGCTAAAAGGCATCTTGCTGATTGCTCTCGGCGTGGCGGCGCTGAAATTGCTTCATGCGGACATTGCGAGCATGGTGGAAGATTGGGCCAGGCTGTGGGGTTTCCTTCAGAACAGCCGATTTCTAGGCCGTGCTCTGTCGGCCGCGGCGACGCTTACACCCGATAGGGTACGGGATGTAATCGTGGGTAGCTTTCTGTATGGCGGACTGTTTCTGACAGAGGGTATCGGGCTTTGGCTGCTGAAGCGGTGGGCGATGTGGTTCACCGTTATCATCACAGCTTCATTCCTACCGATCGAGATCTACGAACTCGCGCACCATCCAAGCACGGGTAAGATCACTTTGTTAGCAATAAACCTGGTCCTGGTGGGCTATCTGATCCGGCGAATCCGGGAAGGTCGCGTCGGCTGATCACCGAGCCAAAGGGCTTCCTGGGGTAGTCCCCTGTGGAAGGTTTGGGTCCCCGAAAGTCAAAATGGCCACCAATCCAAGTTAAACCCTTTATCTAGTGTGTAATTCGGGCGAGAACACAGCCCCAGAGTCTTCCACTGCGGGGGCCGTTTTCCACAAACTAAAATATTGACCGGAAGGGACTTAAGCATGTAGCGTAGAAGGGTTGCGCGGATAACGGATCTTTCTGTTCCGGCATCTATACTTATGTCTATAGTGCTTGGAACCGTTCGGCAACGGTACGGCAGGCGGGCAAGCGTGCAGCAGCACAAGAGACACAGCACGGCGCATCGGGCTTCACCGAAAAATTTGAGAGTCTTCCGGTGGATTCGCTCCCTCCCTTCGCCCATTGCGGGCTTTCTCTCTGCATTTCGTGTGGACAGTGCGCGCAACTACAGTGGTGAAGTTCGCGCGGGAATCGAGAGACGTACTTAGGAAGCGGGAGGAGTGCAGTGGCAGCAACGGGCTTAGAGGAAAAATATGATGCGGTACGCCAGCTTATTGCCGTCGGCAAAGAGCGCGGGTACCTGCTGTATGACGAAGTAAACGATTCTCTTCCTGCCGAAGTGCATTCTTCGGAAGAGATCGACGACCTTCTCACTACATTCGAACGCAATGGCATCGAGATTTACGAAGATGCGGCGTCGGCAAAAGCTGCGCGGGCGGTCGAGGTGTCTTCGGACCACGGCGATCGCGACGCGGCCGTGAAGGACGACGGACACGAGGCCGAGGGTAGCGACCTGGATTTGACGCCAGGTTCGCTGGAAAAAACCAACGACCCCGTCCGCATGTACTTGCGAGAGATGGGCACGGTTCCCTTGCTGACGCGCGAAGGCGAAGTGACCATCGCCAAGCGCATCGAGCGCGGGCAACTGGTGGTGATGAAGGCGATCACCCGTTCACCGATCGTGATTAAGGAGCTCATCGCCGTCGGCGACGATCTGCGCAAGGGCGCCCGGTCCATCAAGGAAATCGTCCAGTTCGACGACGAAGAGCTGACCGAAGAGAAGATCGCCAACAAAACCAAGCAGACGCTGAAATATATCGACAAGATTGCGAAACTCTACGAACTGGCGCTGAAGCAGGCCGTCAAGCTGGACAACACGGCGAAGGCCAAGAAGAAGCAGTATGTTCGCGCCAAGTGGGAAGTGGCGCGGACACGCATCGGAATCTCCCTGGAAATCCGCGACATCGATTTCAATCCCTTTGAGAAAAAGCGGCTCATCGACAAGATGCGCGGCACGGTCGAGCGTCTGCAGTCACTGGAGCGCGAGGCCGGGCGGCTGGAGCGGCGCGCGGATGTCTCCAAGGGCGACAACGCGGCGGAAGCGCGGCGCGAACTGCGCACCCGGCGTTCGGAACTGAAGGACATTGAAGAGGCCAGCGAGGTCGGGCTGACGGAGCTGAAACGCACGCTGACGATCATTCATCGCGGCGAAGCGGAAGCCGAGCAGGCGAAGAAAGAGTTGATTGAGGCCAACCTCCGCCTCGTCGTTTCCATCGCCAAGAAATACACCAACCGTGGCTTGCAGTTCCTGGATTTGATCCAGGAGGGCAACATCGGCTTGATGAAGGCCGTGGACAAATTCGAATGGCGCCGCGGCTACAAGTTTTCGACCTACGCGACTTGGTGGATTCGCCAAGCCATCACCCGCGCAATTGCCGACCAGGCGCGCACCATCCGCATCCCCGTGCACATGATCGAAACGATCAATAAACTGGTGCGCACCAGTCGCCAGTTGGTGCAGGAACTTGGGCGCGAGCCGACCAGCGAAGAGATCGCCAAGCGCATGGACATTCCGGTATCCAAAGTGCGCAAGATCCTGAAGATCGCGCAGGAACCGATTTCGCTGGAAACGCCAATCGGGGAAGAGGAAGATTCGCACCTCGGCGACTTCATCGAAGACAAGGCCGTGGTATCGCCGTCCGACGCGGTAATCAACCTGAATTTGAAGGAGCAAACGTCCTCGGTGCTGAAGACCCTGACGCCGCGCGAAGAAAAAGTAATCAAAATGCGATTCGGCCTGGATGACGGCAGCGAGCACACCCTCGAAGAAGTCGGCCAGTCCTTCGCGGTCACCCGCGAACGTATCCGGCAGATCGAAGCGAAGGCGCTGCGCAAGTTGCGGCACCCGTCTCGTTCGCGCAAACTGCGTGCATTCCTGGAAGGCCCCTCGCGCGATTACCTGTAGAAGCAGCGGAATGGAAAACAAATGTGTTTATAGCAGCAAGGGCCCCGAGGTCGGGGCCCTTGCTATTTGCTAAGACGAAGTATTAATTCCGCGTGGCTAATTGTCGCGGTCGTTGTCGGAAGCGAACAGGTCCGTCATCACGTCCGCGTTGGCATCGCAGGCGTGATTCAGGCACGGCAGGCGGAAGCCCGATTCGAGCGACCTGAGCAAGGAGAAGTGGGTGTAGAAGCGGCCACTCTTGACTCCGTGCTTACCGTAGTTGGTTTCGACGGTCAGCAGTACCTGGTTGGTCGTGGGCAGCACGCTGTAGTCGTTTTCGTCCCAGACAATGACGATGGCATTGTGCCCCTCCTGCCAGACCGGCGAGCTGTGAATGGCATTGACCAGGGTGCTCAAGGTGAGGTCGCCCTGATAGATCAGCGCCGGATTCAGTCCGACCTGCGTGCCGTTGTCGTTGGGATCAAAATCGCACACCGGCCCGGCGTTTCCGCGGCCGTGCTGGTCATTGCATTGGTTGGGAACGATGAAGGAAAGATTCGGAAGATGGCCCGAATTCAAGTCGTCAAAAAGGCCGTGCGGGCCCTGAAACCCAACCATATTCTTCAGGCTGTTGCGGGGATTCATCCCTTCCTGCACGCTCTGGAAATAAGCGAACGGATTGTGTTTCACGGCGTAGAGATTGATCAGCGTCTGCTTTTCGCCGGGAATGATCGAGGGGATGTTGGAGGCGTCCGTGAAAAAACCGTCGCTGTTGTTGACGCCATCGGCGCCAGAGGCCGGCAGGCTTTCCTGATAGCTCTTCCAGCTTTTACCAAATTCGGCGAGTTGGTCGCCGATGCTCTTTCCGGAAATGTTGGTGGCTTTCGCAAACGACAGCACTCCGTCGACGTTGACGTCGCCCGGAGGCCCGGAGGTTTCATTCGAGAAATCAAGCGCTGGCGTGGCCGCGTCGGCTCCCGTACCCCGAATCGGGCAGATGGGCAGGTTGTTCGGAGGATTGCTGTTGTCGAACGACGTGACGCCCGTTGTGAGATTGGGTGCGCAGGTGTCGTGCCAGGCGGGGCTGTTGTCGTTCAACACTCCGAAGTTGGAGCCGCCCGCGATCTCCAGGTAGTTCGTCGAGCTCGGATGCGCCACGGCAAAATAATTCGCGCCTACGTTCACGTGCTTGATGTAGTCATTCGTGAAGGGCGAGTTCGGATTGCCTACGATCTGGCTGTACCCGTGATTCTCCATCACGATGAGGAAAACGTGATCGAGATGCGGCACGCCCTTGGGCACCGCGCCTTCGTTGGCGAAGGCCGGGCTTACCAGCGAACTGGCCGCCAGCAACGCCGCAGCCGACTTCAGATTCCACTTCATTTTCATGATTTCTCCCTTTCCATCATTCAAAACCGGGGATGACACTATCCGGCCCGGAGGGGACATGCGCAGAGCGCACCAGGCAAGCTCCGGCGAGTAACCGGAGGCGGAGTGAAGCAGTGGACCGCGACAGACTGTAGATGGCCATCATTACAGGTGGAAGTCAGAAATGTTACGGGCGTGTCAAAGCTGGAGGAGCAAGCTGTGGAGAAAGGAAAATTTGGAAAGGACCGAGCTACACTCTGGTGGGCACTTTCTGGAAGTGGCGGACTAACCTGACGAGTAAGCACAGCAGGCCGATGAGAAATCCCCCAAGGACGACCAGCATCGCTTCGGAATGGAAACGGTGATCGGCCGCAAGGTTGGCCTGCAACGCAAAAAACGTTCCGGAGATCAGCACAAACAGGATGCCGCAGGCGAACCAGGCCATCGTGGCGGAGATGAAACGCATCGTCTCTCCACGGCGTTCGGGTGCAAGCCAGTAATCGCGATGCGGAAGATTGATGCGGGCGTTCGATTTTGCCGCGATTTGCCGCGGGGCCAGAAAGCCGACAATCGCCGACGTGGAAGTCACCAGCAGCATCAGCACAAAAAAAGCTTCGCGGGATTGCCAGCCGTTCGCGCGTCCGTCAGCGGCAAAGTGCGACGCCATGCGCTGCGGCATTTGCGGATAGTAGTAGGCCACCATCAGCAGGCAAACCAGTGTCAGGAACGCGTACACAAATCGCGGAAGACGCGGATCATCCACACGGCACCTCTGGGGTTCGTCGTAAGTTCAGAATAGAGCTCGATAGGTGGCCCGCCAATCAAATTGGCGGCGGATGTTTCGAGGAAGTCCTTGCGTTTCCCCCGGGAATCCGCGAAATTGGAATTTCCCAGCACAAGCAAATTCGGTCAGAGTGTAGCGGATATCTGATGACTAAATCGCAGAAAATACTCGGCGCCGTCATTCTCCTGCTACTAGGGCTCAGCCTTTATGGGTTCTGGATTTCCCGAGAGACGGAAAGCGCGAAGGCAGCAAGAGCGGCCAGAAAATCCGCCAGCGCCAGCAAGAGTTTGGTGGATCAGACCCCGCTCAAAATGGCCCAGCAGTTGGCGCAGCTTGCCACATCTCAGAGCGAACATGGATTGGCGAAGGAAGCGCTTCGGCTGGCGGACTACGAAGTGGATTTGACGTTCGATGCCGCGCTTCACGACGCCCTGCTGCATCCTCCGCCTCTGCGTCCGGAAGCCAAGGAGATTCAGAACCGCTTGAAGAACGCCGAGAATCTGCTTAATGCCGATCAGGACAAAGCCAAGCGGCTTTCCGAACAGCTCGTGAAGCTGCCCGAAAATAAGCGGGATGCCATGGAATTGCAGCTGGTGCAGGCGCAGGCGGACATGGAGCTCGATCAGGACGAACTGGACGACGCAAAAGTCGATTTTGCCCGTGCGGGCGGCAATCTTGCCGATCGCATCCAGGCGCTGAAGAAGGAACACGAAGACAGCGCCCACAGCTCCGAAACGGCGATTCCAGCCAGCGTTGCGCAGCCAACGCAGTTCGGGCTGGTGCACCAGGTGGGACGCTGGCTCGCGCTACGCTCTGAAAAACAGCAAATCCAGAATGCGAAGGACGTTTCGGAAGCCGCGGCGGCGGCTCTTACGGAGCAACACAACGCCTTGGACACCAAGCTCGAGGTGGAAAAACAGAAATCCCCGGAATTGGCGCAGCACTCCAAGAAACGAAGGGACGCCGCCAATGGGAATCCCCAGCCTGCTACAAATCGCACGCCCGAAGAGGCAGCCGCGCTGCTGCAAAAGACGGATGAGGTCGCAAGTGACCAGAAAGTTCTTGCCAGCCTGAGTAAGCGCGTGGAAACCCACAATGAACTTTCCACTCTCTACGGGCAGTGGCTGCAGCTTCTCACCGACAGGCAGTGGGCGGTTTTCCATCGCGCCATCATCGGAATCCTGATCATCCTCGGGATCGCGCTGGTGGCGCTGTTTTTCAGCACCTGGATGAACTCGCTGGTCAACCGGCTTTCGATGGACCGGCGGCAGATTCAGTCGTTGCACACCGTGACGCGCGTTAGTTGGCAATTTCTGGCGTTGCTCTTCATCCTGCTGGTAATTTTCGGGCCGCCGGGGCAGTTGGGAACTTTCCTCGGGCTCGCCGGCGCAGGGTTGACCGTGGCGCTGAAAGATTTCATCGTCGGGTTCATCGGGTGGTTCGTGCTCATGGGCAAGAACGGCATTCGCATGGGCGACTGGGTGGAGATCAACGGCGTGACCGGTGAAGTCGTGGAGATTGGGCCATTTCATACGGTGCTTCTGGAAACCGGGAACTGGACCGATTCCGGCCACCCAACCGGACGGCGCGTGACCTTCACCAATAGTTTTGCCATCGAAGGCCACTATTTTAATTTTTCAACCACCGGCCAGTGGTTGTGGGACGAACTTGCCGTGGTGCTCCCGACAGGCAAGGATCCCTATCCAATCGTCGAAGCGATCCGCAAGAAAGTCGAAGAAGAAACGCGTGAGAGCGGCCAGCAGGCAGAGCAGGAGTGGCGGCGCGCGGCGGGCTCGCGCGACATGAGCGGATTTTCCGCGGTTCCGGCCATCAGCGTAAAGCCCGTGCTCGGCGGCGTGGAAGTGGCGGTGCGCTATATTGCAAAGGCCAACGAGCGATTTGTTTTGCGTTCGAAGTTGAACCGGGCGGCCGTGCAACTATTGGGCGGAAAAGAAGAAAGCTGGCCGGCGCAAGAGTAAGCAGCAATTTAGTCGGAACCGCCGCGGCTGCGGACTTCCTCGCTGGTTAATCCATACAAAGGCGGCGTGGGCACCCCGAGCATCGCGAGATACAAATAGATTTGGCCGCGGTGATGAATTTCGTGCTCGACCATCAGCCGCAACCATTTCCATTTGGTGATTTCCGCGTCGCCCGGCGTTTTGCACTTGGTCTGCAACTCGGCATCGCTAAGGCCGGCGAAAATCTCCAGCGATTCCCTGTGCAGCCGGTCCATGAAGGCCAGGATATTTTCGTAGCCATCGGCCCATTCCTTGCCATGGCTTTTGTACTGGCTGGGCTTGCCCTGCAGATTTTCTCCCCACATATAACGTTCGGTAACCGCGATATGCCTCAGCAGATCGCCGAGCGTGAATTTTCCCGGCGCGTAGCTCCAGTCCAGCTTGTCAGCCGGAATGCAGCGGGCCACGCGCATCGTGCGCTCGCGAACGTTTCCGAAATAGATGAGAAACGGCTTGACGGATTGAATTTCCATCTAAACCTCGGTTGTTGTGTGCACGCGATCAGTAATCAACGGCAAGATGCCAGCGAATGCCTTTTGCTTTCGCCATTTCCAGAACGTTGGCGAACTCTTGCAACTCTGCTGTTATACGATCTCGATCGCCTAGCGAAGACTCAGGAGCGCGTGAACCGCCCTAAGCCCATCCTCTGCTGCGAACCATTTTTCGTCGAATGTTGGATTATTTATGGCGGCATCCACCGCCCCTTCGTCCACCAAAGAAGCCAGTTCGTCCCTTGTGGCGCTGAAGAAGCTCATGAGCGTAGTTACCTCCAATTTCTTGGCCATCGACTCCAGGACCTTACTGTTTTTCGACAGGGAACTTCCGTTTACATAGGAGTCAGTATTGGAGATTTCTCTCTCCAAGACAATGTAAAGCGATGGCATCCGCGCAGCTCCTCTAGCAAGTGGTAACGCAAAAGCTTAGCGCAAGAGAGCGCGGGCGCGTGAGGCGGAGAGCGTGGCGCCCGTGTACATCAGCGCAAGAAGAAAAAAACCGGTGGCAATGCTGAAACGCTGAGCCAGCCAGCCGAGAGAAAAGCTCATCGCCAGCTGCAGGATGGTGGCGATGATGGCGAACGCGGACTGAGTGCGTCCCATGAAATGGCGCGGCACGATGGACATCAGCGAAGATTGCGCGACGATGCCGCCAAGCGCGCGGAAAAATCCGAAGCACCCCTGCAGAATTGCCGCGCCGAGTAAAAGTGTGACGAACGGCACCGCAACGTGACCCAGCGCCAGCCCAGCCATCACGACGACATAGAGCGGCAAGCGCACCTTCTGCGGCAGTTGGCTGGTGATCAGCCCGCCTGCGATCGCGCCAATGGCCCAGCCTGCTTCGATAAAACCGAATCCGCGTGAGCCGGAATGCAGCACGTCGTTTGCCAGCGCGACCACCACCACATTGCCACTGACGACGCTGGCCATCAGGATCGCGTGTGTCACGCCCAGCGCCAGCACCACCGGCTGGCTGCGCAAGTAGCCGATTCCCTCCTTCAAATCCGCGGCATAAATCGCCAGCGAAGTTCCCGCTTCAGCGACTTCGGGATTTTCACCGCTCTCCAGTGCCAGCGAAGCGGTACCCGATGATTCGGAATATTCGCGCGGATACTGCCGGTGATCGCGCGGCGAAACGTAGCCGCTGCGCAAGCGGTACAGGCAATAGGCAGAGACGAAATATGTCAGCCCGTCAATCAGAAGAATCCCGGCGATACCCATGTTGTCGTAGAAAAATCCAACAAAGGTGCCGGCAAGCAACATGCCGCTCTGCACCCCCACAAGCACCGACGCGTTGGCGCCCGTGAACTGGCTGGGCGGCACCACTTCCTGCACCAGCGCGTTTACGTTGGACCAGTACACGGCGGACCCGGTGCCGGTGAGCAGCGTCATCAGGTAGAGATGCCAGATGTGCAGATGTCCGCGCCAGGCGATGTAAGCGATGGCCAGCACCGCAAGCCCGCGCGAAAGATCCAGCAGCACACCAAGATAGCGGCGGTCGATGCGGTCGATTAACACACCGCCAAGAAAGGGCACGACCAGCCCGGGCAGCGTGACGACAATAACCTGCCAACTGACGGCCACAGTCGAGTGCGTCGCCGACATGATGTACCAACTCACGCCGATAAAGTTCATCCCGCTGCCAAACAGCGAGACAAACATCGCCGCGAAAAAATAGCGGAACCCGCGCTGCTGCCACAGCAGAGACCAGTCAACCCGGTGTGTAATCGCGGTGGCCATCGAGCCTATCAGTTTACTATTTCTCCTAGACGCCTTACGCGGCAGAGAGAAAAGGCATTTCCGCTACGTCACTCCTTCATGGAATTCGGCACCGCCAAACTGATTCTTGAGCGCTCGGAAAGGGAATACACCAGGGACTTCTTGGCTGCCGTTCCCTAGGTACCGCGCTCTGGCCAGGTGTGTTATTTTCGTGTGTGTTATTTTCCGTGAAGGTCCTGCGTAGCACTGACAGCAGTAATTCTTAGCCTCTTTGTGGTGGAGGAGTCCTCAATGGCGACTGTTCCCTCTCCTGTGGCGGAGCCACAATCTGGAATCTCTCCGTTTGGCCGCATCATCGGCGCATTTTTTTCTCCCAAGCCAACCTTTGAAGACATCGTCCGCAAACCCAATTGGCTGCTGCCCACGGTCCTGATTCTCCTGATGAGCCTTGCCGCGGTCATCGCGCTCAACAGTCACTTCAGTTGGCGTGACTATATTTCTCAGCAGATAGAAAAGAGCCCGCGAGCCGCGCAGCTTTCCGCGGAAGCCAAAGAGCGGCAGGTGGAAATAAGCGCGAAATACTCGCCGGCATTCGCCTACGTATTTGCGCTGGTGCTCCCGGTCTGCGGCATCCTGGTGATCGCACTGGTTTTGTGGGGCGCATTCAGCATGACCGGCGCGGGGCTAGACTATAAGACCGCCCTCGCAATTGTGTCCCACGCCGTTGTCCCCGCCTCCGTGATCAGCACGATTCTCTTTATCACGGTGCTGTTCCTGAAGCCGGTGGGAATGTTCGACCTGGACAATCCCATTGCCACCAACGTGGCGGCGCTCCTGTCGGACGACGCGTCGAAATGGCTCGTGGCTCTTTGCAAAAATCTTGATCTACTTGAGCTCTGGAAGCTGGTCCTTCTTTCCATAGGTTTTGCCGCCGTATCTCCGAAAAACCTCCCGGGAGGTAAAGCGTATAGCATTGTGTTCGGAGTTTTCCTGGTTTATCTCGTTCTCCGCGTGGGAATCGCGTTCGCTTTCTCCTGATACACTGAAAAGGTGAGTTTTTCGTTTGAACTTTTGCAAAATGGTCCAACCGGCGCGCGCCGCGGGCAGTTGAAGACCCCGCACGGAGTGATCGAAACGCCAGTGTTTATGCCCGTGGGCACCGCGGCAACGGTGAAAGGCCTGACCCAGGACGCGCTGGAGGCTCTCGGCGCGAAGATCATCCTCGCAAACACTTATCATTTGTATTTGCGGCCAGGGCACGCGCTTATCCGCAAACTCGGCGGCCTGCACAAATTCATGTCCTGGAACGGCGCAATTCTCACCGATTCCGGCGGCTATCAGGTTTTCAGCTTGGCGGACTTGCGGAAGATCACCGATGAAGGTGTGCGCTTCCGCTCACATCTGGACGGTTCCGAACATCTTCTCACTCCCGAAAAAGCAGCGGAAATTCAGCTTGCGCTGGGCTCTGACATCGCCATGGTTCTCGACGAGTGCATTGAGACGCCGGCGCCGCGAAATATCGCCGAAGCCGCGCTGAAACGCACTACAGACTGGGCCAGGCGCGCCCGCCAATATTTTCTGCAACAAGCGCAACAAAACGGCGAGCCCGCGCAGTGGCAGTTCGGCATCGTGCAGG
>Ga0210403_10003661_pt1 | contig 13430 bp, 13 predicted proteins | sample IncBWC19MmetaG_FD_150863 | JGI IMG/M metagenome (GOLD analysis project Ga0210403, IMG submission 150863) | Forest soil microbial communities from Barre Woods Harvard Forest LTER site, Petersham, Massachusetts, United States - Inc-BW-C-19-M | ecosystem: Environmental > Terrestrial > Soil >... | reverse complement strand
TGGACGAATACTACAAGGAATCCGATTTCGCCGATAAGCTGAAGGAGGCGAAGAAACGCTGATGTCGATTTCTGGTCCGCAATGCCCGAAGTCATGATGAATCCGAGCATGGTGAATCCGAGCATCACAATTGACGAGTTGATCCGCCGCCAACGACCACGACGCAAGGTGCAGGGGATTGCCGCCGCCCTCTTGCCGTACCAGCCAGATGGCCGCGTCGCAGTCGACGCGTTTGCCCACCAGCTGACCGGTACACATCGAGCCGGGCTCATGAATGCCGTCAACATGGACACTGGCTACGTGAATTACTTGAGTGATGCGGAAAAGCAAGAAGTGCTGAGTTGGACGCGGCAGGCGCTGGGGAAAGCCGTTCCTTTTGTGGCTGGCGCGTACATCGAACATCAGGCTGGCGACGACATTGTCACGCTTTATCGAAAGCAGATCGACAGCATCGTTCGATGCGACGGCATTCCGATCCTGTTCCAGACCGCTCGTCTGCACGGCAAGTCTCCGGCAGAGCTCGCTGCAGCTTATCGAGACATATGCAGGGACTATCCGCACCTGTTGGCGTTTGAGTTAGGTTCGATGTTCGCGCCCAACGGCGAGATATGGAACTCCGAAACTGTGCGGCGTTTGATGGACATCCCGGAAATCAAGGGAATGAAACACTCTTCCCTCGACCGTCTGCTGGAACTGGAACGACTCGCCATTCGCGACGCGCATCGGCCAGACTTTCGCATGTACACAGGAAACGACCTCGGTATCGACATGATCGAATATGGTTCGGACTACTTGCTGGGACTCGCCGCCTTTGCTCCGGAGAAATTCGCCGAGCGCGATCGGCTGTGGGAGAGCGGAGACCCTGCGTACTACGCGCTCTCGGACGCTCTGCAGTATCTGGGAAACGTGGCGTTTCGTGCGCCGGTGCCCGCCTACAAACATTCCGCCGCAGTTTTCCTGAACCTGATCGGACGGATTCCCAGCGACCGAACCCACCCCAGGAACCCTCAGCGTCCTGCTTGGGAGGCAGAAATCATGGTGGACTGCGCTCGCCGGTTGTCCCTGATCTAGTCATATCGCTTTCAGATGATGGCTCAGCCCGTTGGTTAACCATTTTCTTAATAGCCTATTCGAGCCATTCCCTGCTTCTCCCTGCAACGTTAGTCTGGTTGTGAGCAGACTTCGGGGGAGGGCTGTTCAGCAATCGTCCTATGACTCCATGAGTCGTGGGACGTTTTGTTTTTGCGGCCCTAGCACAGGCGGGAAGGGTACGAGTTCCACTCGTACCACAAATGAGCCCCCCACTCCAACTTGTCATTCCGACGCAGCGCGAGCCGAGCAAAGCGAGGTGAGCGCAAGGAGGAATCTGCTTTTGCCCTCGCCGTTGCTCATGTAGGAACAGCCGCCCTCGGCCGTCCGGCGGCCCAGGTGTGTCGGCCCGCAGCCTTCTGATTTCAATTTGTCATCCTGAGCGAAGCGAAGGACCTATGCAATCTTCAGCCAGTTGCAGAGATCCTTCGCGGCAAGGAACGCCCCTCAGGATGACACACTACAGGCTGGGTGCGGAGGGAAGGTGGAAGTCCTTTTACTCTTTACGAAGCCTGCTCATACGCGTGCGCCACACGCAGAATCCCCGCCTCGTCAAAATGCTTCCCTAAAATCTGCAGGCCGATCGGCAGCTTCTCTTTCGTCTTCCCGCAGGGCATCGAAATCCCCGGAATCCCCGCCAGATCGGCAGTCACGGTATAAATATCCGCCAGATACATGGCCAGCGGATCATTCGACTTCTCGCCCAGCCGGAACGCCGCCGTCGGACTGGTCGGCGTCACAATCGCATCCACCTTGCGAAACGCCTCGTCGAAATCGCGCGTCAGCAGCGTTCGCACCTTCTGCGCTTTCAGGTAATACGCATCGTAGTAGCCCGCGCTCAGCGCATACGTCCCGAGCATGATGCGCCGCTTCACCTCTGCTCCAAAGCCTTCGTCGCGGCTGCGCCGGTACATTTCCGACAACGTCTTCGCCCCGCGCGCCCGGTGACCGTAGCGCACCCCGTCATAGCGCGCCAGATTGGCCGAAGCTTCCGCAGTAGCAATCACGTAATACGTCGGAATCGCATACGGCGTGTGCGGCAGCGACACCGGCACAATCTCGCATCCCAATCCCTTCAACTTGTCGATCGCCCGTTCCACCGCCTGCCGCACTTCATCGTCCAATCCTTCACCAAAATATTCCTTCGCCACGCCCAGCTTCATTCCACGAACCGGCCTGTCGAGTTCGGCCACATACTCAGGCACCGGCAAATCGGCGGAAGTCGCATCCATCGGATCGCGCCCCGCAATCGTTCGTAAGACGACCGCCGCATCCTTCACCGTTTTCGCCAGCGGCCCGATGTGATCGAGCGACGACGCAAACGCGATCAGCCCATAGCGCGACACGCGCCCATACGTCGGCATCAATCCCACCACACCGCAGAACGAAGCTGGCTGACGGATTGATCCGCCCGTGTCCGAACCCAGCGCAACCACAGCCATGTCGGACGCGACCGCCGCCGCCGATCCTCCCGAAGACCCTCCCGGCACGCGGCCCAGATCGCGCGGATTGCGCACTGGATGATACGCGGAGTTTTCATTCGACGAGCCCATGGCAAACTCGTCGCAGTTCATCTTGCCCAGCACCATCGCGCCCGCCGCTTCCATGCGTGCCACGGCCGTGCAATCATACGGAGGAATATATTTTTCGAGAATCTTCGATCCCGCTGTAGTCCGCAGCCCGCGCGTGCTCATCACGTCTTTGATCCCAACCGGTACGCCCCCCAACGGTGGCAGCTCCTTACCTTCCGCCACCATGCGGTCCATGCGGTCCGCCTGCTCAAGAGCACGCTCTTTCGACAGCGTCAGGAATGCGCCAATCTGTCCATCTTCTTTCTGAATGTGCGCATAGTGCGCCTCCGCCAGCGCGAGCGCAGTGGTCTTGCGCTCCTGCAACGCGGAACGCGCACCATCGATCGTGAGTGATTTCAAATCCATTGGTCGGTTTCGCGAAACGCGCCACGGCACTTATCGCTCAATTACCTTAGGCACTCGGAAGAAGTCTTCATCCGCATCGGGCGCATTCGCCAACGCCTCTTTTTGCGGCAACGACGTGCGCAGTCCCTCAAGAATATCTTCGCGACTTGCGTAAGCAAATCGCTCACTCCCCTGCTTCGTCTCGTCGACTCCATAACGATCGGAGACCTGTGCCATCGGCGGCACATTGGAAGTATCGAGTTCATTCAACCGGTCGACATATTCGAGAATGGAATTCAGATCGCGCAGCATTCCCGTGCGTTCTTCCGCAGTGAGTTCCAGGTTCGCCAGGTCGGCGACGTAGGCAACGTCTTTGTCCGTGACTTTCATGATTGGTAAACTTTGATGGAGCGGATTCAGCGCCTAGCGCAAGTTCTTGTCGGCTATTTCCCCTGGCGCAACCACAAACTCGATTCTGCGAACCGCCTCAGCCGTATACCGGTTGATCGTCGCCAGATATCGTGGCGCAAGAGCTTGCAATTCGGCTTTCCATCGCAGACCCGAGACCTCCACTCGCAGTACTCCATCCTCGAACCCCAGCGCGCGGGTGCGCTCTGCCACCGCCGAACCGCAGACCACCGGCCAGGCCAGCGGCGGCCCTTCCGCCGGAGGCGCCAACCGCAAAGACCGCGCGACGATTTTGTCCAGCCCTGATCCTGCCTGCTCCAAACGGGGTGCCTCGTCTCAGTGAGTGCTGCAACCAAGCTGAGAGATAAGATTTTAGCATTGCGCTCGGTCGCGGGTTCGCAACCTCGCGTCAGACCGGAAATTCGCGACGCACAAATTCGAGCGCCACATCTCGCGAACCCAATCGACCTTCCAGTTGCGCATCTTCCACAGCCGTAAGAATTTCGCGGAACTTGGGCCCGGGCGCGTGCCCTTCAGCGATCAGATCATCCCCTGTCACCAGCGGCGCCGGGCGCATGTTTGCGGGCGGAATCTCCGCGCGCTTCTGTTGAAGAAATTCATACGTAGCCAAATGGCGATGGCTCGCCAGTGAGTCCGCGCGATGCAACGCCAGATGCTCGTCGAACCCGGGCATGCGAAGAAATCTCTTCAACGTCGATTCCTTCATGCGCGACACGTGCCCGAAGCGCATGTGGTTCTCGACCAGCGCCAGAATCTGCGCAGTTTCGTCGCTTGAAAATCGAAGTCGCCGGCAGATTTCCTCCGCTATCTTCACTCCAACTTCGACATGGTTATCGAAGCGAATGCGATCCGGAGCCACGCGAAACGTCGCAGGCTTCCCCACATCGTGCAGCAGCGCGCCCCACCCCAGCGTCAAAGGACAAGGACTCGGCAGATTCTCCAGCAGCAACAGCGTATGCACGAACACGTCGCCCTCAGGATGAAATTCCGGCGGCTGCGCAACCGCCTTCATCGCGGAAATCTCCGGCAGAACGTGCGCCAGCAGTCCACTTTCATCCAGCAGAAGAAACGCACGCCGGCCGTGCCCTTCCGTCAGCATCCGAGTTAGTTCATCGCGCACCCGCTCGCGCGAAACAATCTCGATCTGCTCCGCAAGTTTCTGCATCGCCGCAAACGTCGCCGGCTCAATCGTGTACTCGAACCGCGCCGCGAACCGCACCGCACGCAACATTCGCAGCTTGTCTTCCTCGAAGCGCCGCTCCGGATCGCCGATGCTGCGAATAATTCCCGCCTTCAAATCGTCGCGCCCGCCGACAAAATCAAGCACTTCTCCGCTTGCGGGATCCAGCAGCATTCCATTGATGGTGAAATCGCGGCGCGCAACATCTTCCCGCGCATCGCGGCTGAATCGCACTTCGTCCGGATGCCGCCCATCGGAATATCCAACATCGCTGCGGAACGTCGCCACCTCGACCGCATGCAACTTGGAAGAATTTCCCGCTACCCCTTCGTCGCCCGGTTCTTTATCCGGCACCGGCACCAGCACGACCCCAAACTGCGCCCCCACCGCATACGTCTCGGGAAAAATCCCCATGACCTGTTCGGGCATCGCATCGGTCGCCACGTCATAGTCCTTCGGTTCGCGCCCCAGCAAAAGATCGCGCACACATCCGCCCACCAGATAGGCTCGAAAGCCGCGCTGGCGCAGGGTCTCAACGATGCAGTTGGCGAATTCCTTCAGCATAGCGGGACAATTCCTATGATACCGCTCGCCTCCTGTCAAAATTCTTGTCAAGCGAGTTCGTAGAACGGTGGAAGAGCGGCGGTTCAGCGCCGCGTAGAGTCCAAGACGAACTCAGGGCTTCAGCCCCCGCGTAGGTGATGCGACAGCGGGATGCCGACACTAGCCGGCGTCCCACGCCTCGCGATAGGACTTCGCCAGAAGCCTGGAAACAGCAGTCCGGTCGACTTTTTCCGGCAGCACCGACCGCCTAGCAGCCTCCTCGCATTCCGCGAAGAGTTTCTGCGCCATGGTCAGAACTTTCTCCATCGAAAACTTTCCCGTCCGCGCTCGGATCAGCAACTCCCGCTCCGGTCGAGGAAGCGTAATTTTTCCAGTCGAGACCAGTTCCTGACATTCATAAAGAAGACGCAGAACATGCATCCCGGCTTTCACGTCGTACCCGTATTTCTCTTCCAGTTCCGGACGCTGTCCCTTCTTGCCCCGTCCCAACTTTCCGGTCATGCGCTTCAGTTGCGCATCGGCAAAGCCCAAGAATTGCGGCACGCAAGAGCGCGACAGAAAAACGTCCTTCTCGTTCAGAATGTCTGACCAGATCTTGTTGCGCACAGCGCTCTTCGTGAAAAGGAAATGCAACGCGGTTGGATTGCCCTTACACGCCAATCCGGACCATTTCTTGAGCGAGTACAGTGTGATGTCGACATCCTTCGGCCCATTCCTGCGTTCATTTCCGGCAGTGGACCAAACGAAGTGCGGCATCGACTCCAGCCCCACGATCATTTCCGGAGGTTCGATGTAGAGACCATAAATGTCGAGGTCGTCCGTGCCCTGAACTTTGGCTCCGTGCAACTCGGAGCCGCCGACGAACAAATGGATCAGGTGATCCGGGAACGTGAAACCTGATTGCCGCACATGCTCGAGCAAGTCAGCCATAAGACTTCGAATAATATAGGAACATGCCCTCGGCCTACATCCTCGGCATCGAAAGTTCCTGCGACGAGACCGCAGCCGCCGTCGTTCGCTCCGGCGAGCAGTTGATCTCAAACGTGGTCGCCTCGCAATTCGCCACGCACCAGCCTTTCGGCGGCGTGGTGCCGGAACTGGCGTCGCGCGAGCATCTGCGCGCCATCGTCCCAGTCGTCCGTCAGGCGTTGGCCGAGGCGAATCATACTTACAATTCCGTAGACGCCATCGCAGTCACGCAAGGTCCCGGACTCGCTGGAGCATTGCTTGTCGGCATCAGCTACGCGAAGGCCCTGGCCTTCGCCCTCGACAAGCCGCTGATCGCGGTCAACCATCTCGAAGGCCACATCCACGCCGTGTTATTAGAAGAAAGGCAGAAGGGCAACCACGATCTGCACTTTCCCGTGCTCGCCCTGGTCGTCTCCGGCGGTCACACCCATCTCTATCTCGCCGCCGAAAAGAACGATTCCTGGAGCTACGAAAACATCGGCCACACCCGCGACGACGCCGCCGGCGAAGCTTTCGACAAAGTCGCCAAACTGCTCGGCCTCGGATATCCCGGAGGCCCAGTGATCGATCGCCTCGCGCCCCACGGTGACCCGAAAGCCGTGAAGTTTCCCCCAGCTCAGATCAAGCACCGCGACCGCCGCGGCCGAAACGATGGCAAATCAGTCGAGCCCCATGACGACCGTCCACGCTTCGATTTTTCCTACAGCGGAATCAAGACCGCGATCCTGCGCTACGTCGAGACCCACGACATGCGTGCAACGGTCGAAGCGCGCCGCCAGGCTCTGCTGAAAATTGCGAAGCCGCACCTTGAGGACTATCTCGCCAAGTGCGACCAGCCCACGCTCGACCTCGTGGCATCCTTCCAGCGTGCCATTGTCGAGGATCTGGTGGGAAAAACTCTGGCCGCCGCCAGCGACCTCGATGTGGCCACGCTCTTCGTCACCGGAGGCGTCGCCGCCAATCAGGAATTACGCCAGACCTTCGAACGCGAAGGCGCCAAGCAAGGCCTGCCCGTATACTTCCCCTCGCGCCCGCTCTCGACCGACAACGCAGCCATGATCGCCGCCGCGGCCTACCCAAAATTTCTGTTGAAAGATTTCGCCGCTCTGGATTTTTCGGCCGAGGCCGGCCTGAGTCTGAAGTGAGAATTTTCTTGGTTTGAAAAGACGGGAGGAACCGGAGACTACCCCGAAAGAAACTTACTTCCCCGCCGCCTGCGCCCGGCTAGCCTTGCCCAACACCGCGTCCAGCGCCTTGCCCAGCTGAGCTTCGATGTCGATATCCTTATAAATCGCGAAGCTGGCGCGCCTCTCGGTTTCATTGAAGCCACTCGCCCGGTTCGCAACAATAATAATCGGAATCGCGGCTGTCTCTGGCTTGTCCTTCAGTGCGGTGATCAGTTCGCCTCCAGACATCCTCGGCATCTGCATGTCCGTAACGATCACTGCCGGCCGCACGCGGGTGAGAATCTCCAAAGCCTCGGCTCCGTTAGCGGCCAACTCAACCGCAAAACCGCGCTGCTCCAGGAAGCGGCAAACGGTATAGCGGATTAGCATCGAGTCGTCGACGACTAGAGCCACCTTGGACATAAAAAAGACGGAGACCCGCACTCACACGCCCCCGGGTTGGAAACTAACAGAGAGTTTTCAGGCGGAACAAGCCGAAACCGCAGCCTGCGATTACCTCCGTCACACCGGTCCGCACGTACACCCACCTGAACGAATCCTCAGACTTCGTCCTGGGTAGCCTCTTCGATGTTCATGTCCTTGAACTCGCTGGACTCGAAAATCTCGCCGCATTCCTTGCATTCCACGAACTCCGACTCCTCGTCCCGGCCTACGATCTGTACGCGCGGGTGCTTGCAAGGTGGCTTCACATCACGGCTTGGAGTGGGTGCAGGCGGCTTGGAAGTCATAAATCCGGAAGTTCCCCAATTGAAGAAACGCGGGGGGATGTTTTCGCCGGAATTTCCCGGTATTTTAGACCCGCTTTGGCACTTGTCAAGCCCTCGCTGTTCACCTGTCGTAAATTTGTGACAAGGTTCCCCGTCCTGCCCCGAATCCTCCCGGAACGCCCCATCCCTTAAATTCCGACTAAAACCATCGCATACCCATAAGCCATTCAGTTCTTAATACTTACCATTCAATACAATTTTCGGTCACCTCCCTGTGACCCCTTGCCCTAGCCGAAAGGTCTGACGTAGAATGAATTACGACGGAAAAGGTCGGATTTAACTCCGACTCTTTCAGCCGGGTTTTACACAGGATTATTAGCGTGCTGAAGCTCACCAAAAAGGCCGACTACGCGCTGATGGCGATGAAGCATCTCGCCGAGCACTCCACCGAGGGCTCGCGCAGCGCCAAGGATGTCGCCGACGCCTACGGCATTCCGCCCGAGGCCTTGGCCAAGATTCTGCAGCGCCTCGCGAAAGCGGGCCTGTTGCAATCGCAGCACGGCACCAACGGTGGATACACGCTGGCCCGCGCAGCGCATACGATCTCGGCCTTCGAAGTGATTCGCGCCATCGACGGCCCGCTCTTCATCACTTCCTGCGTCACGGTCCGCGGAGAGTGCGACCAGAGCGACCGCTGCAACATCCGTGAGCCGCTGCGCAAAGTGAACGACAGCATTGAAGCTGTACTGAAGCGCATCAAGATTTCGCACATGCGAGAAGAACCGGAAGAAGTAGCGACCGAAGCTCCGCGAGCCAGTGAACTGGTAACGATCGGCTGAGCCCTTGAGCGACAGAGATTCATCAAATTAAGTGCACGGTAGGAGAGGCAATCAATGAGCACGGACGTAAAAACTCCCCAGGCAACCACACAGGCGCACCACCCCGACTCCAAGGGCGTGAAGCTGCCCATTTACATGGACAACCATGCCACCACCCCGATCGACCCGCGGGTGCTGGAAGAAATGCTGCCCTACTTCATGGAGAAGTTCGGCAACTCCGCCAGCCGCAACCACTCCTTCGGCTGGGCCGCCGAAGAAGGCGTGGAAACCGCGCGCGAACGCATCGCCAAGCTGGTTGGCGCCACGACAAAAGAAATCATCTTCACCTCCGGCGCCACCGAGAGCGACAACCTCGCCATCAAGGGCGTCGCCGAAATGTACCGCGAGAAGGGCAACCACATCATCACCGCGGTCACCGAGCACAAGGCCGTGCTCGACACCTGCAAGCGCCTGGAAAAGTTCGGCTACCGCGTCACCTACATGCCCGTACAGAAAGACGGCCTGGTCGATCTCGAAGACCTGAAGCGCGCCATGGACGACAAGACCATCCTGGTCTCGATCATGTACGCCAACAACGAAATCGGCGTGATCCAGCCAGTCACCGAAATCGGAAAGCTCTGTCACGAGCGCGGCGTCATCTTTCACACCGACGCGACTCAGGCCATCGGCAAAGTTCCCGTCGACGTGATCAAGCAGAACATCGACGTAATGTCGATCTCCGGCCATAAGATGTACGGCCCGAAGGGCGTCGGCGCCTTGTACGTACGCCGTAAGAATCCGCGCGTCCAGCTCTCCGCCATCATCGACGGCGGCGGCCACGAACGCGGCATGCGCTCCGGCACGTTGAATGTTCCCGGGATCGTCGGCCTCGGCAAAGCCTGCGCCATCGCTCAGGAAGAAATGGCAAAAGAATCCTGTCGACTTGCCGGACTCCGCAACCGTCTGCGCGACCGCATCATGAACCGCCTCGACGAAAGCTACATCAACGGTTCGTGGGAACACCGCCTGCCCGGCAACCTGAACATCAGCTTCGCCTACGTCGAAGGCGAATCGTTGTTAATGGGCATTAACGACATCGCGGTATCCAGCGGTTCAGCCTGCACCTCGGCCACGCTTGAGCCGTCGTATGTATTGAAGGCTCTCGGCACCGGCGACGACTTGGCGCACAGCTCCATCCGTTTCGGCATCGGCCGCTTCAACACCGAAGCCGAAGTCGACTACGTCGCCGACCGCGTCATCGAAACCGTCGAGCGCCTCCGCGAACTCTCTCCGCTCTACGAAATGGCAAAAGAAGGCATCAACTTGAAAGACGTAAAGTGGGCAGGAGAAGCGCACTAAGTAAATGAGAAATTTGGAAGGGCACGCTTTTGTGGAAGGGCACGGCTTCAGCCGTGCCGATAAGATTAAATTTTGACGGGGCTTTAGCCCCTGCGGCAATCAAAGCTCTAGGAGAAAAAAATGTCATACAGCGATAAAGTTCTCGATCATTACTCCAACCCCCGCAACGTAGGCTCGATGGACAAATCGAGCTCCGACGTAGGCACCGGCCTGGTCGGCGCCCCCGAGTGCGGCGACGTCATGAAACTGCAGATCAAGGTCAACCGCGAAACCAACGTCATCGAAGACGCCAAGTTCAAGACCTTCGGCTGCGGCTCCGCCATCGCCTCGTCTTCGCTCGCGACCGAGTGGGTCAAGGGCAAAACGGTCGACGAAGCTCTCGCCATCAAGAACATGGACATCGTGAAGGAGCTCGCGCTTCCTCCCGTGAAGATACATTGCTCCGTGCTGGCCGAAGACGCAATTCGCGCCGCCATCGGCGACTGGAAAAAGAAACAGGAAGCCGCCGTCCCCGTAGCCGCCGAAGCGAAGTAATTCTGAGCGGCGAGCCATGAGCCACAAGCGGTGAGCTCAGAACGAATCCGCTCACGACTCAAAGCTCGCGACTCGAAGCTGATTTATGACGACACTGACGCAACAACCCGCGCAAGCCCCCGCCAAGGGCATCCTCGTCACCGAGAAAGCCCTGGCCAAGGTGCGCATCGCCATGGCCAAGGAAGGCGTCTCGCCCGAACAGGGCGGCCTTCGCCTGGGCGTGCAAGGCGGCGGATGTTCCGGCCTGAGCTACAACGTCCGGTTCGACACCCAACCGCGCGAACGCGACCGCATCTTCCAGTTCAGCGACGTGCGCGTCTTCGTCGACCCGAAGTCGTTCATTTACCTGCACGGCATGATCCTCGACTATCAGGAAACGCTGATGCAACAGGGCTTCGTCTTCGTGAATCCCCAGGCCTCAAAGTCGTGCGGGTGCGGAACGTCGTTCTCTGCCTGATGTGGGATCACGATGATTATGTGGCGCGGGCGCCCACGCCCGCGCGGCCAGCACCCGCGCGAGACTCCGCTCAGGTTGATTAGTGTGACGGATCGTGAGGCGTGCGTGTCGGTAGTTTGAGGAACAAGAATGACGAAATCCGCACTAACTGAAATCGGCGCCAAGCCTCTGCCAGAGGTAACCCACTCCTGCTGGTCCTGCGGATCGTCGTTCGGAACAACGCGCGCCGCGCACTTCTGCGAATCCTGCGGCAAGGTGCAGCCCCCCGCGCCGTCAAACTATTTCGCATTTTTCGGCTTGCCGCTGAAGCTGAATATCGATGTCGCAGCTCTGGAAAAGGATTTCTACGCGCTCAGCCGCAAACTGCATCCCGATCTCAGCGCCGGTTCCGGCGGTCAGGAACAGGAGTGGAGCCTGGAACAAAGCTCCATGCTCAACGACGCCTACCGCACGCTGAAAGACCCCATCAAGCGCACGCAATATCTGCTGCGCCTCGAAGGCGTGGGACTCGAAGAACAATCGAAAGCAGCGACCGAACAGGCCCGAGCCTCAGGAGAGATAAAGAAACAGATCGTCCCGCCGGACCTGCTCGAAGAAGTCTTCGAGCTGAACATGCATCTCGAAGAACTACGCATGAACAAGAAAGTCGGCGACGACGATCCTGCGCTGTTCGAGGAAATCGGCAAAGCGGAACTGTCTCTCGAAACGAAGTACGAAGCCCTTCTACAGGAACTGCAATCCGCGTGGAAAGAATGGGACAGCGTGATCGATCGCGACCCGGCAGCGAACACAAACGACCGCACGCAGGTAAGAAACAAAATGGTGGACATACTCAACCGCCGCAACTACATCCGAAATCTGGTTCGGGATGTGAATGAGGCAATGGAGAATTGAGAGATTGGGTCATCGGGCGATTGAGTGATTACTAGCGCAGGTTCGCAATCACCAAATCGCACAATCGCTAAATCACACAATGGCAACTGATCGCATCGTCGGCATCGACCTTGGCACCACGAATTCCCTGGTGGCATTCATGCAAGGGGAGACCCCGGTCGTCATCCCCGGCGACGACGGGCTTAACCTGCTGCCGTCAGTGGTCGCGCTCGACGTCAACAACCAGCCCGTCGTTGGCAACGCCGCGCGCAAGTCGCTCATCGAGACCCCCGACCGTGCCGTCTACTCGATCAAGCGCCTCATGGGACGCGGCCTCGAAGACATTCAGGAGGAGCTGAAACTCTTCCCCTTCCGCCTGGCCGACGACCTGCAACCGGGCGAAGTCCTTCGCATCACGCTGGGCGACAAGACTTTCACTCCGCCAGAGATTTCCGCTCTGATTCTTCGCCAGCTCAAGCGCAGCGCCGAACGCTTCTTCGGCGACCCAGTCACGAAAGCGGTCATCACCGTCCCCGCACATTTCAACGACGCGCAGCGCCAGGCCACCAAAGATGCCGGCCGCATCGCCGGACTCGAAGTCCTCCGCCTGGTCAACGAGCCAACCGCAGCCTCGCTCGCCTACGGCCTCGACAAAAAACAGAACGGCATCGTCGCCGTCTACGATCTCGGCGGCGGTACCTTCGACATTTCCATTCTCAAGCTGCACGACGGCATTTTCGAAGTCATCGCCACCAACGGTGACACGCACCTTGGCGGCGACGACATCGACAACCTGCTCATCACCATCGCCTTGGATGACATTCGCGGCGACCTCAATCTCGATCTCCGCCGCAACGCCGAAGCCGTGCAGGCCATTCGCAAAGCCGTCATCGACGCCAAGATCGCGCTCTCGTCCGAGCCCTCGATCAAGCTCGACATCGAGCTCCCCGGCGGCCAGCGCTATCGCCGCGAGATCACGCGCAATCAGTATGAGCAACTGATTCAGCCGGTGATCGACCGCACCGTCGGCCCGTGCAAGCAGGCCATGAAAGATGCCGGCCTGAAACCCGAGCAGATCGACGAAGTGGTCCTCGTCGGCGGCTCGACGCGCATCCCCAAAGTCCGCGCGTTGGTCAAAGAAATGTTCCACCGCGAGCCGCACATCGATCTCAATCCCGACGAAGTCGTCGCCCTCGGCGCGGCCGTGCAGGCGAACATTCTCGGCGGCGGCTCCGAAGCCACCGAGAACATGCTGCTGCTCGACGTGACTCCACTCTCGCTCGGCATCGAGGTCGCCGGAGGAGTCACCGACAAAATCATCCTGCGCAACTCGACCATCCCCGCGTCG
>Ga0210403_10003660_pt1 | contig 13432 bp, 8 predicted proteins | sample IncBWC19MmetaG_FD_150863 | JGI IMG/M metagenome (GOLD analysis project Ga0210403, IMG submission 150863) | Forest soil microbial communities from Barre Woods Harvard Forest LTER site, Petersham, Massachusetts, United States - Inc-BW-C-19-M | ecosystem: Environmental > Terrestrial > Soil >... | reverse complement strand
GGCTGTCCGGTCGCGTTGATCACGGGCGTGAACGGCGTGAACAGGCCCGAGCGGGTGAACGTGGCCAGGGGCTCGGGAGCGGCCGTGTCGAGCGTCCCCAGCGGCAGCGGCCGCTCGGCCAGCGCGGGCGTGAGCAGCGCGTCGTAGGGTTCGAGGAAGGCCACGAGCGCACGGGCGAAGGCCTGCAGGCGCACCGCTGCGCCCATCCCCTGGATCGCATTGACCTTGCCGATCATCGAGTAGATGGCCCAGCTCATCGGCTCCATGTCCTCGGCGGTCGGCTCCCGACCCGCGACCATGCCGGAGTAGGCGATCGACAGCGCGATGTGGTTTGAGAACACGGCGCCGAACAGCTCGCGCACGCCGTCGTCCTGCCACGGCGGATTGACCTCCTCCACCTCGTGCCCGAGCGAGCGCAGCAGCTCGGTTGCATCGGCCACCGCGCGTGCGCACATCGGGTCCACCACCGCGTCGGCCGTCGGGGGAAGCACCGTGGCGGCGATGCGCAGCGGGCCGGGCGCGCGAGTGGCGGCGGCGGCGAACGGCTCCGACGGCGACGGTGCCCAGGTGGCGTCCCCCGGCTCATAGCCTGCGAGCACGTCGAGGATGGCGGCGGTGTCGGCGACCGTGCGCGTGAGCATCCCGTCGATCCCCAACGAGGAGTCGCCGAGCTCGGGGGCGGCAGAGATGCGCCCGCGACTGGGCTTGAGGCCCACGAGCCCGCAGCACGCGGCGGGGATGCGCACCGAGCCGCCGCCGTCGTTGCCGTGGGCCACGGGCAGCATGCCGCTGGCCACCGCCGCCGCCGCGCCGCCGGAGGAGCCGCCGGGTGTGCGCTGCAGGTCCCACGGGTTGCGTGTGGGACCGAACAGGGGCGCCTCCGACGTCGGCAGGATGCCGTACTCGGGCAGCGTGGTAGTGCCCACGATCATGAAGCCCGCATTGCGCAGGCGGCGCGTGACGTTGTGGTCGTAGTCGCACACGTAGTCGGACATCAGCGGACAGCCATAGGTCAGGCGCATGCCCTTCACCGGCCGGTTGTTCTTGATCGCGGTGGGCACCCCCGCGAACGGACGCTCATCGCCGGCACGCACCTCCCGCGCGGCCGCCAGCGCCCCCTCCGCGTCCACCTGCACGAACGCATTGAGCTGCGGGTTCAGCTCCTCGATGCGGGCCAGCGACAGCTCCACGAGCTCCACCGCGGAGACCTCTCCATCGCGCACCAAGCTCGCCAGCTCGGTGGCACTGCGAAACATCAGATCGCTATCGGGCACCGCTCCTCCTCGACTCCTCGGGCATGGACTCTGCGGCCCCGCGCCGGAGCGAGCCCGCCGTGCTGGAGCCTACTCGCGCGCGTATTCCTGCGACCATGTGGCTTCTTCAAGCGCAGAAAGCGAGTGCCATGAGCGCGGTTCAATCAGACGTAGAGGTCAGGTCGGGCCTCGAGGGCGTGGTGGCGTTCGCCACCGAGATCGCCGAGCCCGACAAAGAGGGTGGCGCCCTGCGCTACCGGGGAGTGGACATCGAGAGCCTCGTGGGCGCGGTGCCCTACGAGCAGGTGTGGGGCCTGCTGGTGGACGGCCACTTCAAGCCCGGGCTGCCGCCCGCGGAACCGCACGCGCTCACGGTGCGCTCGGGCGATCACCGCGTGGACGTGCAGTCCGCGCTCGCCATGCTCGCGCCCGAGTGGGGCTTTGGCCAGCTGATCGACATCAGTGAGGAGGAGGCCCGCGACAACCTCGCGCGCGCGTCGGTGATGGCGCTGTCCTTCGTGGCGCAGTCCGCGCGCGAGGCGGGCCAGCCGCCGGTGCCCCAGACGGAGGTGGATCAGGGCCAGACGATCCCCGAGCGCTTCCTCATCCGCTGGCGCGGCGAGGCCAACCCCGACCACGTCAAGGCGATCGACGCCTACTGGATCTCCGCGGCCGAGCACGGCATGAACGCCTCCACCTTCACCGCGCGCGTGATCGCCTCCACCGGCGCGGACGTGGCCGCCGCACTCTCGGGAGCGGTGGGCGCGCTGTCGGGCCCGTTGCACGGCGGCGCGCCCTCGCGCGTGCTGAAGATGCTCGACGAAGTGGAAGCGACCGGCGACGCCGAGCGCTGGGTCTCCGAAGCCCTCGATCGCGGGGATCGCCTGATGGGCTTCGGCCACCGCATCTACCGTGCCGAAGACCCCCGCGCGCGCGTTCTGCGGCGCACCTGCAGCGAGCTCGGCTCGCCTCGCTTTCAGGCCGCCGAGGCGCTCGAGCGCGCGGCGCTCGCGGAGCTGCACGCGCGCAGGCCCGATCGCGTGCTGGCCACCAACGTCGAGTTCTGGTCCGCGGTGATCCTCGACCTCGCCGAAGTGCCGCCGGAGCTGTTCACGCCGATGTTCACGTGTGCGCGCGTGGCGGGCTGGTCGGCGCACATCCTCGAGCAGAAGCGCGAGGCCAAGCTGATTCGCCCTACGGCAAAGTACGTGGGCGAGGGGCCGCGTTCCGTGGAGGCCGTCGTATAGGTCGCAACGGCGAGAAATGATGTTCGAAACGCCGAGTATCCGTCAGCATCGAGAACCGAGAACTGGCGCAGTGTTTCCGACTGATCCACGCACATACCGGGGATATCGGCGGGCCCCAGCACGCCTGCTTGACAGAGCAGCGGCGGTCTGCAAGATAGTGCGCGCCGTGCTGCTTTAGTGGATCCTGTTGCGGTGTTTCTGCGACGAGCGGTATGACATAGCTGGACCGCTACACACCCCCCAAAAGCCGCTGGTGCCCGTTCGGCGCTCGCGGGCGATCGAGAAGGAGCGGTGAGACAACACATGCGACGCATAGCGCTTGGGCTGGCTTTGACGATGGCGCTGTTCGGACTCGTGGCCGTGGGCGCCATCTCGGTCTCAGCCGCCGGCCACGAATTCATCGCCAGCAAAACGGGCAAAACGACGAGCAAAGGGACCAACGTCCAGGTCTTCAAAACCGGCGCCGGCACGATCGAATGCAGCACGGTGAGCGGCAGCGGCGAAATAACCGAAACGAAATCGGTCACCCACAAAGAATCGCTTGTCTACTCCAACTGCGAAGCGTTTGGCTTCACCAAAGTGGCGATCACCGCGGTGAACTTCGAATTCAACGCCAACGGCGCGGCAAGGCTCGAAAAAGCGGTCACGGTCACACCCGAAGGATCGGGGTGCAACGTGGTCATACCCGCGCAAACCGTCGAAGCTGTGACGTACACCAACGAAACCGGCGGCAAACTCGGAGCGGAAGCGGTCATCACCAAAATCCACTCCAAAGGCAGCGGCGCCCCGTGCGGCGGGGAAAACACCGAAGGGACCTATAGCGGCAAGATGGTGGCGACCCTCGAAGGCGGTACGGTCGAATGGAAATAGCCGTCCACGGGTAGCGCCCGCACAGACCCTCTCAGGTAACCTAACCTCGTCGTAGAGGGCGGTACCTGAGAGGATGATCGATGCGCAGAACGCCGCGGGGCGGTGGATCGGTGGGCAATCTGCGGTGCGCGTTCTGTGCGTGCCTGGCAGGCGCGGCCGCGGTGTGCTTGCTGTGGCTGCCGAGCGCTGAGGCGGGTGGATGCGCGAACGCGGGCCTGCGCAGCGGCGCCTCCGAACACCTCCCGGACTGTCGCGCCTACGAGCAGGTCTCCCCCGCGGCGAAGGGCGGCGTGGACGCCGTGACGGTGCAGCCGCTCTTTCCCGCACAGGCGGCGCGCTGCGAGGAAGGCGAATCCTGCGGGATCGCCTACATGAACGACGCCGCGGCCTTCGCCGGGGCCCAGGGCAACGAGCTGCCCAACGCATACCTGGCGAGACGCAACGGCGCCGGCTGGCAGACAACGCCGCTGACCCCTCCGACCCTGCAGCCGCCTCCGAACGGCTTTGCGACGGTGTCATACGCGTTCTCGGGCGATCTCTCACAAGCGGTCCTGCGCGTGCCGCTGCAGCGCCTAACCGAAGACGCCCCCGCCGGCGTCTACAACCTCTTCCTGCGCGCCCCGGCCGGCGGCTATTCGTTGCTCACAAGCGCTGCGCCGCCGCTGCCACCAGGGTGCGGATCCTGCTTCCAGGTGGAAGACGTCCCTGCCTTCGCGGGCGCCTCGAGCGACTTTGGCCACGTGATCTTCGAGGCCAACGACGCGCTTCTGCCGGGCGCGCCGGGCGGCGGAGCGGAAAACCTCTACGAACACGACGCGGCGAGTGGGGCGCTGCGTCTGGTGGGCGTCCTCCCGGACGGGACCATCGCGGCCGCAGGGGCGAGCGCGGGCGGCGGCGTGAGCGCAAAGAGCCAGCATGCCCGCGCGCTCGAACGGGCGGTCTCCCAAGACGGCTCGCACGTGCTCTTCAAGGCCGTTGCCGACGGCGGGCTACCCGACCCGCAGCAGTCGGGAAGATCCGAGCTCTACGACCGGCTCGCTGCGGCCTCGACCGTCGAGGTGTCCGCGCCGGCCCTGGGCGCCCAGCCTTCTAAATGCGAAACGCGTGGAGGCCTGTGCCGGGCCGAACCGGCGCAGTTCTCATCGGCCTCGGCCGACGGCTCGATCGTGTACTTCACGAGCAAAGCGTCGTTGACCAGGGACGCGTTCACGGGCAGCGAAAGCGCGGGGAGCGAAAACGGCGGCAACGACCTCTACCGCTACGAAGTTGCGAGCGGCAGGCTGAGCGACCTCACAGCCGACCCGACCGCAGCCGACGCGAACGGCGCCAGCGTGCTCGGCGTGATCGGAAGCTCCACCGACGGCTCCTATGTGTATTTCGTGGCCGACGGCAAGCTCGCGGGCAATGCGCAAAGCGGGCAGCCGAACCTCTACGTCTGGCACGGCTCGAGCGAAGGCGCGGGGCGGGTGAGCTTCATCGCCACGCTGGCGCCGCCGAACGCGGAAGAAACGGAAGAAGCGGAACTGGAAGAAGCGAGCCTCGAATTCGAATTCGTCGGTGCGAGGCACAGCGACATCGCCGACTGGACGGCGCGGTCGAGGGAGTCCCAGGCCTACCTCACGCCGGACGGACGGCATCTTGCGTTCATGTCGGTGATGCCGCTGACCGGCTACGGCAACGGCGACCAGCTCACCCATGAAGCGGACCATGAGGTGTTCCAGTACAGCGCGGAAACCGCCCAGCTCGTATGCGCCTCCTGCGACCCGAGCGGCGCGGCGCCGCGCGGCAGCGCGTTCATCGGCGCCAAGCTCACCGAACGGGCGAGCACGCCCTTCCACCAGCCGCGCGCGATGAGCGACGACGGCAGCCGGCTGTTCTTCTCCTCGCCCGACCCGCTGGTGGCCGGCATCGCGGGCGGCAGCGTGAAGGTGTTCGAGTACGAGAGCGGCGCAGCGCACCTCATCTCAGGGTCGGGAAGCGGCAGCAACGACGTGTTCCTCGATGCGAGCACGCGCGGGAACGACGTGTTCATCGCGAGCCGCGAACAGCTTGTGCCCGGGGACAGGGACGAACTGGTGGACGTGTATGACGCGCGCGTCGAAGGTGGGCTCCCCTCGCCGCCGACGCTGGCACCGCCCTGCCAGGCGAGCAACTGCCCCGCACCGCCGCCGCCATCGTTCTCCACCCCGCTGTCGGCCTCCTACATCGGCCCTGGCAACCCGGACCCAGCGAAGGCCAAGCCGACGACGGCGCAACTCCTGGCCGACGCCCTTGCGAGGTGCCACAAGCTGCGCAACCGGCATCGGCGGGCCGCGTGCATCGACGCCGCCAGGCGACATTACGGCTTGAAATCCACACGATCGCGCCGCTCAGGCGCGCCACCTCGACATCGCAGCGGCCACAGGCGATGATCGCTGCAGCAAGGCGACTGACGGCCGGACTCGCGCCGGCCCTCCCCCTCGCGCCGGTCCTGGCGTTCTCGCTGACTGCGGGCATATGGTGCTTGTTCGGCGCGGCTCCCACGCTGGCGGCGGCCCCGAGCGCCCATTGGAGCATCGTCTCCCAGTCGGAGCCAACGTACTTCAAGGCGGGCGACGGCTCGGATGCGTACCGGCTGATCGTGCGCAACGACGGAGCGCTGCCGACGCCGCGCTCGAGCTCGAGCTCGGTGACGGTCGCCGACACGCTGCCGCCGGGGGTTACGGCCACGCGCGTGAGCGAGCGCGGCGAAGGAGCCAACGGCTCGGGCGAACCTAGGTACGACATGACCTGCGCCATCGAAGCGCCCACGAACGTGACGTGCACCTACAAAGAAGATCTCTCGCACGGGCCGGTGCTACCGGGAGCGATGCTGGTGATCACGATCACGGTGTCGATTCCCGCGGGTGTGACGACGCTGGCACCCAACTCGGCAACCGTGTCGGGCGGCGGCGCGCCGGGCGCGAGCATCGAAGAAACAACGCCGATCGACCCTGCGCCCGTGCCGTTCGGCCTGGCCTACCTCAGCACGGACGTGGTGGACGAAAGCGGCGGCAGCGACACCCAGGCGGGCTCGCACCCGTTCGAGCTGACAGCAAGCTTGGGCTATGCCATTGGTGCGCGCGAATCGCCCTCGGAAGCCAACGGCCACGCCGAATCGCCGCTGTCGAGCTTCGCTGCGAGGGACCTCGAAGCGTTGCTCCCGCCCGGCCTGATCGGCGATCCGAGCGCGGTGCCGCAGTGCAGCCAGCAGGACTTCCAGCTGCGGGAAACGCTCGACTGCCCGCTGGCGACGCAGGTGGGAACGATCAAGCCGCTGTTCTACGGCAGGTTCCCCTCGGCGGTGTATCCCGTGTTCAACATCTCACCGCCGCCGGGGCAGCCGGCGGAGCTCGGGTTCTCGATCGCCGGCATTGCGCACATCCCGATCTTCATCGGTGTGCGCGGCGACAGGGGCTATCGCGTGAGCGTGCAGCTGCGCGAAGTGCCCGAGGCCGGTCCGCTGCAGGGGGCGATCCTCACGCTGTGGGGTGTGCCCGCGGACGGCAACCACGACCTCGAACGCGAAGGCACCACCGGCCTGGGAAGCCAGCAGCACGAAGAATTCTGCAAGCCCTCCGTGAGGGTGCGCAGCGGCGTGGAGGAAGCGAAGGGATGCCCGAGCGGCGTCGCCCCGCGGCCGTTCCTCACGCTGCCGGGCAACTGCGAAGCGGGATCGCCGCTAGAAGTGCTCACCGACTCCTGGCAGAGCCCGGAACCGTTGGCGCCCTTCGCGCCCCTGGAACAGCTCCCGCCGCACCAGCGGCCCCAGCAGCTGGCGGGCTGTGAACGACTGTCCTTCGCCCCTACGATCGCGCTCGCGCCGGAATCCTCCACGGCGGGCTCCCCGAGTGGCTACACGATGGACCTCCACGTTCCGCAGAGCGCGGACCCGACGGGGCTCGCCACCCCGGACCTCCGCCAGGCGACGTTGCGGCTTCCGCCTGGCGTGGCTCTCTCTCCCTCGGCCGCCAACGGCTTGGAAGCCTGCTCGGAAGCGGCCTTCGCGCCCGAATCGGCGGGACTGGGATCCTGCCCTGCCCCATCGCAGATCGGGACGGTGTCGATCCAGACGCCGCTGCTGGCAAGCCCCCTTGCCGGCGAGGTGTTCCTCGGGCAGCCGAGCTGTGCGCCGTGCAGCCCCGCGGACGCGCAGCAGGGCAGGCTGATCCGCGTGCTGGTGGCGGCGGAGGGCTCGGGCGTGACGGTCAAGCTGCGTGGGGCTGTGGCGGTGGACCAAGCCACCGGGCAGCTCCAGGCGAGCTTCACCGAAGCCCCGCAGCTGCCCTTCGAAGACCTGCGTGTGACGTTCACGGGAGGAGCACGAGCGCCCCTGGCCAACCCGCTGGCGTGCGGCGTGCCGCTCAGCGCGACCATGCAGCTCACCTCCTACGGCGGCCAGGCAGCCGAACCGGCGAGCGCGCCGTTTGAGCTCGGCGGCTGTCCCGCCCCCCAGTTCAACCCCACGTTCGTGGCCGGCACCACCGACAACCGGGCCGGCAGCGCGAGCCCCGCGGGCTCGCTCTCGATGACCTTCTCGCGCAGCGACGCCGATCAGCTCTTCCAGGGAGTGGCGGTGCACCTGCCGCCGGGCCTGACGGCGATGCTCTCGAAGGTGGCGCCCTGCCCGGAGCTGCGGGCGCAGACGCAGACGTGCACGGCGCAGAGCGACATCGGGTCGGCGACCGTTGGCGTGGGGCCCGGTAGCGAACCGTTCTTCGTGCGCGGCCGCGTGTATCTCACAGGCCCCTATGGGGGCGCCCCGTTCGGCCTCTCGATCGTGGTGGCGGCCCGTGCGGGGCCGCTCGACCTCGGCACGGTGAACGTGAGGGCGAGGATCGAAGTCGATCCGCACAGCGGGGCGGTCACGGTCACGAGCGACCCGTGGCCGCAGAGCATCGACGGCGTGCCGCTGCAGATCAAGGCGGTTAACGTGACCGTCGATCGCAAGGGGCTGATCGTCGAGCCCACCAGCTGCAACCCGATGTCCCTGGCGGCAACGATCACGAGCGCGGCGGGTACCACCGCCGCCGTGTCCTCGCGCTTCCAGGCTGCGGGCTGCGGGAGCCTGCGCTTCCTCCCGCGGCTCCTGGCCCTCACTCACGCCGCGGTGAGTAAGAGGTCCGGCGTGTATCTGCACGTAAAGGTCGTGGCGAGACCCGGGCACGCGAACATCGCCGAGCTCCGCGCGGCGCTGCCCAGGCAGCTGGCGCTGAGGCTGGCCACTCTGCAGCAGGCCTGCACAGCGCCCGTGTTCGACAGGAACCCCTCCAGTTGTCCCGTGGCCTCGGTAGTGGGGACCGCGGCGGCGGTGACGCCGCTGCTGAACACGGCGCTGGTCGGCCACGCCTACCTGGTGGCGCACGGTGCTGCGGCGCCCGAGCTCGCGATCCTCCTGCAGGGCCAGGGCGTGACGCTGCGCATGGACGGACGGGCGAGCGTGAGAGGTGGGGCGGCCGCCGTGACCTTCCGCTCCCTTCCCGATGTGCCGCTCTCCACGTTCGATCTGGTGCTCTCCCCCGGTCCCCGCTCACTGCTCGTGGCGAACCTGCCCACGGGCGCTCGGGGCGACATGTGCGGACGGCGACTGACGATGCCGGTATCCGTGACCGCACAGAACGGCGCTGTGGTCGCGCAGAACGCGACGGTAGCGGTGTCGGGTTGCGTCAAACGTTGAGGCGTTAGGGCGCCGCTCCTCACGCGGCCCCCGGCCGCAACGCGCCGCGTGGAGCCCCGCAAGGGGCCCCACGCGCACATGTCACGACGTACCACGTCACACACCTCACGACTGTCAACCAGAAGACAGCGCTATACGTGCGAGCGGCACGGCCGACCATGCCACCTCCGCTCGCCGTCTGTCAACGCCGCGGAAAACAACGAATCGCGGCATTGGCAAACGTATATGTGCCTGTCCAGGCGTTCATCCAAGACGCTGGATTCATCCGCACGCGGATGAATACGTCGGCTATTGGAAACATGGATCCGGTCCTACGTACTCAAGCAGCGTCCGCCTCAACCAGCCGCCGCGCCCCCGGCTCGCCCTCCCCCGTGAACAGCCAAGGATTGCGCTGCCCGATGACCTCCCCCCGAAACCGCTTGCGCCCCCCGTACACCACCCACGTGGTGTCCACCGCCCCGTAGACCTCCTCCACCCGCAGCACCTCCGGATGTTCGTGCGCATAGTGCAGGTGCGTGAGCCCCGCGTCGTAATCACCGGCGAGCAGGTGCCGCCCTACGACGGGCTTGGAGGGCTCGTCGATGACCTGCTCGAAGCGCGTGAGGTCGAGGTAGCCGCGCGTGGCGGAGACGATGCCGAGGCTCCTGGGCTCTCCCTCGACGTCCCTGCGCACGAGCAGCGACAGCTCCTTGGTGGGATACAGGAAGGTGTCGATCACGAACACCTCGCGGTGGTAGCGCTCGGTGACGAGATGGACCTGCACGTGCGCGCTGCACTGCACAAGGAACGTGTTGGGCTCATCGCGAACCCGCACGATGGCGCCGAGCAGGTCTTCGTCAAGCTCGATCTCGTAGGTGTGGATGCCCTGGAACTCGAGGTAGTGAAGCAGCGCGTTCTCGTGACAGGTGCCGCTCGGACCGAGGGTTATGAAGATGGGCGTGGTCGGCTCGCTCATGCCCGCGGCTCCGCTGCGGGGACGGCTGGCGCTGTGGCGTCGAGTTGCGCGATCAGCTCGTCCTCCAGGCGACAGGTGGCGGCGATCATCAGCTCGAACAGGTCGGCTGTGAAGTCGGCGGGCAGCCGCTCCTGCGCGCCGCGCTCCAGATATCGCGCGCGCACCTCGGTGACGCGCTCGGGCTGCATCATGGGTATGTCGTTTGCGTGCTTGTACTCGGCGATCTCGCGGCACGTCTGGAAGCGCTCGCCAAGCAGCCGCGCGATCTCCTCATCGAGCCGGTCAAGGCGCCGGCGGTATGGGTCTAGGCCTTCGCTGCTCATGGCAGCGACCTCCGCATCCGCCGGCCGACCGGCTCGAAGCCGTTGGCGACGTAGAACGCTTCGGTTGCGCGGATCTGGGCGAAGCTGCTCTTGGGGAGCCCGACCTCGACGCGCTCGATGCCGAGCTTGCGGACGGTCTCGGTGAACGCCGCCACGAGGCCCGCGCCGACGGTGCGGCTGCGCCACGCGGGGCTGACCCACAGGTCCTGGATCAGCGCGTAGCGGCCGGGGATGTGAATTGCCACCTGCCAGCTCGCTGAGAGCACGCCCACGACGGTGCCGTCGCGGGCCTCCGCCACGAGCAGCGCGCCCGCATCGCGGTCTGCGAGCAGCGCTCGTGTGGCGGCCTCCATCTGCGCGGGGCGCGGCGGCGAGCCGCCGAGCTCGCGCAGCAGCTCGGCTACGGCGGAGGCGATCGCGGTGACGTCCCGCTCGCCGGCGGCGCGTACCCGCCAGCTGGCGCCGGGGGGCGCGACGCTCGCCAGGGCTGTTCGCTCGCTCGGCACTAGCCGCTCACCGCGCCGCCGCTATCGCGTCGCGTTGAGGCTCGAGCTCGACCGTCCACGCCTCCCTCGCACGGCTGCCCGTGACGGCCTCGGCGATTGTGGCCATCGGCGCGCGCGCCTTCAGCAGCAGCTCGTCGAACTCGTCTTCGGCGTCGGACTGGATCACGATTGCGCCGCCCGCGCCGATGGTGGTCTTCCCGTGCCCGCCCGCCCGCATCACTATGGTGCGGATCACGATCGATAGGTCCACGCTGCCGTCGAGCCCGAAGTAGCCGATCGCTCCGGAGTAGACGCCGCGCGCCTCGCGCTCGATGCCGTCGATGATCTCCATGGTGCGCAGCTTCGGCGCGCCGGTCATGGAGCCGCCGGGAAAGCATGCGCGCACGCAGTCCACGGGCGTGCGGTCGGGCTGTAGCACGCCGGTGACGGTGGAGATCAGCTGGTGCACGGTGGCGTAGGGCTCGACCACCATGAAGTCGGGCACGCGCACGGTGTCGATCTCGCACATGCGGCCGAGGTCGTTGCGCAGCAGGTCGACGATCATCAGGTGCTCGGCGAAGGTCTTCTCGTCGCTCAAGAGGCCCGCGCGCATCGCCTCGTCCTGGGCTGGGTCGGCCTGGCGCGGCGCGGTGCCCTTGATCGGGCGCGCCTGCACGCGGCGGTCGCGGTCGATGCCGAGGAAGCGCTCGGGCGAGGAGCTGACGATCGCCACCTCGCCGAGCTTCAGGTAGGCGGAGAACGGCGCGGGGTTGCGCCGGCGCAGCAGCCGGTAGAGGTGCCACGGGTCGGGGCTCGCGTCGGTGTGGATCTGGTCGGTGAGGCACACCTCGTAGGACTCGCCGGCGGTGAGCGCAGCCTGGCAGCGGGCGATGTCGGTGAGATACTGCTCGCGCCCGCGCCCGCAGCGGAACACCACCGGCTCCTCGGGCGTGGAGCCCGCTCCATCCAGCGGCTCGGGCTCGGCCGGCGGGCCGACAGCGAGCGCTTCGTGCACGGCCAGCTCGGCGCCGTCGAGCCAGCGCTCGGCTTCCTCCTCATCGCCCCGGCAGATGGCGAGCACGTGCGTGCGGTCGTGGACGTGGTCGATGGCGATCACGCGGTTGGCGAGCATCATCACCGCGTCGGGCACGTCGGAGCGGTGCGCGTTGGGCGAGCCGCAGTCGCCCTTGCACTCATAGCCGAGGTAGCCGACGAAGCCGCCGAGCAGCCCGCGCGCGTTCTGCACGGCCGGCTCGATGGTGCGCTCCTGAAGCTCGCGGTCGAGCACGTCGAAGATGGAGGCGCCCTCGCTCGTGACCCCCTCGGCGCGGCGGGTGGTGACGACGCCCTCGTGCACGTCGTATTCGAGCACCATGCTGTTGGGCCCGGCGCTGGTGCCGAGGTAGGAGCATTGTGCGAGCGTGGTGGGCGCGTCGACGCTGTCGAGCCAGAACGCGTGCTCGGTGTCCCCGAACAGCCGCTCGAACAGCGTCTCGGCGGGCGCCTGCCCCTCAATGGTGCGCACCTTCAGGGTGGTGCTGGAGTCGGGACTGCGCCTGCGGCAGCGTCGCGGCGCCACGAGCGGGGTGTGCAGGCGCTGCGGGCGCGGCTGCCGGCGCCGCTCGGCGAGCGCGTAGAAGTTCTCGATCAGCCGCTGACCGTGCTCGGTGGCGATCGACTCGGGGTGGAACTGCACGCCCCACATCGGGCGCGTGGCATGTTCGATCGCCATCACCACACCCTCCTCGGTCCAGGCGGTGACGCGGCCCGCGCCGCCGAGGTCGCGGTCCACGGCGAGCGAGTGGTAGCGCACGACCGAGAAGTCCTGGGGGATGCCCTCGAACAGGCCGGTGCCCTCGTGCTGCACGCGCGAGAGGCGCCCGTGCATCACGAGCGGCGCGCTCGTCACGGTGGCGTCCAGCACGTGCCCGAGGCCCTGGTGGCCGAGGCAGACGCCGAGCACGGGCACCTCGGCGTGGCGCAGGACGTCCGAGCAGACGCCGAAGTCGTGCCAGCGTTGGGGACGGCCTGGGCCGGGGGAGATGACGATCGCGTTGAAGTCCCAGTCCGCGAGCGCGCGCCAGGAGACCATGTCGTTATGAACGACGATCGGCTCCTCGCCGGAAACGGCGGCCAGCAGGTGGAACACGTTGTAGGTGTAGGAGTCGTAGTTGTCGATCAGCAGCGTGGTCATGGCGCGGCCTCCAGCCCGAGGCCGCGGGCGCTGCGGTCAAGCAGCGTGTGCACCACGCGCTCGACCGGTTCGGAACGGTCGCGCTCGAGGTACCAGATCGCCAGGTGCTTTACGTAGTGGGCGAGCGGGCGCACGTCCAGGCGCTGTACCGCCAGGCGCAGGTAGCGCCGGTACAGCTCCGACTGCACGACGGCGAAGCGGTAGTCGGGGTCCTCCGCCGGGCGCCCGCTTGAGGGACCGCGACTGTGGCTCGCCCGCGCCCTGGCCATGTCCCAGCCGAGGCTCTCCTCCTCTCGCAGCAGCCTGTCGAGGTCGAACTCGATGTCGGGGTTGACGGGATGGGGCAGGAAGTAGCCGAGCGCGACCTGGGCGGCGATCCGGTCGGGGGCGGGGTGGCGGCGGCGCACCTC
>Ga0210403_10003659_pt1 | contig 13434 bp, 11 predicted proteins | sample IncBWC19MmetaG_FD_150863 | JGI IMG/M metagenome (GOLD analysis project Ga0210403, IMG submission 150863) | Forest soil microbial communities from Barre Woods Harvard Forest LTER site, Petersham, Massachusetts, United States - Inc-BW-C-19-M | ecosystem: Environmental > Terrestrial > Soil >... | reverse complement strand
CGAGGATTACTGGCTCGTCGGTTAACAAGGCGGCGGCCATGGCCGGGAGGGCGGCGTTCTTGGCGCCGCTGACGCGAATTGTTCCTAGCAGCGGGTTGCCGCCGCGAATTACGAATTTATCCATATGAATATCGTACCCTGGTAGACCGTGAGCAACGGCGAGGCTCATGGGGTCCTTCCAATCTGTGGCGCTGAGATATTGTAATGGCGAAACGGGTTTGTGGTGGGTGGGAATTGGTTAATCGGAAGGGCACGGCCCGCGGGGGTGGTGACGATTGCTGAGACCGCAAAGTAAGTAGAGCTTTGCTCGACCGTCGGTCGCCGGGACGCCGGCGCTACAGAGCTCGGGCAGCGGTGATGGCTTGGCGGACGTGGCCATGGGTTGATTTGAGGGCCGTGGTGGCTTGCTGACGGGTTACATTCGCTTGCAACATTACCAGCGCTATCGGGACATCGTTTCCGGCGGCTTGCAGGGTTTGCTCCGCGACCTCGCGATCGATTCCGGCGGCTTGTTGCAGAATGGTTAGACCACGTTCGCGTAGTTTGTAGTTCTTGACGTGGACGTTGATCATCAGGTTGCCGTAAACGTAGCCCAGGCGAGTCATGGCGCCGCTCGAGAGCATATTCAGAATCATTTTTTGAGCGGAGCCGGCCTTCATGCGGCTGGATCCGGCGATGACTTCGGGGCCAACCTCGGCAACGATAGCGAAGTGCGCGGTTTTTTCCAGCGGAGAGCCTGCGTTGCAGGTGACGGCGATGGTTTTGGCGCCTCGACGGCGGGCGTGCTCGACGGCGGCGATGGTGAAGGGAGTGCGTCCGCTGGCGGCGATTCCAACTACCACATCGTTCTTGCCAGGTTTTTTCTTGGCTATCTCACGCCGGCCGAGTTCGCGGGAGTCCTCGCTGGCTTCGGTGGCGCTGTGCAACGCTTTGATTCCGCCGGCGATTATGAACTGCACAGTCTTTGGATCGGTGTTGAAGGTGGGTGGGCACTCGGAAGCGTCGAGCGCGCCGAGACGCCCGCTGGTTCCCGCGCCAACGTAGATGAGCCGGCCTCCTCGCTGAAGGGCCTTTGCGATCAGGTCAATTCCACGAGCGATCTGGGGCAAGGCGGGCTTCACGGCGGCGGCAACTTTGGCGTCCTGGGCATTGATGATGCTGGCGATTTCCAGGGAGGACTTCAAGTCGAGATTCCCGGCGGCCGCGTTGGGTTGCTCGGTGGGGAGATGGCTGAGTCGCGCGGCGGCCTTGCTGGGTGGTCGTGTCAACGGTTTGTCTCCATGGGTCGCGCACTCCACTTTAGTGGCTCAAGAGGTTCGGTCACAAGTGATCTTTGCGGGAAGCCCCAGCTAATTGCGGACCCAGCTTCGCGAGGGCAATCGACTTCGTTTTCGGAAGTCTGCGGGAGTTGGTTGACTCGCACTCGAAATTCTTAACGGTTGTGGTTCGCGCACGAGATCGTAAGACGCTGCAAAACGACTGGTACGGTGGTCATACCAATCGTGATATAACAGAGGCGATAAGGGTGCGGTAACCACATGTCATCCATCCGTGTTCTCGTGGTAGAGGATTTCGAACCCTTCCGTCGATTTGTCTGTTCGACGGTGGGAGCCAGTTCGGAATTGCAAGTGATCTGCGAAGTGTCCGGTGGACTGGAAGCTGTCCAGAAGGCGAAAGAACTGCAGCCGGATTTGATCCTCCTGGACATTGGGCTTCCAAACCTGAATGGAATCGAGGCCGCTCGCCAAATTCGCGGGCTCTCACCTCAATCCAAGATACTGTTCGTCAGCCAGGAGTCCTCTCCTGATGTAATCGAAGAAGCTCTGAGCTTTGGGGCGATGGGCTACGTCATAAAGGCGCATGCAGGAAGCGAACTGCAAGTTGCTATAGAAGCGGTGCGAGGGGGCAGGCAGTTTGTCAGCAGTGGAGTGGAGTTCGGGCCGTCGACCGTGTTCGCGAGAGACGAGGGAGCGATTACGCAGCCGTAGATGCGGCGCCACGTTTCCCCAGTTGGCGCAACTCTGCCTCAGGAACAGTGAACTCAGCAACGCCACAATCCAAGCAGACAACGAGTTTCGGAAATAGCAACACGGCGACCTTGTCCTGATCTCTGGGGAGGTGGACGTTGATCTCCGCGTCATATTCTGCATGCTTTTTCGATCCGCACAATCTACAAGTCATGACGTACTGAACCCCATTCCGGTCAAGAGTGCACTGATTCTAACAGGACCCGTAGCGACTAATACGATTTTATGCAGTTTATAGCCGTTCAGTCTTCTGCGTCAGGAGCCTTTCAACGACTCAATGACTGCATCGTGAAAATTGGGGCGCAGTTGCTTGATGGCTTGATTGCGGCAGTCGGGCCAGGTGCGGTTGGTGAGCAGGGTTATAGACAGCTGGCGGTCTGGGTCGATCCACAGCGAGGTTCCGGTGTAGCCGAGATGGCCGAACGAATTGCTCGAGAAGTATTTTCCGGATTGTGACGGGGATGACGGCGTGTCCCAACCCAGGGCGCGCGATGTGCCTGGCGGAGAAGTCTCCCGCCGGGTGAACACTGCCAAAGTTTCCGGTCGAAGGAGGGGGCGCCCGCCAGAAAGCATGGCGTGGGCAAAGGTGGCGAGATCCTCGGCGCTGCCAAACAGTCCCGCGTGTGCTGCAACTCCGCCCATCACGCTGGCATTTTCGTCCTGCACTTCTCCCTGAATGATGCGATGGCGGAACGACTGATCGTTCGCAGTCGGCGCGATCGAAGCGTGCCAAGCTGATGGAGGACTAAACGCGGTGTGCGTCATTGCCAAGGGCCCGAAGACTTCATGTTGGCAGAAGCGGTCGAGAGATTCTTCGGCGATGCGCTCGAGAGCTGCCCCCAGGAGGATGAAACCGATATCACTGTATTCGGTTTTGGCGCCAGGATTGGCGGTGAGCGGCGTTGCGAAGGCGGCGGAAAGAAGTTCGTCTCGCGTTTTGGCTCGCATGAACAGCTTTTCGTACGCGGGCAATCCGGAGGAGTGCGCGAGCAACATGCGCAACGTGACTGCGTCCCGCCGGGGATCTTTTCCGGCGAACTCTGCTACGACGGCCACAGCGGGCAGGTCCAGGTCGAGGAGTCCGCGTTCGTAGAGCATCATGGCCATGCTGGTCGTGGCGACGACTTTGGTCACGGAAGCGAGATCAAAAATGGTGGCGGTGGTTGCCGCGGGCGAATCGGATTCGTAGGCGAAGCGGCCGAAGGCTTTGAGTCCGACAAGGTTGCCCTGGTGCGTGATGGCGACCGAAGCCGCGGGAAAGACGCGATCCGCAATGGCTTGTTGGATTAATTCAAAAGCGGGCGCGAAGACGGCGTCTTGTTGCTCGTGGGCCGGAGCGGGGAAGGGAGCTCCGCTCCCAGCGGCGGAGTTCGTTCCAGGGAAACGTCTCGGGGAAAAGGCTGTGGGTTCGATGTTCGGTTTATAACAAAGTTCCGCATTCGGGTAAAGATGACTAATCACCCTGTACTCAGATTCGCCTTTTTCTAACGAAGAATGAATCAAAGTAACCGATCCGGATGACCATCTGGCTGTTGACCAGTTTTGTGGGTTGCCATAGATTTTATCGGTGGCGCATATGAAGAAAAAGGGCAGCAGCAAGTCGAGGGGCACCGTTCGGGTTGACGCCGAGCAGATGGAGTACCTGCGGTATTACCACCAGCTGACCGGCCAACGGATTGCGGATATCGTGCGGGATATGATCGCGCAGTGGGTTGCGGTCGAGTACGCGACACGTATCCCGACGCTTGAAAAGAAAGGTGCGCAGAAGTCCGGTAAGAAGCGTGTGAACAGCGAGAAATCCTAGTCGGATGTCCTCTGAGTATTTTCCCTAACTGTGATTGTTTCGACTCGACGGGCGGGGACGCCCGTCCTCCATTTGGCAAAGATGGCACCTGCTTACTTCGGTTTGTTGAGCGGGCTGCTGGGCTTGTGTAGAGTCAGAGTATCCGCATGATTAATCTGAATTTGGGCCTCGGACGAAGGGTCTCAGCCTTTCTGTTGATTTTGTTTCTCCTAAGTGAGCTGTCCCCGTCTGCGCTCGCTGCGACGCAGAAGACCGTTACCGCAACGGGCCGTCTTGGTGTGCTCGACGATATTGTGCAAGAGGCTATCCGCGATGAACAGGTTCCAGGGGCGGTGGTGCTGGTCGGGCACGACGGCCAGGTGATTTACCGCAAGGCATTCGGCGAGCGCTCGCTCGAGCCGCACCGCGAGCCGATGACCGTGGACACAATTTTTGATATTGCTTCGCTGACCAAGGTGGTCGCGACCACCACGGCGGTGATGCAACTGGTACAGACGGGCCAGGTTCGCGTCAACGAGCCGGTGGCGAAGTACATTCCGGAGTTCGCGGAGAATGGCAAAGAAGAAATCACGGTTCGCGAACTGCTCACCCATTACTCCGGTCTGCCGAAAGATTTGGATTTGTTGCAACCGTGGGAGGGACGCGAAACGGCATTACGCATGGCTTTTGCGGAGAAGACCATCTATGCACCCGGATCGCAATTCCTGTACAGCGACGTCAATTTTATTGTGCTGGGTGCGCTGGTGGAGCGGGTATCAGGAATGTCGCTGGAAGAATACGGCCAGAAGAGCATTTTTGCACCGTTGAAGATGGCGCATACGCGCTTTCTGCCGCCAGCATCGTGGGCGCCAAAGATTGCGCCTACGCAGTATGACGAACACGACAAGATGCTTCGCGGAATTGTCCACGATCCCACGGCTCGACGAATGGGTGGAATGGCTGGACACGCGGGGCTGTTCTCGACGGCGGACGACCTGGCGACCTTTGCCGAGGCCTTGCTGGACGGAAGTTCGATTCTTTCTCCGTTGATGATCGAGAAAATGACGACGCCGCAGCAGCCGCCGACATCGCAAGTACTGCGCGGATTTGGCTGGGACATCGATTCGCCTTTCTCCAGCCCTCGGGGCGATCTGCTGCCCGTCGGTTCGTTTGGCCACACCGGATTTACCGGAACTTCGTTGTGGATCGATCCCACCACGCGGACGTACATCATCATCCTCACGAATGCAGTTCATCCTCGCGGGAAGGGAAGTGCGGTTTCCTTGCGCTCGAAGATCGCAACCGTCGTGGCTGCGGCATTACCGCTTACCGTGACTGAAAATGACGAACTGAGATGGAAGAGCATCACCGGTTACAACGATGCAGAAACGGCGGCACGTCGATTAGCGGTTCGCAACGGAATGGTGCAGACCGGAATCGACGTGCTCGAGGCCCATGGCTTTGATCTGATTCGCGGCACGGCAGGGAAGAAAAAGATTGGTCTGCTGACCAACCAAACTGGAATGGATTCGCAGGGGCGCCGCACCATTGACGTGTTATCGCAGGCACCGGGAGTCTCGCTCGATGCGATTTTCAGCCCGGAGCATGGGGTGACGGGCTCTCTGGACACGACCGAGATCGGCGACTCGAAGGACGCGGCCACGGGTGTTCCGGTTTACAGCGTCTACGGTGCGACCGATGCGGCTCGGCGGCCGTCGCTCGACGTATTGAAGACGCTGGATGCGGTGGTCATCGATATTCAGGATGCCGGGGCGCGCTTCTACACCTACGAAACCACGCTGGGATATTTCCTGGAAGGCGCGGCTAAGGCGGGAATCGAAATCATTGTGCTCGACCGGCCCAATCCGATTACCGGGTCGTTTGTGCAGGGGCCGGTTCCCGATCCCGGGCGTGAGAGCTTTACCAATTATGATTCGGCGCCTGTTCGTCATGGCATGACCATGGGCGAGCTGGCGAAAATGTTTAATAGCGAGCGCAACACTAATGCGCATCTGCAGGTCGTCCCGCTTGATGGATGGATGCGTGGCGACTGGTACGATTCGACCGGGCTGGCATGGATCAATCCGTCGCCAAACCTTCGCAGCCTTACCGAAACGACGCTCTACCCTGGGGTGGCGCTGGTCGAAGGGACGAATGTTTCCGTCGGGCGAGGTACGGATACGCCGTTTGAACTGCTAGGGGCCCCGTGGATCAATGCCGGAGCTCTGGCTCAATACCTGAATGCGCGCAACATTTCCGGTGTGCGCTTCGTGCCTGTCACTTTTACTCCGAATGCGAGCACGTACGCCGGGCAGAAGTGCCAGGGCCTCAATATTATTCTGATCGATCGCAACGCCTTCGATGCGCCGGAACTTGGCGTAGAGCTGGCATCCGCTTTGCACAAGCTTTATCCAGAGCAGTTCCACATGGAACGGATGATCGAACTGCTGGTGAACCAGTCTGTTTACGAAGCAATTGAGAAAGGCGAAGATCCGCGGCGCATTGCGGAAGACTGGCGCGAGGCGCTGGAGAAGTTTCAGCAGGTTCGGCAAAAATACCTGATCTACAAATAATCAGATCTGGCGAGCGAAGCTCGGTTGTCCGGAAGAGGGCGTCCGGGCCTACGGGAGTTTGGCTACCTGAGGCTTGCAGAAGCATCGTGCTTCTGGCTCTGAGATTGGCTAGAATAGGTGCGCCTTATTTGAGCCTACTCGGCCAGGAGACGCAACCCGTCATGCAAGCCGCCAGCCCCAACTTTCCGATCCCCAATAATTTCTACCGCTGTGCCGGTCCCAACTGCGGTTTGCTGAAAAGTTCGACCGACCGCTGGTGGCTGATGTGGACCTCATTCGGCGAGTACAACCGCCCGCTGCTTTATCTGTGTCCATGGGATGAAGAGGTTGCCGCCCGCGAGGGTACCTTGCACGTGTGTGGGGAACTTTGTGCGCAAAAGCTGCAATCCCAATACATGGGGAACGTCAGGGAGAACGAGCTGAAACGGTCGGGACGGTGAAGGCCTATCTTGAACAGCGACTAACTTTCATTATGTTTCGTGCATCGTACTTTCATCTAGACTTGATGCGGAACGAGATTGCGGGCAACAAGCAGCCCGGTTGCGGGTTCCTGTATTCGGAGAGGTGTTTCATGCGTGTTATTTTGAGCGTTTTATTTTTGGCTGCATTGGCCTCAGCTCAATCCACTCCGGCCACGAAGCCGGATGCAGGTGCTGTTACTCCGGCATCTGCAACCACCGGCGGCGAGCTGACAATTCCCGCAGGAACCAAATTCCCGGTCGAGCTGAAACATGCGGTCTCGAGCAAAGGGACGCACGAGGGAGATGGAGTTTACGCGGAGACCACATTTCCGGTCGTGATCAATGGCCGGGTGATGATACCGGCGGGCACCTATGTGCAAGGGAGGATCAGCCACATCCAGCGTGGAGGGCGGGTCAAAGGGCGCGCGGAAGTTCAGATGCATTTCACCACGCTGATCTATCCCAGCGGATACACCGTTCTTCTGCCAGGCGCGGTGGAAAATGCGCCAGGAGTGGATAAGACATCGGTGAACGGTGAGGAGGGCACGATTCGCGCCGACAGCCAGACCGGGCAAAAAGCTGGCACTGTGGCAACCACGGCGGGCGCGGGTGCTGTGGCCGGCGGCCTGAGCAACGGCGGCAAAGGTGCATTGATCGGCGCAGGAGTTGGTGGTGCGGTCGGCACCGCGATCGCTTTATTGACACGCGGGAACGACGTGAAGATGGATGCCGGCACGACCATGGAGATCGTCATCCAGCGCGATGTTCCGCTCGATGCCAGCCGCGTGCCTGCAACCACGCGGGCGTATTCGTCGGCGCAGCCGTGAAGGATCAGCCCAGCGTACCTCCGCGGGTAATTCCTGTTAACAACAGTCAGAGCTTTAGCTTCTTCGCGCGTTCCTCATAAGTCTTGGCCTCGGAATATTCGCCAAGCTTGCGACTTGTTGCAGCGAGCATCGAATACCGCAAGCCCGGTTCTGGCCCAGACAAGCCGGACTGAAGGCAGAGGATAAATTCGCGTTTCGCTCGTTGGAATTCCTTCAGTTCGTAGAGGGTATACCCGTAATAGTAGTGAAATGCGGGCTGCCAATCTTCACTGACTCCGAGCGCCTTGGCACGCTCGAATTGTTCTCTCGCCAAGGCGTACAGAGAGCGTTCGTGGTAGCAACGACCGAGGTGACAGTAAACATCGCACCGAACTTGGGCATCAATTTGAAATTGCGTCGCTTCCTCTAGAAGCGGCTGGGCTTCGAGATGTTTCTGGAAATGCATCAGAGAGAATGCCCGTTGCACTTGAACGCGTTCGTAAACAGCTCGGCCTTCGGCAGTCTTGAGCCACTCACCATATCTAGCCAACATTGACGCCAGTGCTTTAAGTCCTTGATCTCGGTTTCCATGTTCCAAAAGCGCAGTCGCACAAAACAACTCAATTTCTGCACAAGCCTGCACATTTCCCGTGGCCAAGCGTCTCGCGTCAGCTATTAGCAAGTCCGCATCACCGAACCGGCCATCACTCTGGCAGCAAGTTGCTTTATCCAGCAGTTCCCCAATCCGTCGTCGAAGATCATCGGCGCTGCACTGGGTCATTAGAGGGGGCACTCGCAGCAATTATGCCATCTAGCTGCCGTAGCTGGCGCGACATCGTCGTTACGCTCTCTGACTCGACGTTTTGATTGAAGAATTGCCATCGCCAACTTTGCTTCATCTGTGGCTGACCGTTTCCCGGCGATGCTCTTGATTCAGGTAGGTTGCGAAATGATCAGGTTGCCGGGTGCTTAGCTCCGGCGACGCCAGCGGTCACGTCTTGCGCCATCTCCTGCCGTCGTTCGGGCCCTTTGCGGTTTTCGAGCACGCGAACCCTCCGCGCAGGCACGTTCGTCGGGTTCAGGCGAACAATTCGTCCGTCGTCCACCTCGATATAAAAACGAAACCAGTCGGTCCGAAACATCCGTCCTGAGGAATAAAAAGTCACAGAGGCTGCAATGAGTCCCTGAAAATCCGGCCCTGTGCATACGACGAGGCGTTTCCCCACGTCTTGCGTCCAGGTCATGCCGCCGACCAGCGGATCGTTGAGGAAACAGCGTTCGAAGGGCACGGCGTGGGAAATCTTGCGCAACTGCATGAGTTGGAGCAGCACCGAGATCTTGGCCAGATTGGTGACCACGATTCGGGTCTCGCTGGCAGAGAGCCGCTCCAGCTTGATATGCAGTTCGGGCGACCATTCGCGCTCGAACTCCTCGCGGGCGAGGGCCAGACTTTTGTCGGTTGCCTCGGCATAGCGCAGCGTGGCGCGGGCGAGAATTACGCTGAGAACGCAAGTAACCACTGTCGCCACCAGTGGGATGTAATTGACCAGGCTGAAAATGGGGATGCTGTGGGAATTGATCGACTGCATGTGCATAGAACCGATTGGCTCCTCGCCGTGCAACCGCAATCGTAATTACCGAAGTGTTCGGGGGATCCCTGCCTGCGATGAACCACTCACCGAGGCTTGTATCAGCGAAAGTCTAAAGAGCGCACCGGGTCGGCTCCAGATGCACATGGTACAGAGCCTGGATCAGCGATAACGCCGGTCTTTGGTAACGCTCGGAGAGTCGAATTTTGAGTGCTGACTGCTTATTTCAGCGTAAACATTGCGTTTACGTGAGCCGTCACCGAACTCGTCTGAGGACTGAATTCTTCGGTCGGTGCGGGCGCCGTTGCTGCCATCGCAGACATCTTCGCCATGGGCTGCATCACCATCGGACGAACGTTTTCAAACGTATCCACCGAGGCGTAAGAGAGCTCACCCAAAGTGCGCCCACCGGCGCGAGCTACAGCTTCCGCCGAAGCGCGGGCGCGTCGGTAGGCATCCTCGACGGCTTTGATCTTGGCAGCGTCGATATCGTCGAGCGAGTAGCTGATCGACTGGTCGCTGGTAATGTCGCTATCGGACAGTTGCTGCACGATGGGTGCAATCTTCGTGAAGTCCTTGAGCTTTAGAGACACGTTCACATTCACCCGATATGCAATCAGCTTGCGTTTCGCGTCCTTGTAATCGTAGACAGGTTCAATCGAGAAGTAGCCCAGTTGAGCCGCCGTAGGCTCAATGCCGTTCGAGCGCAGAATTTGGCGGACTTGTTCCGCCGCTTTTGAGGCCCGATCGTAGGCCGCCCGCGAGTTGTTTTCCTGGGCAGAGATGTTGAATTGAATCAGCGCAGTGTCCGGCTGAGCTTCAAATTTCCCGTCCGCTCCAACGAATACGGTGTTGGGTTGCGCGGTAATCGTAGGTCGATCCTGTCCCAGGCCAAGCCCAGTAAAAAGGAAAACTACCAGCAATGTGGCAGCAGCTCTCATAGTGCGCCTCCCGCATAACGGCGAAGAAAGTTATACCCCAATGAGTCATCTACTAGAAGAACGGAAAGCCCAGGATAACTTGCTGTGATCAACTCTTGGCCGTAGAGTAGGCAAAGCGATTGACCTGGGAGTCGATTTCCTTGCGCAGATCGGGCCAGATTTCTTTTGGCATGTTGAGAAAAATTTCAACGACTGCGGGATCGAACTGCTTTCCGGAGAAGCGTTCAATTTCTTCGCGGGCAGCAGCCAGGGACTGTGCTTTGCGGTAGGGCCGGTCGCAAGTCATGGCGTCAAGGGTGTCGGCAACAGAAAACAATCGCGCTCCGAGCGGAATCTCCTCGCCCTTCAATTGCCGCGGGTAGCCGCTTCCATCGAAATGTTCCTGATGAGCATAAACAATCTCCGCTGCCTCTTTGAGGAACGGAATCCTCTTCAGTATCTGGTAGCCGTGATAACAGTGCTCCCGCATGACCTTGATTTCATCCTGATCCAACTTGCCCGGTTTGCGTAGGATCGCGTCGGGAATCGCCATTTTGCCAATGTCGTGCAGAAATGCGCCGCGAGCAATCACATCAATCTGCTCTTTCGGTAGTCCCATGGCGCGGGCGATGGCAATCGTGTACACGGTAACTCGCCTCGAATGGCCTTCTGTCTCGGCATCCTTGAGATCCAGCGCGCCGCCCAGCGCTTCCAGCGTCATGCTGTAGGAGCGCTCCAGATCGGCCATCGCACTCTTCAACTGCTCGGTACGGGCTTCGACCATCCTTTCGAGATCAGTCTGGTACGCGCGGTTCTCCATCTTGAGCCGCCGGTTCTCCAAAGCCCGGCGCACGGTGGCCAGCAGTTGTTCGCGTTCGAAAGGTTTCAGCAGGTAATCGTAAGCCCCATTTCGAATGGCGGCCAGGGCAACGGAAATGTCGTGCACCGCAGTCACCATGACCACAGGCATGTCCGGGTACCCCTCTTTGGTACGTTCGAGCAGGCCAATGCCATCCAGATCGGCCATCATGAGGTCGGAAAGCATAAGCTCGAATTCTTCGCCGGCATCGAGGATCGCCAGTGCCTTCAGCCCGGAAGAAGCCTGCCGGGTCTTATAGTTGGCAGCGGCCAGCATGGAGCAAACGATCTCGCGGATGGGATCTTCGTCGTCGACAACCAGGATGCGCTCAACCGGCATGATTCTGCTAGTGTACAGCGAAATACGCCTAAATTTGCCAGCTTCCTGGATTGGAAGTTGCTAACCGAGAAGTTCCTAAAGTAATCACCCCTAAAGGGAAACCTCATTGGCTGCTGGGATCGGCATGTTATTAAGAAAGGTGCGTTCGGCCCCTTTTCGCGATGAATAGCTCTGCCTTATTTGCCTGGTACGCTTTGGTGGAACTGCCACTGCCCAAATTCGTGGCGGTGGAATCCGCCGCGCTAGTCATACTGGCCGCTGGGTTACTGGTGTTCCGCACGTTTCGTGAGCGCTACCTGTTGATCTGGATCCTCGGCTGGCTGGCATACTTCGTTTCCAATTGGACGATTCACCATCCCGGCGTCGATCCGAACTCCCGCTACGCGGTCGCCGTTTCCCAATCGCAATTTGTCCTGGCCTTGTGCTTGTTCTCCGCGGCGGTCTTTGTTTATAGCCATGCCCGCAAAGTGTTGACGCCACTGCTGGCGTTCTCCATTGCAGTGGTTGCTTATGCGGCAGTGCGCGCGCTGTGGTGGCCGGACTCGTTCGCGCTTCGCGTGGTGCTCGAAGTTTCCTATCGGGTCATCACCTTTGGCGCCGCTCTGCAATTAATCCGTTTCCGCTGGGCACGCTGGGAGATCGGGCCCTGGATGTTGAGTATCAGCTTGCTGGCGGTGCACCTCGACTGGACTCCATTGAACATGCATTTGCCGCCAGGGTTCAGCCTCGCGGTCGATCTGCTGCTGGGATTGAGCATGCTGCTAATGGTGTTCGATGATTCCAGAATGCGGGTTCGACGTTTGGGTGTGCTCAACGCCCTGACCACGACCATCACACGTTCGCAGCAGCATGGACCGATGACAGAGACCGCCCTCGGAGAGTTGAAGACTCTGATGGGAGCAAAAGCGGCATGGTTTCGTCTGCTGGAAGGCGAGAGATTGGTCCTCACCACCCAGATCGGACTTTCTTCGGATTATGTTCGCGATCGCTTTTCTGTCCCTCTGGACGAATCTACCAAGGCCATGCTCACCGAAACCGTGCCCATGGTGATTGAAACCTCCAGCGCGGCTGACAGCACGCGTCCGCATCTGAAGCGGGAACGCTTTCACCATGTAGTTATGCTGCCAGTGCTGGGCAAGAAGTCGGTCATTGGAACGCTGTCTCTGGGCAGCCGCCATCGCTTCTCCTACACTCCCGACGATATGGAGTTCCTGGTCACCAGCGCGCATCAGCTAGGACTGGCCGTGGAGAATCTCCGACTTGTGGAACAGATTCTGCGTTCCCATCGCCAGTGGGCGAACACTTTCGATTCCATTCAGGACCTGGTCCTGGTGCACGACGCCGAATTCGTGGTCATGAAGGCCAACATGGCTCTGCTGCAGCGCCTTGGGCAAGCCCCCGCGGACGTCATCGGCCAGCCCTGCGAATTCGTGCTCCCGCGCAAAGGCGAATGGTCGGGATGCCCCTACTGCGTCGCCGCCGAAGAAGGGATTCAGGAGGCTCAAGATCCCTGTTTCGGGGGCAATTGCATGATTTCCACCTCGTCCTACAGCGAGCATGGAAGCCAGCAGAAGGGCACCATTCACGTAGTGCACGACACCACCGACCGCCACGATGCGGAAGAAAAGTATCGCCTGATTTTCGAGCAAGCCCAGGAAGGCGTCTTCGTAGCTACGCCCGGCGGCAAACTGCTCGACTGCAATGACGCCTTCGTGCGCATGCTGGGCTACGACAGCCGCGCCGAACTGATGGCCATGGATCTGGACACGGAACTCTCCGCGTCCGCTGAGCAGACCGATGCCTTTCACCGCGAGATTGAAGCCCACAACTACGTCCGCAACTTTGAAATGACGCTGCGCCGGAAAGACGGCGTGTTGATCACCGTGCTCGAGAGCAGCTTCGCCACCCGCAATGCCCTCGGCAAGATCGAACGCTACCAGGGTTTCCTGCTCGACATCACCGAGAAGAAACGAGCCGAAGACGAAATCCGCAAACGCAACCGCGAGCTGAACGCGCTGAACGCGATGGCCGTGATCGCAACCCAGTCTTTCGATCTGGACGAGATCCTAAACCTGAC
>Ga0210403_10003657_pt1 | contig 13441 bp, 16 predicted proteins | sample IncBWC19MmetaG_FD_150863 | JGI IMG/M metagenome (GOLD analysis project Ga0210403, IMG submission 150863) | Forest soil microbial communities from Barre Woods Harvard Forest LTER site, Petersham, Massachusetts, United States - Inc-BW-C-19-M | ecosystem: Environmental > Terrestrial > Soil >... | reverse complement strand
CAAATCCGCCGCGTCTCGATCTGCGAGTGATTTGCGCTACCACTTGCTCGACGGGCCTGCCGAGGCCTCTACTTCGCCAATCGTTTGAGCGCCGGCGGGATCCGCTTTGGTTGCGATCCCTTTATCGGCCGCAGTTCCATACATTGCCGATCGGCGTCTGGGTCCAGCACGGGCCGAATCCGCCACCGTTCCAGCGCCCGCGATAGAAGCGCGGGCCGCCGTACCACCACACCCGGTTGGGATGTCGCGCCTCGTCACTTTCGATTTGTTCGGGCGTGCGGTAGCCGGGCAGAAAGCCGTAGCCGTGCCAGTGCCGCGCGACATGCCGCTTGCCATGCGCCGGTGCCGCGAGGACTGCTGTGGCCGACAACAGCAAGACTGCGATCGCCGATCCACCGGCGAGATTTCGTAGCATCGAGGACGCCCTTTCGTTCAACCCCTGCATCCACTACACGGCGTTTGGCGATCGTGATAGCCTGTACCGGTCGGACGCCGGTCTTCCAACATCACAATGTCATGTTCCCTCAACGGAGGATGCGATGGACGCTTTGTGGGGTATTGTCGCTTCTGCCGGTCACGCGATCGAGCAGGTGTTCGTCTATGTCGAAAGTCACCACTGGATTTTCGGATTTCTGGGCCTTGGCTATATTTTCTACCTGCAGGACAGAAGCCTTCACGCCCGCTTCGATGCCCTCGACAAGCGGGTCGATGAAATCAGGAAGCGCCTGGCCGTCGAATATTGACGGCTGAATAGCCGTCCCACTGGGCGGCCCTCTCGCGGGCGTCCACCGCGCCCGGCGCGAATCTCTGATCCAAGACTCCGGCTCACACAGCATGAGCGGCCGCCGCATCCCCGCCGCGGCTTTGCCGGCGCGTGGCCATTAACCCGACGTTAGGGTTAACAGTCTATTGCTGGGGCGTTCGGCTCGATCAATTCGCCTGATATCGTGAGTTAAGTGCATGCGTCAGCAGTCCAGTCTTGCGCGGCTTCTTGCGTCCGTGGCCATGACGGCGGTTTTTGCCGCCGGCCTCGGCGGCTGCCAGACCATGTCCGATATTACGGGATCGATCACGTCGAAGGCCGACCCCGCGCCTGGTCCCGACGCCGATCCGCGGCGCACTGTGGACGTCAACGGCGAACGCTATCGCGCCAACCCCAAGGATCCTGACGCCGCGCTGGCCTATGGCCAGGCGCTACGCGCCACCGGGCAGCGCGCCCAGGCGGTCGCCGTGTTCGAACAGGCCAACATCGCCAATCCCGGCAACAGGGCATTGCTGGCCGGCTACGGCCGCGCGCTTGCCGACAACGGCGATTTCCAGCAGGCCTTCGACGTGCTCAGCCGCGCCCATACGCCCGATAATCCGGACTGGCGCATCCTGTCGGTGCAGGGCACCGTGCTCGACCAGCTCGGCCGGCATGACGAAGCCCGCAATTATTACGCCAGCGCCCTGAAGATCGTGCCCGAGGAGCCGTCGGTGCTGTCGAACCTCGGCCTCTCCTATGTGCTTTCCAAGGATCTGCCGAAGGCGGAAGAGATTCTTCGCCGGGCTTACGCCACCGGCAAGGCAGACGCGCGGGTGCGGCAGAATCTGGGCCTGGTGGTCGGCCTGCAGGGCCGCTTTGCCGAGGCGGAAACCATCGTCAAGGCCGATCTGCCGGCGGACCAGGCGGCGGCGAACGTCGCCTATCTGAAAGAGATGTTGAATCGCAAGGACGGTCCGCGCATCGGGACGAGTGGTCCACGCATCGGGGCGCCCGCGACGATTCCGGTGGCGTCCGCGAGCCGGCCGAATTGATCGGCGCGATCAAGCAAGACAGTATCGAGACCAACGGCCGGGCGCATTTCGCGCCGACCAGCGAAAGCTGGCCGTAACTCCGCCCGATGGCAACACCTCCTCAGGGGTGTTGCACTTCGTCTGTGAACTCAGGGATCCAGCAATCGCCGGTGTTCACCGGATCGCCCGGTCAAACCGGGCGATGACAGATTTCAAGCGGATCGACGCCATTGCCAGGCTGACAGCCGTCACTGCATCGCCGCGACCTTGATGAAGGTCGGCCCGAGGATGACGACGAACAGCACGGGCAGGAAGAACAGGATCATCGGCACGGTCAGTTTCGGCGGCAGCGCTGCCGCCTTCTTCTCGGCCTCGGTCATGCGCATGTCGCGATTTTCCTGCGCCATGACGCGCAGGCTCTGCCCGAGCGGCGTGCCGTAGCGCTCCGACTGCTGCAAGGCCAGGCAGACCGATTTGACACCCTCAAGCCCGGTGCGCTTCGCCAGATTCTCGTAAGCCACCTTGCGGTCCTGCAGGTAGGACAGTTCGGCCGTGGTCAGCGTGAATTCCTCGGACAGCGCGATCGACTGGCTGACGATTTCGCTCGATACCTTGCGGAAAGCGACTTCGATCGACATGCCGGCCTCGATGCAGATCAACAGCAGGTCGAGCGCGTCGGGAAAGGCCCGCTTGATCGAGAGCTGGCGCTTGCTGATCATGTTCTTCAGGAACAGCATCGGCGCCTGCAATCCGAGATAGGCAGCGGCGATGCACATGGCGATCTTGATCGGCGTCGAATATTCCATGTGCGAAATCACGAACACGTACAGGATCGCCGCCAGAAACATCACGATCGGCGTCACCAGCCGGAAGAACAGGAAGGTGATATAGGGGGCCTGGCCGCGGTAACCGGCCATGGTGAGCTTCTCGCGCGCGGCCTCCTGCGCCAGCCATTTTCCGAGGTTGAAGTCTTCCACCACCTTGGAGACCAGTTGCTTCGGCGTCTGGCGCAGCGATACCTTGTCGGTCTTGTTGATGCGGTCGCGTTCCCGTTGCCGGATCCGCTCGCGTTCATTGGCCACCGCCTTCATGCGTTTTTGCAGGCCTTCGCCCGCGAACAGCGGCATGATCAGGGTGTAGGCCGTCGCGCTCGCCGCGATGGCGGCGAGCAGCATGGTCATGAAGTGCGCGTCGTGGAGCTTGGCGACCAGAAACTGAATCATGCTGCACCGTCAGAAATCGAAGTTGATCATTCTTTTCATTACGAAGATGCCCATCGACATCCAGATCACGCAGCCGACCAGCATCAGCTGACCGGTCGGATGGGTCCACAGCAGCGAGATATATCCGGGCGTCGAGAGGTAAACCAGGAGCATGACGATCGGCGGCAGGGAGCCGATGATGCCCGCCGACGCCTTGGCCTCCATCGACATCGCCTGAATCTTTTCGGCCATCTTCTTGCGGTCGCGCAGCACCTTGGAAAGGTTGCCGAGCGCCTCCGACAAGTTGCCGCCGGATTTCTGCTGGATCGAGATGACGATTCCGAAGAAGTTCGCCTCGGGTACCGGCATCCGCTCAAAAAGGCGCGCGCATGCATCTCCCAGCGGCATGCCGATCGCCTGGGTCTCGATGATGGCCAGGAATTCGCCGCGCAGCGGTTCCGGTGCATCGGCAGCGACGACCTTGATCGACTCGAACAGCGGCAGGCCCGCCTTGATGCCGCGAACGATCACGTCGACGGCATCGGGCAGCGCCTTGAGAAACTTCGCTTCGCGGCGCTTCTTCAGATAGCTCAAAGCCCAGCGCGGCAGGCCGAAGCCGCCGGCGAAGGCGAGGCCCGCGCCCGCAAGCATCCCGCCCCCGGCCAGAAGGGCGAACCCAAAGCAGACCGCCGCAAGAATGCCCGAGACCATCATGAATTTCTGGGTCGACCAGTCGAGCCCCGCCTGCATGAGACGGGTGCTCAGAGCTATCTTGCTTTCCTTCTGCCGGCGCGCCTCGAGATCCTTCAGCGACGACTCGACCTGCTCGCGGCGCGACTTTTGGCTCTTGTCGGCGGTGCGGGCGGCGGCCGGTTCCGACTTCGCCACCGACGCCCGGCGGCTCTCGGCTTTCCTCTCCCCCGACAGCAAGGGATAGATAAATACCCAGGCAATGCCGCCGATCGCGGTGGCGGCGAGGAAGGCGAGTGCGAGCGCTTGGATCTTCATGGCACGCTCCTCTAGACTTCTGACTTGACTTCGGCGGCGTCGAGCGCTGCGGCCAGCCGCTTCTCTTCACCGTAATATCGGGCACGATCCCAGAACCGCGGCCGGCCGATGCCGGTCGAGCGATGCCGGCCGATGAGATGCCCGTTGGCGTCCTCGCCGACCAGGTCGTACAGGAACAGGTCCTGGGTAATGATGGTGTCGCCTTCCATGCCCATCACCTCGGTGATGTGGGTGATGCGCCGCGAGCCATCGCGCAGGCGGGCGGCCTGGATGATGACGTCGATCGAGGCGCAGATCATCTCGCGAATGGTCCGCGACGGAAGTGAAAACCCGCCCATGGTGATCATCGATTCGCAGCGTGACAGGGCTTCGCGCGGATTGTTGGCATGCAGCGTTCCCATCGACCCGTCGTGACCGGTGTTCATCGCCTGCAGCAGGTCGAACGCCTCTGGTCCGCGGACTTCGCCGACGATGATGCGCTCCGGGCGCATACGCAGGCAGTTCCGGACCAGTTCGCGCATGGTGATCTGGCCCTCGCCCTCGATGTTGGGCGGACGGGTCTCCAGCCGCACCACATGCGGCTGCTGGAGCTGCAGTTCGGCGGCGTCTTCACAAGTGATGACGCGCTCCTCGTCGTCGATATAGTTGGTCATGCAGTTCAGGAGCGTCGTCTTGCCGGAGCCGGTGCCGCCGGAAATCAGCACGTTAGCCCGGCAGCGCCCGATGATCTGCAGGATCTCCGCGCCTTCCGGCGAGATCGCGCCGAACTTGACCAGTTGGTCCAGCGTCAGCTTGTCCTTCTTGAATTTGCGGATGGTGAGCGCCGGGCCGTCGAGCGCCAGCGGCGGCACGATGGCGTTGACGCGGGAGCCGTCGGCGAGGCGCGCGTCGCAGATCGGCGAGGATTCGTCGACGCGCCGGCCGACCTGGCTGACGATGCGCTGACATATGTTCAACAATTGCTGATTGTCGCGGAAACGAATCCCGGTGCGCTGGATGCGGCCCGCGACTTCGATGAACACCGTGCCTGCGCCGTTGACCATGATGTCGGAGATGTCGTCGCGTGACAACAGCGGTTCCAGCGGACCGTATCCGAGAACGTCGTTGCAGATGTCGTCGAGCAGTTCTTCCTGCTCGGCGATCGACATCACGATGTTCTTGATCGCGATGATCTCGTTGACGATGTCGCGGATTTCCTCGCGCGCGGACTCGCCGTCGAGCTTGGCGAGCTGGGCCAGGTCGATCGCCTCGATCAGGGCGCCGAAGATGGTCGCCTTGACCTGGTAATAATTCTCCGAGCGCCGGTTTTCGACGACGGCCGGCGCGGCCGGTTTCGCGGGCGAGAGCGGCGGGGAGGAAACCGCCGGCGGAGGCGGTGGGCTGCGCGTAACAGCCGGCGCCGCGCCGGAAGCTGGTTCCTGCGCGCCGGCGGCGGGCTTGATCGCCCGGGATTCGATATCAGGTCCGCTACGCTTACCAAACACGACGTTACTCCACGCGGGCGGCTTACTTTGCCCGCAACTTATCGATCAGGGGTGACAGGAACGAACCCCGCGGCTTTTTGGTCTCGCCCCGGCCTGTCAACCGTTGCGCGATCTGAAGGAACATTTCGGTGGTACGGTGATTGGCGGAGATTTCCGCGATCATCTGGCCGTTGTTGGCCGCCGAGCCGAACATTTGCGGCTCGAACGGAATGCTCGCGATCGGATCGTTTTCGATGGCCTTGGCGAATTCGCTGGCGTTGATTTCCGGCCGCTTCGGCACGCCGACCTGGTTGAGACAATAGAGCGGCAAGCGGTCGTTGGGCCGCGACGCCTTCAGGAGGTCGAAGATGTTCTTGGTGTTGCGCAGGTTGGCGAGGTCCGGCGCCGCGACGATCAGGATATCGTCGGCGCTCACCAGGGCGCGCTTGGCCCACCCCGACCACTGGTGCGGAACGTCGAGCACGATGCACGGCATGGTGGTGCGAAGCGTGTCGAAGATCGCATCGAACGCTTCGGCGCCGAAGTCGTAGACCCGGTCAAGCGTCGCCGGAGCCGCAAGCAGGCTGAGATGGTCGGTGCATTTCGACAGCAGGCGGTCGATGAAAGCGGTATCGACACGGTCGGGCGAGAAGACCGCATCCGCGATGCCCTGCACGGGATCCTGATTGTAGTCGAGGCCGGCGGTGCCGAACGCGAGGTCGAGATCGGCGACGACGGAATCCAGCGCGAGATCACGCGCGATCGCCCAGGCCACGTTGTGCGCGATGGTGGACGCGCCGACGCCGCCCTTCGCGCCGACGATGGCGATGATCCGACCGACGGCCTTGGCCTCCGGCGCCGAGAACAGCCCGCAGATCGAGCGCACCACGTCGAGCGTGTTGACCGGCGCAAGCACGTAGTCGCTGACGCCGCGGCGCACCAGTTCGCGATAGAGCATGACGTCGTTGACGCGGCCGATCACGATGACGCGGGTTCCGGCGTCGCACACGGTGGCGAGCTGGTCGAGCCCGGCCAGGATGTCGGTGCGGCCTTCGGTTTCCAGGATGATCACGTTCGGCGTCGGCGCGGTACGATAGGCCTCGATAGCGGCAGCCATGCCGCCCATCTGGATCTTGAGATGCGCCTTGCCGAGGCGGCGGTCTTCGCCCGCCGACTGCACGGCGGCGGCGGTTTCCACCGTCTCGCAGAAGGCCTGCACGGAGACGCGCGGCGCGGGCGCAATATGATCCTCCGCCGGCGGCGACGTGCCGTCCGGCTGATCTTCGGGATTCTGGCGTGCGTAGCTGATCATTTGCCTGTGTCGCTGAGTTTGGCCTTCTCGGCCTCTGGATAGGCGATCGCGGTCGGGGTACCCTTGCGATACTTCTCGAACGCGGCGCTGCGACGCGCCGTGTAAGGCGGCGTTTCAGGCCGCGGCTGCTCGAGGTCCGACGGATTGTCGACCATCGCCGCCATGTTGCGCTGATAGGCGCAGCCGAAATTGTAATACTGCTTGTTTTCGAAATAGCTCTTGTTCTTGATCGAAGGACCGAGATCCTCCGGCCAGACGCCGCAGGGGCCGGCGACCGCCGAGATTTTCGGATAGGTCAGCCGGATCGCCGCCAACTGGCGCGGATCATCGGGATGATAATGGCGCACGACAAGTCCGCGCGCCGGCACGCCGGCGGCGGCGAGCAGGGCCTGGATTTCCGGCACCGCGTCCGCGGCCGCGCGCGCGTTGGGCGTGTCGACCGGTACATCGGCATTGATCGCGCCGGTGGCTTCGTGGAGCCAGGTCTGCGCCAGCCCCATCACATCGGCGCGCTGGGAAGCGGAAAGGCCGCCCCGCGCATGACCGACAAAGATGACGATTGACTGATCGGCTTCCTGGATGGCGATCGGATGGCGCAGGCGATAATCGTCGGGATAGCTCGCCGTCACCGCCTCATCGGTATGCGTGCAGGCTCCGAGTGCCACGGCAAGACCGACAAGCGCACCGGCCATGCGAAGCGCGCGATTGCGATCGAGGGTTGTTTGGGCTGTCATCGTATTATCCTCGTCCCGCCTCAATCGGTGATAAAGCCATAGGTGCCGCGATAATTCCGCGCCGGATCGACGCGGCCCGGAGCGCCGTAGATGCGATTGATGCTGCCGAGCAGATCGGCCTGCGGATCCGACGCGCTCGCGAAACCGTCATCCGGACGCGACAGGTCCTTCTGTGCCACCGCGCGCACGATGTAGGGCGTCACCAGCACCATCAGCTCGGTCTGGTTGTTGACGTAATCCCGGCTGCGGAACAGCGCCCCGAGAATCGGCAATTGCGTCAGTCCCGGCAAACCATTGATCGCCTGCTTGGTCTGATTCTGGATCAGGCCGGCCATTGCCATCGCGCCGCCCGAGGGAATTTCCAGCGTGGTCTCCGCGCGGCGGGTTTTGATCGAAGGAATCGACGTTCCGCCCTGGCCGCCGGTCAAGGCATTTTCCAGCGAGACTTCGGACACTTCGGTCATCACCCGAAGGCTGATCCGTCCTTCGGTCAGCACCACCGGCGTGAAGTTGAGCGAGATACCGAATTTCTTGAAACTGACCGTCTGGACGCAATTTCCGATAGTGCCCGACGTCGACGTTTGGCAGGTCACGCCGGTCGGAATTGGAAATTCACCGCCTGAGATAAATGTCGCCGACTCGCCGGAGATCGCCGTCAGGTTCGGCTCTGCCAATGTCCGAATTACGCCCGCGCTTTCCATCGCGCGCAGCGTGGCCTGGACCGACGGCGTCGAGCCAAAGCTTGTCTGCAATTGGTTGGTGGGAACGAGCGGCCCATTGTTTGCGGTGAACGGCGTGCTGTTGTTGAAGTTCACGACCGCTGTGCCGTAGGTCATGTTGGCGCTGAGGTCGATGCCCATCTGCTTGATGATCGAGCGCTGGACCTCGGCGACAGTGACCTTCAGCATCACCTGATCGCGGCCGCGCACCGTGATCGAGTTGACGACCTTCTCGACGCCGCCCACCAGACGCGCCGCCAGATCGGCCGCCTGCTGCGCCTCGACGGGGCTCCCCGCCGAGCCGGTCAGCATCACGCCGTCGCCGAGGCCTTCAACCTGGATATCGGCATTGGGCAGCGTCTGCTTCAGCGCGGCACGCACGCCGTTGAGGTCGCGCGTCACCGCGATGTCGTAGGCGGCGATCTGCTGCCCGGCGGAATCGAAGAATACGATGTTGGTCTGACCGACGGCGGCGCCGATGATGTAGGCGCGCTGCGCGGAGCGAACCACGGCGTTGGCGATCTTGGGATCGGCGACCAGCACATCCTTGATATCGCGCGGCAGGTCGATCACGATCGATTTGCCGATGCCGAGCGGAAGGAAGCGCGCATTCATCTGGCCGTCGGCGACGACGGGTGCGGCCACGCGATAGTCGCTCGCCACCACGGGGGTCAGCGCCGGATTGAGCGTGAACGCGGTGACGGCTGAAATCGACAGGGCGCGAGCCAGAAAGGTCCGCGTCGCCGGCTGAATTCCCCCGCATTTCATATCGTGCGTCCTTTCGGTCACTTCTGTGTCGTCGTCGAGGTCGGGACGCCGTAGCGAACCACATTGATGGTTTCACCCCGCTTGCTCGAGGCCTGGTCGTCGGTGTTCTCGGCCATGTTGATGTCGGTGATGCTGCGCAGCGCCAGCTGCAGCGTGCCGGTCTGGCGCGCGCGGGCCAGCGTCTCCGCCTGCTCGGGTTTCAGCTCGAGCGTGACGGTCTTGCCGACCACGTTGTTCTGGCCGTCCTTTTCCTTCGGCGCCTGGTCGATCGCGAGAACGCGGATGTTCGACAGGATGATTTCAGACTTGACGGCGTCGGGCGCGCCCGCAACGGCGGCATTCTTCTCGCGTTTCGAAAGAATGACGTCGACCCGGTCGTTGGGCAGAATGAAGCCGCCGGCGCCGGTTTCCGGCGAGATTTCGGTCGAAATGGCGCGCATGCCGCTGGGCAGGATCGCGGCCATGAAGCCGGAGCCGTTGCCCTTGACCAGCTTGGGCTCCCGGATCGGCTCGCCCGCGATAAAGGGGGCGCGCGCGATCGAGCCGGCGATCTGGGTGGTCGCGTCGGGGCGTTCGTTGCGGCGAATGAAGGTGTTGCTGGCACTCGCTGTCGGCCAGGTTTGCCAGACCATGTCTGCAGGCGTGACCGTCTGGCCAAGGCCGATGTCGGACTTGGCAACCAGAACGTCAACGGTTTGCAACTGCGCTGCCGGCGCGGCCGGCGCAGGCTTGTCGTCGGACCCGCTGGCAAGATATGCAGCGACGCCGCCGGCACCGACAGCGATGGTCAGGACCACAATGCGTGCCCTATTCATTACGCTTCACTTTCCACAAAACGCGCGCGACGCTTCCGTCGCCGTGATGGGAGTTGACCAGCTATTCGTCAAAGCATGGTTAATGAGGCGTATCTAAATCAACTTAACGGCGGGTTTATCCGGCGCGGTCAGCCAATCGCGAAGCGGGCGAGGTCGACCGCCTTGATCCAGTCCGTCTCCGGGTAGACCATCAGCGCGCCGATCGCGAGCGCGATGCCGTAGGGAATGCCGCTGTCCTTGGCGTGCAGCTTGAGAAGCCAGGGCTGGCCAGCCAGTGCGTAGGGCAGCGGCCACTGCCGGAATTGCAGCAAGAGCAGCGTCAGGGCGCCGCCGAACAGCGAGGCGTAGACCAGATAGTTCAGGAGATGGCCAAAGCCGAACCAGAGCGCCGCGGCGGCGGCCACCTTGGCATCCCCGCCGCCCATCCAGCCCATGGCGAAACAGCCAAAGCCCACCACGAGCACGGTCGCGCCCGCGCCGACATGCATCAGCATATCGTGAGGCGCCATCCCGCTCAGCGGCCCAAGCACCAGGAAGCCCGCCGCCAGCGCCAGCGACACCCGGTTCGAAATCGTCATGGTGAAAAGATCGCTCGCGGCGGCGAACGCCATCAAGGCGGGAAACAGCAGAAGGCGGCTGATGTCGAGAATCATGGGTTTATCGGACCCGTGTGGCTGACGCGAGGTCGAGGCATTGCCAAAAGCCTAGTGGCGAGAAATGAACAATCGGGAAACGGCCGCGGCGTTCGGCGGATTCGAAACCCTCACCAGATACTGGCGATCCGCATCGCGAGCACGACAACCGCCAGCGCCAGCGCGAGGCAGACGAGCTCGGTCGGCGTCGCTTCCCGCTGGCCTGCCAGCGAGGTCTTGCTTGCCGCGCCCGCGGCGGCATCGGGTTTACGCATCTTTACGCCACCAACTTACTCGGAAAACAACAAAGGCCCCGGACTGTCCAGGGCCTTTGAAGCTCGTCAGTACGCGCTCGCTTACTTCAGCGAGGTGTTGATCGAGGTGAACTTGGCGTTCAGGTTGGTGCCGAGGCCGTTGACGACGGCGATGATCGCGAGCGAGATGCCGGCGGCAATCAGGCCGTATTCAATGGCGGTGGCGCCGGACTGATCCTTCACGAAACGCGAAATCAGGTTCTTCATCGGTAGCTCCATGTGTACACGTGGCTGGTCGAACTTACGTTTGGTCTCCCCGGCGTTCTCAGCACCGTGACCATTGCGTCACCCTATGGCCGGGAACTTGCGGTGCAGTTAATTCGATCGCGTAAACAAGGGGGCATCGGCCAGATATTGAGCACAGTAAATTTCGGATTAAGGACTTTGCTACAATGCTGGGCGTGTTCGGTTCGCCGTTGATATGGCGCGCGGGCCTGCCGCCCGACCGGCCCGATTCACCGCTCCTTAAGCGCAAAGAGGTACCCGTAAAGTCCCTGATCAGATGAGGCGACCATGTCCAGTCTTCCGCTCGAAGTCGCCGAGATGCTCGGCGGGACGATTGCCAAGGTGGTGCCGATCACGATCGGGCTGGCGCTGGTATTTTCGGTGCTGACCCATTTCTGGGCCTGCAACCCCGGTGCGCCCTGGTGGCGCAAGCGCGAGCTGATCACCGACATCTGCTACTGGTTTTTCGTGCCATTGTTCGCGCGGGTATTGCGGATCGGGCTGTTGGTGCTCGGCGCCGGCGTGGTCTTCAATATCTACGACGCCGACGGGTTGATCGCCTTCTACGACAATGGCCACGGGCCCCTGTCCGAGTTGCCGCTCTGGCTGCAGGCGTTGCTGTTCCTGGTGCTGTCGGATTTCATGCTGTACTGGCTGCACCGGCTGTTTCACGGCGGCGGATTCTGGAAATATCACGCGATCCATCATTCCTCGGAAGAACTCGACTGGATTTCGGCGGCGCGCTTTCACCCGGTGAATCTGTTCCTCGGCACCATCATGGTCGACGTCATCCTGCTGATGGCCGGGATCTCGCCGAACATCATGCTCTGGGTCGGGCCGTTTACGACCTTCCATTCCGCTTTCGTGCACGCCAATCTCAACTGGACGCTGGGCCCGTTCAAGTATGTGCTGGCGACGCCGGTGTTCCACCGCTGGCATCACACCGCGCTGGAAGAGGGCGGCAATACCAACTTCGCCGGGACCTTTCCGGTCTGGGATCTCCTGTTCGGTACCTTCCGGATGCCGGAAAACAGGCTTCCCGAGACCTACGGCAAGGACGAACCGCAGATTCCGTCCGAAATTGCCGGGCAATTGGCCTATCCGTTCCGGAAATTCTAGGCCTTTAAAATTGCAGGCCGTTTAAGCTTTATCTTCGCCGTTTGCGGATCGTTCACACATTGACGGCTAGATTGGCCCTGTCGGGCGCCGGCTCCGCGTATCGCTTTAGCCGGCTTGTCAACGTCCCGGGGTAGAGTATGTCGTTCAGTCTCCTGCGTAGGCGCGCGCGCGCGCCGTTCGGATTTCGGTCGCTCGCGATCGGCTTGCTGCTGTGGCCGGCCGCCGTCATGGCGGAGCCCACCGCGGACGCCATCGCGGTCAATGTCGATCAGGCCAAACTCGTCAAACTCCCCACCCGCGTTGCCACCATCGTGGTCGGAAACCCGCTGATTGCCGACGTAACCATGCAGACCGGCGGAATTCTCGTGGTCACCGGCAAGGGCTACGGCGCGACCAATTTCATTGCCATGGACCGCGCCGGCGAGATCCTGGTGGACCGCGTCATTCAGGTCGAAGGCCCCACCGACCAGCTGGTCACGATCTATCGCGGGGTCGAACGCGAGTCCTACAGCTGCATGCCGATCTGCCAGCGGCGGGTCACGCTCGGCGACGGCGAGAGCTACTTCAAGTCGGCGATGGATCAGGCCGGCACGCTCTCAAGCCAGGCCAGCGGCGCCGCGACGGGCAAGACCAACTAGAGCATGATCGGTTCTGATTGAATCAGAACCGAAGCTCTAGATTCTTGTTTTGACGCGTTTTCTTCACGCGAACCGGTATCCACTTCGCTCGAAAACGCTCTAGCCCAGGCGACTGGCTTCGCCGGCGGCTTTCGCCCCCTCTGTAGCGATCGGTTGGCATTCGGTGCCGCGAATCGATTTGCTCCGGCCAAGCCCACAACATGGTTAAGGCGCCGTTAAGACAACGGGCCGCCCTGCTCGGGTAGGCCGAAACAATTCAACAATCAGTTTCGGGTAATCCTTGCGGGCAGATCGCCGCTGCCCGCCTCAAGGATCAGTCGATGTCGCCCGCCGCTTCAGCAGCCTCGCTCAGAAAAAAATTACGCCGGTTCCGTCGCACCCAGCGGGGTTCGGCCGCCGTCGAATTCGCGCTGGTGGCACCGGTGTTCTTCGCCCTGCTGTTTGCGACCATCGAGACATCGCTGGTGTTTTTTGCGAGCCAGATCCTTGAGTCCGGTGTTCAGGACGCCAGCCGGCAGCTCTATACGCATCGATTGCAGGACAGCGGATTGAGCGTGGCCCAGGAAGAAGCGAAGTTCAAAAGCGATCTCTGCACTAGCGTCCAGGTGCTGTTGAGTTGCCCCCTTGATGTGGATGTAAAGTTCTATCCCGCAGGCACAGCGATCACGATCACCAGCCCGATCGATGGTTCCGGAAATTACATAACACCAATCTCG
>Ga0210403_10003654_pt1 | contig 13451 bp, 14 predicted proteins | sample IncBWC19MmetaG_FD_150863 | JGI IMG/M metagenome (GOLD analysis project Ga0210403, IMG submission 150863) | Forest soil microbial communities from Barre Woods Harvard Forest LTER site, Petersham, Massachusetts, United States - Inc-BW-C-19-M | ecosystem: Environmental > Terrestrial > Soil >... | reverse complement strand
CCGGCGTTGGGCCCGGCGGGAAAGGCGGCGCCATCCTTCCACTCGACGGCGTCCACGCTGATCTCCCAGATCATCGCGGCGCGCTTCTTCAGCTGCTCGACCACGTTCTCCGCGGCTTGCACGGTCGCCATGCCCGTCGCGAAGGTGACGCGGCTGCCGCCGGTCATGAAGCTGTAGCCGATCGAGCTGGTGTCGCCCACCACCGGCCGCACGCGCTCGACCGGGATGCCCAGCACCTCCGCCGCCATCATCGCCAGCGAGGCGCGGGAACCGCCGATGTCGGGATTGCCGGAGACCACCGCCACGGTGCCGTCCTCGGCGATGTGTACGGCGGCGCTCGATTCACCGCCGATGTTGAACCAGAAGCCCGACGCTACGCCGCGGCCCTGATTGGGCCCGAGCTTGGTCTTGTAGTGCGGGTGGTTCTTGGCCGCTTCGAGGGTCTCGACATAGCCGATATCCCGGAGCGTCGGCCCATAGGCGGCCTTGGTGCCGTCCTTGGCGGCGTTCTTCTCGCGGAGCGCGATCGGGTCCATGCCGAGCTTGCGGGCGAGCTCGTCCATGGCGCTCTCGACCGCAAAGGACGCGATCGGCGCGCCCGGCGCCCGGTAGGCCGCGACCTTCGGCCGGTTGGAGACCACGTCGTAGCCGGTGATGTCGACGTTCTTCAGGTCGTACATGGCAAAGCCGGTCATGCAGCCAGGCCCGATCGGCGAGCCAGGGAAGGCGCCCGCCTGATATTTGAGCACCGTCGTCGCCGCGGTGATCCGGCCGTCCTTCCTGGCGCCGAGCTTCACCTCGACCGCCGCGCCCGAGGTGGGGCCGGTGCCGCGGAAGACCTCCTCGCGCGACATCACCATCCGCACGGGCCGGCCGGACTTGCGCGACAGCAGCAGCGCCACCGGCTCCAGGTAGACCAGCGTCTTGCCGCCGAAGCCGCCGCCGATCTCGGCGGGCGTCACCCGGAGATTGGCGATCGGCATGTCCAGCAGCTTGGCGCAGTAGGCGCGGACCATGAATTGGCCCTGGCTGCTGGTCCAGACATGGCTCTGGCCGTCGGCGTTCCAGCTCGCCACGCAAGCGTGCGGCTCGATATAGGCCTGATGCACGGGCTGCGTCGCGTAGCGTCCCTCGACCACGACCTCCGCCTCGCGGAATCCGGCGGCGACGTCGCCCAGCTCGAAGTGCACGCGCTTGGCGATGTTGGAGGGCTTAGTCGGCGCGGGGTCGACGCCCTGCGTAAAGAGATCGTCGTGCAGCAGCGGTGCGTCGGGCGCCATCGCGGCCTCGACGTCAATCACGTGCGGCAGCACCGCGTACTCGACCTCGATCAGGTCGAGGGCCGCGTTTGCGATCGCCTCGGAGGTCGCGGCCACCGCCGCCACCGCGTGCCCGTCATAGAGCACCTTGCCGCGTGCCATGCAGTTGCAGGAGAGATCCCGGAAATTCATCGGGCCCTCGCCGACGAAGGCTTCCTCCGAGGGGATGTTCGGAAAATCGGCGGATGTGACGACCGCCGTGACGCCCTTGAGCGCCAGCGCCTTCTCGGCCTTGATCGACAGGATTCGCGCGTGCGCGTGCGGGCTGCGCTTGACCTTGCCGAAGATCATGCCGGGCATCGCGAGATCGGCGCCGAAGGCCGCGCGTCCCGTCACCTTCTCGACGCCGTCCGGCCGGATCGGGCGCGTCCCAACGACCTTCAAGGCCGATTTCTTCTCGATGAACGTCATGCGGACTCCCCTCGCATTTCGGCGGCGGCGTCGAGCACCGCGCGAATGATCTTGTCGTAGCCGGTGCACCGGCAGAGGTTGCCGGCGAGCCAATAGCGCGCCTCGGTCTCGGTGGGTTTCGGATTCCGATCGAGCAGCGCCTTGGCGGCGACCAGTAGGCCCGGCGTGCAGAAGCCGCATTGCAGCGCCGCATGCTCCAGGAATTTCTGCTGTACCGGGTGCAGCTTGCTGCCGGTGGCCAGGCCCTCGATGGTCTGCACCGAATGGCCGTCGGCCTCCACCGCCAGCATCAGGCAGGAGCAGACCAGCCGGCCGTCGAGGATCACGCTGCAGGCGCCGCAATCGCCGGAGCCGCAGCCTTCCTTGCTGCCGGTGAGGTTGAGCTCGTCGCGGAGCACGTCGAGCAGCGTCTGCTGCGGCTCGCAGAGGAAATCCATGGGCTCGCCGTTGATGACGGCGGAAACGTGAGTGCGGCTCATCGGCGTTCTCCCGCGCGTTCGAAGGCGATCGCGGCGGCGCGCCTAGCCAGCACGCCCGCGACCTTGATCCGGTAATCGATGGTGCCCCGCTTGTCGTCGATCGGCTTGCAGGCCTTCCGCGCGGCGGCGTCGAGGGCGTCGAGCGTGGTCTGGTCGAGCTTGCGCCCGATCAGCGCGGCAGCCGCCTCGGGCACCAGCAGCGGCGTCGGCGCCACCGCGCCCAGCGCCACCCGCGCATCCCGGCAGACGCCGCTGGCGTCGAGCGTCACGCTGATGCCGGCACCCACCACGGCGATATCCATCTCGGTGCGGGGGATGAAGCGGAGATAGGCATCGGCCGCGCGCGGCGGGCGCTTGGGCAGGTGAAACTCAGTCACGATCTCGTCGCGTTCGAGAGAGGTCCGGCCAGGGCCGATGATGATGCTCTCGACCGGCGCCTCGCGCCGGCCTTTCGGGCCGACGATGACGCACGTGGCCTGAGCCGCAATCAGCGCGGGCACGCTGTCCGCCGCCGGCGAGGCGTTGCAGAGATTGCCGGCGAGCGAGGCGCGCCCTTGCACCTGCGTCGAGCCGATCAGGTTCGCGGCCTCGACCACGCCGGGCCAGGCTTTCACGAGCGGCTCGCACTCGCCGATCGCTGCGCCTGGGGTGGCGGCGCCAATCACGAAGCCGCCATCGACCTCGCGGATGCCGATCAACCCCGGGATCTTCTTGGTATCGATGATCAGATCCGGCTTCACCCGGCCGGACCGAAGCTGAACCAGCAAATCCGTGCCGCCGGCCAAGACCTTCGCGATGCCGCCGGCACCGGCGAGGAGCCGGACCGCGTCCTGCACCGTCGTCGGCGCTTGATAAGTGAGTGTGGCCATTCTCGCTCCCGATTTTTCTCTGACCGCGTCCAATTCGCACCGACTAACCCGGCGGTGTCAAGCAGCACCAGGGCCGGCGGCGTCGGCGCATACCTCCGTTGCCGCCCGCGCCGCGCTCCGCCCTTAGAGCGGAAGCACGCGGCCGATGCCCTTGGCGACCGCGCGCTCGTAGACGGTGACGGCGGCCGCCACGTCGGCGAGCCCGCTCCCTGCGAAAACGAACGCGTTGCGCTCGCGCGGCGATAGCCGTCCGGAGACCTTCCCAGCGACGAGACCGGCGAGATCGCCCGCATAGGCGCCGGTGTAGCCCAGCTTCTCCGAGCCTCCGGGACCGCTGTCGGCGATGTCGTCCGTGAACACGCGATCCAACGCACCGGAGCTCGAGGCAACCCAGGTGTAGCCCAGGTCCACCATCGATACGAAAGTGCCGGGTGCGAGGCGTCGGGCATCCAGGAAGGCACCACCGGTGGCCGCGTGGGGCACGCTGCTCACGACCATATCGACCGCGCCGATCGCTTGGTTCGGATCCGTAGCGACCTCCGCTTTGAGGCCGCGCTCCTCCGCGAAGCCGGCGAAGGCTTTGGCCGTCGTGGCGCGGCGGCTGTAGGCGACGATGCGCTGTAACGGAAACTCCGCCTTGAGTGCTTCGAGATGGCTTCGCGCCTGGCTGCCGCAGGCGAGGAAGGCGACGGACGAGGCGTCCTTGCGAGCCATGTATCGCGCCGCCACGGCGGTCAGCGCGGCGGTGCGCTGCGCCGAGATCACCACGCCGTCCATGATCGCGACCGGCATCCCGGTATCCCCCTCATTGAGCAGGATGAGCGGAACGAAATCCGGCAGACCGGCCCGCTCGTTCCCGGGGAAATAACCGAACCATTTGAGCGCGCCATAATCAGGATGTGAGACGACGCCGCCCTTGGCGCGGAAACTCGTGCCGTCGGGCCGGAAGATCGCCATCTTCGGCTGCGTCCAGGCGTGCTTCTCCGCCTGCGCGCGGAACACAGCCGCCACCGCGTCGTTCATTTCGGCCGCGGTGACGCCGAGCGCCGCTACGTCCTCCCGCGAGAGGTAGAGCATCTCGCGGCCGATGCGCGGAGCTGCGTTCATTCTCGGGTTCTCATGGAGGCATCAACCCTCGAGCCCGAGCATGGACTTCATCTGCCGCAGACCTGCCTGGTGCGGCGAATAGAACCGGCCGCGGATCTGGCCGCCGTCGACGATGATGTCCTCGCCATTGACGAAGCTGGAGCGGTCGGAGGCGAGCCAGCAGGCGCACTGCGCGATGTCGTCGGGAATGCCGGCGCGCGGGATCGGCTGCGCCGTCGCGAAGGCGGTCTTGAGCTTCTCCGCCATGCCATCCGCCTGGCTCGGGTCCTTGACGCCGAGCGCCTTTGCCAGGATGCCGGTGGCGATCGAGCCGGGCGAAACGGAGTTGACGCGCACGCCGTGCTCGCCGAGCTCCATCGCGACGCAGCGCGTGAGATGCACCACGGCGGCCTTGGCGGCGCCGTAGATCATCGAGCTCGAATATCCCGCGAGATGCGCCGCGACCGAGCCGTTGTTGATGATGGAGCCCGCGCGTTGCGATTTCATGACCGGCGCCGCGTGCTTCATGCCGAGCATCACCGAGCGCACCAGCAGCGCCATCGCGGCATCGAAGCCCTCGACCGGGACACTCTCGATGCTACCGGTCGGCGCCGGGCCGCCCGCATTGTTGAAGAGCACGTCGAGCCGGCCGTGGCGATCCAGGGTCAAGCGCATCACGCGCTCCCAATCGGCCTCGCTGGTGGCATCCGCCTGGACGAAGCTCGCGTTGGAGCCGATCCGCTTGGCGACCGCCTCGCCCTCCGGCTTTCGCCGTCCGGTGAAGACGACCTTGGCGCCTTCGGCGACGAACAGCTCAGCCGTGCTCGTGCCGATGCCGCTGGTGCCGCCGGTTATGATCGCAACCTTGCCGTCGAGCATTCCCATCCTTGTTCTCCCCTCACCGCATCAATTTTTGAGCAAAGATCAGGTTAGCCGCTGCGCGCAACCGAGTCTCGCGCCCGCTCATCGTCGAAATCGCAAGTCCTCGATCGGCACGATCATCTTGCCGATCGGCCAGAGCGCGATCCGCGCCAGCTTCAGGTGCGCCCAGGCGAAGGGAATGCCGATGATGGTGATGGCGAGCAGCGCCGCCGTGATGAGATGGCCGAGCGCCAGCCACCAGCCCGCCAGCACCAGCCAGATCAAATTCCCGATCGCGCCGAGCGCCCCGGTGCCGAGGTCACCGCGTCCGGTGTAGGCGGCGCGCGACACCGCGGTCTGGCCGAAAGGCAAGAGCGTATAGAGCGCGATGTTGAGGGCTGCGCGCGCCCACGGCAGGCCGATGATGGTGATCGCCATCAGGACGGCGGCGATGACCCAGCCGAGGGCCATCCACAAACCGCCGAAGGCGATCCACAGGAGATTGAGCAGGAAGCTCGTGAGCGGCATCTGGATGCGGGATGCGAAAGATGGGGAGGAGCGGCGCAGGCGAGGGTAGTCCGTCGCGAGGCTCGCGGGAAGGCCGGGCCTAGGACCGCAAGCCCTGTTGCGACCGGCCCGCAGTCCGCTCAGAGTCGGAACGCGCCGCGGCAGGGAGATCCTCGATGCACGTTCGCTTGCAAAAAGATCTTGTGGTCGTCAGCCCCGAGGAAAACGAGTCCGAGGAGCTCGCCGACTGGCTTCGTTCTCACGCGGGCCAGGTGTTTCGGCTCGAAAACGTCGGGGATGCGGCGGTCTTTCAGGCGATCGGGCCAGAGGATGAGGCATGCCGCAAGCCGATCAATATTTCCTCGCGCTCGCCCATGCCCCTCAAGCTGGCCTCGAATTTCGCGCATACGCCCTTCGTCCTGGATGACCGCGAATACGCCAGCGTCGAGGGTTTCTGGCAGGGCTTGAAGTTTCCGCAAGCCGCCGACCGGCTTCGGCTGGCCTCGCTTCATGGCGACGAGGCCAGAGATGCGGGCTTACAGGCGCCCGCTGCCGATGCGTTCGACTATGGGGGCCGGCTCGTGAGGACCGGCACCTTCGAGCATTGGCAGCTGATGGAGCGTGCTTGCGTCGCGAAGTTCGAGCAGAACCCGGCCGCGCGCGATGCTCTCTTGTCGACCGGAAACCGCCCGATCACCCATCGGGTGGACCCCGACAGCCGAACCATTCCCGGTGCGATCATGGCGGAGATCTGGATGCGCATTCGCGACATGGTCAGAAAAGCCTGAGGCACCAATTATAGGGTCGTGGTGATGGCGATCTCCAGGGGTGCCGGCCGAACCGCCATGATCGGATTGACCGAGACCGCACCCTCGGGTGCATGATCGCGGGCTCTGATCCTTCGGAGAGAGCGATGGATGTCGTGCTGACCGTCACGGAGACGCCGAGCGAGCGCGCGAAAGAAGTGATCGAGCGCGGCCTCAACAACTATAACGCGGAGCAGGCGGGCTACTGGGACTGGCGAGGCTTGGCCGTCGTGATCTCGGACCCTGAGACGTCCGAAGTGTTGGGCGGTCTCCTGGGCCGCACCTCGCTCGGCCTGCTGTTCATCGATCTGGTGTTCCTGCCGGACTCGCTCCGCGGCCGCGGGCTCGGCAGCCGGATCCTCGAGCTCGCGGAGTCCGAGGCGCGCCAGCGCGGCTGCCGCGGCGCCGTGCTCTACACCATCAGCTTCCAGGCTCCCGGCTTCTACGAGCAGCACGGTTATCGCGAATTCGGCCGCATCCCTTGCGAGCCGCCCGGCACCGCGCGCGTCTTCATGACGAAGGAGCTGGCGCCGGAAACGCGCCTCGCGTGAGGCCGGTGCCTCAGTTCGAAGGCGCCCGCTTGTGGCACTTGATGTGCCAGTCCTCGTATAGGCCGTCCTCGAGATTTCGGCCGGTCTCGACGGTCTTGTCGTAGCCGTCGGGACAGAAAGCCGACGCCTCGGCGGCGATCGCGCTCGCCGAGGGCGGGAGATCGACCAGCCCGCCGTAAAGGCCGTAGGGCGAGGTGCCGCGCACCGCGTACTCGTCAGGTCCGGTCGAGTTGACATAGACCGGCGTGCAGCCGCTCGCGAGCACGAGGGAGAGCGCGAGGAGCGAGCGGCGGCGGATCATGCGGGGTCTCCGCGAATTGACACGGTCTGCGGTGCGACCGACACTTAGCACCATCGCCTCTCCAGCGCGAGTGTGACCGGTGACGTTGAAAATCCGGCCGTTGCACGAGAGCTTCGGCGCCGAGATCATCGGCGTGGACATCGCCCGTGGGCTCGACGACGCCACCATGGCCGAGATCGAGGCGGCTTGGTACCGGCACAGTATCCTGCTGTTCCGCGGCGTCCAGATGACGCCCGCGCAACACCTCGCCTTCACCCGCCGCCTGGGCTCGCTCCACATCATGGAGCCGCCGGAGTTCAATCTTCCCGGATATCCCGAGGTGCTCGTCGTCTCGAATGTCGTGAAGGACAAGGTGCCGATCGGCATCAAGCGGGCGGGCTGGGGATGGCACTCCGACGGCGAGGACAAGGCGCTGCCGAACGCGGGCTCCTTCCTCTACGCGCTGAAGCTGCCGCCCGCCGATGGCGACACGCTCTACGCCGACACCTACGCCGCCTTCGCGGCGCTGCCCGAGGATGTCCGCCGCTCGATCATGGCGCGCCGCGCATGCTTCAGCCGCGCGCGGTTTCACCAGGTCTATTATCCCGATCTGCCGCCGCTCACCGAGGCGCAGAAGCGCGCGCGGCCGGACGTCTGGCATCCGATCGCACGTCGCCATCCGCGCTCCGGCTGGACCTCGCTCTATATCGGCCGCTGGGCCTACAAGATCGAGGGCATGCCCGATGCCGAGGCCGAGGAGCTGATCCGGTACCTGCAGGAGTTCACGACCCGGCCGGACTTCGTCTACCGGCACAAGTGGCGGGTGGGCGACGCTCTTCTCTGGGACAATCGCTGCGCCCAGCACTGCGCCCTGCCCTTTGACGACGAGAGATACGAGCGCCACATGCAGCGCACGACGCTCGAGGGCGAGCCTCCGATCTTAGCCGAGGCGGCGGTGCCTCGGCCGGCGAGAGTGGCGGCACTCGCCTGAGCGAGTCTCACGCCGAGGCGTGCAGGACCAGGATCCCCGCGGCGATGAGCCCGATGCCCGTGAATTGCTGCCAGCCCAGCGCCTCCTGCCAGAGCAGGTGCGCGGCAATCGCCACCAGCACGTAGGAGATGGCGACGCTCGGAAAGGCGATGGAGACCGGAATCCGCTTGATCGCGAGGATGTAGAAGATCGCGCCCAGCCCATAGGCGGCGAGGCCGCCGAGCGTGAAGGGGTCGAGGAACTGCGCCAGCACGCCATCCGCGGTGCGCTCGGCGCCGGTCTTCAGCAGGAGCTGGCCCACGACACCGATCAGGATCGCGGCGGCGAGCGCGCCGTAGGAGATCAGCATCGCGTCAGCGGCATCGGGTCAGACGCGCTCCACCACGCGGATGCCGGGCAGCGGCGCGGTCTCGCTGCGCACGACCTCGCGCACGACGGTCTGCGGCTTGCGGTTGGCGGTAAGGAAGAGCCGGCCCATGTACTCGCCCAGGATGCCCAGGATCAGCAGCTGCACGCCCGAGAGCAGCAAGGTCGCGGCCATCAGCGAGGCCCAGCCTTGGGGCGGCTCGAAGAATAGCGCCTCCAGCACCACCGATACCACGCCGATCAGCCCGATCAGCGAGAGCGCGAAGCCCGCGATGGTGCTGAGGTGCAGCGGCATCACCGAGAAATTGACGAAGATGTTGAGCCAGAGCCGGACCAGGCGCTTCAGCGTGTAATTGCTGCGCCCGGTGGCGCGCGGGAGATGCTCGACCTCGATGGTGTCGATCGCCTGGGTCGCCTGCATGATGAGCCCGTCGACATAGGGGAACGGGCCCTCGTACCGCGTCACCTGCTCCACCAGGAAGGCGCTCATGCAGCGGAAGCTCGAGAGGTAGAGGCCCTTCGGCTTCTCCATCAGCACGTCGGCCACCCAGTTGGCGAACCGGCTGCCGAGGTTGCGCCAGTAGGCGTGCTGCTTCACCGAGTAGCGCGTGTAGACCACGTCTTTGTCTTTCCCCGAAGCGCGCGCGTGCTCGAGGAGCCGCTTCACCTCGGAGGGCGGATTCTGCAAATCGTCGTCCATGGTGATGACATAGGCGCCGCGCGCGTGGCGCAAGCCCGTCATGATCGCGTTGTGCTCGCCGAAATTCCGCGCGAGGTTCACGAGCGTGATCGGCACCTTGGCCTCGCCGAGCAGGCGCCGGCAGACGGCGAGGCTGTCGTCGGGGCTGCCGTCGTTCACCAGCACGATCTCGTGACCGCCCTCGATCTCGAGCGTCTCCAACGCGTGCACGAGCCCGGCGATGCTCTTGGCGCCGTTGTAGACGGGGATCACGATGCTGAGGGCAAAAGCGTGGTTGGTCATGGCCTCACTGCCGTGGCGAGCACCGAGCCGCCGAACGGAAGCCGCAGCCCGCTGCCGAGAAGACTCGCCTCGAGCGCCACGATGGCCGCGAACAGCCGCTCCACCGGCGCCGGCATCAGGACAACGTCGCTCGCCGGCATTCCTTCCCGACGCCATCCTAGCTTGCGCCGCAGGACCATCAAAGGAAACAGCAGGGTGTTCCAATAGCCGGTCCGGATGCGGGCAAAGCCCGCGGAGTCCAGCAGGGTGCGCACGCCGGGGGCGGTGTAGCGGCGCACATTGTGCACTGCGATATCATGCTCGGAGAGCAGCCAGCCATAAGCCGGCAGGTTCAGCACCAGGAGCCCACCCGGCCGCAGGCATCGGCGGAATTCCCCGAGCGCCGTCACCTCCTCGACGCCCCGATGGCAGAGCACGTCGGCGCTGAGGATCGCTGAGAATGTCGCGTCGCGGAACGGCAGCCGGTTCACGGATCCTCCGACGATCGGCCGGCCGCTGGCGCTCTGTGCCACGCCGGCGGCGGTCGGATCCAGCTCGAGCCCGAAAAGCTCGAAGGACGGCATCCGGTCGCGCAGGCTCACCAGCAAGCCGCCCGTGCCGCAGCCGCCATCGAGTATGCGCTCACCTCCCTGCCACGCCCCGTCACGCGCGAGTGCGCCCGCCATCTGCGCGTGAAGGCCGCGGAACCACCAGAGCCGGCGGTCGAGAGCGGCGAGACGCTCGTACTCCGCCCGCTCCATGACCTCGCTCTATTTGACGGTGGGCGGAGCCTGGGCGCTCGCCGTCGCCAGGTAGGAGCGGCGGTCGAGCACGACCGAAAGCAGCACGCCCATGCGCTCCACGCGATAGACCTCGCGGCCGGGCAGCGCCTTCTGGCAATCGTCCTTGGTGAAGGCGATGAAGAAGTCCGCGCGCGAGCGGTCGCTGGTGAAGACGAAGTTCGGCGGGAAATAGAACGCGGCCGAAATCGGCGGGCCGCAGACCGCGACGTTGAAATCATGGTCCATGTAGTCGTTACCGAACTCGGCGCGCAGGTAGTCCGCGAGGCCGCCCACCGCCTCGGCGTAGGAGTTCGCCCAGTAATCCGTCTTGAAGAGCCCGTCCGCGCCTTCGACGCCGCCGATAAAGCCGTTGTAGTAGACGTACTCGTCGGGATGCAGCATGGCCATGATCCCGACGTGGGCCGCGGCATAGGCCCCGAGCGCGGCATAGGCCCAGCGGCGGAACGTCCGGCGCCGCAGCCAAGCGAGCGCGCGGTCCATCATCGCGGCGGCGAGTGCCGCGATCGGCGGCAGCACGAAGATGAAATGGCGCATGCCGTCGAACAGCACCGCCTTGATGGCGATTGCGTAGCCGATCGGGAATGCGACCGCGAACCCGACGATTGCATAGCCGAGCACAGTCGCGCGCGCGCTCCGCCCGCTCTTGCGGATCGCCACGATTGCCGCCACCGGCGCGACCGCCAGCAGGACCAGGACGATCTCGGGCAAGGCGAGCGCCACGTGCACGGGGAGATAGGCCCAGGGCAGGTCGGTCGCCGGGACGTACTCGCCCGCGAACAGCGTCTTGAACGGGAATGTCTGGTGCGAGAAGGTCGCGAGCGCGGCGAGCGGATTGTTAAGGGGATCGAGCTGCGCAAAGGGCCAGAACGCCAGCATCACGCCGTAGCCGATCAGGGTCACCGGCAACAGCACCCAGAAGAGGCTCAGCAATCCGTCGCTCACCAATGGGCCTGCGCGGCGCGCGGCAAGCGCTCGCCACAAACCCGAGAGCCCCAGCAGCAATCCCAGATAGCCCAGCAGCAGCAACCCGCCAACGCGGATGCCGAGCGCCATGCCGATGGCAAGCCCGAGCTTCGCCACCAAGGACCGGCGCGGCCGCGGCAGCTCCGGCGCCAGGCGGACGAGGTAGTAGAGCGCCCAGACCATGGCCGCCGCGAAGGGCACGTCCTTCGGGTTGTTGAACATCTGGCCGTAGTAGTTGGGCGTGAGCGCCAGGAAGAGCGCCGCCAGGAACCCAGCGCGCGGGCCGGCGAGCGCGCGCCCGAGCCGCCACACGCCCACCAATCCCAGCACCCCCACCAGGCCATTCAGCAGATGCCGCGTCTCATAGGTATCGAACGGCGAGACATGGTTCAGGATCGCGGCGATCATGTCGAAGGCGCCGCCGTAGTTGAACAGGTCCTGCCAATGCGTCGCGCGCAGGTCGGTGAAGCCGCTCAGGTAATAATTGAGGACCAGGATGCCGTAGTAGTTGTGGACGTCCTCGTCCCAGGTGATGCCGTAATCGGTGAAAGTGATCACCACCACGAGCGTCACCGCAAGGAAGAGCGCGCGCGCAGCCCCGTCCCAGGTTGCCTCGATGCCGAGGAACCCTGGACGCGCCGACGATGGTCCGGAAATACTCCAGAAAGGTGCTGATCTCATCCGTCTTCCCTGGCGTCTTTTTTGCGCATTATAGCCCAGCCTCGGCCATCATATCCGAGAGAACCCGGTCGCTCCCGAAGAACTCCTCGGCGATGCCGCGGGCGGCACGCGCGTGGCGGGCATAGTCCCGGCCAATGGCGCGGAAGGCCTCCAGCGCCTCCTCCAAGGTCAAGAACTGGAACAGCCCCTCTCCGGCGGGATAGAACTTGTCGAAGCCGGTCTTCATGGTCACCACCGGCCGGCCGGAGGCGAGATAGCAGGCGCTGCGGTCGCTGAACCAGCCGCTGTTGGGTCGCACATAGATGTCCTTGGCGACCGTGAATTCGCCCCGCGATCCCGCGATGAAGTCGCGATAGCTGCTCATGTCCGCGGAGATCGGCCGGGGATCGACCACCCGCCAGCCGTGCGAGGCGACCTCCGCCGACACCGCATCGGCGACGGTCATCAGCGCGAGCGTGAAGCACTGTTCGGGTGCCGCCTTCGGCACGTCGATGAAGCGCACGAAGTTCACGTGCTTCGACCAGAGATAGGTCTCGCCGCCAAAGTCGATGTTCTTGCCCTTGTTTTCCCAAACGGCGATGGAGCTGAAGCAGTCCGGCACGCCCTCGGCCACCGGCCATTCCGAGAGCACCACCGGCGGGCGGGTCGGACGCCAGGGCAAGCCCGAGAGCGGTACCGGACAATCGGCCGCACCCAGGTTCTCGCCATAGGTGAAGAAATGCGTGTGCGCGTTGAGATAGGCGCGCGCGGCCGGGTCCGCCTTGGCGTATTTGATCTGCTCGTAGACCGGGTCGGTGTCGACCATCAAACGCACTGGACAGGCCATGTGCTCCTCGCGCAGCCGGGCCGCGCCGCAGAGATTGATCAAGGCGTCCGCCTCCCGGTAGAGCGCATGGACGCGCTCGCGGGAGAGGCCGTGGTAAACGTCGTTGATGGCGTCCCAATAGGCCCAGCGCTCGCCCAGCCCATAGCGCTCCATCATCCGCCGGACATAGGCGACGTTGTACTCGCACTCCATCACCACGCTGTTAACGCGGGGGTCATAGGGGTTGGCGCCGCCGTCCTCGATGTACCAGACCTCGTAGCCCAGCCGCTCCAGTCCGAGAACGTATTGCATCGCCTGCCAGGCGATACCGCCCAAAGGCATTTGTCCGACAAAATGGAGCACAATGATCTTGCCGCGCTTAGCCAACTGCTTGCCCCGTCAATCCAATTCCGGTACGCCGTCCTCAGCCCGGCTGCCGCCGATCAAGCAGGCACAAGCCTTCGCCGCCGGACTGGGTGAAGACATAGGATCCAAGGGCCTGGAGCCGGTCGAGAGCCGCGTCGAGAGCCGCCGCGATGTACCTCGGCGACAACGCGGGAAGCGGGCGGGAAAGTCCCATCGCGCGCACCCTACCGGCGCCCCAACAGGGCCACAAGCATGGGCTCACCGATGATCTACCATCCGCGCTCCGTGTCGAACTTGGGCTATGAGCAATGAGGTATCTTGCGCTGGTGTTTCTGCTTTCGGGGGT
>Ga0210403_10003653_pt1 | contig 13453 bp, 6 predicted proteins | sample IncBWC19MmetaG_FD_150863 | JGI IMG/M metagenome (GOLD analysis project Ga0210403, IMG submission 150863) | Forest soil microbial communities from Barre Woods Harvard Forest LTER site, Petersham, Massachusetts, United States - Inc-BW-C-19-M | ecosystem: Environmental > Terrestrial > Soil >... | reverse complement strand
CTCCCTATGCCCTCGGGATTCCGAGTCTTGCCACGTGCAAGGCGGCGAAAGGGCGAAAAGGTTCTCCTTTCGGTCTTCAAGGGTGCAAATGCCAACCCTTCGTGAGATGAGTCTTCGGATTCCATCCACCGGGGGCAGAAAGGGTCGTCTTCAGCTCCGGCAACGCTGTACCTACGTTTGAACCGAACGGCGGTGGAAGACACATGTGGCGAATAAAGTTTCGGGGCTGCGTGACATCGGCTTCGAACACTTGGTCATCAAACAGATCCCCGGCTGCAAATACATTCGATCCAGAAAAAGCAAAGGCAAACACCGATTCAAGGATTGCATTACCGTAGAATGCCGCCGAGACGACCCGCGGATGGGCAGGTTGGCGATAGTCGAACCCAAATACCCTTCCGTACAAGTTCGCGGAACCGAGATAAGCGATTCCATCGTTCAAAGAGATGGAAATCAAGCCGGGTGAGCCATCGGCGGGATCGATGTCGGCGAAACAGCTCAATGTGTCCAACGGCACCTGTCCTGTGAGAACCGGTGCGGCCGGATTTGTCATGTCCGCAACGACGAAACCTCCGTCGGCGGCGGCAAGCAAGACGAGGTTTCCATCAACGGCCACACCTTCGACAGCGGAGGAAGGACGGAATTGCGAGAGCAGAGCGGGTGCTGAGGGGTTGGCGATGGAGAAGGTCAAAAGCCCCGCACTGTCCGCGGCAACGAAGAGCAGCTTTCCATTCGCTTGCATCGTGACGGGAAAACCAGCGAGGTTGGTGGAAGTTCCAAGGACGGGAGAGGCGGGGTTGGTTACATTGACCACAACCAAGTGGTTGTCCGTGGTTCCGGCATAGAGCGTACTGCCAACTAGGGCTAGTGAACTCGTGGGTAGTCCGAGCGAGGCCACCTTTGTTGGCCCGGAAGGATTACTGATGTCGAGAACAAGCAGTTCGGTCGAAGTGCCTACGAACAAGAAATGACTGCTGCTTACAAGTGAGAAGGGTATTTCGTTGGTGTTAGTCGTCAGGGCAAACGAACCAGTTCTTTGTGGTGGTGTCTGGCTTAGATCGAAGCTTGTAACAAACCCGCCAACGTCTGTGCTTTCGGCTGCGAAAAGATTAGAAGACACTACGAGCAGATCGTAGATCGCCGCGAGAGCACCACTCCCGGGAAGCGGGGGCTTCGGTATCGGCCCTCCTGGAGCGCTGAGGTCGTGGATCTGAACACCTGACCCAACGAGGTAGGCGTGGTTTCCGACGAAGCGCGCGGGGCCCTGAGTAGTGTCGCCGTTGTAGAGCAAACTTCTAATTGAAGGATTAGTGGCGACAGAATAATCGACCAAGCCATATTTGCCGTCTGGAAACGGACCCGTCAGGGCAAGTGGTCCATTCATATCCACAGGTTGGGTCCCTTGAAGGGCCCCCAGGAAGAGCGGAAGGCCACTGGAAATATCGTAGACACCTGCTCCAGCAAAGAGGGTATTTCCGTACGCGTGAATGGCGGTTTGGGTTGGCGCTTGCAGCGGGAGAGGCTGAGCTGAGATGGTCTGAAGGAGAACCGGAGTGAAGTCATAGGTAGAAAGAAAGACCGGCTGTGATCCATCGCTCTGTTGCTGGCTAAAGAGCAAGAAGATGCGGGTGGGTGTGATTTCGACTCCCAAAATGGAGACAGGCGCCGCGGGATTCGGCAGCGTAAGGGCCATCTGGGATGGGATGACCGTTCCCGATCGCGCATCGAAAACTAGAGCCGTAACCGGAGACTGCCAGAGAGCTTGACCGCTCGAACTGAACGAGCTGGGAACTCCGATCAGAAGGCCTGGTTGGAAGGAATACACCCACAATCGAGGGACAGTAAAGAACTTCGTGAGAATCGGTTGGCCCTTGGAGGCATCATAGAAGGCTATATTCGTAGTCGCTCTACCCGCCTGTGAGGTGATTTGCGGGACGGTCACCCGCCAGAGAGAGCCTCCGCCGGCGAACGTCAGCATCGAATGAAAGTCTAGATCTGGATCCAGACCCTCGACTGCGCCAGTCCAGACTGGATGCGCGGGATCGGAAGCGTCATATGCGTCAATCCACTTGTAATGTCCGTCGGTCAAGATGGTCGGCAGGTTGTCCGAAATCACGTAGACTCGGTTGGCGTCAACGGCGAGGTCCTCTGGAATCGTCGTCTGGCCGCCGGAATTGGCTGAAATGTCTGGATAATCGACGATTCGATTGACCATGCCCGGGAACCCGCCAACCACGGCGACGGCGTTTGTTGCGCTGCCAGAACTGATTGGAATTGCCCCGCTATCTGGAATCGTGGTCGGAGCGGTGTAAAGTCCGCTGGAGCTAAGATTTCCGCCGCCCGCCTCGATCGTCCAGGTCGGCGACTGCGTGCTCGGTATTTCAGAAAGCTGGAGCATGCCACCCGTCGGGACCACTGGAGCGGTGGGCTCGATCCGAGCCGGAACCACCGAAAAGACGTAAAAATCGCACTGTTGAGTTCCGCTGATGCACCCAGTGACCTTGTCCCAATTACTTCCCGTTGCGGTGAACACTCCGTTTTGAGTAACTGTTCCGAAAACAGCGCTCCAGGTAATAGGCTGAGATGTTGGATCGCCCATGAACGCGGCCAGCATCTGAGTCGATTCACCGGGAGTGAGAACCTGTCGATTCGCGCGGACGCGCAGACGGGAAAGTCGGTGAAACGGTAGCGAATTGGATTGTTGCGTGGGGTATTGCATTCCAGTTTCCGCTGATACGCAACTCTGTTGGATCGACAAGGATCCACTGGACGCTCCTAACGGCACAGGACCCGTGATCGCGGTCTGAGATGTAGAGGCAATCGCACCTGGTATGGTGGTTCCATTCGGACCTGGATAGAGCGCTGTAAACGCTGCGCCCACGGCGAAGTTTCCTGATATTTGCACGACGGCCTCGGCATCGGCGGAGGCTGGCGAAAGTGCGGTTATGCCGGGCGCCGGAGGCACGAGGTTTACCTCGGTTACTCCCTGCGCACCTGAGTTAGCGCTAGATACGGCCCTGATGACGCCAACGGGCGGAACATTGTCACAGTTAAAAGCGAAAGGAGTGAACCGGCCGTTTGAGGAAATCTGGCCGACTGCTGCGTAAGAAGAGTCAACACTCCACGTCACTGCAGTGTTGGTTGCGCCGATGACGGTGGCAGTAAATTGGATACTTTGTGATCCGTCAAATACGACGTTAGGACCCTGGGGCGACACGGTTACAGTGATCCCACCGGCTGTCGCGAGGACAGTCAAGACTGCGGCTGCCGATTTAGTAGTGTCCTCCTGACTCGTAGCACTGACGGTCAGGGTATTCGGAGGCAGGTTGGCGGGAGCCGTATAGAGTCCGTTTTGGTCAATGAATCCGACGCCAGTTTGTCCGCCTATGAAGTTGTTCACGCTCCAGAACACCGCGGAATTGGCGGTGCCGGTGACAGTTGCCGTGAACTGTAGGGTCGCTCCCAACTGAACGGATCCAGAAGACGGCGATATGCTGATTTGGACTTTCTCCGGATTGATAGTGACGGCGGCGGCCCCCGACTTGGAGGTGTCCTGAACACTCTGAGCCTTGATCGTGATACTGGCAGGATTCGAAACCGCAGATGGCGCTGTATATAGCCCACTGGCAGAGATCGTTCCGACGGTCGCGTTTCCGCCCTGCGCATCGTTTACAAACCAGCTGACAGCGGAACTAAAACTGCCTGTGCCCTCGACATTTGCCGTGAACTGCTGCGTGGCTTTGACAAAGAGGGTCGTGCTGCCCGGTGAGACTGTAACTGAAGTAATTGTGGATGCAGGTGGCGGTGGCGCGGAACTTCCCCCTCCGCAACCGGAAAGGTTCCATAACAGAACCCCTGCAAACATAAGGGTTCCACAACCTTGGACTAAAGCCATGACACCGAGCCTCGCTTTAGCGAGCCACACAGGAGAGACCCACGATCCTGCAAACTGTTTGCTCCAAATCCCACCAAGATGTTTCATGATTCGAACCTCTAAGCAATTTATGAGCGGAGCTCTCCACAAGCGACATTGCGCGACACTCGCTCCGTGTCGCGGAATGTCCGGTCTGTGCTACCCGTCCCTCTGCCCAGTCTGAAATTCCTCCTCCGACTTACCGTACAGCTCTTCACTCCAACTTGAGGACCCCGAGTCCTGAAAGGCGATGGCGACGGAACACCTACTGAATAGCTGTCGTGAGAACGAGTGATCCGGGAGAATTCATTGTTGTAAACATTCCGGCGGAGGTAAGTTTCCCAGTACCAGCATCAATCGAGTAAACGGAAATATTGTTGGAGTCTATGTTCGCCGCGAAAACAAATTTTCCGGATGGGTCAACAATGACTGGGTAGGGGTAAGTTCCACCAGACGGTAAACTTCCGGTGTTCGTCAGGAGCCCGGTGGAGGCGTCAAGGCTAAAGCTGAATACAAGGTTGTTCGAGCTGATGTCGCCGGCATAAGCAAATTTGCCCGTGGGGTCCACTGCTATGGACATGGGACCGGCCCCGGCGGGAACGGTTCCGGTGGCAGTCAAAGCCCCGCTCACGGCGTCAATTTGGTATGTCGAGATGGTCGCCGACTGGTTCGCGACGAAGGCGTATTTGCCGGTGGGACCGACAGTAACGGCCGTCGGAGAAGCGCCTGCGGCGATGGTTCCGATCAAAGTAAGAGCGCCTGTGGAAGAATCGATGCTGTACATCGACACATTACCCGAACCTTGATTTGCGCTATACACAAATCTGCCAGAGGGGTCCACTGTGATCGCAAACTGACCGGAACCCGACGGCACGGTGGCGATCGGCGTCAAGGTGCCGGAGGTTTGGTTGATGGAATATTCGTTTATGTCGTTGGAGCCCTGGTTTGTAACGTAGAGGAAACGGCTGGACGGGTCGACAACCAGCGCAACCGGATTGGTTCCAGCGGTTACCGAACCGACAGAGGTCAAAAGGCCAGTGTTCGCATCGACGCTATACCCTGAAACGCTATTCGACGACTCGTTGGCGACGTACGCAAATTTTCCAGCCGGATCAACTGTAACCCAACGGGGACCGGTAGTCGCAGCGGCGGAGCCGAGTGAAGTGAAACTTCCGGTCGCGGGGTTCACGCTGTAGGCAGAAACGGTGTTGCCAAGCATGTCCACTGAATAGGCAAACTTGGGGGAATAGGTGACCGGCGTGGTGCCGAAGCTGAACGCGATGGCGGCCGCTTGAAAGCGGCTGCGAATCCGGTTGACGGGGGAGAGTGCGCCATTGGCGTCAATCGAAAAGATCTCCATTTCGCAAGCAGAGAGGGCCGGCACGTACGCAAATTTCCCGGAGGGATCGATCTGCAATGCGCGGGGACTGGAATCGACCGCGAAGGGGGAGCCGCCAATGGGCGTAAGCTCTCCAGCATTCCCGAGAGCCAGTGTGGAAATGCTGCTGGAACCGAAGTTGGATACGTAAACGGCTTTTCCATTGGGAGAGACAGCGATGCCGGAAATCTCCTGGCCAGCGCCCGTGGCAAATGGGGAGCCGGCAGCAGCGGAAAGGACGCCGGTACCCGAGGTGATCGAGAATACGGAAACGTCCGCCGAACCCGAGTTTGCAACAAACAGGAATGTTCCAGCCGGGTCCATAGCAACGGCGGAAGGGCCCGTTCCGCCCGTGAAAGGCGAGCCTGTGACTTGGGTGAGGGCGCCCGTGTCTATCCCGATGGTGTAGGCGGAAATATTGTTGGAGGTTTGATTAGCGACAAAGAGAAATCGCCCCGCCGCATCCAGGACCACGGCGCTCGGGTTTGCACCTGCCGCGAAGGGTGAGCCAGGAATTTCGCTCAGTGCGCCAGTGGAAGGATCGATCGAGTAAGTGGTCACATTCCCGCTCCCCGAATTCGCTGTAAACAAAAACGAGCCGGTCGGGTCAATCGCAATGGACAGAGGATTGCCGCTGTCCGTGAACGGAGAACCTGCGATCGCCGTGAGCCGCCCCGTGCCGTCAATCGCAAACGCAGAAATCGTGCTGGAGTCGGAATTGGCGACATAAACGTACTTGCCGCGAGGTTCCACCGCAACGGATTGAGGGCTGCTTCCAACGAGCTGGTAACCGTTGTGGCGCAGTTGTCCCGTTGCCGGGTTAACGGTGTAGGCGGACAGGCTGCCATCCGCAATGTTGGCGACGAATGCAAATCGAGGAACGTTGCTCGCGTCACTGCTGACAACCCGGAGACGGGTTGAGTCCTTCAGCTCTCCCGATGTAGCTGTGATCAGTGGCCTCCCGACGGAAACCGCGGTGACTTTACCAGAGCTATCGATCGATGCCGTACTACTGTCAGAGGAGGCCCAGACGGCGGATGAAGTCACATCTGCTGTTGATCCGTCAGAGTAGGTGCCCGTTACCGTGAATTGCTGCGTTGTTCCTACTTTGACCAATGGACTCCGAGGGGTAACCTGAATCGAAGTCAACGTCTTCTGCGGGTGCGTGGTTGTTCCGCTCCCTCCGCAAGCCGTCAAGAGCAAGCCCATGCAAAAGACGAGCAACAGATTCAGCAGAGAACATCCCATTTTGCCATTCCGATTCACTGTTCCACCCGCCTTTCCCGCTTTCCACTAGATTTGGAAAAGATTGCGATCCTTAATGGGCCCGTCGAGCGAGGCGAGAGCGAACTCTGATCGGACGCCAGCTCGAAAATGAAATCACAGCAGAGACGCCGGTGATCGTGAGCAAGCTCACTTCGGCTCCTTTTCGAGACTTGCCGAAATTTGGGAATCGACCCCGCCTTGAACGTGGACGGTCTGCGACCACTCCTTGTAGCCATCCAACATGATTCGAATTTGGTGATCACCGGAGCTTAGTTTCAAGTTCGTGGGTGTGTTGCCGGCGAGAGCGCCGTCCGCGTAGACGGCCGCCGGCGCCGGTGTGGACTCAATGGCGATGGAGGCGGAAAGCTGTGCAGCCGGGGTCGCATCTGCCATCGGCGATTGATTCGGAACGGCAACTGGAGTTGTGTCGGCGGCCTCAACAACTGCATTCTTTGGCGCAAACCTGCCAGCTTCCAGCTTCTGATCTCCGTTGACGTATGCAGTCACTTCAGCACCCTGAGGCACGGTGATGTCTTTCCCGTGCATAAGCAGGAACAGAGGCGCTGCCGGCCAGAACAGGAGTCCGGTGGCAACAATGCCGACCGTCATACCGCCCTTGCGATTTTGACCTTTGGCCTCCTTCACGGCCCTCACGGAGGCTTTCTCCGTGTCGGCCAAGCGAACGTAATCCAGAACTATTTCCAATTTACCGGCTCGACCCATGCGCCGTTTGGGAACCGCTTCGGTCACTTTTCCGATGGCGAGAGAACCCTTCGGGATGACGACCACGCCGTTGGTAGCCACGTCCTCCTTAACGGAAAAGTCCACCTGTTCGCCAACACTCGCGCTGCCGGAAGAGACGCTGCGGTTGATGCTGAGTTTGACTGGGGTGCTGTCCAGCAGAATCAATTGGGAAGGGGCAGGAGACGCTTGGGAGGAGACTGCATTAGAATCAAGCAGTCCGGCGGCCTTCGGTTCTTGGGCAGCAGGCGAGGTTCCGGACTGCCCGGGCAGCGGGGCTGAGAGCAGAAGCACGGAGAGTCCCAAGGAGAGCAGGGGCCTAGTAATGGAACGGTCTTTCTGCGGGCAGAGTTCGGCGTACACGTTGCAAGACCGAATTGAGTTACGAGCCATTGTCATACTCCTTCTGTGTTCTTGACGACCCAAGCTGCGGGCGAAAGGACCAGTGGACTGAAGCGACTGGCGCGCATCTTGTTGGTCTATGCAAGTGGATGTGCGAACGCGGCGGATATTACTACTTGGATTTAGAATCGAACTTTGGATTTGTCCGAATGGAAATTGACTTGCCGGATACTAGCTCTTACTATTGCCAACAAGACGCGCTCAGCTTCGATGGGATCAGGTGGGAGATCCGACTTCGTGCTTGGCACTCCCCTTACATGGGAACGACCCGGAGCTGGGCGGGGGCTCGAGGACAGGGTTGGCTAGCGAGCAGCAAGTTCTGCAACTTTTTTTACAGGCGGAAGACTCAGAGAAAGCTCAACAGCGACTCGATGAGCTTCTCACTGAGCACGTTGCTCCTATCGTGGAGCAAATTGTCCGTTTCAAGATTCATTCCTCTCCGAGCGCCGGACGTGGTCATGAGGTTCAGGACGAAGAGGACATCCGCAGTGACGTTTTTCTGACCCTGATTTCCCACCTACGGGATATGCGCGTGGAAGGTTCCTCGGGGCCGATTGACAACTTTCGCGGTTACGTGGCGACGACAACCTACAATGCATTCCACAAGTACATTCGAGAGAAATATCCTGTTCGTTCGCGACTGAAGAATCGTCTGCGATACCTCTTCAACCACCGGACCAATTTCGCCCTCTGGAAGGATGCCCACAATGAGTTCCTCTGCGGCTTCTCGGCATGGACCGGAAAGGCGAAGTTCACATCGGGGTCTTCGCCGGATTCACTTCAGAGCATCGAGAAATTCCAGAATTCACTGCCGGCGGGCGTCAGTGTGGACCGGATGAATTGCGAAGAACTGTGCGCTGCGTATCTCAAGTGGCGGGGAGGCCCGGTTCCACTGGAAGAGCTGGTTGCCGTGGTGGCGGAGCTGCACGGGATTAAGGATCTCGAACAGGTAGTTTCCAATGACCCTGATCAGGAAGGGGGTGGAGGCGCCAGCGTCTGCGATCTATTGCCGGATCCCAAGGCCAGCGTAGCGACGGATCTGGAAGAGCGTATTTATCTTGAGCACCTGTGGCATGAGATCTGCCAACTCCCGCGCGACCAGCGCGTAGCGCTATTGCTCAACCTGCGCGATGCGCAGTCCAGCGACGCATTGATCCTGTTCTCGCTTGCTGGTATCACCACGTTGCGCCAGATGGCGGCGGTGATGGAGCTACGGTGGGAGAATTTTGTGGAGCTGTGGAATAACTTGCCGCTGCCAGACGTCGCCATCGCCGGAATGCTCGAAATTACGCGGCAGCAGGTGATTAATTTGAGAAAATCGGCGCGCGAAAGGTTGGCCCGCCGAATGGCGGCGAGTTGTGGGCGTTCCGGAAAAGTGAAAACTTAGGGAGTAATATAGGAGGGATCCTCGCCTCGTAGTTCTTGGGAATGTGTAGCAAGCGACCAGGGGGCAGGACCCGGCTATCTATGCAAGACCATCTTAATCGCGAGCAGATCGCGCGGTACTGCAATCGGCAGAGTCTACCGGAGGAACTCGGGCTACTTGATGAGCACATTGCCGAATGTGCGGACTGCCGTGAGCGGCTTTTTTCCGCGGCCAGGTTGCGGGAAGCGTTGCAACGCGCGCCTTCTGGAGGCCAGAGTTCATCCGGCCAGACGCTGACTACTGCCTCCCGCCTATCGGCGGAGGAACACCTCTCCTACGAACAACTCGAAGCCTTTGTAGATGAGAAGAGTACCCCGAGTGAAATGCAGTTCGTACCGCTACACGTCGCGGCGTGCCGGCAGTGTGCCGGCGAATTGCGCGATCTTCGCACTTTTAAGAGCGAACTGAGCCGCTCGCCTACGCTTGGAGCAAAAAGCAAAAAGGGGTGGTGGGCTCCTCGTTTGGCTCCAATGTTCACAGCTAGGCCTATTTTTATGGCCGCACTCTCCGCCGCTGTCGTCATTCTGGTGGTGCTGGGAATGAAAACAGTCCTCAGTTTTCGCTCACCAAATACGCCGGAAACTGCCAACTCCCACTCGAGCAACTTAAACTCCTCTGCACTGCAGCATTCGCAGGAATCCCTCAGCGTCCCCGCAACTGTTCTGGCGCTGACGCCCGAAGAACAAAAGCAGGTCCTCCAAGCCTGGGCGCAGTTGGAGACTATGGTTCCCACTTCTGTATCCGAGGTGCAGGGGACGCGCCAGACTCTTCTAGGAAAATCAAACCTGGCACCTACATTGGAAGTGGTGCAGCCTGTAGGAGAAGTCGTGCGGGAAGTGCGTCCACTCCTCCGTTGGAAGCCGATGAGCCGCGCAATCAACTATTCAGTCGCGATTTTCGATGCAAGGCTGAACCCGGTGCAAAAAAGCGGAAAGCTTCAAGATGTAGAATGGGTGCCGAGCCGCGAATTAACGCGTGGGCAGGTTTATCAGTGGCAGGTCACTGCCCATCTGCAGGATGGCTCCTCCCTCAACGCGCCCGCTCCTCCACAACCCGAAGCGAGGTTCCGCGTGCTCGACCGGGAAAAGGAAGTAGAGCTTTCGCGTTTTGCGTCGGCTCATCCTGAGGCGCATCTCGCGCTGGGAATTCTGGAAGGGCAGGCCGGGCTCCTCAGTAAGGCGGAACAACAATTCGGGCAGATTTCAGAGACGGATCCGGACTACCAGCTGGCGCAAAGTCTCCTAAAAAGGATTCAGGAAATTCGAAGTTCAGCGAATTAATTTCCGGCGTTCTTTTGCGTCGCTTTGCGCAAGCTCCCGATTATCGGGGATTGCCCACCAGAACAAACGCTGCCCAATAGAAAGGATGCGCGTATTGCCCGGTGCGGAGCACCCGGAGTTCCGCGGCCTGCAAGGCTTTCGCTGCAGCGAATGCCGGCGCTGCTTTCGCGCTTTCATCTTTCAGGCTTCGATGAAAATCCACCATCAATTGTGAAGTGCTTTCGGATTCCACCTTCCATTGGCTTACGACAGCGGTCGGGACTCCGGCGACGAAGAAGGCCCAGGTTAAACCGATTACGCCTTCGCCCGCGCTGACACGCCCTCGAGCCGTTTCGCAAGCCGAAAGGACCACCAAGTCCGCCTTGAGCTCCATTTGCAAAATTTCCCACGCCTCCAGAAGGCCGTCCTCGTTCGCTTCCGCTTTTCCTCTGGAGAGCAGAACGCTCGAATACATAGGGGTGGCATCGTTGTAGATCCCATGAGTGGCAAGGTGCAAAACGCGGAATTTCCCAGCGTCCGCTTTAAACCGGTCTTCACCGGCAGCAGCTCCGGTGTACACCTTTGCTTGCTCGACTCCATAGACCTGTTCTAAGGCCAGGGCTTCGCGCTGGGCGCTGGGTAGCGGGCCGAGCGATCCGCCGCGGTACATCGCAGCTGATTGAGCGAGAGTTTCCTTTGCCAGCAGGGGATTGGCCAGCGCCAGGAGGGTGGCAGGTTCTGGCGTGCCTGTTTCCTGACGGCTTTTGTCATGGATTCGGATCATCTCGCGAAGGACAGACACCGAAGGTGCGTAGGAGATGGCGCGAGTCTCCAGCAGGTAGTGACCATCCGCGGCGATCAGCGCTTGAAAAGGAAGGCTCCACAGTGGACCGTCCGGGACAATGACAAGCGTGTCTGTGCCGGCAAGCTGGGCTTCCGCAGGTAGTAGCAGGATCTTGTGCAACTCGCGGGCGGAAGCCCGGAACGCCAGGTCGCGATGGCTAAGAAGTTCCCGAAAGTTTTCGGCCTTCTGCCGGAGTTCTTTTTCTCCGGCGGGGATCACATAGACTTTCAGGTCTGGCACGATCTGGTTCTGTTCGGTTTTGTTTCTCAGGACAAAAAGAAAGGTTTTCTCTTCTCCGACAGCGAATTCGAGGAACGCGCTCTTGGAATCTGGGAGCAAGTGACTCGCCTCTTGCACACCCAAAGGCTGCACTTGGCCCCTTTGGGTCTTGAGTTGCGGGTGGGCAGCGAACAAAGTGGTCTGGAAATCGTCGTAACGCAAACGAACCGACTGCATCTTGTTTTTCAACCCCGCCGAGCGGTCAGGATCGGGCTTCTCCTCGGCGTCCTCCTGCTCTAATTGTTTGTTGAGCGACACCATCTGGGCTTGAATCTCTTTTTCTTGTTCCCGTTCAGCGGGAGTCATTGCCTGGGTGATCGCAAACTTGCCATTGTGCAAAACATCCAGAAGCACGCGAGCTTTGGCCTGCTCGGCATAGGCAAAGGCTTCGGCCGGCTGTTGCGGTTCCAGAAGGGCGATCAGTTCGTAGTACGGAGCGAGTCGCGAGGACAAGAAACTCTGCTGCTCTTCTTCGCCTCCCGCCACCTGCGCGCGAAGGAGTTCCACCGTGGAGATTGCATCCAGAAAACATTTTCGAGCCTGTTCGGTCTCGCCGAGACTCTGGTGAGCCTGCCCAGAAATCGTCAGCGCCTGCCATTCCAGATTTCGGGAAGAGATTTTTTGCGCAATATCAGTTGCCTTCTGGGCCGAATCCAGGGCGTCACGGAATTTTCGCTGTCGCTTGTAGATCAAGGCGGAATACGCTTGTGCCTGTCCCAGATTCTCCAAATCGCCCATGGATTCCGCTAATGCGAGGCTTTTCTTCTGGAAAGTGAGGGCCTGCTCGAAATTGCCCCGGCCGAATTCGACCTCTCCCAGATTGCCTAGGACGGCGAGGCTTCCCTCCTTCACACCGGCCTTGTCGAAGATCGCAAGGCTCTCCTGAAAATTTGCGCTGGCAGCCTCGTAGCGCCCTTGTTCTTCCTCGGCGATGCCAATATTTTCCAGAGCGGCGGCGCTACCAAGATCGTTTCCGATCTCCTTGCTCAGAGCGAGGCTCTTCCGGTAATAGTTCAGGGCGAGATCGAAGTCGCGTTGTGATTCATAGATCTGGCCGATGTCGTTGAGCACATGACGGAGCAATTCCTTGTCGCGGTTCTTGTCCAGGGTCGCAAGACTGCGCTGGAGAAACTCGAGAGCGAGCGAGTTGTTACCCTGCCGCAGATAGATCACTCCAATCCCCTGCAGTTCTTCGGCGATGCCTTGTTTATCACCTTGGGATTCATAGGCAGCCAGGGCTTTCTCAAAGTAGCTCATGGCTTCGGTGTGATTACCCAGCAGCACGTTTACTTGGCCGATGTTGTGAAGCAACTTGGCGATCCATCCCTTTTCTCGAAGCGATTCTGCTATTTCCAGGGACTTTCCGTAGTCATCAAGCGCTTGCGGGAGTTCACCCAAAGCCATATAGGCGTTGCCCCGGTTTACCAATCCCCGCGCAATCAGCTTCTGATCACCCTGTGCCTGGGCGATTCGCAGGCTCCGCTCGAACAAGCTGAGAGCTTCCCGCTTCTTACCCTCCATGTCTTCGACGATGCCGAGGTTCAGCAAAGCGGAGCTAACTCCGCGCTGGTCGTTCGCCTTTTCTGCGGTTTCCTGGGCGATTTGGAACGCCTTCGCCGCCTCAGCCAGTTCGCCCTTCGACCGCTTCAGTTCACCCTGCTGGATCAATTTGCGGACGGGGTCGGACGTATCAGTGTCGGCAGCCTGCGCGGGAGCTGCAGGTTGGCTTTGTGGCATCCCCGGTGGGCAACACACACCCAAAGCGGCCACAAGAGCGACGCTCAAAGGGAAGCATCTCCGTCTCATAAGCCCTCCAAAGCTGTGGGTGCCCAAGGTACTGGCAGGTCGAAGTTGGGCAGAGTGTACTTCTTTATATTCGCCAAATCCAGACGTCCGGCAAATTCGAAATAGGTCCAGGCGGCACCTGACTCGACGCTCAGTAATA
>Ga0210403_10003652_pt1 | contig 13454 bp, 13 predicted proteins | sample IncBWC19MmetaG_FD_150863 | JGI IMG/M metagenome (GOLD analysis project Ga0210403, IMG submission 150863) | Forest soil microbial communities from Barre Woods Harvard Forest LTER site, Petersham, Massachusetts, United States - Inc-BW-C-19-M | ecosystem: Environmental > Terrestrial > Soil >... | reverse complement strand
CCCAGCTCGCCGAATCCGGCGACGGCCGCTACATCCTCGAACTCACCGGCATCGCGCGCTTCAAGGTGATCGAGGAAATGACCGTGTTGACCCCGTACCGGCAGTGCAAGGTGGATTTTTTTCCCTTCATCGACGATTTCACCGCGCGCAAGGGCGAGGAGGCGGTCGATCGCGAGGCGCTGCTGGCGGTGCTGACGGATTTTCTCAAGGCCAACAATCTCAAGGTCGACTGGGAAGGCGTCGAGAGCGCGCCCAACGAGGCCCTGGTCAACGCGCTGGCGATGATGTCGCCCTACGGCCCGCCGGAAAAGCAGGCGATGCTGGAAGCGCCCGACCTCAAGACCCGCGCGGAAATCCTGGTTGCGGTCACCGAGATGGATCTCGCCAAGAAGCGCACCAGCGGGGATCCGCCGCTGCAATAGATAGTGAGAGTGCGCCATGCCATTGACCAAGGATTCGGCCTGGATGGCGCGCGAGGCGCGTAACCTCGGCGCGGTACTGGCCGCAACATTGCTGGTCTTTTCGATGCGCGGCGGCGCCGCGGCCGAGCCGGCCTATTCCTTCGATGCCACGCCGGGCAAGCTGCCGAAGACGGTTGTTCCCGTCCACTACGCCATCGAGCTGGCGCCCGATCTGGCGAGTCTCGCGCTTCCTGGCGTCGAGACCGTCGATATCGAGGTGCGCGAGCCGACCGCGCGGCTCACCCTCAACGCGATCAACACGACATTCGCTTCCGCCACCATCGACGACGATGCGCAGCGCGCCGAAATTGCGGTGGATGCGCCCGCCGAGACGGCGACATTCACATTTCCGCAGCCGCTCGCCGCGGGCGCACACCGGCTGCGCATCGGCTTTACGGCGAAGGTCAACAAATTCGGCACCGGCCTGTTCACGGTCGACTATCCGACCGATAGCGGCATGAAGCGAATGCTTTCCAGCAAGCTGGAGCCTGCCGACGCACGCCGGATCTTTCCGTGCTGGGACGAGCCCGCCTTCAAGGCGACGTTTGCGCTCACGGTGACGGTGCCGCAGAGCTTTCTCGCGGTCGGCAACATGCCGGTCGTGCGCGAGGAGCCGGTCGCACCCGACCTGAAGAAGGTCACGTTCGCGCCGACGCCGAACATGTCGAGTTATTTGTTTGTCTTCACAACAGGCGAGCTCGAGCGGCTGACCGCAGAGGTGGACGGCGTGACCGTCGGCGTGGTCACCACGGCGGGCAAGAGCGAGCAGGGACGCTACGCAATGGAGAACGCGGTCAAGCTGTTGTCCTGGTACAACGATTATTTCGGCGTGAAATATCCGCTGCCCAAGCTCGATCTGATCGCAGTGCCCGGCGGGTTCGGCGGTGCCATGGAGAACTGGGGCGGCATCACCTTTTTCGAGAGCCGGCTGCTGTTCAACCCGGCCACCAGTCCGGATAGCGCGCGGCGCGGCATCTTCAGCGTGCTGGCGCATGAGATGGCGCACCAATGGTTCGGCGATCTCGTCACCATGGGCTGGTGGGACAACCTCTGGCTCAACGAGGGCTTTGCGAGCTGGATGCAGGAGAGGGCGGCCGCCCATTTCTATCCGCAATGGAAAAACTGGCTCAACGGCTACGGCCAGAAGCAGTTCGCGATGGCGCTGGACGCGCGGCGGACCTCGCATCCGGTGCAGCAGGTAGTCGCCGACCAGAGCGAGGCCATGACCGCGTTCGACGGCATCACCTACAACAAGGGCCAGGCGCTGATCCGCATGCTGGAGAACTATCTCGGCGAAGACGCGTTTCGCGACGGGATCCGCCGCTACATGGCCGCGCACGCCTATGGCAACACCACCACATCGGATCTGTGGCAGGCACTGGAGAGCGCGGCGGGCAAGCCGGTCAAGGGCATCGCCGCCTCCTTCACCGAACAGGACGGCGTGCCGCTGATCTCGGCCGAGACCAGTTGCAGCGGGGACGACCAGCGCATGACGCTGCGGCAGGACCGGTTCGTGATCGCGCCTGCCGGCGCGGCGGCCCTGCCGCCCCGGACCTGGCAAGTCCCGATCGCGGTGGGGCCGCTCACCCCGACGCGGTCGCCGGAGGTGCTGCTGCTGAGCGGCAGCGCCGATGTCGCGGCCGGATCCTGCGGCGAACCGATAAAGGTCAATCTCGGCGACATCGGCTATTACCGGGTCGAGTACGGCCCGATCAGCCGGGCCGTGCTGACAAATTCGCTGGCGTCGATGGCGGTGGAAGACCGGCTCAATTTCATCGCCGACAGCTGGGCGCTGGTGCAGGCCGGCCGCGCCGAGCCGCAGTCTTATCTCGCGCTGATCGACAGGATCGAAAATGACGACCAGCGCGCCGTCTGGGATCAAGTGATCGGCAGCCTGACGCGGCTCAATCGTCTGGCGCTCGATCGCCCCGAGCGGCCGGCGCTGCAAGCCTATGCGCGCGCAAGACTGCGCCCGGTTTTCGACCGGCTGGGCTGGGACGGCAAAGGCTCCGGCGATGACGACGACACGCTGCTGCGCGCCAGCCTGATCCGGGCGCTCGGCGATCTCGGCGACGACGATATCGTCGCCGAGGCGAAGCGAAGGTTCGTGAGCTTCCTGCAGGATCCCCAATCGCTGCCGACCGCGCTGCGCGATGCCGTCACCCATCTCATCGGCATCTCGGCCGATCGCGCGAGTTATGACACGCTGCTGGCGCTGGCGCGCAAGAGCACCGTGACGAACGAGCGGCTGCGCTATTATTTCGCCGCCGCCAGCGCGCGCGACCCGGCGCTGGCACGCGCCACGCTGGCACTGACCCTGACCGACGAGCTGCCGAGCACCATCATCGGCGGCGTGATCAACAATGTGGCCTCCTCCGGCGAGCAGCCCGAGCTTGCCTGGGAGTTCGTGCAAAAGAATTTCGATGCGCTCGCCACGAGGCTCGGGCCGCAATTTCGCGACGCCTTTGTCGCCAACTTCATGACTAATTTCAGCGACGACGCCCATGCCGCCGAGCTCGCGCATTTTGCCCCGGCGCAGGCGACCTCCGGCGGCCGGGTGATGACGGCGCGGGCGCTGGAAACGATCGCGATCTCGGCCGACCTCAAGACACGCGCGCTGCCGGCGATCGATGCCTGGACCAAGGCGCGCGACGGCAAACGGCCTTGAGGCGCGACGCTTGCGGCCGTCGCGGCCAGTGAATGGAAGCGTTCGGCGATCGAAGAGACTACGCGGCGCTGTTCGGCATGGCGGAGACGCCGCGGTCCGTTGGATGCGATCCTGTCAGCCGCATCAAGAGGAACGTCGCCAGCAGCACCGCGGCGTAGACGACAAGCTGCATTTCGGTCGGCTGATCGGTGTAACCGATCAACGTATGCAGGGTGCGGCCGGCGATACCGTTCTCCGGAAGCAGCCAGCCGGTGTCCCAAACCACGGTGTCGAGCGTGGTGAGCCAGTCGGCGCGCTCGAGGAAGGCCACCGCCTGCGTCGCCATGCCGGCGGCAAGCAGCGTGATCAAGGCGGTGGTGGTTGCGAACAGCGTCCGCGGCGGAATCCGCATCAGGCCGAAATAGGTCAGGAGGCAAACACCGACGCCCAGCGCCAGACCGATGAAGCCGCCGATCGCGAGGCTAAAGCCCGATCCTCCGTCGGAAGCGGCGACGCCATAGAGAAACAGCGCGACCTCGCTGCCTTCGCGCAGGACGGCGACGCCGACCACCACGGCGAGCGCCAGCAGCGACTTGCTGCCGTCCACGACGGCCTGGCCGGCCTGGCGCAATTCGCCGGCCATTTCCCTGCCATGATGCGCCATCCAGACATTGTGCCAGGTCAGCATCACCACGGCGACGCCGAGAATGGCGGCATTGAACAGCTCCTGCCCCATGCCCGCAAAGAGCTGCGACAGTGCGCCGGTAAAGGCTGCGACGATGCAGGCCGCGAGCACGCCTGCCAGCACCCCGCCGCCGATCCAGCGATTGCGGTGCGGGACCGAGCCGGTCACCGCCAGCACGATGCCGACGATCAGCCCGGCTTCGAACACCTCGCGGAAGACGATGATGAGAGCAGCAAGCACGAAACGTCCACCTGTTGCTATTGCACGGTCAAGGCGCCGCGCGCCTTGTCGTTGAAGTCGTCGTAGAATTCATAGCGACCGGGTTTCAGGGCCCGCACATTGATGACGCCTTCGGTGCCCGCGGCAACCACCTTTTCGACCCGCAGCGATGTACTCTCGAACTCCATGGCCTTGTCGTCGAGGTTTTTGACCCGGAACGAGATCGGCTTGTCGGCCGGCGCGCTCACCTGGCTCGGCTGGAACTGGCCCTTGGAATAGGTCAGCCGGATCTCTGTCGACTGCTGAGCGTGCGACGGTGCCGCCTGCAGCGTCACGATCGTGCAGAGAGCGGCCAGCATCAGTCTTTTCATTATCAGCACAGCAGACACCCGTCATCCCTTCTTGTGTTGACGAAAATCAGAATTCCCAGGCGAATTTCAGTCGGGCGCGATGACGCTGGAATTCCGCCAGATTGAGCGAAACGGGATTGCCGATCTCGCGGCCCCACACCTGCGCGTTCCAGGCCGCGGTCATGAACATTTTCGGCGTGAACTGGATATAGAGCGATGGCCCCAGCAGCACGGCGTCGCCGGTGAAGGCCGTCAAACCGATGGCATCGTAATGCCGGAGATACCAGACCTCGCCGCCGAGCACGACGTTGGACAGCACCCGAACCGACAGCGCCGCAGAACCGCCGAAAGTGGCCTCGCGCAGGGTCTCGTCAAGCAGCGTCTGCGTGACCTCGGGCTCGTAGAGCAGATTGAACCCGGCATACAGCCGGTTCCTCATCAGTTCGAGATCGGCGTTGATGGCGGTTTCGAATTCGTAATTGTGCACCCGCTCGCCGCTGGTCTCGTCGATCAGCCGCACGTTGGGCTCGAACGCGACAGTGACCGAAAGCGGATTGCTCGAGGTGCGCTCAAGCGCGAGATAGCGGAACTCGGCAAAGCCGCCGGCGAAAGCGGCCTGGTTGCGGCTATCGAGATCGGTCATCGCGCCGATATTATGGGTCGATCCGAGCGCGCCGAATTCGATCTGGACGAACTGCGACGGGGTGAATTCGAATTCGTATTTGGTCTCGGTCGCGGCGTAGTGACCATCGCGCTTGCCGAACCGGCCGATCGTGTCGATCGTGAATTCCTTTTCACCCTCCAGGCCGATGCCGGAGCCGGTGGTGAATCCGAAAATGTACTTGGTTTCGAGCTCGCGCCAGGAACTCGCATCCTCGGCGTATGCCGCGCCGCCCTGCCACAGACACACCGACGCACACAGCGCGATCGCCCTAAAACGCCCGGGCAGAATCGCCCCTCGCATTCCCTTACCCACCAGCCGCATCTCCGTTTGATGCCCACAGCTAGCGTCTCGCCGCCGGACGGGCAAAGAGACTCCCTCTAAACTAGAGGCATTCTAAGATGTTGCGCTGGATCAAGGGCGAGCGATCTCTCCTCTTTGGTTGCGCATGATCTTTTCGGAAAACCGGGCCCCACTTTTCCGGATCATGCTTTAGTACCCCGCAACCGCCAGCGCGACTACGGCGCCGAGCGCCATCCAGCCGAAGTGGCGGCCGCGCGTGGCGAATGCATTGGCCAGCGCGGCGAATGCGAACACGCAGGCCATGGTCACGACGATCCAGTGCCGCGCCGGTTCCGATGCCATCCAGGGTGCGGCGATCAGAAGCACGCCGCCACCGATCCAGGCCACTGTGCCGGCCTGCCACACCAGCCGGATCAGGGTGCGCAGGCGCGCCGGCTCGATGGTGACGCGCGGCATCACCTTGGTTTCGCCGAGGATGCCGTGGATCAGCGCGGCCGCAATCGCGGCCACGCCTGAAGATTGCAACAAGAGATCGCGCATCGGACCGGTCTCCATACAGGACTGTATGGTCGATAGGCCGAACGCTGGCGACTGTCAATACAGTGGTGTATGGTCAGGTGTCGCAGGGACCGATATGACCGATCAACTTTCCGCGAAGGACTGGCTCGATCAGGGCCTCAAGGTACTGGCCGAGCGCGGCTTTACCGCGCTGAAGGCAGAGCCGCTGGCGAAAGCGATGGGGGTGTCGCGTGGCAGCTTCTACTGGCATTTCGCCGATATCGGCGCGTTCCACGCCGCGATCCTGAAGCATTGGCGCGAGGTCGCCGCCGAGCAGATCATCGCCAATCTCGAGGCCGCTTCCGCCAACGACAACCCGTTGCAGCTGTTGCTGCGCCAGGCGTTCGGCGGCCAGCTGGCGCTCGAAAACGCGGTACGCATCTGGGCGACGCACGATCCCGTCGCGCGCCGCGCGGTGCAGGCGATCGACCGCCGCCGGACGAGTTACGTGGAAAAGCTGCTCAGGGCCTCCGGGCTTGCGCCGAAAGTGGCGCGCTCCCGCGCACAGATCCTCTATTGGGCGTTTGTCGGCTTTGCGCTATCGGACAAGCCCTTGCCGCGGGAGAGGCAGCAGGCGGTGCTTGACGAACTGCTGCAGATCGCCTCGCGATAAGCCGCTATCCGCCCGTTCGATCGGATAGAATATGCTATAGCGTTTTCGAGCGAAGTGGGTGCCGGTTCGCGCAAGGAAAACGCGTCAACAAAAATCGAGAGCCGATACCAAGCCGGAGACAACAATATGAGTTCACCGCCCGACCGCCTTGAAGGCACCGTCGATCCCAAATTGCTGGAGATCCTGGTCTGTCCGCTGACCAAGGGGCCGCTCGAATACGATGCGGCGCGGCAGGAACTGATCTCGCGTTCGGCGAAGCTCGCCTATCCCATCCGGGACGGCATTCCGATCATGCTGCCGGAAGAGGCGCGGAAGATCGAGTAGCGCATGCGCGCCGGGACGATCGTTCTCACCCTCACGGTGATCGGCCTGTTCGGGATGGCCGCGAACGCATCCGCCGAGGAGACAAAAATCGGCGTCGGCGCCATCGATGCGGTGCTGTCGGTCCCGCCGGATGTCGCGAAGCCGCCGGTCGCGCTGCTGATCGCGGGTTCGGGCACGACCGACCACGACGGCAACGGCCCCCAGATCAAGCCCGCGACATTGAAGAAGCTCGCCGAGCAACTGGCCGCGCGCAAGATCGCGACGCTTCGCTACGACAAGCGCGGGGCAGGCGGATGGAAGCCGGAATTCGGCCGGCCTGAGGATTTTCGCTTCAAGGACTATGTCGATGATGCCGTGGCGCTGGTGAATTACCTGCGCGGCAGCGGAAAATTCTCCAAAGTCGTTCTGGTCGGACACAGCGAGGGCGGACTGGTCGCGATCCTGACCGCGCGGCGCGTGCCCGTCGACCGCCTGGTCCTGCTGGCCACCGCGGCGCGGCGGCAGGGCGACCTGCTCAAGGCACAGCTTGAAAGGGCGCTCCCGCCCGACAAGTTCGGGCCGATCGCCAAGGCGATCGACGACATCATGTCCGGCCGGATCGTCGATCCGCCGCCGGAGGGGCTGTCGATCCCGCCGGCAATGCAGCCCGGCATCGCCTCCGCCTTCACCGAAGACCCGGTCGCGCCGCTAAAGCTGATCGAACAGCCCACGATGATTGCCGCGGGTGGTCGCGACCGGCAGGTGGCGCGGCTGGACTTCCTGGCGCTGGGCGCCGCGTCTCCCGCAGCCAAAACGCTGTGGCTCGAGCGCATGAATCACGTTCTGGTCGACGTCGCCGACGACGCGGACGATATAGCCGCCTATAATCAGCCGGAGCGGGCGCTTGACCCCGACCTCATCGAAGCCGTCGCCGCGTTCATCCTCGCCAACGACGCGCGCTGATCGTCGCGGCTCCTACAGCGCTTCGCCCTTCAACAGCCGCGGCACCTCGCCGGCAAGTCCGGCGGCCTGGCGGATGAACATGCCCTTCAGCGGCGGCGCGCGATCGACCAGTCCAAGCCCGATATCGCGCACCGCGCGCAGCAATTTCGATTCGTTCGAGAACAGGAAATTCAGCGAGTTGGTGGCGAGCCCCATCGCCATGGTGTCGAACCGCCGCCAGCGTTGATAGCGCTCGAGCACGTCGGCCTGTCCGAGATCCATGCCGAGCCGCGCGGCGTCGACGACCACTTCGGCAAGCGCTGCGACGTCCTTCAGGCCCATGTTGAGCCCTTGTCCCGCGATCGGATGGATCACATGCGCGGCGTCGCCGACCAGCGCCAGCCGTTCGCCGATGAACGAGCGCGCCACGAAATAGCTCAGCGGAAACGCGCGCGGCTTGTCGAGCGCCTTGATCTCGCCGAGATGCAGGCCAAAGCGCTGCTCCAGTTCGGTGTGAAATTCATCCTCGCCGAGAGCGACGATGCGCGCAGCCTCGGCGCGCTTCTCGGTCCATACCAGCGATGAGCGTTTGCCCGTCAATGGCAGGATCGCGAAGGGGCCTGCGGGCAGGAAATGCTCCTCGGCGCGGCCGTGATGATCGCGCTCGTGACCGACGGTGACGACGATGCCGGACTGATCGTAGTCCCAGCCATGGGTGACGATGCCGGCACGCTCGCGCAGTTTCGAACGCGCGCCGTCAGCCGCCACCAGCAGACTCGCCTCGATCGTCGCGCCGTCCGCCAGCATCACGTTGACGCCATCGGGGCGCGCGGTGAAATCCGTCACGGCACCGGCGCGCAGATCGACGCCCTCGGCCTCGGCGCGCGCGACCAGCGCATCGATCAACTTGCGGTTCTCGACCATGTGCGCGAAGGGTTCGCCGGGCTCGACATGGCCTGCGAAAGTCAGGAAGACCGGGCGGGTGGCATCCTCCAGTCTGGAATCGGTGATGACCATGTCGAGGATCGGCTGCGCGCCGGCGGCGACCTGGTCCCATACCCCGACGGCGTCGAGCAGCCGCCGGCAGGCGGCGACGATGGCGGTCGCGCGCGGATCGCGGCTCGGTCGCATCGAAAGCGCCGGGTCGACGACGACGACCGGAACCTCGGCGCCGAGCCCCTGGCGCAGCGCCAGTGCCAGCGCCAGCCCTGCAAAAGCGCCGCCGCCGATGACAATGCTTCGCTGTGCCGACATGCCTTACCCTTACTCACCGAGGTCATAGACTGGACTTGCTACACGACTATAGCTGGGCGAAACAGGGGCGTGAAACAAGGCGTCCTAACCCTTTAGCCGTCATTCCGGGGCGCGCAACATCCGAACTCGGGTTTACCCGAGTTCAGCAATATGATTGTCCAAGTCGGCAACAGCCGACTTGGATGGCGCGAACCCGGAATCTCGCTCCTGTTATCTCCGGATTCCGGGTTCGAGGCTTCGCCTCGCCCCGGAATCACACAAAAGTCAACGAAAGCGCTTCCATGTCCAACGGCCTGATTGACCTGATTTCCATTCTCGATCTGGAGCCGATCGAGGTGAACATGTTCCGCGGCAACAGCCCGAAGACGAGCTGGCAGCGGGTATTCGGAGGGCAGGTGATCGGACAGGCTATGGTAGCGGCGTGCCGCACCGTCGAAGGCCGCCTGCCGCATTCGCTGCATTGCTATTTCATCCTGCCCGGCGACCCGCAGATTCCGATCATCTACGAGGTCGAGCGCCTGCGCGACGGCAAGAGCTATTCGACCCGACGGGTCACCGCGATCCAGCACGGCAACGCGATCTTTTCGATCATGGTGTCGTTTCATGTCGATGAGGAAAGCGCGTTCGACCATCAGGACAAGATGCCCGACGTGCCGCCCCCGGAGAAACTCACCGCCGAGGAAGTGGCAAAGCAGCCGATCTTCCGCGAGATGCCGGAGTTCATCCGTCGCTATTACGAATCGGACCGCCCGATCGAACTGCGCCCGGTCGAGCTCAACCGCTATTTCGGCCAGAAGATCGAAGACGGCCGCATCCATGTCTGGATCCGCACCGCCTCGAAACTGTCTGACGATCCGGCGCTGCACATGTGCGCGCTGGCCTATGCGTCGGATTTCTCGCTGCTGGATGCGGCGATGGCACGTTACGGCCGCACGCTGTTCGACAAGCACATGATGCCGGCAAGCCTCGACCATGCGATGTGGTTTCACCGGCCGTTCCGCGCCGACGAATGGCTGCTTTACGCACAGGATTCGCCGAGCGCGCGAGGAGGCCGCGGCTTGACGCGCGGCATGATCTTCACCCAGGACGGCACGCTGGTCGCTTCCGTGGCGCAGGAAGGCTCGCTGCGCCAGCGCAAGTGAAGGCGTTCAGGCGTTGTCCTGACCGGCCCCCTCGACCAGCACGGTTTGCGACGCCAGCCAGCGGGTGAACCAGCGGTACGCCCAGGGAAGAGGGATGAGGAGAACGCTGAGGAGTGCGGTGACAATCGCACGCCAAAGAAACTCGAGCCCGGTGCCGTTGAAAACGACCGCGCGCCGCGTGCCTTCGATATGGCGGCCCATCCAGCGGAGCTGCGCCACGTAGACCCACGCCCAGCCGATGATGGTGATGACGGAAACGACTGCCAGCAGGCTCCAGCCAAGGAAACCCCAGAACGAACCCGAGAAGCGCAACCCGAGTGGTTGTCCGTTCGAACTAAGGTTCGCGATGAACCACTTGATCAGGAGCCAGTACAAGACAAGCTGCACGACGTCGACCGCGAAATTGAGGGCTTGGGAACGTGTCCATGCCGCGGCGATGAAGAGGATCACGAGGGCGTAATACCACATCAGGTCGACCGCGCGGCCGGTAAAGCCAAGATTTGGCCGGTGAGGTACGTGCACGCAGGAAACGATCCAACGGCAATACATCAGCATCGCCCACGGCAACGGGATAACGAACACAAAGCCTAACAGCAGCACAAGGCTGCGCCAGGTGAAATCCCAGATTCCGAAATCGACGGAGAGCGAGCCGCCACCATAGCCACTGGCGCTGGCCGGCAGTCCCGGCACACCCGGCACGGCCGCCGGTCCGGAAAAAAGGCCGGGAATTTCCCCGGCCTTTTGCCAATTCGCCATGCCCTCGGTCCAGACCAGCGTCTCCGCGGTGATGTTGCCCGCCGCGATGAACTGGCGAAACTGCGGCTCCGGATAGGGGCCACGCTGCTGTCCTTGGGACGCAAAAAACCAGGCTCGGTCGGCCATCTTCTTCCCTCAAGGCTTGTTGCGGGCCGGTGGGCCACAGGACCGCTGGCGATGAAATCGGATTTTGCTGAAATATTCGGGCCCGTGGGGAGGGAGGCTATCCAACGAAGGTAATTTCCGGCAATCGTTTTTCGGTTGGGACTGCAAACTTTTTGTGCCATTTGCATAAAAAGATGCCAGAGTTGGCGTGGCGCAAAATCTAGGCGCGCTCACGAAATTCGACAGATTCGACAGAAATGAAAGCCTGACCATGAAGCTCGTTGTTGCCATCATCAAACCCTTCAAGCTGGACGAGGTGCGCCAGGCGCTGACTGCCATCGGCGTCCACGGCATGACGGTCACCGAGGTCAAGGGGTACGGGCGCCAGAAGGGCCATACCGAAATCTATCGCGGCGCCGAATACGTCGTGAATTTCCTGCCGAAGCTTCGAATCGAAATCGCCGTTTCTTCCGACCTCGCCGACAAGGCGGTCGACGTCATCACCTCGAGCGCGCGCACCGGCCAGATCGGCGACGGCAAGATCTTCGTGACGCCGATCGATCACGCGCTGCGGATCCGCACCGGCGAAACCGACAGCGACGCGCTCTAGAGCCTCGGTTCTGATTGAATCAGAACCGCGACTCCACCTCTTTTGTTTGACGCGTTTTCTTCACGCGAACCGGTATCCACCCCGGATCAAGTCCGGGGCAGGCTTCGCTCGAAAACGCTCTAACTCAACTTCCGTCGCATCCGGCAATGACGCCGGCGATACATTCTACCGAAATACTGCTGGGGAATTACCATGGGGGCACTTACGTCTCGTGCAGCCAAGCTGGCTGCGCCGATTGGTGTTGCGACCTCGTTCGCGACGCCGGCATTGGCACAAACCACCGGGATCAGCGCCGCCGACACCGCATGGATGATCGTGGCGACGGCGCTGGTGCTGATGATGACGATACCGGGCCTGGCGCTGTTCTATTCCGGCATGGTGCGCAAGAAGAACGTGCTGGCGACCATGGCGCAAAGCCTGGCAGCGGTGGCGATCATTTCCATACTCTGGGTGGCGTTCGGTTATTCGCTGGCGTTCGTCGGCGACGGTCCCTGGCTCGGCACGCTCGATCGCTGGTTTCTCGCAGGCATGACCATGGACGGCGTCAATCCGGCGGCGAAGACGATTCCGGAAGTGCTGTTCATGCTCTACCAGATGACCTTTGCGATCATCACCGTTGCGCTGGTGGCGGGCTCGGTCGCCGACCGGATGCGGTTCTCGGCCTATCTGCTGTTTGCCATTGGCTGGTTCATGTTCGTCTATGTTCCGCTGGCGCACTGGGTCTGGGGCGGCGGCTTCCTGGGCGCCGCGGGCGTGCTGGATTTCGCCGGCGGCCTCGTCGTGCATTTGTCGGCCGGCGCCGGCGGCCTGGTCGCGGCCATCGTGATGGGCCGGCGCCATGGCTACGGCACCGAAAATCTTTCGCCGTTCGATCTGTCGCTGGCCGTGATCGGCACCGGTCTGCTGTGGGTCGGCTGGTTCGGCTTCAACGGCGGATCGGCGCTGGCGGCGGATTCGCGCGCGGTGATGGCGATCACCGCGACTCATCTGGCCGCCTGCGCCGGCGCGCTGACCTGGGGCGCGGTCGAATGGTCGATCCAGCGCAAGCCCTCGGTGCTCGGCATGATTTCCGGCGCGGTGGCCGGCCTTGGAACGATCACGCCGGCTTCCGGGTTCGTGGCGCCCTGGCACGGCATCGTCATCGGCGTGGTCGCCGGGCTGATCTGCTTCTGGGCCTGCACCTCGGTGAAGCGCCGGTTCAACTATGACGATTCGCTCGACGTGTTCGGCGTCCACGGGGTCGGCGGCATGACCGGAATTATGCTGGCCGGGGTGTTCGCCACCGCCTCGATCGGCGGGACCTCCGGCCTGATGGAAGGTAACCCGCATTTGCTGCTGATCCAGCTTTACGGTGTTGCGGTCACCTTGGCCTGGTCGGCCGGCGTCACCTTTGTGCTGCTCAAGCTGGTCAGTGTCTTCGTGCCGCTGCGGGTTTCCCTCCAGCAGGAGCTGGAAGGCCTCGATATTTCGCAGCATGGCGAGGCCCTGCAATAAAATTCCCCATCAGGGTACCATTTTCGTGCCCTCCCGGTGAGCATGATTATGTCCGGAGTCTGACATGCCTGTATTTTGATCAGGCATGATTAGCTTTTGGGCGCGACCGAATAGCGCAGGAGGCACCGATTCCCGCCAAGCGCGAAAAGGCGCGCGTTCATAGTCCGTTAGGGAACCTGACCGATCTGGCACGGCATTTGATTCTAAGGGTCCTGGCTGTGCCCGCGTAGTGAACTCTCTCCGCGTGGTGAACCTCAGTCGATACGCCCGGTCGCGTCTGGACCGGGCCCAAGCGGGGATAGGACCCATGAAAATTGTTATGGCGATCATCAAGCCATTCAAGCTCGAAGA
>Ga0210403_10003650_pt1 | contig 13458 bp, 14 predicted proteins | sample IncBWC19MmetaG_FD_150863 | JGI IMG/M metagenome (GOLD analysis project Ga0210403, IMG submission 150863) | Forest soil microbial communities from Barre Woods Harvard Forest LTER site, Petersham, Massachusetts, United States - Inc-BW-C-19-M | ecosystem: Environmental > Terrestrial > Soil >... | reverse complement strand
ATGTTGCACCTTCCTTTTAGAGATGTGTTGCTATCAAGTAAACATCGTCCACACAAGCTATCATCGAAAGTGGATGCTGTCCACAATCATCCCTGTCCGCGGTACACTCTACTTTGAACAGACAATGAAAAAGAACGTCTCCATCGAGAAGCGCAAGACCTTTCGCCACGGTGATCTGCGCAACGCACTCGTGACCGCCGGGCTCGAGATGGCCCGTGCTGGAGGACCCAATGCAGTCATTCTGCGGGAGGCAACACGGCAGGCGGGTGTCTCTCCGAATGCGGCTTACAGACATTTTGCTGGCCAGGCTGAGCTGCTGGATGCGGTGCGATCGGCATGCCTGTCGCGGGTCGCCGCGTCAATTGAAGATGAGATGAAAAAGTGTCGCCCAGGCCGAGATCCACAAGCGTTTGCACGAAAAATTTTGCGTGCGGTGGGGATGGGATATTTAGGATTTGCGATGAGGGAGCCGGGAATGTTTCGCACGGCTTTTTCGGTTCCACCGGCAGTACATAAGCAAAATCCGGCGAACACCGCGTCGATGGGGTTGAACCCATTTCAACTGCTTTCGCTAGCTCTGGATCGCATGCAGGAGAGCGGCTTGCTCGGCAAAAAGGATCGCAAAGATGCGGAGTATCTCGCGTGGTCGACAGTTCACGGTCTGGCACTTCTGGCGCTTGAGGGACCGCTGCATAAGATGCCACATGAGATGGTGTTGGCGCTAGGAGAGAGGCTAGTGGTCATGGTGGAACGCGGACTCAGCTAGACATTCGACAAAGCGTCGAATCGTTCCGAATCGACGACTGCGTCGGGAAACACTCTGCAGTTGGCAGAATCCCGTTACTGACGAGAAGCCGACATCTCGGTACTAATCCGAACCTCGACGAGCGCATTGGCGATTTACCACTCGTCACGAAAGTCGTAGCGAGTCAACTGGCAAAGATCACTTGCCCAACAAGCCGGTGATACATCCAGAACATGTCCCTGAGGCAATCCGCATTCCTCCGGCCCCTGATGCCAGCGTCTCAACCCTGCCGGCTCGCGCTCCTGCGCAGCTTGCGGTGCGCACTTTAATCTTTAATCGTCAGGTTAATGAGTTATTACGAGGAAGCCTATTTCTTAAACCATGCACCCAGCTGCGATGACGCCGCTCATGGGGAAGTACAAATTAGCGCAGGTGTCAGGGTTCAGAGATCAGGGAACAGAGATCAGGAATCGCAAAATTCGCATTTGACATTGACAGAAAATCCACTACCATGTGGTTGTGGATCAACTGGGAACAACATTTGCTGCTTTGTCTGATCCAACCCGGCGGGGGATGATCGAACGACTCTCACATGGTCCTGCCTCTGTGCATGGATTGACGGAACCGTTTGCACTCTCGCAGCAGATGATTTCAAAACATATTGCCTACCTGGTGCGGGCGCGGATTGTGATCAAGACGAAGCGTGGACGAGAGAGTGTGTGCACGCTTAGGCCAGAGGCGATAAAGGCAGTCAGCGACTGGGCCGTTTATTATCGCCGATTCTGGGAAGAGAGTTTCGACAAGCTGGATGTGGTTGTCAATCAAATGAAAAAAACGGAGATCAGAGATGACAAAAAACACGGTTAGCGAGACAGAGCGGATGGTTGTCACAAGAGTTTTTGATGCCCCGCGCGAATTGGTTTGGAAGGCGTGGACAGACCCGAAATATGTGATGCAGTGGTGGGGGCCGAAGGGTTTTACTGCGCCTGTTTGCAAAATTGATTTTCGCGTGGGAGGAAAATTTCTCTGCTGCATGAGAGCGCCGGATGGCCAGGAGTTCTGGAATGGCGGTGAATACCACGAGATTGTCCTGCACGAGAAGATCGTTTCCTCCATGTACTTTTCCGACCCGGAGGGAAACAAGGTTGAGCCTGCGCAATATGGAATAGAACATGAGGCCCTGGACGATGTGCACGATGTGATTACCTTTGAGGATTTTGGAAACGGCCAGACGAAACTCACCTTCATTGGAAATGAAACTATGGAGAGCGCAAGAAACAGCGGTCAAGAAGAGGGCTGGAACCAGATACTCGAGAAAGTTGCCGCAGTTGTTGCGGGGCTAGCCCAGGCGAAATAAGAAGTTGAAGTTTTGATGATCGTCATGCGCGAGATCCTGAACGTAAAGCAAACGCAGGTCGATCCCGGAGACCCCAGCTAAGGGCGGCGCCGGAGGCTTAGTTCAAACGCGCTTCTCGTCACTTGGCCGAATAGTCGCCTTTCCGGACAAGTGACCCTTGGCTGTTGCCTTCAGGGAGATAACCGGCCAATATCGTGATTCGCGCCCTACAGCCTGTAGGCAAGGAGCTATATTTTCTTTCAGTTGGAAGTTTCTTCAGGAGGCGGGGCTCGGCTTCTGTCGATGATCTTGGCTGGTCGAAGGCAGAGGCGGAACCCTGTGAGTACGATCCTCTTTGTCCCAGTCTCCGTCGCGCCGGATAAGCTTGCCCGCAATGGCGCGATCTCGGATCGCAGCGGGCGTTGTCGATGGCCGGGCTGCAATGCTCGTATACGATCGCGAGATCTCACTCGAGACGCCTGCTTATTTTGTTGCCCTGGATTTCGATGGCGATCGCGTGATCTCGATCCATGACTTCCTGTTTGCGCGTTATGCGATGGACGGCATCGACTTGTCCCCACTCAATCTCGCAGCGCGGTCTCAGTAAAGATGGAGCGAATTTCCGTATCACCCATCATTCGGGCGTCAATCTTTATGCCATGGTTTCCGCATGCTCCGAGATGAGCAATCTTCCCATCGTGGCGGTCCGTTCGCTATTTCCTCTTCTATTGAATGGGGTGTGCTCATGATCGGGAACGGTAGTCGTTCTCATCTGGGCCTATCGAGGCCTCCTCAAGCCGAGCCGCTTGTGCCATCAGATAATGTCACAACCTACAGAGAGGAGGAACCGAAGCCTTCCAGCCCTGCTGCCTGATTGCAGGATCTAAAGTGCGCGATGCGGCCCTACCGCTCGGCTCGGGTAGCAAACAGCTTGATGGGATCTTCCGCTATAGTTTTTGACATTATTTGTCGTACTCCTTTTGACATTATTTGGCGTTAAGCTCCTCGCATCCAATCGCTCTCAGAGCTGTGACGGAGGGCTGTAGCGGGCGCTTTCGTCGAATCGACCGAGTGTCGCCACTTGGCCGGGAAAGCGGTAGGCCCGTGGCGCCTTGGTGGCCGCTTTGAGTGATCTCAGTTGACAGGTGCGCAGCAAAAACAAATCATGGCAAAACCGACAACATCTGCGACTTGCCACGCAACAAAACTGCTGCAGCATGGGCCGAAAACACAACGGCCGGAACCGGCGACGACGGCCAGCGGTGATTGCTGCAGGGAGTTAGCGGGCTTGGCGGTTGATCCACTTATCGACGGTAGGGACGACGTAGGTGTTGAGACGATCTAGGAGAGGTGTGGGGTCGTCGTCGGAGAGTAGTAGGTCGCGGTGGATGGGGCGCAGGAATCCTTCGGCGACGGCGTTGTCGGCCATCTGGAGGAGCGGGTTGTAGTAACCGTTCACGTTGAGCAGGGCGCAGGCTTTGCGCTGGATTCCGAGCTGGGACCAGGTGAGGATCTCGCAGAACTCTTCCCAGGTGCCGAACCCTCCGGGCAGAACGATGAAGGCGTCGGAGAGGTCGGCCATGAGGGCTTTGCGCTCGTGCATGGAGCCGACGATGCGGAGCTCGGTGAGGCCAGTGTGGGCGACCTCTTTGTCGACGAGAAGCTGCGGGATGACGCCAAGGACTCGGCCGCCGTGGGCGAGGCAGGAGTCGGCGACAGTGCCCATGAGGCCGACGTTGCCGCCGCCGTAGACGAGCTCCGTTCCCTGCTGGGCGAGGAGGCGGCCGACGGTCTGTGCGGCCTGAGCGTAGATGCGCTGGGTACCGGAGCTGGATCCACAAAAGACGCAGATTCGTTGCAGCATGGCTCGATTGTAGGGGATCACTCGTCCTTAGCGTTTTTACGATGCGGCGATAGCCCCTACAAGGCGCGGGGATGGTGGGCTCGGCGGCTTCTATGGTGGGGCGTACCGTTTTTGACCACGTGCGCACAATTACGAAGCCAGTATCTGAAGCGTATGCTGCGCCGCAGGTAGCGATTTTCGGCGCATTCGATCATTGCTCTTATATTATGAGGGGCATGCAGCCAACACTCTCCGCCATGTTTCGTTCGTTCGCGGCCCCCTCTGTTGTGCTTGTCTTAGCCGCTCTCGCCCCGACCCGGGCCGCGGCGACCATCGATCACGCACAGGCGGAATCCATCTTCCAGCAGGCCGATACCATCTGCGCCCGCGACGGAGGCGCGTTGTGGGGACATACCCTCTGCGGTCCCATGCTGCTGGTCGATCCCGACGACCGCTCCGTCGTCGCCAACCAGGCTGACGCCGACGGCGTCCTCAAGCCATCCGGTTCCGTCTTTACTGGCTTCTTACCACCTTCCGAACCGATATCCGACACTACGATGACCTGGTCCGGCACCCGCTGGTGCGAACTCCTCTGGCCGTGGCCAATGCGCGAAGATCCGGACATGCGCCACGTCACGTTGGGCCATGAGCTCTTTCATCGCATCCAGCAGGACGACCTTCATATCCAGAAGCTCGACGGCGACAATTCCCAGCTTGACACCCTCGACGGCCGCTACCTCCTGCAACTCGAATGGCGAGCTCTTGCCGCCGCTCTCCAGGCACCCACCCCCGCTGCCCGCCGCACAGCCGTCGCTGATGCCATCCTGTTCCGCAGCGAGCGCTATCGTCTCTTTTCCGCCGCTGCCGTGAACGAAGCCGCACTGGAATCCAATGAAGGCATCGCCGAGTACACCGGCGTCAGGCTCGGCCTGCTCACGCCCGAGGAGCGGACCCGCTACGGCGTGCGTGACCTCTCCGCCTTTGTCCAGTTTCCGAGCTTTGTCCGTACCTTCGCCTACGCCACCGGGCCCGCTTACGGCCTGCTGCTCGATCAGGCCGACCCTGGCTGGCTGCACAACTTCGCCGCCAACCCACCCGGTGAGCGCTTCGACCAGCGCCTCAGCTCCGCGCTCCGTCTTCCGCCGCCGGACTTCGCCCACTTGCAGGCGCGGGAGGCAGTGTATGACCCTGACAGCAGTCTGCGCGCCCATGAGCTCGCCTACGAACAGAAGAAGCGGGCTCAGCTCGCTGAGTTCCAAGCCAAACTCGTCGATGGCCCTGTGCTCACGCTCCCGCTTGCGGACTCCAACTTCCAGTTTAAGCCCCAGTCCCTCGTTCCGCTCGGGGATCTCGGCACCGTATACCCGACCATGACCCTTGAGGACGCTTGGGGTACCCTTATCGTCGAGAGCGGCGGTGTTCTCATGCGCAAGCAGCCCAGGATCGCTACTGTCTCGGCCACCGGCTTCGTCCCAGCCACACTCCACGGCACGGGATTCACCCTCACGCTCAGCCCCGGCTGGACCATCCAAGCCGGCCCCCGCAAGGGCGACTTGGTGGTCAAGCACACCGGGGAGGGGGCTCCCTAAGGGCAACGATCGTCACGCTAATGGGAGCATGGGCCGGTCATTGCTCCGTATCCCGGAACTAGGTTTAAATGGCCCACGGCACTTTTCTTTAGCGCGGTAGGTCACTTTGACCCAAGGGCTGCAGTCCAGCCCCTGCTCTTCGTAGCCAACAAAAGTCCGCTTTGGCAATCTGCATAGGTATGACAAACATTCGTCGCGGGAGCGATCGGCGGTGGGCGATCACTTCCCATAAGACGACTCTCACAGGAGTAAACATGGTTCCCCCGTCCTCTGCCCGTCTGACATTTCGAAGCTGGACTGATGAAGATACCGCGCTGGCTGAAGCGTTATGGTGTGATCCGGAGGTGACTCGCTTCTTCGGCGGCGCTATGAGCCGGGAACAGGCGCGTGGTCGACTTCATGCCGAATGTGAACGTGACAGTAGTCTCGGTATGCAGTACTGGCCAATATTCTTACGTGAGACAGGCGAATTTGCAGGGTGTGCCGGTCTACGGCCGTGGTCGATGGATCCTGAGAAAATCGAGGTCGGCGTTAACCTCATGCGGTCCGCTTGGGGACTGCGCCTGGGCGAGGAGGCTTTGCTCGCTGTACTCGCGCATGGCTTCGATACGCTGGGCCTACCGGTCATCCTCGCCGGGCATGGGATCGCACATGACAACTCGCGAAAGCTGCTAGAGCGGGTGGGATTCAAGTACACACACGATATTCTGTGGGGCCCGAAGGAGATCGAAGTGTGCATGTGGGCGATAACTGCGCAGATCTGGCGCGTTGGGAATCGGTAACCATAAACGCCGTTCTATTTACTCAATGATTAATGCATGAGTGACTGATCCACCGGATAAGAGCGCCTGGGGATGTCACCAATCGTTAAACACTTGCCGACTTGTCGTTACCGGTCTTCTCGATGAGCGCATTGGCGATTTTGCATAAATCGAGGAACTTCTAGCCGAGATCACAGGTTCCTATGTGCTTTCATGATCTTCCGATGACTCCCGGGGGCCGATTACCGAGGACTAATACCCAGCTTCATCCAGCTGCCACTCGTATCGCCGAAGTTCTTGATAGCATGCTCGTGACCATGCCGAAGACCTATCTGCTGATTCATGGCGCCTGGCACGGAAGTTGGTGCTGGCGAAAGATCGTGCCGCTGCTCGCAGCCGGTGGGCACAGAGTGCTCGCGCCGGATTTGCCGGGGCATGGAGACGACAATGCGGCTACGGCGGCTGTCACGCTTGAGAGTTATACCGACCGCATCTGCGAAATCGCGTGCGCGCATACCGAGCCGGTGATTCTGGTGGGCCACAGTATGGGCGGCATCGCCATTACGCAGGCCGCTGAAAATTGCCACGAACGAATTGGAGCGCTCGTATATTTGTCCGCGTTCTTGCCGGGCAACGGCGAATCGCTGATGACCTGGGCCACGCAGGATCGGGAGAGCATGGTCAATCCCTCAACCATTGATCCGCGGCCCGATGGGACCATCGGGTTCAAGCCGGAGTATACTCGCGAGACGTTCTACGGGAACTGTTCGGATGAAGACGTAGCCTTCGCTCAGTCGCGCCTCGTTGCGCAGTGTGGCGCGCCTTTTGGAGCGCCGGTTCAAACATCGGCGGAGCGCTGGGGTCGAACCCCGCGCTATTACATTGAGTGCGAGCGGGACCGCGCTATAACGCTCAAGCTGCAACGGGAGATGCAGAGGCATTCCCCATGCCGGCAGACGTTTTCCATCGACACCGACCATTCGCCATTCTTTTCCGCGCCAAACCAGCTGGCGGATGTACTTTCGCGGATTGCAAGCGCGTAATCGATAGTGCGTGGTGCATTCCCTTTCGACAGGGAGATTTCGTCCGACTTTGCGGATTTGGACGGCTTCATTCGTCGGCGTCCGCGTGCGCTGGATCAAACGACGGCAGCCACGACGCCCGAAGCTGGATTACCAACAACAGCAGAAACGCGCCCCAAACCATAGTGGCCGTAATCGGTGAGAAGAATGCCACAGCAATCGCAATCGCCATGGAAGGCAGCATGACAAAGAGAGATTTCGCGCGTCGTTTAAACCAGTCCCGAAATCCGGGATCGTCCCAGTGGTCTTTTTTTGCCGCATGTCGGATCCAGATGAAGCAAAAAGGAACGAAGTCATTCACGATCAGGTAAGCAAGAGTGTCTGGGGTATCGTGCGGGTGATCGGCAATGGCCCGGATCAACAGAGGTTGCAGGCTCAGACCGAACAGTAGCGCGAAGTTCGCCCAAAAGATCTGGTAGCTGATTGTCCGTAACCGCGAAAAATATTGATGGTGCACCACCCACGCTACTGCTACCGACAAAAATCCCAGGAGATAGGTAGCGATCGAAGGGAGCACTGCAGTCCATGCGTGCCATCCGCCCTCCGCCGGCGCCTTAAGATCCAGAACCATGATAGTGAGGATGATCGCCATCACCGCATCCGAAAACAATTCAAGCCGGTGCTTTGACATTTCCGTGCTCTTTCCTTGAATGGATTATCGGTCTCACTTCAATCCCATCTGGTTGCCAATACGAGGCCAAGACCGCAGCCGAGAATGTCTACTTCAACAGCGATAGGTCGAACGCTTGTCCCATATGCCGATACCCGGCATCGCCCGGATGCAAATGATCGCCCGAGTCCCACTTAGGCAACATGCGGTCCGGGTGCAGCCGGATCCTGCAGCAGTTTATCGAAGTCCATCACACCGTCGAACGCTCCGCTCCAACGTATCCAGGTGTTGATCGCGTGCCGTTTGGCGCCCGCTTCAGGCGTATAAGCGTCCGGTGCGAACGTCTCGCTCTCCCATGGAAGCAGGGTGACGCCGATGATCTTGATGCCGCGGGCATGGGCACGGAGAATGAACTGCTGGTAGCCCGCGATCATGTCGTCGGCCGAGACTGGCTCGGATTCCGGGGCCCCGGGCAAGAGCCGGCGACGCAGGTCGTTGATCCCGAGCAGCACGATAACGTGCGTCACGCCGGGTTGGGCAAGCACATCGCGATCGAACCGGTGCAGGCCGCTTTCGCCATTCACGTCGTGCAGCAGCCGTCCCCCACCGATTCCTTCATTCATGACGCCCATGTGGAGCCCGCCAGCTTGCAACTTCATGGCGAGAGCGTCGGTCCACCGGCTGTCGGTATCGGCCGTGGACAGGTTGCCTTCGGTCAGCGAATCGCCGAACGCGACAACCGCTCCCGCGCTGCGCGGCGCGGCTAGGTCGACGCCCGTCAGGAAATACCAGGACTGCTTCGTCGTTGCCACCGGCATATCGACCGCGTCCGTATGATCGCCGCTTGGAGAAACATAATTGGTCTGTTTGGCAATGTTATGAAACGTAATGGGTAGATTGGCCGGAACGTCTCCGGGCAGGTAGGTGCTGACCGCGAGATGTGCCAGCGCCGGCACGTCCAGCTTTACCGGATCGCTCAGAATCAGCGCCCCAGGCCAAAGCGTGACGGATTTCGATCCGCCGAACGCGTTGGAGAGCCGCACACGCACCTCGGATCCGCCCAGGCTTACCCTGATGATCTGACGCAAAGTTTGGTTGCTGAACGCTGTGCTGTAGGTCGCAGTCGCCGGTTGCGCCGTCGGGGCGGTCGTCCACGTGCCAACCCAATGAGTACCGGCGGGCGGATTCTGGGCGAACGCCGTTCCGACAGAACAGGCCCCAACAGCGACAAGCGCGCTTAGCGCACTAACGGCGATTGCACGCACGACAGTTCTCATTGGCAACATTTACCCGCAGATGTTAGCACAAATCCAGCGGACGCTCTGCGGCGCCCGTCCTGCTACGTCGCCTTATTGTCAGCAGTTGGATGATCATCACAAAAGCGCTTCAAGGAGTTCAGGTCGCCTATATGACTTCAAAGCACCGACCATGTCGGTTGCCGATCGGCCTTCAGATCAGCGGCGCTCCATTTGCGGAATCCACTGTATTGGCGCTGGCGCATACCTACGAGCGCGAAACAGCATGGCACACGTGGCGTCCTCCGGCATGGCGGGCAACTACACCACTAGCGGCGGCCCGACATATTGCATCTCGTACCGCGCAAACACTTCCGCATCCATCTTCGGCCCGTCCGGCACCGCCACGTAGCGGAAGAACTCCTCCATCTTCCCCGCGGGAGTAAACGCAATCAACATGTGCGCCGGTTTCTCGCCCACCCCAGAAAAAGCATGCGGAATTCCGCGGGGCCCCAGGACCGATTCCCCCGCGCGCAATGTCTTCCGGCTGTCGCCAACCTCAAACAGCACCTCGCCCTCCATCACGTAGAACCACTCTTCCTGATGGAGATGCAAGTGCCGTGGAGGACCACCCTTCATCAGGTTCTTGTGTTCAATTATGAATAAGCCGCCATTGGTCTCGCGTGGCACCGCCTTAAACAGAATCGTGCTGAATCCCAGCGAGTGCGTCTCCCCAAACCGGTCTTGTCCCGCTTCCACCGGATGTATCCCGCCAGTTGGCGGAATCGCAGCACTCTGGCCGAGGGCGAGAGCCTCGAACCCTGCCGCTGGAAAACCTGCTGCTGGAAGCACGAATGCTGCGCTCTTGAGCAAATCACGACGCTTCACTGGCAATCTCCTTTGCTTCAAAGGGGCCTGAATCAACCGCGCGGCGAGATTCCATTTCTACAGCCCGGAGATCTGCGTAGCGTGGAAAGCGCCTAAGTATAGAATGGTTTGGTTTCCAAACCCTAGGAAAATCGCGGTGTCGTGCGGCTGTTCCGCGTCAGTGTCGCCGATCGGACTTCAGATCACCGGCGTTGCCTTCTCGGAGACCACAGTACTGGCGCTGGTGCGTGCCGATGAATGCGAAACAGCGTGGCACACGCGGCGTCCTATGCGTTGATGTACCAGGGAGGTTGGGAGATGCCGACAGCACCTGCAGTGGTGAGATCACGATTCAAATGGCATACGCGCGCCACATGGAGCGCACGCGAAGACAGGGTCCCGTCTCTGGTATGGCTCGCTCTGATTTGGTTCGGAATGATTGCCGGGTTCGGCGTGGACATGCCGCGGTTCCTCCACGAGTCTCCGCCGCCCGCTGCTGTGGTAAATGTTCATGCCGTCGTCTTCACCGTCTGGCTGCTGCTCCTCACCGCACAGATCTTGCTGGTGGTGGGCGATCGCGTGGCGCTGCACCGGAGGCTGGGATGGTTCATGGCGGGCTGGGCCGGTCTTATGGTTGTCCTTGGGGTGTGGACGGCGATGGTTGCAAAGGCGCCCGTTGACTCCGGACCGGCCAGTCCCCAGTTCCTCTCGGTCAACTTTGGTTCACTGATTGCATTTGTCTTTATTGTGTCCTGGGGCGTTGCACTTCGCGGGAATCCAGCTGCCCATAAGCGGATCATGATCCTCTCCACCGTCGCAATCCTCGATCCGGCCTACGGGCGCCTGAGTGGCTGGCTCTGGCCTGAGCCGCATTCGATGCTGACGTGGTACTTCTTCAACTTCTGGGGAGACGTACTGGTCCTCACGGCGATGGCTGCCTGGGACACATGGCGCGGCCGTCTGATGAAGCAATTTGCCGCCGGCGCAATGGGCCTCGTCGTCCTCCAGTGTTTGCAGGACTTCCTCTACCACTGGGGTCCGTGGAAGGTGTTCACCACCCGGCTGGTCGCAGCCTGGTCGAGGCACATCCGGTAAGGTGGACGGTCCGTCTGCGAGGCGGTGGCGAAAATGCGCCCCGCCATTGGTCTCGCGTGGCACCGCCTTGAACAGAATCGTGCTGAATCCCAGCGAGGGCGTCTCCCCAAACCTCATAGGACTCATTGAGTATGCGCTGGTCCCAGTTCAAAGGATCGGTCTTGAAAAACGCTCCAGCGTCCCCGGATCCCTGCGTTGAGGCCCCATCAGAATTCCTGGACACTTGCCGACATATCGGTACTAATCCGGTGTCGGTGAGGGCATTGGCGATTGGACGTGACCTAAGACGGGAGTCTGGTAGATTCCGGGGTAGGGACCACGCGCCAGAACATGAACTGGATCGCGATGCATGGGTTCCGGTGGCAGCGCTGTGTGGTCCGCCTTTATCGCAACGTGTGGACGGCCGTTCCCAGCGGCAATGTGAAGGAGGTGGCGGCGATGCTGAAGGCCATCCATGCTCAGGAGGACGCTGCAGCCGCGGCGGACAAGGCTCGCCAGGTCGTGGACAAGCTACGCGCGATGAAGCTGGCCAAGGCCGCCGAGATCGTTGCCAACGGCATCGGCGAGACGCTCAGTTACTACCACCTACCACCGGAGCACTGGCGTTGCCTGCGCACCAACAACCCGCTGGAACGGCTCATGCGAGAGATCCGACGACGAACGCGGCTAGTCGGCGCCTTCCCCGATGGCAACTCGGCCCTGATGCTGGTCGCCGTCCGGCTCAGACATGTGGCCTCCACCCGATGGGGAACCAAACGCTATCTCCAGGTGAACCGACTCGCAGAAGTCGTCGCCATCGCCTGACCTTTTGCTCTGGCCCCATGGGGGCTAGAGCAAAACAACACCACCCCCAACAACCTTCCAACGTCAGACTTCAAACTGACAGTGCGAAAAACTCTGGACACTGCCAACTTGCCGCAACGGACATCTCCCGTCAGAAATCCCATAATCTAGAGCCCCGTCAAATCAGACACTTGCGCAGAACTTCCTGAGCATGGTTAGCCCTTCTTCTGCATCGCCGCCACCTCCTTCACCTTACCTGGGCCGGGGTATCTGGGCGCGCCTTCGACTCTCTTGCCGCATAGCGAGTCAATTACGCCGGTACACCTGGGTTCGTCGTCACAAGCTGACCGCAAAATGGATTCCGCCTTCAGTAGGCCTTCTCCCCATCGAGCGCGCCCAGCAGCGCTCGCCAGGTGTCAAGCCACACATCCTGCTCTTCCCACTGCTTCAACCGCCGCCAGCAGGTCGCAGGCGAAGTTTACTTGTCGGGCAAAAATCGCCACGCCGCGCCGCAACACCCACAAAATGCCGTCCAGGCAGGCCCGGCTGGACGCCTGGCCTCGCTTGTCCTTGCGCAGCTTCGGTTCAGGCAGCAGCGGCTCGATCAACTCCCACTGTGCTTCACTCAACAACTGGAACCGCTTCTCGCTCATGCAAGAAGTTCATCAGAGCACCCGCCTCATGCGAGGAGTCTCTAGCTTGAGGCCGAATCTATTTATGAAACACGCTCTAGTCCGGCGATCACCCAGTTGTCTCTGGGTTCCTCAGTTACGCTTTCAGGCAACCATTTCGGGACAACTCAAGGCCACGGTCAGGTACTGTTTTGCCAATCTCCTTCTTATTTGGCGATCAGTAGCTGGAGCGACATTTGCATGTGATCTGTCGTGATCAATCTCGCTTCCATCTCATCTTTAGCGCACCTTCGGAATCAAACCAGAATTGCCGTTCCGCAAAGCCGAGTCCGAAGAGTGCCAAGTTCTGGTCATAGTATCTGGGCGGCGCGCCGAAGAGGCCGGTCTGGGGTTTCAATTCAGATCGCAGTCGCGACATCTGCTGATCACGAATCTGGTTCTCGCCCAGAGCTGCGGCGTACGGGAGCAAGGCCGCCGAGAATCCCACCGGCCCTTTTGGATCTTCGATGCTTCCGTCCGGCCTCATCTTGGCAGGAGGAACCGCATTCGTGTGGAGATAGTTCGCCATCCCCGCGATCGATTTCAGAATGGCCTCCCTATGTGGTGTGGATCCATCGAGCATGCCGGCCCAGAGATAGACCCGAATCGCGTCATAGCTTCCGATGGTGGGAGAGGACTGGGACCCAGCATCCGTTGTGAACTCTATCCAGTCGGACGCAAATCCCTGTGGCGCGGAATCACCCACGAGAGCCGGAACGGTCCCCGCCACTCTGTGCCATGGGCCATCGGGTAGTAACTTACCGAGCCGGAGAATGACTTGTAGAGGCACATAGCTGGCATTCAATCGGTACGAACTACCATGCTCGAAACCCTCCGGGCC
>Ga0210403_10003649_pt1 | contig 13459 bp, 11 predicted proteins | sample IncBWC19MmetaG_FD_150863 | JGI IMG/M metagenome (GOLD analysis project Ga0210403, IMG submission 150863) | Forest soil microbial communities from Barre Woods Harvard Forest LTER site, Petersham, Massachusetts, United States - Inc-BW-C-19-M | ecosystem: Environmental > Terrestrial > Soil >... | reverse complement strand
TCATCAATCTTGCGATCAATACTCGTGACGCCATGCCTGAGGGCGGGAAGCTGACGATCGAAACCGGCAATGCATTTCTCGACGAGGACTATTGCCAGCCCTTCGACGATCTTAAGGCTGGGCAATACGTCATGATCTCGGTGACCGACACCGGCTGCGGCATGCCGAAGGAAATCGTCGACAAGGCGACGGAGCCCTTCTTCACGACCAAGCCTGCCGGCGAGGGTACCGGGCTCGGGCTCAGTCAGGTCTACGGCTTTGTCAGGCAAAGTGGCGGCCACTTGCGAATCTACAGCGAAACCGGTCAGGGCACGACGATCAGGTTGTATCTGCCACGGTGCATCTCGAGCGGGCCTGAGCTTGCACCCTCAAACGCGTCCCAGGACCAACGACCCCAGGAAGGATCTGGCGAAACCATTCTCGTTGTCGAGGACGACCCCAACGTTCGCGCTTACGTCGTCGAAGCCCTGAGCAGCGTGGGTTACTGCGTCGTAGAGGCGGTCGACGCCGAGGCGGCACTGACGCTTCTCGCCTCCAACACCAAGGTTCAGCTGATGCTGACGGATGTAGTCATGCCCGGCATGAACGGTCGCGCATTGGCCGACGCGGTCAGGCAATCCCACCCAAGCGTGAAGACGCTGTTCATGACGGGATATTCTCGCAACGCCATCGTGCATCAGGGGCGCCTCGATCCCGGCGTCTCGCTAATCCAAAAGCCGTTTTCGCAAGCGTCTCTCGCCGCGAGGATACGAAGCATGCTTGACGCGCAGCCGGCCTCCTGAAATTCGAGTTTCGTGAAAGGCCCGCGCAAGCGCCCGCCCGTTCGAACAATCCGCGACACCGAATCTTAAGTCTTATTCCTGCGAGCGCGCGATAGTCTATCGTCGACAGTCTGTCTGCGATGCAGCTAGATTGAGCGCCAACCAACAACATTTCCGGGAGAGGCGAATGAGGGGCTCCAGATTTGTGCTAATGCTGGCGATGACGCTGCTGACGGCGCCGATTGTCAGCTCTTCCGCGTACGCAGAGGACTATCCGAACCGACCGGTCAAAATCATTGTTCCCTTCGGCGCGGGCGGGCCTGCCGACGTTGCCGCGCGGCTGATCGGCAATGTGCTGCAGGAAAGCATGGGTCAACCCTTCGTGATCGAGAACCGCACCGGCGCCGGCGGCGTGATCGGCACGCAGGAGGTCGCGAAGTCGCCGCCCGACGGCTACACGCTCCTGATGATGTCGAACACCCAGACGGCGAATGAATCGCTGGTTCCGGCGGCACAGCGCAAATATGAACTGATGCGCGACCTGCTGCCGATCGCGCCGGTGAATTATTCCGACCTCGTAATCGTGGTGCATCCGTCCGTGCAGGCCAAGACGCTGGCCGAGTTCATCGCGCTCGCCAAATCGCAGCCGGGCAAGTTGAACTACGCCTCATCGGGCCAGGGCACGCCCTATCACATGGCCGGCGAGCTGTTCAAAACCATGGCGGGCATCGATGTGGTGCACGTGCCCTATCGCAACAGCGGCGAGGCGCGATCTGGCGTGATCGGCGGACAGGTCCAAATGATGATCGACGCGGTGCCGGCGATGGCGCCCAACATCGCGGAGAAGCAGGTGCGCGCGCTTGCGACCACCGGCACCAAGCGCTCCGACGTGCAGCCTGATGTGCCGACGGTGATCGAGGCTGGCGTGCCGGGCTACGAGGCGACGATCTGGCTTGGCCTGATGGCGCCTGCGGGCACGCCGAAGCCGATCATCGACAAGCTCAACGCGGCCCTGAATGCGTTCGTTAAAAAGCCCGAGATCGTCAAACTCTGGAAGGAACAGGGCGCGCTGCCGATGTCGATGACTTCGGAAGAATTCGATAAATTCCTCCGCGGCGATATTATTGCGAAATGGGCAGAAGTCGTCAAAAAATTCGACAAATCCTAGCGCAGCGTTTCACCCGCCATGCCGAGCATCCGATTTCGCCTCAATGGCGCTCCGACCGAGATCGACGCCGATCCCGATGGCATGCTGCTTGATGCCTTGCGCGGGCCGCTCGGCCTCACCGGTCCGCATTTCGGCTGTGGCTCCGGCGAATGCGGCGCCTGCCGCGTACTGGTGGGCGATCATGCGGTGACCTCCTGCGATACACCGATGTGGTCGGTCGCGGACAAGGACGTCACGACGCTGGAGGGCTTGGGCAGCTTCGAGCGGCCGCATCCGTTGCAGCGCGCCTTCATCGCCGAGCAGGCGATGCAATGCGGCTATTGCGTTGCCGGTATCCTGATGAGCGCGGCGGCGTTGCTCCGGCAAAACCCGAGGCCGACGGAAACGGAAGTGCGCGCCGCTCTCGACCGTAATCTCTGCCGCTGCGGCTCGCAGAACCGCATGGTGCGCGCCATCCTGCGCGCCGCGAATGAGGCGGCCGCGACATGAGCAGCGCCGCGCCCACTCTGCCATTCAGCCTCGCCGCCAACCCGCGGCTGTCGTCGTGGATCAAATTCGCTGGCGACGGACAGGTCACGGTGTCACCGGGCAAGGTCGAGATCGGACAAGGCATCGTCACCGCGCTTGCGCAGATCGCCGCCGACGAGCTCGATGTCGATATCGGCTGCGTGCAGATGGTGCGGGCGACGACGGCGGCCAGCCCGAACGAAGGCGTCACCTCGGGCAGTCTGTCCATCCAGCATTCCGGCCGCGCGCTGCGCGCGGCCTGCGCCGAAATCAGGCAGATTTTTCTGGCCGCCGCATCCGACCGACTCGGTGTCGATGCGAGTGCGCTTCAAATCGAGGACGGCACAATCTCGGGCCCCGGCAATGTCAGGACCAGCTATTGGGAGCTCGCCGACGAGGTTTCGCTCGACCGCGACGCGACGCCCGGCTCGAAACCGAAGTCGATTGCAGAGCGCGCGCTCGCCGGAAAATCCGCGCAACGCCTCGACATTCCCGACAAGGTTTTTGCGCAGCGGCGTTTCATCCACGACACAGCCCTGCCCGGCCTGTTGCACGGCCGCGTGCTGCGGCCGGAAAATGCGCGGGCAAAACTCGTCGGCTTGAAGGAAGACGCCGCGCGTGCTGTTCACGGCTTTGGCGCGGTCGTGCGCGACGGCAGTTTCGCCGGCGTGGTTTGCGAGACCGAGGCCGCAGCCGAGGCTGCGCTCAAGGCGCTACGCAAGGGGGCGACTTGGGCCGAGGGCGAAGCGCTGCCGGACGAAAGCGACCTCGCCGCGTTCCTGAGAGCGCAGCCGGTGGAATCGACGCTGATCGACACCAGGACGGCGGCGAACGCGGCCAAGAAGGAACGCACACTCAAGCGGCAATATGTCCGTCCCTACATCGCGCATGCCTCGATCGCGCCGTCCTGCGCGATGGCGCAATGGAGCGGCGCTGATCGCGTCCATGTCTGGACCCACAGCCAGGGCGTCTATCTCCTGCGCAACGATCTGGCGCTGGTGCTGAAGCTGCCGCTGGAGCACATTACCGTCGAGCATCTCGAAGGCGCCGGCTGCTACGGGCATAACCCGGCCGACGATGTCGCGCTCGACGCGGCGCTCCTCGCCAGGGCCGCCGGCTGCAAGCCGGTGCGCGTGCAATGGTCGCGGGCGGATGAAATGACGCACGGGCCGTTCGGTGCGGCGATGGCGATCGAGATCGAGGCCGATCTCGATGCGCAAAACGAGATCGTCGAATGGCGGCATTCGATCTGGAGCAACGGCCACGCGGCGCGGCCGGGCCGTGGCACCAAGCCGACGCTGCTTGCCGGCTATGAGCTCGAACCCCCGTTTCCGATCGCGATCTCCGGCAATCCGCCGCAGGCCAATGGCGGCGGCGGCGACCGCAATTCGGTTCCGCTCTATGATTTCCCGGCGTGGAAGATCGAAAGCCATCGCCTGCTCACGATGCCAGTGCGCACCTCGGCGCTGCGGACGCTGGGCGCGCAGGGCAATGTGTTCGCGATCGAGTGCTTCCTCGACGAGGTCGCGGCTGAGCGCGGCGAGGATCCGGTCGCGTTTCGCCTGCGGCATCTGAAGGATGAGCGCGCAAAGGCCGTCATTCGCGCCGCCGCTAAACGCGCGGGCTGGAAACCGGCGCCGAAGGCCGGCACCGGCCATGGCGTCGGCTATTCCCGTTATAAAAACACTGGCGCCTATTGCGCGGCGATTGCGGAGATCGAGGGCGACGAAGAGATCCGCGTCAGGAAGCTGACACTCGCCGTCGATGTCGGCGAGGCCATCAATCCCGACGGCGTCATCAACCAGATCGAGGGCGGCGCGATTCAGGCGACAAGCTGGGTGCTGAAGGAGCGCGTGCGCTTCGACCGCTCACGCATCACCAGCAACAGTTGGACGGAATATCCGATCCTGCGCTTTTCCGAGGTGCCTGAGGTCGAGGTCGAGGTGATCCAGCGCGCCGAGATCGATCCGGTCGGCGCCGGCGAAGCCGCGCATGGTCCGGTGACGGCTTCGATCGCAAACGCCGTGTTCGATTGTCTCGGCGTGCGCGTCCGCAACCTGCCGATCACGCGCGACAGCCTGATCGCGGCGATGGAACAGTCTTCATGAACAGTCTGAATATTCTGAGCGGCGGCGCAGCGCATGGGCTGGTCGCAAGTCTTGCGCCCGCCTTCAAGACCAATACCGGTTTTGAGATCAAAGGTGAATTCGGCGCAGTCGGCGGCATGGCGGACAAGCTGCGCAATGGCGTTGCCACCGACATCATTATCCTGACGAATGCGCTGGTGGCGAAACTTGCGGACGAGAAGCTCGTCGTCCCTTGCTCCATCACCGACATCGGCGTGGTTGAGACGGCGCTGGCGGTGCGCAGCGGCGATCCCAAGGTCGCGGTCAGCAATGCCGATGATCTGCGCGCGGCGTTCCTTGCGGCGGATGCGATCTTCGTGCCCGATATCAAGGCCTCGACCGCGGGCATTCATGTCGCCAAGGTGGTGGCGCAGCTTGGCATCGCCGATGAAGTCGCCCCGCGCCTCAAAATCTATTTGAATGGCGCGACGGCGATGCGAGAGCTCGCGGCATCGGCCGCAAAACGACCGATCGGCTGCACGCAATCGACCGAGATTATTTCGACGAGCGGAGTCGAGCTGTCGGGATCACTGCCGAAGGGCTGCGAGCTTGCAACCATGTACACGGCGGGCGTCACCACGCGCGCCGCGCGCGCGAGCGAAGCACAGGCGCTGATAGAGCTGCTCACCAGCGCCGACGCGCGAGAACAGCGCGCCCGCGCCGGCTTCCTATGATTTGTGCAGCTGCGTGAGCCCGGTCGGCGGGCCGTCGACCGCGGTCGCGACCTCGTCGGCAGTGCTCCAGCGGTTGAACACGGTATGCCCGGCGTAGAGATTGTAGATGTCCGGCCGCTGCTTGAACGGCCCCGTCAGCACGGTCTCGGCGATGCTCGGCGCGATCGCATTGACGCCCACGCCGGAGCGGGCCGACTTCGGAAGCAAAACCCTTCGCCAGCAAACCGATCATGGCCTTGGTCGAGCCATAGACCGCAAGCCCCGGCTCGATCGTCACCGCTCGCACGACGAGCACGCCAGGCTGCCGCCCTTCTGCTCGACCAGGATGCGGCCAAAAGCCTGGAAGGACCATACCGTGCCCTTGATGTTGAGATTGATGACGCGGTCAAGGTCCCTCCTCGCGATAGTCCAGGATAAGTCTTGCGGATGTTGAGCCCGGGCGTCGTCACCGCGATTTCGATCCGAGGAAACGTTTCACCCCCGGTCTTCCCCAGCGCCATCACATCGCTGCGGCTTGCGCCATCGCACGCCGCCGATGACGCCGCTCCCTGGGGGAATCGAACCCCTGTTTCAGCCTTGAGAGGGCCGCGTCTTAACCGCTAGACGAAGGGAGCGGTGCTTGAAATCCCCCTCAGAACTGTATTGCAAAATGCGCTACAGAGCTCTATATTTGCTGCCATGGAGGTCCCCTGATGTCCCGAGCCGTTGAGCGCAAGGAGCATCCGCTTTCGATGCGGCTGCCCGAAACCGACATTGCCATCATCGACCGGGCGGCGGCACTGCGTGGCCGCTCACGCACCGATTTCGTGCGTGACGCGGCAGTACGTGCGGCCGAGGAGGTGCTGATGGAGACAGCCCCCATTCGAATGAGTCCCGCCGGATTCAAGGCTTTCATGGCGGCATTGTCCGGACCGGCCACCCCGGTATCGGAAATGATCGAACTCTTCCGACGCGCGGCACCATGGGAGACCAAAGCGTTTTCGAGCGAAGTTGATCCCGGTTCGCGAAAAGAAAACGCGTCAAAGCAAAAAGGTGATTCGGATACCAGGGGCTGAAGCTTGGCAATCTCCGGCCCCGAACCACTGACGCCGGCTCATAGTCTCGATGAGTTCTCCTGCGGCAAACCATCTCTCGACCGGTGGCTCAAGACGCGGGCGCTCTCCAACCAGGCAAAGGGCTTCACAGCGGTAATCGTCGTTCACGAGGCTAGCCGGGTGGTCGGCTATTATGGCCTTGCACCGACAGCGATCGTGCCATCACGCTTGCCGCGGTCCATTCGGACCGGTCAGCCGCCTGACCCTGTCCCCTGCCTGCTCCTCGGACAGCTTGCGACCGATCAAAGCTGGATCGGCAAGGGAATTGGCACCGGCCTGCTTAAACATGCATTGCAACGGTGCGTCATGGCCGCGAGCCTGATCGGAGGTCGCGCGCTGATTGTCAACGCAGTTGACGCGGAAGCTGCTGCCTTCTGGGGGCGACGCGGCTTTATTCCCTCAAAGGACGATCCGCTTATCCTGTTCAGGTCGATCGCTGATATTGCGGCATCGCTTCGCTGAAACCGCGCAGCCGATAGGCGGAATCCGGCGGGGCATGCAAAACGCCTCGCCTTTTATTGGATGCCAATTCCTCCGTGCCGAACAGGGTCTCGGCTCCGGCCGATTCGAAATCGGGAGATGGCAGTTTCGCGAATCAATACGCGGCGCTAATTATCGCGAGGAGCTGCGGATCCAATTCGGAGAAAGTTCCATGGCCCTTCCTCTTGTCCAACAGCAGCCGACCCTGCCTTGGGGCGGCGACATGCCTTCGGCGAGCGGCGATATCCTTGCCGGCTATCTTCACCTTCGGGAAATCTCCAACAGACTTCATGAGGAAGTTCTTAAGTTCATATCCGGCGACACACTGCTGAAACACGCGCGTCGGCTCGGATTGGCACAGGGAAAGACGTTGATCCTCGATGACATGGACGAGATGTACTACGTCTACGACCTTGCCATTTACACAGCGCCGGCGGATCGTTCGCGGGCAATCGACCGCTACGCGAGGTCGGTCAGGTTTGAACCACAGTCCGACGAGCGGCTGATGCTAGACGCGATGCGCGCGTCGCAGTTTGCAATACTCCTGATCGAACAACGTCACGACGCCGCGGGCCTGATCGCCACCGATATTCTCCGCAACTCCAAAGTATGGCTGCTCGACATCGGGCTTGAGAGTTCGATAGGCGACGGAGAATTGATCGCTACAAGGCTGTTGACTCCTGGGCCGTTCTCGATGACCGCCGGCGCCAACGTTCCGTTCGAGATCGAAATGCTTGAGCCGATTTGCACGCTGCTGCCCCGGCGCATGGGCAATAGCAAGCTGAGTGGAATAGCCGACGACAGGCGCTTCGCTGAAGCCGTCTACAGGGTAGGGCTCGCGGACGGCGTCATGGATCGCCTGGCCTATCTTGATCTACCCGATCGAGCCTGACCTCGGATCGCGGGATTGGCGCGATTGCCACCAAGCCGCTCGAAACGGCCAAGTCGCGGCTCGAAGCCGTATCGTGAAAATTGGCGCATTGGCGGACATGGCGCGCCGCTCAGAATAAAACTACGAACTCATATGCAATTGAAAATTGCAATATGATTTTTTGCGCCACCTCGCCTACCATGCCCCCCATTCCGCGAATAGGCGGCGCAAAACGCGCCCACGGCTCTCTCACATCCGCCCAGCGAGGACCGCGATCGTCCGCAATGCGATATCGCGCATCAATCCGATCTCCGTCACATCCCGTCCGTCGACGAGCGCTTTTGCAACGATCGCGAGCTCGCGCCAGCGTAGGTTGGCCTCCGGCGGGGCCTCGCGCATCCATAGGGCCGTGCGCAAAACAATGTCAGCCCATCTATCACGATGTCGCGCAATGACGCTCTGCAACAGATAGGTAGCAAGTTTGGCGCGATCACGGCCGCGGGCGCGCTCCACCGCTTGAGCGACCTGCGGTTCGTCCTCGAACCAGGATTGTGCGACGGCCTCCAGCTCGGCAAGTTCATTGCTCTTCCGCAGCACCGATGCGAGCGTGGCGGGCTCACACATCGCCTTGGGGACCTCGGCGATCAGCCCGGCGAGCGTTTCACCAAAGGCCATGCGCGCGGGCTGCCAATCGGCACCACCGATAGTTTCGGCGACTTGGAGCAGGCCGAACGGCGGCGCTTCTCGTTTCTCTATACTGAGCGCCAGTTCGTGCGCCACGATGCGATCGAGATATGATCGGGATACGGCAAGCGTAGGGGTATCCAACCCGGCGGCGGCGAGACTCATCTCGATCTGGCGGCGCGATTCCGGCTCGCCGCTCCAGGCATCCGCAATCCCGCCTTTGGTCAAGACCGACGAGATCCGCTTTTTCCGTCCGGCCGGGGATATCAGCAGGAATCCCTGCGCTGTGGCACCATCGACGGCGGTGGCGACGATTGCCTCGATGCTGCCGGCCTCCCATGGCGCGCAATCGATCCCAGCCGCTCGCGCCTTGCGTATGACCGCGTCGACTTCGGCTCGCTCGTTCTCGGGTCGCCAATTGCGCATTGCGATCAGCCGCCGGACCTCTGTCGGCGTCAGCGAGGCGGCGACCTGCGCAAGCGCGCCGGCAACCGCCCGGCGCACAGTCGAATTTGGGTCGAGCAGGAACAGAACCGCGGCGCCACGCGCTTCGGGGATGCCAGCAAGCGCCAGGCCCACGGCCAAGGCGCTGCGGGTTTCCGCCGGCATGGCATGACCGCTTTCGATCAGCGAGCCCACGGCCAGGAACGGATCGCCATCGCAGGCGCTGAGGATGCCGGCGAGAGCGGCGTGGACGTCGGTCGGAAGCGGTCCATCCTCGTCCGGGTCGACGGGCTGCCTTGCCGACGCCGCGGCAAGCTCAGGCGATGCCGGGATTTTCGACTGGTGCAGGGCTCCCCCCACAAAGGCAAGCATGCGGCCGTCGACGTTTCCGGCCTCGACCTGCGCGACGACATCGGCCTGAAAATCCGCAATCAGTTTGGCTGCGTCCGCGTAGCCGCGATCGGTGCGATAACGTAGATGCTCGAGCAGCCGCTGCAGCAGAAACAGATAACCGATCGCAAGCAGCTCATCTTGGCCAGCCGGAGGCATGTGGCGAGCCGCGCCCGTGAAGGCGGCAAAGATTTCGCGTGGGGAGCCTTCGCAGTACCGATCGAAGGCATCATTGAACGGGGGCGGTCGACCCTTGGCGATCGCCTGCGCGATCCGTCTCGCATGCTCATCCGTCGGCGAGGATTTTGGCTGGGTTCGGCTCATCGAGGCGCCTCCGCGAATCATTGCCAATGATAGCCGGGAGTTGGTCTCGTTCCTTTCGGAGCTCGCGATATCCACTCACAAAATCCGCGCCCTTGGCGTCGGACAGGCTGAAAAGGAATTATCCGGCTTGGCGGCCTCTTTGTAATTCCGTCCGCACGCTTCTAACGATTTGGTCGCTCGACTGTCGCGTAGCGAGTCGCTCGATCTGACCATCTGGCCGGAAAACAAATCGCGCGCACCCAATATCTCGTAACCAATTGACTGATAGCCAATGCGGCGTTTCGCAGCCATGCGGGCCAGAACCGGCACTCTCATGTCGACATAACCATATATATGATCACCTCGCGCTTGGCGTCGTTTCCATGCAATCGGCGTGGCAAGAAAAAGGGTATCGAGGCGGGAATCATCGAACCCTTCGCCGAGGTAGCGTCCGGTCGCGACTATGACACGTTCCTCGGCCTGGGGAATTGCTGCGAGCCGCGCGACGATGCTTCTCGCTTTGCCCACCGCGCAATACGATCACATGCCTCGCGAAACGCTCGAGACGCTTTGCAATGGTCTCCAAGTGGGCGGTACGTTCCGTTATAACGACAGATCAGCTTTACGCAATCTTGCTTCGCCCGATAGCTGGGCAAGAAAGGGGCCGATCACAATCGGCGGATCCAAGCCCCGAGTTCGCCGTTTTTTTCTGAATGGCGCCAATTTGGCGCCCCGCCTTTCCCCCGAATGCCCGCCGCGGTCGCTTCCGCGCCGGCAGCGTCGCGATCGGCGCAGAGCACGCCGGCGCCAAGCGAAGCAAGCGCTTCGGCAGAAGATTTTCCGATGCCGGAGGCCGCACCCAGCACAACGGCGGTCTTCCCGGAGAGATCGAACAGTTGCGATAATCCGTCACGTCAAAGCCTCCCTATACAACCCAGAATAAGCGTGCTTGCGTCATTCGGCCGGTTCATATACTAATATATTAGTTTAGGGAGCAAGGATGCGCGAACGCGCCGTCAGAAAAGCCGAGGCGCCGACGGCCTCGACCGGCCTTCGCCGCAATGGCCGGCCGCGCACGGCTACAGCCGCATCGCGCATCTATGCCGATTTGCGCGCCGAGCTGGTGTCGCTGGAGCGCCGCCCAGGCGAAGCCATCTCGGAAGGCGAGATCGCGGTCACCTATGGCGTGAGCCGTACGCCCGTTCGCGAAGCCATCCTGAAGCTGTCGGACGAGGGCCTGGTCGATATCTTTCCGCAATCCGGCATCAACGTCTCGCGCATACCGATCGCGGCGCTGCCGGAAGCGATCGTCATCCGCCGCGCGCTGGAGGAAACCACGACGCGGATCACCGCGGAGCACGCCAGCTCCAGCCAGATTCTCGCCCTGCATTCGGTAGTGGAGCGGCAGCGCGAGGCCGACGCCGCGCAGGATCGCGAAGCCTTCCACCAGGCCGACGAGTTGTTTCACGCCACCATCGCCGAGATCGCAGGCTACCCCGGCATCTGGAAGCTGATCTTGCAGGTGAAAGTCAATGTCGACCGCTTTCGCCTGTTGACGCTGCCGCAGGCGGGTCGGATGGGAACCGTCATCGCCGAGCATGAGCGCATCCTATCCGCAATCGAGGCGCATGATGCGGACGCCGCAGTGGTGGCGATGGCGAAGCATATCGAGCGTCTGCTCGGCGATATCGCTGCGATCAAGCACATCAATCCGGAGTTCTTTGACGACCAACGCTAGCAAAACAACAATCAGGCTACGAACAGAACGACAAAACACAAGGGAGGGATAGATGAAGCGACGTGATTTTCTAAAATTGAGTGCCGGACTTGGTGCAGCCGCAACGCTGCCTCCGCTCTCGAGCGCGCGAGCGCAGGCAAAGTCCGTGTTCAAGGCCGCCGACGTGCAACCGGCCGGCTATCCGACGGTGGCGGCAACCGAAAGCCTCGGCAAGAAGCTCGAGGCAGCGACCTCTGGCCGGCTCTCGGTCCAGATGTATCCGTCCGCCCAGCTCGGCGCCGAGAAGGAAACCATCGAGCAGACCCAGATCGGCGCGATCCAGATGCTGCGCGTCTCGGCCGGTGCACTGGGACCGATCGTCGACGACATCAACGTCGTCAACATGCCGTTCGTGTTCAAGAACACGGCGCATGCGCGAAAGATGATGGACGGACAGGTCGGACAGGATCTGCTAGACAGGATATCGGCGAATGCCAATGCCGGACTGGTCGCGCTGTGCTGGATGGATTCGGGCGCCCGCAGCATCTACAACACCAAGCACCCGGTGAAAACCGTCGACGACCTCAAGGGACTGAAGGTCCGCGTGATCGGCAACCCGATCTTCATCGACATGATGAACGCGCTCGGCGGCAACGGGATTGCGATGGGCTACGACCAGGTGTTCGGCGCGCTGCAGACCGGCGTGATCGACGGCGCCGAGAACAACCCGCCGAGCTATGTCTTCAGCAACCACTATACCGCGGCGAAATATTACTCGCTCACCGAGCACCTCATCATCCCCGAGGTGCTGGCCTTCTCCAAGCGGGCCTGGACCGCGCTCCCGGCCGACGACCAGGCCCTGATCAAGAAGCATGCGCGCGAGGCGCAAATGGAGGAGCGGGAACTCTGGATCAAGTATGAGCAGACGGCGATGGAGAAGGCCAAGGCCGCCGGCTGCGAGATCATCGAGATCGCAGACAAGGCGCCGTTCCAGAACGCGGTGAAGCCGGTCTGGGACAAATACGGTCCGAAGTATCAGGACATGATCAAGCGCATCCAGGAGATCGCGTAAGGCGCGATCTCCAAGGAGGAGAGTTCTGACATGGCCGGACTGTATCGCCGCGCGATGGACTATCTTTACCTGCTGTGCGTTCTGGTCGGCGGCATCGCCCTGGTGATGATCTCCGCGATCATCCCCTGGGCGGTGTTCACCCGCTATGTGCTCAACAGCGCGGCGTCGTGGCCGGAGCCGCTCGCGATCCTGCTCACCATCGTGCTGACCTTCATTGGCGCGGCGGCGGGATACCGGCTCAACCTGCACATGAACATCTCCTATTTCGCCGACAAGCTGCCGCAGCCGTGGCGGGGACTGCTCGATCTCGTCGTGCAGCTGTTGATGGCGCTGATCGCGATCTTCATGATCGTGTGGGGCGAGAAGCTGGTCGAAGTGACCTGGCACAACACCATCGCCGATTTCCCCTTCCTCTCCGTCGGCGTCACCTATCTGCCGATCCCGGTCGGCGGTGTGTGCCTCCTGCTCTTCATCATCGAGCGCATCTTCCTCGGCGCCCCGCCGGATCCGATCGGCCACCACTCCGAAGCCGTATCATTCGACTGAACAGGTAACCCCTCGTGGAAATCTTCATTCTGCTCGGGACGATGATCGTGTGCTTCCTGATCGGCATGCCGATCGCCTATTCGCTGGCGATGGCCGCGATTGCGGGCGCGTTTGCGATCGGGATTCCGCTGGAAGCGTTGATGCTGAAGATTTCCGACGGCGTCAGCAAGGTCGCGATGCTGACGATTCCCTTCTTCGTGCTCGCCGGCGCGATCATGGCCGAAGGCGGCATGGCGCGGCGGCTCGTCGCCTTTGCCGACGTGCTGGTCGGCTTTACCCGCGTGCGCGGCGGCCTCTCCGTCGTCAACGTGCTGGCCACGACGTTTCTCAGCGGCATCTCCGGCTCGGCGGTGGCCGACACCTCGGCGATCGGCTCGGTGATGATCCCGCAGATGGAGAAGACCGGTTATCCCCGCGTGTTCGCGACCAACCTCACCATCACGTCCTCGGTGCAGGCGCTGCTGGTGCCGCCGAGCCACAACGCCGTGCTGTATTCGCTTGCGACCGGCGGCACGATTTCGATCTCGGCGCTGTTCATGGCCGGCGTGTTTCCCGGGCTGCTGCTCGGTTTCGCCCTGATCGTTCTGTGCCTCGTCATCGCCTATGGCGAAGGCCATCCGCG
>Ga0210403_10003648_pt1 | contig 13460 bp, 8 predicted proteins | sample IncBWC19MmetaG_FD_150863 | JGI IMG/M metagenome (GOLD analysis project Ga0210403, IMG submission 150863) | Forest soil microbial communities from Barre Woods Harvard Forest LTER site, Petersham, Massachusetts, United States - Inc-BW-C-19-M | ecosystem: Environmental > Terrestrial > Soil >... | reverse complement strand
ACAGGCCGAAAAACTTTCTAAAGAACTAAATATTAATTTAAAAATTAGTCAGGTTTATCATATTATTTCTAAAATACAGGAGGCTATGGGCAATATACCCTTAGCTCTTGATTACTATAAACAATATCACCACAAAAAAGAAGAAGTTTTTAGCCAGGAAAGCGCAAGGCAAATAAAAGAACTAAGCATGCGCCATGAAATGGAGAATATTGAAAAGGAGAAAGAATTGTTTAAGCTGCGTAATGTTGTTTTAAAAGAGGCGCTTGAAGAAATTGAAGCCAGTGTTCGATATGCCCAACGAATACAAAATGCCATTCTTCCACCGCTTGATTTAATAAAAGAGAAACTACCAAACTCATTTGTTTTATATAAACCTAAAGATATTGTGGCGGGTGATTTTTACTGGATGCACGAAACCGCTGACACTATTTTAATTGCCGCTGCCGATTGCACGGGGCATGGTGTGCCGGGTGCTTTGGTTTCTGTAGTTTGTAGTAATGCTTTAAACAGAGCCGTAAAAGAATTTAATTTAACCGAAACAGGTAAAATACTGAACAAGGTTCGCGAACTTGTAATAGATACTTTTGTAAAAAGTAATCAGGATGTAAAAGATGGGATGGACATTTCGTTGCTTTCAATAAATAAAGTAACTAAACAAATACAATGGAGTGGCGCTAACAACCCACTGTGGTATTTTGATAAAAACGAATTAAAAGAAATAACGGCCGAGAAACAACCTATAGGTAAAAGCGACTACTACAAAGCTTTTACTACACATAACATAAAATGCGCTCCAAACAGTACTTTTTATTTATTTACCGATGGCTATGCCGACCAGTTTGGCGGCCCAAAAGGAAAAAAGTTTAAATACAAACCACTTCAGGAAATGCTTACGGCTAATTTACATAAAGAGCTTAGTGTTCAACTTGAAATATTAAATGACATATTTGAAAATTGGAAAGGAAACTTAGAACAGATAGATGATGTATGCATAATAGGAATAAGGTTGTAGAATAAAATTAATATACAGTAAAAACAAAAAAGGCTACTCGAAAGAGTAGCCTTTTTAATTATGTGTTTTACTAATTAAACAGCTGCGCCTAAAACATTGTTCATGCTTCTAACGGCATCAGCGCTTTTTGCAAAGGCTGCTTTTTCTTCGTCGTTAAGGTTTACATCAATAATTTTTTCCCAACCGTTTTTGCCAATAGTAACCGGTACACCTAAACAAATATCTTTTTGTCCGTACTCGCCATCTAAAGCAACGCAGCAAGAAAATAACATTTTTTGGTCGTTTAAAATGCTATCAACTAACGATGCTACTGCTGCACCTGGAGCATACCAAGCCGAAGTACCTAACATAGAAGTTAATGTTGCACCGCCAACCATTGTATCAGCAGCTACTTTTTTCAAAGCATCAGCCGCTAAAAACTGAGAAACCGGAACACCTTTATAAGAAGCTAAACGGGTTAACGGAATCATAGTAGTATCGCCATGTCCGCCAATTACCATTCCTTCAATGTCGTTAGCCGAAGCGTTTAATGCCATTGATAAATAGCATTTAAAACGTGCGCTATCTAATATGCCACCCATGCCAATAATGCGGTTTTTAGGTAGTTTGCTTTCTTTTAAAGCTAAGTAAGTCATTGTATCCATTGGGTTACTAACTACTACAATAACTGCATTAGGAGAATGTTTTAAAACGTTATCAGTAACCGTTTTAACAATGCCTGCGTTAATGCCTATAAGCTCTTCGCGGGTCATGCCTGGTTTACGCGGAATGCCGCTTGTAATAACAACTACATTGCTGTTAGCTGTTTTGCTGTAATCGTTAGTGCTGCCACTAACCTTGGTATTAAAATGGTTAAGTGTAGCAGTTTGCATCATATCAAGTGCTTTGCCTTCTGCAAAGTTTTCTTTGATATCTAATAAAACTACTTCGCTTGCTATGCTACGAAAAGCAATAGCATCGGCACACGTTGCGCCTACATTTCCGGCTCCTATAATTGATACTTTCATTTTGAATATTTTTTAGTGGCGCAAAATTAAGGCTATTTTCTTAGTAAACAGCAATTTTGTGTGAATTATATCCGCTTAAAAACAGTTAAAAACCACCTCCGCCACCCATTCCGCCTTGGTCATCTCCGCCTTCTTTTTTCTGTTGCTTCATTTTTTTGAAGATACTGGCATCCATTTTACCAAAGGTGTACATGGCGGTAAAGCGTATATAACGAGTTTCTCTACGGCGAGAAAGGTCTTGTATATAATCGGGTGTAGTGTAATTTGTACCCTGACGTTTGGTGTTAAACACATCGCTAACTAAAAGAGTAAGCGTTAGTTTTTGTTTTATGTTTTTAGAAAGCGTAACATCCATATACTCAACAACCCTTGTGGTACCTTGTGGTAAAATTTGTGGCGCCTGGTAGTTTCCGTTTACCTGTAAGGTAAAATTACCTGGAAACTTGTAACTCGCACTTGCTTTACCTGTCCAGCTATAGCCGTTATTAGTAATTAATTGCGTGCCACTTAAATAATTAACCGTGGTGTAAAAAATATTGGCATTTCCCATTAAATCTAACCCTTTAAAGGGGGTAATTTTTAGTGTGTTATCTAAACCTTCTACTATTTTGTCTTTTCCGTTTTGGTAGGTGTTAACTAACACGTTGGGGTTGCTTGCCTCGGGGTAAGCAATGTTTGTAATAGGGTCTTGTGTGTAACGGATGTAAAAAGAGGTAAGAAAGTTTATTTTCCACCAGGTAATGTTGTAGTTAATTTCACCCAAGTTTAAAAACTCAGGTGCCAACTTTGGGTTACCAATTTGTATGTTGGCATTATCAGATGCGAACACGAAAGGCATCAACTGAAAAAAGTTTGGACGGTTTATTTTGCGCGAAAAATTTATTTGTATCTCCTGGTTATGCGGTAATTTTTTTGAAAAATATACAGCAGGGAAGAAGCAGTATTGTAGTTTATTCAGCTTAGCATCTGGGTACATGTAAGAGAAAGAAATATCTTTATTGGTAATGTTACCTTTGTAATAGCTTTCTTCAAAACGTAAACCTGCCTGGTAATTAATGCCCAAAAATTTGCTGCTGTAGTTAATGTAAGCGGCGTTGGTTAAGTTAGTAATGTTGTAGTTATTGGTAAGGTCTAAAAACGGAACCATAGCTCCTGTAGAATCTTTATTATACGTTTGTTGCGTGCTAAAAGAACGCTGCATGTAACTACGCACACCGGTTTCAAGTTTCGAATGGTCATTAATAGGGTTTACATAATCTGCCTGATAAGTATACATCCAACTTGGTGTACCACCATTAGCGGTTTGTAAAATTTGTGGCAATGCCGGACGATCCTGATACGTGGTATAAGTATAATTAGTATTCATTTGTCCACCGTTTAAAGTTAAACTGGTAGTAAATTCTTTACCTTGTTTTGGATAGGTGTGCTGGTAATTAATTTGTCCGGTATAGTTTTGAAAAGAAGTGCGTGTACTATTTATACGGTCGCCTCCGCTTGAAAAATTATTATAAATGTCGTTATAGGCGTAGTGCTGAAAATCGTTTGAGTTAAAAGCCCCATGTACATAGTTTCCTGAAACGGTGAGTGTACTACGGTTATTTATATAATAATCAAAACCAAGTCTCGCAAACTGAAACGTATTTTTCATACGGTTGGTATCTGTTTGGTTATAAAATTTATCTACCACACCTGTGTAAGGGTTTGGGGTAGGCAGTGTAAGGTTGTTTCTATTGGTAAAACCATCGTTATTATTGGTTTGTGTATTGTAATTATACATGCCAAAAACATTAAACTTGCCTTGTTTTATATTTAAGCTACCCATGCCATTATACCTGTCGTTGGTGCCAATGCCCCCCATAATAACACCGTTATAACCTGGCTTAGTATTATGTTTTAAAATAACATTTAAAATACCGCCTGTAGTTGATGCATCAAATTTTACCGATGGGTTGGTAATAATTTCTACCCTTTCTATTTGGTCGGATGGGATTTGTTGTAGCGTCAATGTAGTAGGTTTTCCATCTACATATATAGCTACCGAATTGTTTCGTAAAGAAACATTTCCATCGGCATCAACTGTTACACTCGGAATGTTTTTTACGGCATCTAAACCTGTTCCGCCACGGGTAGATATATCTTTCTCTACGTTATAAACCTTACGGTCTATGCTCATTTGCACCGTAGCTTTATCTTCGGTTACCACAACTTCTTTTAATAATTCTTCATCAGGAGCGAGCATAAGGTTGCCTAAATCCTTATCAATGTTTTGCATATTGATAAACATTTTTTGTTCGATATTTTTATACCCGATAAAACTGATACGTAAACGAAAAGCACCAAAAGGTAAATTATCTAAAGAGAAATCGCCATTGGTTTTAACCAAACAGCCTGCAATGGCACTATCTTTATCAAACCACAGTAAGGCAACCGAGGCAAACTCAACAGGTTCTTTAGTTTTGGCGTCAAGTACTTTACCGTATAAATGGCCAATGCTCGGCATTTTTCCGCCGGGTGCTCCACCGCCGCCACCGGGAAACTGAGCTTTTACAAGTGATGAGAATAATAAAGCAATACCGAGTACAAATAATTTTTTCATAATCTTAAATTTCAGTGCGAATTTAATTGGATGAAACAGACCCCGCCACACTAAATAGGCACAATGTATGTGCCGGTAGGTAAACGAGGTTTTTTCTTCGGTAAAAATTCGGGAGCAAATGTAAATAATCAAATGTAATTTGTTTGTTACTTTTGATGGACGGCAATTGTTGCCTATGGGTAGCGTTTATTTTTGTTAAAACTGTAACTTGTTAAAGTCATACTATAAAAAAACCAATGTGGAAGCGGGCTGCGATGAGGCGGGCAGGGGCTGTTTGGCCGGACCCGTAGTGGCTGCTGCGGTTATTTTACCCAAAAATTACAAGAACAAGTTTATAGACGATTCTAAAAAAATAACCGAAAAGCTACGATACGAACTTGCCAAAGAAATTAAGCAGGTAGCCTTAGCTTGGGCAGTAGCTGAGGTTGACCACCTTAAAATTGATAGAATAAATATTTTAAACGCATCTATACTGGCCATGCACCATGCGGTAGATAAACTGAAGCTTACACCCGATTTTTTATTAATTGACGGAAACCGCTTTAAACCCTATAAAGAAATTAAGCACTTATGTGTTATTAAAGGTGATGCTACGTATATGAGCATTGCCGCTGCATCACTCTTAGCTAAAACGCACAGAGATGATGTGATGATGGAATTGCATAACCAGTTTCCGTACTATGGTTGGGATAAAAACAAAGGATACCCAACCATGCTACACCGAGATGGCATTAAAAAGCATGGCGATTGCAAATATCACCGTAAAAGTTTTACGTTATTGCCGCCACAACTTACATTATTTTAGTGCTTTTTCACAAGCATTGTTTCATAACCTTTTTAGGTTGTTGAAAGCAAGGCCTTAAATCTTCTCTATCTTTACTTTGTACCGTGATTAAGAAAATTGCTTTTATTCTTTTAGTAGTTGCTGCCATTGCTTGCGGCACATGGGGTTATTTGTATTTAAGTAATTTAAAACGCCCTACTACAAACCCATTAAGCGTTTTACCCGATAATTGTTACATGCTGCTTGAAACAAAAAACCTGCATCAGCTGTCCGAAAAAATTAATCAGGGGAATTTAATGTGGGAAGAGCTTTTAAAAGCAGACGCTATTAAACAGTTTAATAAAACACTTCAAAAGGCAGATTCTTTAATTAGTAATTCAACAAACAGCAATCAATTTGGAGTTCAATCGGTTTATGTGGCTTTGTATCAAAATAAAAAAACGGAACTGCTTGCCGCGTTTAATTTAGCTGATATTAGTACCAACGATTTATTTATTTCATTTTTAACCAAAAACTTTTCAGCAAAAAAAATTGGCAACAACTTATATGAGTGCAAGCAGGCCGATTATACTTTTTATACCCACGTAAATGCGGGTTTGGTAGCATTTTCAGGAAACTCAGACTTTCTGCAAGACGCTATAAAAAACAATAAAACTTCCTTAGCTCAAAATAAAATTTTTACAGAAATCTACCAAACAGAAGATAAGGAAAGTGATTTAAATGTATTTGTTCACTTACCCTATTTTTACAACAAGGGTTGGACTAATTTTTTTGCTTCATCCATAAAAAATAAAGATTGTTATGGTTCAACAAAAGAGGCTTGGCTATCGGTAGATGTAACCATAACGCCAAGCGAATTAAACACACAGGGTTTTCTCTCTAACGACTCCTCTGTTGTTTACAGTGCTTTAAAAGCCCAGCCAACGGTAAATTTTAAAGATGCGTTTACTGTATTGCCTTACAATACAATGCAATTACAAGCACTAAGTATAAGCAAGTACACGCAATTTATAGAGCGTAACTATATAGCTAACCCCGAAAAAAGAAAACAAGATTTACGACCCTATACAGATATACTGAATGCCGATGCACAAACCGAAATAGAAAAATTTATAGGAGATTTTGCAGTATTGTTTTCTGCAAAGTGTACCGATGCTGAACAAGATTATGGCTTGATACAAATTACTGAAGAAAAAACGGCGGCTGATTTTTTAAAAACGGTAGCTGATTCTACATTTGAAACGTCTGATTCAATAAAAATTTATTACGATGCCGCACAAAATTTATTCGCTGATTTATGCGGACATTTTTTTAGCAAGAAATTTAAATATGCTGCAAGCTTTAATAACACCCTGCTTTTTAGTAATGAAGTTAGTGCCATAAGCGATTTTAAAAAATCAGTTTCCGAAAAAAATAATTTGTGGGTTAATGAACGTGTGCTAAGTTTTATAGATAAAAACTTGTCTATCGAAAGTGCATTTTTATTTTATGCCGATATATTTAAATGCAGACAAGAGATCGTGGCAGGGTTATCAGATAACATGATAAAACCACTAAGCCAATCTCCTGAAATGTTTGACAAGTATGAGTCTGTAGCCTTAACAGTTGAAAAACTAAAAAGCAACCTCTTCTTTAAAGCCTGCGCAAATTTTAACCCTAAAAATAAATTATACCAAAACACCCTTTGGGAAACGCTGTTAGATACTGATTTATACAACAACCCAACGCCTGTAAAAAACCACCTTACTAACGAAACCGAATTGGTTTGCGTTGACAAAACAAACAACTTATACCTGCTTTCAAACACGGGTAAAATTTTATGGAAGAAAAATATTGGTGAGCAAATTTTGGGAGATATACATCAGGTAGATTATTTTGGAAACGGTAAATTACAATTGCTTTTTAATACAGAAAAGCAACTATTTATTATTGATAGAAATGGAAATAATGTAAGCGGCTTTCCTTCAAAATTAAGTAGCTCCGCAGCCGGTGGCTTAACCTTGTTTGATTATGAAAACAATCAAAACTATCGTTTATGGGTTCCGTTAAAAAACAACACTACGGTTTGCTGTGCTATAAATGGTAAGCAGTTGGTTGATTTTTCTCCTGTAAAAAATACAGGACATGTAAAGCGCTTAGTGTTACAGCAAAAAGATTATTTTGTTTTAATTGATACGTTGGGCAATATAAACGTAACAAACCGAAAAGGAGAAACCCGTGTAAAAATAAACACCAAAATTGTGGAAGGCAACCAACCCATTTTTATTGAAGAAGGCAAGAATACTGAAAGCACCAATATTTGCTATATAAATGCCTTCACAAAAAAACTGTGTAAAATTTCGTTGACAGATAAATTGCAGGAAATAAATTTTCCGGAAGAGAGCGCTATCACATCTGTTTTACTTGATACGTTGCAAAACCCGCTAAGTCCGTTATTAATTTGCACTACCGAAAACGGAATTGATGTGTTCGATTTTTTCGGAAAAAAATTATACGAACGGGTTTTAGATAAAAAAATGCAAACGCCTGTGAAATCATTATTGTATAAAGAAAAGCACTTATACGCTGCTTTAGAAGCTAATACAAATAATTTATTTTTAGCCGATGTAACCGAAAATAAAATAACGGATACCGAAATTAAACTAACTAAACTACCCGATAATTGTGTGCTTATTAGCAACGAAAAACCATATTTGATAGGTTTTTATGGCAATAAGGTTTTTTGTATTAAGCAATAATTTAGTCCTGGTGTACTACAGGTAAACTGCTGTTTGGCTTAACGTACAAATAAATTGCTTTTTTATCGTTAGGTTTTAAAATTTTTACGCGCAAATAATTATCATCTACACTGGTAACAATTTTTGTTGCTTTTAATCGCCTGCCAAACTCATAATTTATTTGTTCAATAAACCGGTAGTTGTGCCCTATTTGTTTTATCTCATATAATTTATGGTGCCAAATTTTATGCGGATAATGAATTACCCAATCAATTTTTTCGTAACGCACCCCGTTTCTATTAATCTTTATTTTTTTAGAAATTCTATACACCATATTCTGGTCTTTAAATTCAACTACCGATAAATGCTTGTGTTTATGTACTTGAAAATAACTTCCAACGGGTTGTTTTTTCTCGGCCGAATCTATAAAGGCAACGTAATCGTCCAGTAATTGAGTATGAGCTTGTTCAAATTCAGAGTTAGTTTGTGCCATAAGTCCTTTGCTAAATACAAATAACATTATGATAAAAACTCTAACAACAATTTTTGTCATATAAATTTTGGTTTAATTTTACGCCAAATTACAAAATTATGGCATACATCATATCGGGCATACAACAATTGGGCGTGGGCGTACCAAATGTGCAGGAAGGTTTTAAATGGTATCGTCAAAATTTAGGAATCGATATTCCAATTTTAGATGAAGCTTCTGAAGCTAATTTAATGCTGCCCTATACCGGCCAAAAACCGCATCAACGCCACGCTATACTTGCTATTAGCGGCAAAGGCGGTGGTGGGTTAGAAATTTGGCAGTACACCAGTCGTACACCTCAGCCTTGTGCTTTTAATATTGAGTTAGGTGATTTGGGTATTTTAATTGGTAAAATTAAGACCGAAAACATACAAGAAAGTTTTGCATTCTTTAACAAAAAGGGAGTTACTATACTTAGTGAAATAAGCGAAAACCCCATTAAACAAAAGCATTTTTATATAAAAGATGTATTTGGAAACATGTTTGAAATAATTGAAAGCCAGGAAATGTTTGGCTCAAGCAACCATGCAACCGGAGGACCAATTGGTGCCGTTATTGGTGTTACGGATGTGGCTAAGTCAATTAAATTTTACGCCGATATTTTAGGCTACGATAAAGTGTTGTTTGATAAAGAAGATACATTTAGTGATTTACAAAACCTGCCGGCAGGTAAAAATAAATGCCATAGAGTTATACTTACGCATAGCAAACCACGCGAAGGAAGTTTTTCGCGTATGTTGGGTAATAGTTATATAGAGCTTATTAAAGTGTATGATAAAACACCGCGCAAAATTTTCGAAAATCGTTTTTGGGGCGATTTAGGGTTTATTCATTTATGTTTCGATATAAAAAATATGAATGCCCTACGCACAAAATGTGCTGAAGCAAATTGTGCTTTTACAGTAGATAGCGGTACTAATTTTGAAATGGGTGATGCTGCCGGGCACTTTAGTTATATTGAAGACCCTGATGGCGCTTTAATAGAGTTTGTAGAAACCTTTAAAATACCCATTTTAAAGAAATTTGGCTGGTACTTAGATTTACGTAAGCGCAAACCCGAAAAACCTTTACCAAACTGGATGCTAAAAACATTAAGTTTAAGTAGGGTTAAGGATTAAATTATTTTTTTATCTTTATCCGATAAACAACAATTTCTGAAAAAACGTTATTTAATATTTTTTAGCACTTTTCTATTTCTGCAGAAAAACTTTGCGCAGGATATCCATTTCTCGCAATATTTTTCTACACCGCTAACCATGTCCCCCTCTAATACAGGAAACTACGATGGTGATTTCCGTATAATGGGTAATTTCCGTAGCCAGTGGAAAGAGGTTGCAAAACCCTATACTACTGAGTCTGTTGGAGGCGATAAAAATTTTTACGTTCGTAACGAAAAAATTTCAGCCGGACTTTTAATCATTAACGATAAATCAGGCGGAAACCTGCAGGTAAATAAAATTCAGGCATCCTTAGCGTACCACAAAACACTTGGTAAAAACACGTTCCATATTGGCGTGCAACCGGGCCTTACTATGAAAAGCATTATTGGTAACGAAACTTTTCCTGATCAGTTCGATTGGGGTACGGGCCAATTTAATGGCTCTCTTCCCAATAACGAAACCAACTTAAGCTACCGTCTTCATTATTTCGATTTAAACTGGGGTGCCGGTTACGATAGAAAACTAACCAATAAGGTAGAAATATTTACATCCTTTGCCATGTTTCATATAAATGCACCTAAAGAAACTTTTTTATCTAACAGTAACACGCTTACCGCACGTAATGTATTGTCGTTAGGGGTAACCTGGTACGCTTTACCAAAAATCACCGTACAGCCTTCACTTTGTATGATGGGTACCGATAAAGCATCTGAGTTTTTATTTGGTTCTCGCTTTTTCTATTCGTTAGATAAAGATTACTCCATTAAAAAAGCTGTTTTTGTTGGCGTATATGGTCGTAAAGGCTTCGCTAATTTAACCGACGCTTTTTTTGCTGTAATTGGTGCTAATTATAAAAATTATTACGCCGGGGTTAGTTACGATTTTAATATTTCTCAACTTAAAACAGCCAGCGATTACCGCGGTGCTTTCGAAGTATCGTTTATTTATACCGGCATGAGCACACGTTTAACAAAAACTCAAATTCCTTGTGATAGATATTAAGCGTATATATAGTCTTACTTTTTTATTTATACTACTTAGCTTTTTTGTACAAGCTCAAGATACTATTGAAGTACAAAACCTAAAAGCCGGACAGTGCAAACGCTTGGGCGATGCTGCTGTAAAACAAGGCGATTATTATGCGGCAGGAGAGTATTATGATAGGTTTATGAAATTAAAACCTAACAATGGTAAGGTTGCGTATAAACTGGCAACCACATTTCGCATAAACAGAGATTATGTAAGTGCGCAAGAGTGGTATGATAAAGCCATTAAATTAAATCCCGATAACAGCCTGGCTATTTATTATTACGGCTTAATGCTAAAAACTAATGGCAATTGCGATAAAGCTAAAGAACAATTTGCGAAATTTAAAAAACAAGCAGGCAGTAGTCCGCAAGCAGTTAACCTAAAAAAACAAATGAAAATAGAAATAACAGGTTGCGATTCTGCTATTTCTTTTACCAAGCAATTAAATAGAGTTACCATTACGCATTTAGATACTACCATTAATAAAATTCATGTAGAGCATTCGCCTATTATGCTTGATACAAATACATTATTATACTCATCTATTCGTACCGATAAAAAAGTTTATACCGTACAATCGCAAGAAGATACAGCGGTTGGTGCTTATAAAAAGTTTTATACCGCTAAAAAAGAAAATGGTAAATGGACTTTTAATGGCGAGTACGATGGCGAAATTAATAAAGATGGATTTAATAACACCAACGCTACTTTTTCGGCTGATGGCAAACGCATTTATTTTACCCGCTGCAAAAAAAGCTGGAACAATAAAATGATTTGTGCTATCTATCTTACTTCAAAACAAGATGATGGTAGCTGGAGTGAACCAACTGCGTTAGATAACACCATAAACGATTCTAAATATACATCAACCCAGCCTACTACTTCTATCGAATCTATTAAACAAAATGAGGTTATTTATTTTGTAAGCGATCGTCCGGGTGGGCGTGGTGGTTTAGATATTTGGTATATTATTTACGATTTTAAAAAGAAAACCTACGGTCAACCAAAAAATGCCGGCAGCAAAATAAACACTACCGGCGATGAGATTACGCCTTTTTACGAGGCAGATAATCGTACCCTGTATTTTAGTTCTAACGGTTGGCCGGGGCTTGGTGGTTTAGATATATTTAAAGCCAAAGGGGAAATGAAACAATTTACGCCGCCCGAAAATATTGGCGCGCCAATAAACACAACTGCCGACGATATTTATTATACGGTAGGCAAAAATAAAGACGAAGGTTTTTTTGTGTCTAACCGAAAAGGTGGAGTAGCTCCAAAAAAAAGCCCGACATGTTGCGACGATATATATGGCTTTAAACATATACTATATGTAAAATTAAATACAGAAGGTGTTGTTACTGATGAAAAAGGAAACCCAATTAAAAACGTTAAAGTTTCTTTATATCTTATACCTAAAGAAGACGATCCTGTTTTTATTAAATCGGTTGAAACAGATGCTCAGGGAAAATACGATATAGGTGTTGAGACTAATAGCAATTATCAAATATTATTTGAGAAAGAAAAGTACTTAAATGGTACCAAAAATCTTAATACAAATAATATTACAACAAGCCAAACAATAAAACAAGATGCAGCGATATTAAAAGAGATAACCGATAAAGCTTATGTACTAACTAATGTTTATTATGGCTCAGATAAATATGATTTATCAGAAAATTCTAAAAAAGATATAGATACAACTTTACTGCGTTTTTTACAGCAAAACCCCGATGTAATTGTTGAAATTGGTTCGCATACAGATGACCAGGCAAGTGATGCGTATAACAATTCGCTTTCTCAAAAACGTGCTGATGGCGTAGCAAAATATCTTATTGAAAAGGGAATACAACCTGAAAGAATTAAAACACACGGCTACGGTGAAACAAAACCGGTAGCTGATAATAAAACCGAAGAGGGTAGGGCTGCTAATCGCCGTACGGAATTTAAAGTAATTGGTAAACTTGCTCCAAAAGAAAAGGAGTATAACGAGAAAGACTAATCTCTAAACAAAAAAGGCATCTAATCAGATGCCTTTTTTGTTTTTACTTATGTAATAATTTATTTTTTCTTAGGTCCAAGTATCATAATCATACGCTTACCATCTAATTGAGGCATTTGCTCTGGCTTACCAAACTCTTCAAGCTCGCTGGCAAAACGTAGTAATAAAATTTCACCTTGTTGTTTAAAGGCAATTTCGCGCCCTCTAAAAAATACAAAAGCTTTTACTTTAAAACCTTCTTTTAAAAACTCCATAGCGTGGTTCTTTTTAAAGTTGTAATCGTGATCATCCGTATGCGGACCAAAACGAATTTCTTTTACAACCACACGGGCAGCTTTTGCTTTTACTTCTTTTTGTTTCTTTTTAAGCTCGTATAAAAACTTTTTGTAATCAATAACTTTACAAACTGGTGGAACAATTTGTGGGGCAATTTCAACAAGGTCTAAGCCTTGTTCTTCAGCAATTTCAAGTGCTTTTTTAATTGGATAAACGCCCGGTTCAAATCCATCACCTACCACACGTACTTCGGCAGCGGTAATTTTTTCGTTAATGCGGTGTGCATCTTCTTTTTTTTGTGGGCCTCTGTTAAATGGACGAGGGCCTCCTGGGCGTGCTCCTCCTGGT
>Ga0210403_10003647_pt1 | contig 13465 bp, 10 predicted proteins | sample IncBWC19MmetaG_FD_150863 | JGI IMG/M metagenome (GOLD analysis project Ga0210403, IMG submission 150863) | Forest soil microbial communities from Barre Woods Harvard Forest LTER site, Petersham, Massachusetts, United States - Inc-BW-C-19-M | ecosystem: Environmental > Terrestrial > Soil >... | reverse complement strand
AACTGACGGGAGGGGACAGACCTTTCTGGTGTTCTCGAACAAACCGACAAAATGAAACCGGGCCGCAAGCAGCGCGCAAATTGGCGTGCGTCCCTCCAGCCCGGCTGAACTGAATCGCTACATCACCAACGATCGGACAAAACAGCCCTTTCGTTGGCTTCTCGCCGCAAACGTTCGCCACGTCGGGTCCCCAGGTGACGAATTCGCACCCGAACTTCTGAAACGCGAAGCGCTGACAACCCTAGCAATCAATTGCCTCGGGTGTCTTACCGTGGCATCCGCTGGATCCGAACTACTTTTTGTCATTTTTTTCAGGAGTTACGTGGCCACGTCCATCCCGTTCTTCGTTTCCCTTGAAGTGGTCTTTATCGACACGTTTTGTTGGCTCGGCTTTCTCGCCACGATTTGGCTTTGAGCCCTTATAGCCATTGTGCGGGTCGTAACTATTATCTACCTTTCCGCGAAAGTTGGTGCTGCCGTGAAACCACGGGCCGGCGCCGACGAAAACGTCCGCACTAAACCATTCCGGGCCGTAGTAGCCAGCGGGCGCGCAGTCATACGGAGCAGCTTCAAAGTAGCCGTAGGGACATTCAGGAGCTACTCCGATGCTGACCGCGACCTGAGCGTCCGCTTTGGGCACCGCTGCGGTGAAGCAGCTAGCAGCAACCGCGGCTATCACCAGAAATCTAAATCCACGCATAAGTTCACCTCGTTATCTCAGTCTGAAGTTTCTCGAACTGTTAATTCTAGAACGATGCCCAGTGCCGCGTCTGTTCCATACCGGGCACTTTCAAGCGTTTACTGAGAGACAAGCATCTACGCTCTGGCTAGGGGTAGGCATCCCGTGGGGACGACATAGTGGCTCACACTGAAATGTGCGCTCATGCGAGCGCACCATCTGCTGATTACAATCCCGCTGTTCAGGAATAAATTGGATTGCTACCGGAGGGAATTCCCGAGGGAACGATCTGCTGCAAACACGGAATACGGCTTTCGCCCGCCAAACTCCGCCTTCATCCTCTACGACCCGGCTTAAGCCGGCGCTTTCCAAACGTAAAAATTCTTCTCATCGGCAAGCGTTTCGATGTCCATTCCCGCAGAAGTCGACGCGCGATGAACCGCCGAGCGCAGGTTTGCCAGTCCAATCCCGTTCACATCGGCAAGCGGAATTTCGAGCGCCGAGCCGGCCTGCACGGTCTCCAACTCTTCCAGAATTCCTTCTACAAGGTCATGATGCTTTCCCCGGCGCCCTTTCCTCAGACTGGACAGATCCACTCGCCGATACTTCAACGCTGGTTGTTTGCCTCCAGCTTGCTGTCTGCTGGCCATTGTACCCTCCGCAATTACGGACGATACGGTACCACGCTGGTGATTTTAGGGCAACTATGGGTCTATTCTACCCACCCATTCTGCTTTATGCGGTACTCATACGATAGTTCTACGCATTGCATTTGTTAGGGTCATACTCCCTCAAGTTCTACTACGGTCTACGTTGTTCATAGCTCCGATAAAGGAAACCAATATTGTCACCTTTCTTTAGTGGTGCGGATACTCTCTATGCATGCGTCGAGAACTCGTTTGGGTCAAAGCCTCGGGCTTTCAAGGCTGGGCTTGTTCGCAGTGCGCCTGGCTCTTCAACCCAATGGACGCTCTCGATGGAAACACGATTGAAGAGATGAAGCAGAACTACGAACGACAGCGCGATCAGACATTCGCTTCCCACTCCTGCCAAGAACATCCCAGGCCCAAAAATCCAAAAGCACAATAAACCGGCCCGGGGGAATGTGCCCTCCGCCAGGGTTCTGAAAAGCGGGGATTCTCTCCAGAGGGTGGTTGGGACTACAATGTCCCACGAATTCTGCTGGAGGGAATATGCGTGCCAATAGCGTGGAAGTTTCCTGGGACAGCGGGAAATCGGATTGGGTGATTCGCATTGCAAGCGGCGAAGAAGTGATCCGCCGCCATTGTAAGGCGCCAAAAGACGCCGATGAGAAGACGCTTCGCGCGAAAGCCGAAGAAACCGTAAAGGACGAAGGATACGAAGCAGACGCTGCGATTGTGAGCATTAAGCGGTAGCTGTTTGCAGCGCGGATGCGGGGCAGCACAGGCATGCTTGCCTGTGAGTGCTTTCGTTCCTTTGCACTGCAGCGCACAGGCGAGAGTGGCTATGCTACCGGCAAGTTGAACCACGAGCGCAACGTGGTCCATTGGACATATATATATGGAGTGTTAAAATCCACAGTGAACGCCATGCCACCAAAAACACTCTACGAAAAAATCTGGGATTCCCACGTCGTACACGAAGAAGCTGGCAAGCCTGCTCTCATTTATATTGACCGTCACCTAATCCACGAGGGCACGTCGCCGCAGGCCTTTGCGGGACTGAGCGCCGAAGGGCGCAAGGTGCGCCGGCCCGATCTTACGTTCGCGGTGATGGATCACTCCGTCCCCACCACCGAGAAAGACCGCATCCTGCCCATCGTTGATACCGACGCGCGGCTCCAGTTTGAGGCTCTCGAAAAAAATTGCCGTGAAACCGGCGTGCGCCTCTTCGATATGAATAGCCGCAACCAAGGGATCGTGCACATCATTGGACCGGAGCTGGGGGTAACCCAGCCCGGGCAGACAATCGTTTGTGGCGACAGCCACACTTCAACGCATGGCGCTTTTGGAACATTGGCGTTTGGCATCGGCACTAGCGAAGTCGAGCATGTGCTCGCTACGCAATGCCTGGTGCAATCGCGCAGCAAAACGCTGCACATCTTGGTACACGGCAAGCGGCCACGCGGCGTGACGGCAAAGGACATCATTCTGGCAATCATCGGAAAGATCGGGATCAGTGGTGGCACAGGACATGTGGCGGAATACGGCGGCGAAGCCATCCGCGATTTGACCATGGACGGCCGCATGACCGTGTGCAACATGACGATTGAAGGCGGCGCGCGCGCCGGAATGATCGCGCCGGATGACACGACGTTCGCGTATCTCGAAGGCCGCCCGTTTGTGCCGCGGGGCAAAGCCTTCGAGGACGCGGTTGCGGGTTGGAAGAAGCTGAAGAGCGACGAGGGCGCGAAGTTTGATATGACCGTCGAACTGCAAGCGCAGGAGCTCGCGCCGCAAGTCACCTGGGGTACGAATCCGGGCATGGTGACAAGCGTAACTGGACGAGTTCCGGAGCCTGGTTCGTTCCACGACCCGAACGATCAGAAAGCCACCGAAAGCGCGTTGAAATACATGGGACTGAAAGCGGGGACGCCAATTGTGGACATTCCGGTCGACCGCGTGTTCATCGGCTCGTGCACAAATTCACGCCTGGATGATTTGCGCGCGGCGGCGCATCTGGTGGCAGGCAAACGCGTGGCTCACAGCATCAAGCAAGCGCTGATCGTTCCCGGCTCGCGCGGCATCAAGGCACAAGCCGAAAAAGAGGGCCTCGACAAGATTTTCCGCGACGCCGGCTTCGAGTGGCGCGACGCCGGCTGCAGCATGTGCATCGGCATGAACGCCGACGTCCTCCCGCCACATGAACGCAGCGCCAGCACAAGCAACCGCAATTTTGAGGGCCGCCAAGGCAAAGACAGTCGCACACACCTGGTCAGTCCGGTAATGGCCGCGGCTGCCGCGATTGCAGGTCATTTTGTGGATGTGCGTTCGCTGGATGTTGCCTCCGTGGAGTGAAGTTGATCTCACCCGGAGCGATTTGAGTTTCTGAGGAGCGCGAATTAAATGGAACCGTTCAACGCACACACTGGCATGGTCATGCCGCTGGACAAGGTCAATGTGGACACCGACCAGATGGTGCCGAAGCAATTCTTGAAGGCTCTGACGCGCAAGGGCTTTGGACGGATCTTGTTTTATGACTGGCGCTACCTGCCCGGCGAGAAACCAAATCCCGAGTTCGTCCTGAATTTTCCGCGCTACGAAGGAGCATCGGTCCTGCTGGCACGCCACAACTTCGGCTGCGGGTCGAGCCGCGAACACGCGCCCTGGGGCGTGAAAGATTACGGCTTCCGCGTGATCATTGCGCCGAGCTACGCGGACATTTTCTACAACAACTGTTTCAAGAACGGAATCCTGCCGGCTTCGCTGAGCGAAGAACAGGTCGAGGAACTTTTCCAGCGCACAGAAAAAGAAGAAGGCTACATGCTGACGGTGAACCTGCCGAATCAAACCATTGCCGACAGGCACGGCCTGATGTTCCGCTTCGATCTGGCTCCGTCCCGCAAGGAAGTTCTGCTCAAGGGTCTTGACGATATCGGTACGTCGCTACAGCACGAACCAGATATCACCGCCTACGAGAAATCCCACGCCGCAACCGCCACAATGTACGAAGCGGTCGACGTAAAGAACTACTCGAACGCACGATAGTCTTCGCGACATGGAGAACCCAATCCGGCGGCCTGCATTCAGGCGGGCTCGGCGGTGGGCTCGGGCGATTCCGGAGCGGCGGGTGGGCCGAGCATTTCAGCGATCAAGATGCCTGCCAACACGAACGCGGCACCAAGCAAGGCTCGGCTGCCGAGCCTCTCGCGCAATAAAATGTAGGACGTAATCGAAGCAAAGACGGGCTCAAGCGTGAACAGGATGGCAGCGTGGCTCGAACTGGTGTACTGCTGCGCCCAAAGCTGGACTGAGAAGGCTACGGCGGTGGCCAGCACTGCGCACACTGCAATTCCCAGAAGCGACCTTCCCTGCCATCCAAATCGTACTGCCTGCCAGCCTGCCGCTGAGGCCAGACCGGTGGCGAGCCACGCCAGAGCCGCGCACGCCGCAACCTGCAGCACGCTGAGCGCGGCAACGGAGTGGCGTCGAGTGTAATCCCCCACCAGAATGATATGCATGGCGTAGAAACCCGCAGCCACGAGAGTAAGGAGATCGCCGCGATTGAGATGCGAGATGCCTTCGGCGGGAACCGTAAGGAAATACAGGCCAAAGACGGCGGCAAATACCCCTCCATACACCCAAAGCGTGAGGCGGCGTCCCCAGAAAATACCGAGAAGCAGCGGAACCAGGACAACGCTGGAACCGGTGACAAAACCCGACTTGGCTGGGGTGGTGTACTGCAGGCCGGCAGTCTGGAAGGCATAGCCAGCGAACATGAAGAAGCCGAGAGCGGCGCCCGCGAGCAACTCTTCCCTTTTGAGCGTACGAAAGACCCGCGGGCGGAAGGCAGCCATGAGGAGCGCGGCCAGCGTGAATCGAGCAGCGAGGAAAACAAAGACCGAAGAATAGTCGAGGGAGCTTTTGACAACGACGAATGTCGCGCCCCAAAGCAAGCTGCAGAAGGCCAGTGACAGATCGGCGCGGAAGCGTTTTGTCATGAGTGGCGCAGCCTTGGCGAGGCTGGCGCGTCAGTTTAATTCTTGTGCGGAAGAGTGACAATGCCCAGGCGCCGACGCGGCGATCGCTCAGAGTTGCCAAAGCTTGGACTAACCCGCCCGCCGGATGGCCCAGGGAAAGTCCCAGCGTCAGCCTCCGCGAATTGAGTTCTTGCACCAGCATGCGCGTAGTCCACTGCATAAAAGCAAAACGGGGAAGGCCGTATCGGCCTTCCCCGTTTTTGTAGCAAGTTAGTGAAAACTTGCCGGAAGAAGTTAGAAAGTTAGCCGGAGACCGAACTGCATCTGCCGGGGATTGTTGCCCTGGGAACTCACAACGCCAAACGTCGACGGAGTGGTTGGATCAACGCCGAGGCCCGTTTGTGCGTCTCCGACGGCCGGATCCGCGAACACCGGGTGGTTGAACACGTTGGTGACGACATACTGGAACTGCAAGTTGACGCGCTCGGCAATATGAATGTCCTTAACCAACCTCATATCCACGTTCCAATACGGCAAACCGCGGAACACGCCAACGCCGCCAGTATTGGTGTCGATCCCAAGAATTGGGGCCCGAGTAGTGGCCAAAAGGCCAGCGGGGTCGGCAAAGATGTTGAACTGTCCGGCGCCAGCATTGTTGTGGAGCGAGGCATTGCCTCCCGAGATTCCTTTAGTGAAAACGCAGTTTTCGGTTGTGAAGAAGCCGGAACCATCAGCTGCGCCAAACGATTGAGCATCGGTAAGTGTGCCGCAGCCAAGCGGCTGGCCGGAACCAACGGCAAGAATCGGGGACAGAGACCAGCCACCCGCGATGTGTCCGATAATACCGTGCTGGCCCTTGTACCACGGATCCTCGATCATGGCGTAAGTGTTGAACACGAACTTCCGATCGAAGTTCTGCAACCCATACCCATTGTTGGGGTTGTAGGGGTCGTTGGTCGTGTACTGACTAGTGGCCTGGACCAAAGCTCCCGTACCCAGAGCCTTGCTATAGGTGAAGTTTTCTTGCAGGGTGATCCCATGCCAGCTGTTCATCTTCAATGAAACAAACGCGCCGTTGTAATTGCCATGTCCGGTGCTGGCATTGACGCCGACTCCGGAGGTCAACTGGCCTTGGCTGCCGCAGGTGGCGGTTCCGACCGGCACGCCGCAATCCAGCGGGCCGCCGACGATTGGCGTATTCAACATGCTTCGAGCGAAATTGAATCCCCCGTTGTCGAGATCGCTCCAAGTGTTCCAAACAGCTTGGTTGACCAAGTTGCTCTTGGCCATGCCTTCCTTGTAAACGACCGCTGCCGTGCAACTCGTGAATCCCGCACAATAGGCGGGATTCATCGCCGCCTCGAAGAAGGGTTGCGGCGCGAAGGTATTGGCATAGGCAATTTGTGCTGCCGTTCCCTTCGGAATGGCCGCGCCGCAAGCAGCAAAGGATGTGGCGCACCCTAGACCGGTCTCGACGGCTGCATAGGCTTTTTGAAATTGCTGCCCGCCCAAAGTCATCATATATGGGACAGAATTGATGTTGATCGGCTGATACTCATGAGTGATTTTCCGGCCGATATACCCCAATTCCAAGATGAATTTGTTGCCCAACTGCCGCTGGATGGTGAAATCGAAAGAGTCGACCACGTTCGGACGGAAATTCGGGTCCAGCGCTTCACCAGCGCCACCTGCCACGGAGTTAATACCTACAAACGTCGGTTGGGGTAGCGTTGGAGAAGCTGCAGGAATCGGGGCGTTATTGCCGTCCGTCCCCACGCGAAACGCGTTGCCAACGTTAAGGCCGCCGGCAGGAGCGACGCAAGTTCCATTCATGTTGTTTTGCCGGCACTGGACGGCCTGGATAAGGCCGGTACCCAGCAACGGCACCAGGACAAGGTCCACTCCGTTCAGACGTCCGTAGACACGGCTATAGCCGCCACGTATCACTGTCTTGTTGCCGCCGAATACTTTACCCATCCATCCATCGCTGTAATTCGGGTTCCAAGCCGCAGCGACGCGCGGGCTGAAAGAACCGTAGTACGGGTTATAGGGGTATTTCTGTCCCGGACCGGTATTGCCGACGAGGGCAAAGCCCACCGTCGGATTGTAGACTTGACCGTTCAGAGCCGCAGCCTCCCGCTGTTTAAGATAGGCGTCTGTGGCAAGCTGCTGGCCGCTGGAATCTACCATTTCGATCTGCTTGCCGTTTTTTTCTGTCGGCGGCATCTCGAGAGTCCAGCCCAAGCCGTAGGTCAACGTGAAAGACGGCTTGAGGTGCCAGGAATCACTGAAGTACACGTTGTAGTAAGGAATCGTGCTCTGGTCAAACGCGTGCGTGAGAGGAGGATTCAGCGCGAGATTGGAACCCGAACGCGTGTAGGCAATTTGCGAGTCAGTAACGATGCCCAAAACGGCGGCAGAGTCGCGAGCCCACGTAGTTGTGGTCACGCCAGCAGGATTGGTTGAAGAGAAGTCTATTAGGCCGCCGCCAGCGGAATCACCGAGCAGGTAGCTGGCCTGGTAGTTGATACCACCGCCGTTGTCGGAGCGTTGGTGCCAGTCATAGTTGCGCTGGTAGGCGCCGCCGAACGTGAATAGGTGATTGCCTTTCAGCATGGTCCAATCGTCACGAAGAAAGTTGTCGTGGCCATCCCAGAACCGCGTGCGGACGCTCTGGGTGTTCACGTTGTAAGGAGTGAGAGCGGTAGTGGCAAACTCTCCAAAAGGCTCAAGGGCGGCGCCACCTACGTTGGAGCCAAGCTGGGAGAATTGAGGAACACCGCCCGGATTGGACCAAGACCAGTAGTTACGAAGGTAGCTGTAGTGCAAATCGTTTGTGGTGTTGGAAGTAACGTTGATGGTCAAGCCAGCCACAAAAAACCATGGCTGCTGCGGACGCACGGAAAGGGCTGAAGGTGTACCCAGTGTGTCCCCCGGGAAGAAGCCGCCAATGTCGACTTGACTGGTGGTGGAGCGAACCAGTTTGTAGTAGCGGTAGCTGCTGTTGAAATGAAACTTTGAACTGAAGTCGTGATCCAAGCGAGCCACGCCGAAGTTGGAGGTGTAGGGAATCGAGACATTGGCCTTAAACCCTATTTCGTTGACTCCATCGCAGCGAGAACCAAGAAGAGCGCCGCAGCTCGGATCATTGCCGATGGGCTCATACTTGTTCCACATCTGTTGGACCAGGGAATTGATTCCGAGGCCTCGGGGATCGCATGGAGCATTTCCGCCCCCGCCGCAATTTGTTCCCGACAGCATGTTAAAGGTGGTAGGCACGGGCGCCGGGCCACCAGTAGCCTGGCAGGCAGCATTGCACACATCAAAATGAAGGATGCCATTTCGCATGTCAGCAGAGGGCACTGCCTGTTCGTAGGTTGCCGAGTTATTCCAGCGGAAGCCCTCGTAGTTGGCGAAGAAATAGGTCTTTCCACCCAGAATATTCTTCGAAATGATCGGGCCACCGCCAGAGGCGCCGAAGCGGTTGTAGTGATAACTGGGCAGAGGTGTGCCGCTAAAGTTGTTATCAAAGGTGTTTGCGTTGAAATTATCGTCGAAATAATATTCGTAAGCGCTGCCATGCCAGGCATTGGTGCCGCGCTTGGTGACCACCTGAACCTGTGCTCCAGCGGAGCTATTGAAGTCCGCGGTCTGGTTGGCCGTATTTACCTTGAACTCTTCGACGCTGTCGAGCGGCGTGGGCATAACGCCGGTCGGACTGCCGCCAATCTGATTCGAAACGATACCACCGGTCGGATCGCCAGCGAAGCTTGGCGTATAGACCTGCATGCTACCGTCCATATCATTTGTGTTCTGGCCGCCATCGAGCATGAACGTGCTCTGGTCAACGACCGCACCGGCAACGCTACCATCGGGGGAGACACCGGGCTGCAAGGTTACGAAAGTGGCTGCGTCCCGGCCAATCGAAGGCAAGTTCTGCAAGAGGTCGCCGCTGACGGTGTTGCCCACCGTAGCGTTGAGGGTCTGCAACTCGGCACCGTTGGTGACCGTAACTTCGACAGTCTCCGCCACAGAGCCAATTTCCAGCGTGAGATTCAAAGTAAGCGAGGCGCCGATGTTTACCACCTGGTCCACGAGCTTTGCAACCCGAAACCCGGTCTTGCTGACAGAGACCGTGTATTTGCCTGGCACTACGTTTGCAAAGAAATATCTCCCGTTTTCATTCGTTACATCCGTTCGTGAAATACTCGTCGCGGTATCAGTCAACGTGACCGTCGCGCCGACAATGGCACCGCCAGACGGATCCGTAACTGTTCCGGCGACTGTACCGGTTGATGCGCTTTGAGCGAACAGAGCAGACGGAGCAAGAGCACAAATACAGAACAACGCAGCTAGGAGCAACGCCACTCGCTTACTTGACATTCAACTACCTCCTGGATGGGCCTTTGGAGCCCTACACTTCTCAAACAGCTAAAACAAATCAGGCAGAGCCGATTACTCTGAAAGATCCAAACTGTCCTTGAATTGGGCAACCACTACAAACTAAACCTGATGATAAAAACAACTGCAAGCCAGCTACCACTGCGTGAGAAAAAGTTAAACCGAATGCTCTCTATAAATTATCTAAGCTTGAGATCACTCTTCCTCGCATCGATATACGTCTCGCCATATTTGGCTACAGCGTTTCATAGGGCGCAAAAAGTTGCTTCGGGCACAAATCGACAGACAGAAATAAGGCTCCGCTACCGCGGCAGCCCTAATTCGCCACAGTTCTGGTCGATTGCGCTTGGCAACAGCAGCCCACCACAGGGTGATAGCGCGTTATATATTGCCCCCGAGAGGTTTTGTCAACGGGAATCTGGGCGCGACTCATGTAAAGTTTAGATTTAGCCGATTGAACCTGTGGAGGCCGCCCTCGACGGGCAATCTTGGCTCTGCCGTCCCTGATGGTTCCCTTCAACGCCAACGATCCAAACGGGCCGAAAATGCCGAATCCCAATTATGCAGCCTGCACTGGATGCATCAGTCCGATCACCGGCCTCTATCTTGGCAACAGCGGAGCGGCCTTAAACGTCTCGAACTTCCAGAGAGCGACGCAAGACGCCGCCAAGAATTTTGCAGGGTTTGGCAGGGCTTCGGGCGACGTGACGCCTCGCATCATGCAGCTCGCAATTCGCTTCCGTTGGTAAGAACCGCGGAGACGAAGAGGGCACAACTAACAATCCGACCAGCTCAGGGGGCCGAAAGGTCCCCTCAGCTATTTGCGGCACGGAGAATCGATGGAGAGATCTTTTGAGGAGCCCAACGGCCTAGTGGAGGGAACTGCCTTCCTGCGCATAGACCGTGCGGCCCCCCACAACCGTGAGAAGAACCGTGGTCTTCGTGTACTGCGGCGGCGGAATTTTTGTGAGGTCGTTCGAAAGAACGATGAAGTCCGCGTACTCACCGACTTTCAGCTCACCCTTCTTCCCTTCCTCGAACTGTGCGTAAGCTGAACCTGAGGTGTAGGCGCGGATGCAATCCTCCAGCGAAATTTTCTCCTGAGGTTCCCATCCGCCGACAGGACCGCCATCCGGCAGCTCACGCGTCACGCAAGCATAGAGACCGCGCATGGGGTTGATGGGCTCGACGTCGTAATCTGTGCCGAAAGCAAGACGAGCCCCGCTTTTCAGCAAGGAGGCCCAAGCGTATGCGCCCTTGGAGCGGTCGGGACCAATCCGCAAGCCGGCCCAGCGCATGTCGGTGGTTTCATGCGATGGCTGCATCGAAGCGATGACCTTTAGCTGCGCAAAGCGCGGCAAATCTTCCGGCGCCACGACTTGGGCATGCTCGATGCGGTCGCGTCGGTCGCGCGGTCCGTTGGCTTTGGCGACGGCTTCAAATACGTCGAGAGCCACGCGATTGGCGCGGTCACCGATAGCGTGAAAATTAATTTGGAAGCCGGCTCTGTCGCGCTCAATTGCCATCGCGCGAAGCTTATCCGGATCGTTCGTCAGGATTCCGCTTGTGGAAGGATCATCCGAATATGGCGCGAGCATAGCAGCCGTGCGCGAGCCGAGTGCGCCGTCGGTAAAGCCCTTCAGCGCACCAGTCCTTAGCCAAGGATCGCTCGTGCCGCCTTGCGCACGCATATTCAAGAGTTGGTCCATCGGCTGAAGAAAAGGCAGCCACTCCGTTATGCGCAGCGTAAGCTTCCCTTCTTCTTTCAATTGCACATAAACAAGATAATCCGCCCAATCGGAAAAATCCTGTGCGGAGGTCACACCGTTTTTGGCGGCGTCGGCAAGAACCATCTGGATACCGCGGCGGCGCTGGTCGGATTTCAAATCAGGAATCCTGGCGGAAACCAAGCTCATCGCGGAATCTTCTTCGAGCATGCCGGTGGCTGCGCCGTCGGCGTCGCGCTCGATCATTCCGCCGGGTGGATTCGGCGTGTCCTGCCTGATCTCGCCGTGCAGCAGCGCGAGCGTATTGGCCACGGCTACATGCCCCGAGACATGCACTAGAAAGACGGGATTCTTCGGCGCCACCGCATCCAGTTCCTGTTTGTTGGGAAATTTCTTATCCGCCCAGAGCGTGTGATCCCAGCCGCTTCCAGTGATCCACTCGCCCTCCTTGTGCTGGGCAACGGCATCGGCAATGCGCTTCTGAAGTTCCTCGATGCTGGCGACACCATTCAGCCTTACGGAGAGCATATCCGCACCCGCGCCCCCGAGGTGCACGTGGGCATCATTAAACCCAGGCATCACAAATTTGCCCTTGAGCTGGATCGTTTCTGCGCTTGGTTCGTTTCCACCGCATTCGAGAAGTACGTAGTCGATTTTGCCGACGCAGCGAATCTTGCCGTCGCGAATTGCCATCGCATCGGCCCACGGCTGCGCCGAATCATTCGTATAAATCCTGCCATGCAGATAAACCACGGTATGGGACTCGATCTGCGCCGATTGGGCTTTTGCTCGCAGAACAAATATTTCGGCACAACAGCTCAAAAGAACAAATCCGCCCAAATACAGCAAGCTGGTCCCGCGAATCTTCATCTCGTTTTCTCCGGCGCCACGTCTGCCATTCCAAGCAGTGTGAGCAGGGCGCGTTTCAATCCCATTTCGCGGCCTGTTGGCTCATACCATTCCTGGAGCGAGTGCGCGCCACCGCCGTTGCCACCGGCCCCGATGGAAATCGCGTCGATGCCCTGCGAGAGAGGGATATTCGCATCGGTGGAAGAACGCTCGATCCGTGATTCGTTTTCCACGATAGCATCCGCCGCGCGCAACGCCGCGAGAAGCGGCGACTCTGCTGCCAATTCGCCACCGGGGCGGCTTCCAAGGGGCTCGACCTTCCATTCGAGCTTGCCTTTCGAGCGGTCGCGGGAGGACTCCATCTCATCGCGAACGCCAGCGGCCATGCACTCGCGCAGAGCGGATTCAAGTCGCGTCAGCTCGCTTTCGCTCTCCGAGCGCACATCGACTTTGAGGCGGGCTTCGTAAGGAATGGAATTTATGGAAGTGCCGCCCTCAATTTGTCCGAGATTGAACGTGGTGCGCGGCAATGCCGGAACTTTGGTGTTGATGAAGCGCACCGAGCCGCGAACCAGCGCATTAATTGGATTGGGCATGCCGAAATCCGACCAGCTGTGGCCGCCGGGGCCCGTTATGACCACTTCGAGGCGCCGCGAGGCAAGTGCGATCGTCGTCACGTGATCGGTGCCCGCGCCGTCGAGAACGACCACGGCTTTTAACCTGCTGTGGTAAGTATCGACAAGCGCGCGCATGCCGCGGAGGTTGCCTTCGCCTTCTTCGCCGACGTCGGCAACGAAGAGGATGGTGCGCTGCGGCTTGATTTGCGTTTCGTGAATGGCGCGGGCAATGGCCGCCAGCGCGGCGAGGCCGGTGCCGTTGTCGGAGATTCCGGGCGCAAGCATGCGGCTGCCTTCGTGCCGAACTTTGACGTCCGTTCCCGCGGGGAAGACGGTGTCGAGGTGTGCGGAGAGCGCGACGATTTCCTTTTCGCTCACGCCGCGGAGCTCTCCGATCACGTTACCGACGGAATCGACCTGGACGTTCAGTCCGGCCGAGGACAGTAACGCTTTGAAAGCCACCGCGCGCTGGCCCTCCTGAAACGGAGGAGCGGGAATCTCGGTGAGGCGCGCTTGCTGCTCATTGATCCAATTTAGATTGGGCGCGAACCACGCCAGCGCCGCGCGCACC
>Ga0210403_10003646_pt1 | contig 13467 bp, 14 predicted proteins | sample IncBWC19MmetaG_FD_150863 | JGI IMG/M metagenome (GOLD analysis project Ga0210403, IMG submission 150863) | Forest soil microbial communities from Barre Woods Harvard Forest LTER site, Petersham, Massachusetts, United States - Inc-BW-C-19-M | ecosystem: Environmental > Terrestrial > Soil >... | reverse complement strand
GACAGGGATAATCTCACCAGGCTTAACCAAAAGCAGATCACCTGGCTTAACAGTGGCTACCAGCGCATCTTTAGGGATATCCTTTACTAGAAGATGGGCTCTAGACGGCGCACGCTCCAGTAAAGACTTGAGCTCTCGAGTAGCCTGACCGGCCGCATAATCTTCTAACGCCTCACCACCAGTTAGCATCAGAACAATAATTATGGCTGTCCAATATTCGTTAAGAGCTAAGCTTGAAAGAATAGCTACTAAAGCTAGAATATCCAATCCATAGCCACCCTGTCTTAGCGTATGAACCATATCCTTGATAATTGGCAAGACTGCAAATAACGAAATGCCAGCTAGCAGTAAATTTCCTAACGTTACCCATCCAGATAGTTGCAATATAATTGCCCCGGACATGCCAAATGCTACAAGCACTAAAACTGGATAATGGCGCAAAAACGATAAGGACTTTGGATACATCAAACTTAGTATAACACCTCTTGTCATGGTATAATCGCAGACGAGCGCGACACGTCAATGCGGGATTTGTATAGTGGTAATATGCCAGCCTTCCAAGCTAGAGCCGCCGGTTCGATTCCGGCATCCCGCACCACATTCGATATTTCTTTAGAGACAATATAATTGTTTCGCCGTCATTCCAAACCCAGCATTGAGCACGTGGCCACACCGCTCTTTTTAAATCCCTGTTTTGTCACAACGCTTGCCTATATCAGTTATTAATCATCGCTCATGTGTAAATATTGAGATGTTGATAGTCAGGAGACACATGAACAACCAGCGCGAAAAAGCCTTAACTCATAAAATCCACCGCCTTTTCTGGCAAGCCAATCTTCAAGATAAAACAACCCTAGCTATCTGTTATCTTGTGCGTATACCGGCTATTGCCGCCTATAACATTCTTATACCGCTAGTGAGCGCCTACGGTATACAGTCAATTCTTACTCGACATTTTCAGGAGGTTAATAAATATGCGCTATGGGTTATATTTCTGTCGCTAGCATACACCGTCTTATGGACAATTGGCGGTATCGCTATAAGTAGGAATGCTGTTAAAGGCTCAATCTATGTTCAAAACCAAGTATTTTTTAATTTTCTGCAGAAGGATTATGATTTTTACAGCAATGCCTTCTTCGGGTCGCTAGGCGCTCAAGCGACACGCATAAGAGATGCTTACAATAATTACGGCGAACTGGTTACGCTCTCTATACCAAAACAAACGACTATTGTAATAGCGGGCATCGCAGTAATCGCCTCACAATCCCTATTACTAGCTGGGGTAACGGTTATTGCTATGGTTTTTGTGCTAAGTTTTACTATTTGGAGTAGTTCCTGGCGTTTGCAGTTTCGTCGCAAAGTTAGTGAAGCTAGCAGTGAGATTGCCGGTAGTATTGGTGATGCTCTAACTCATGGCACGACGGTTAAGAGTTTTGCTATGGAGGATTTTGAACAACAAAGGCTCCAAAAACCACTGAAAAGATGGGGGCAGGAACAATATAAAACATGGGTTTCTGCCACGCCGGCCGATGCCGGCAGAATGATTTTGGCAGCGATTACTACGGCCGCATTACTTGTATTGTCGGCTAATCTTTACCAGCAAGGAAAGATAACCATCACTATCGTGGTGCTTGTGCAATTATATGTACTAAAACTCGTAGCCAGCACACTAGATATAGCAGATATGGTCAAGCGATACGAAGACGTAATGGGAGCAGCCTATGAGCCAGTTAAAACCATGCTTATCCCAAACGTCATTAACGATCCTCAAAATCCCAAAGCATTAAAGAGAGCTTCTTCTTATACGTTAGAGCTAGACAAGGTCAGCTATCACTATACCGAGGCAACTAATAGTCAGAAGGCCATAAGCGAGTTCACTTGCAAAATTGAGCCAGGGCAGAAACTAGGCATTGTTGGCTATTCGGGCAGTGGTAAGACAACTCTGACGAAACTTTTGTTGAGGTTTATGGATGTAACTGATGGCAAGATCACTATTAATGGTATAGACATTCGAGAGCTAGCCCAGAAGGATTTGAGGACCGTATTATCATACGTGCCACAAGAGCCATTGCTCTTTCACCGTTCTATTGCGGAAAATATCGGCTACGCCAAACCTGATGCGAATCAAGAAGATATTATTAAAGCGACCAAACTAGCCTATGTTGATGAATTCACCAAAGAGCTTCCAAATGGCTATGAAACACTAGTAGGCGAGCGTGGCATTAAATTATCTGGTGGGCAAAGACAACGAGTGGCTATAGCAAGAGCGCTTCTAAAAGATAGCCCAATTTTGATTTTAGATGAAGCGACTAGTGCACTAGATAGCAAAAGCGAACAATTCATCCAAAACGCCTTGTGGGAACTAATGAAAGGCCGTACTGCGATTGTTATTGCACATCGCCTAAGCACAATCCAACGAATGGATAAAATCGTAGTAATGGATAAGGGTCGAATTGCACAGGTTGGTACTCATGATGAGCTGAAGCACAGTAAAGGCATCTATGCCGACCTCTGGGAACATCAGTCTGGCGGATATATCGGTGTTCCTACAGAATAGACTCTGCAGGTTATAGCCATATTCGGCGAGAGCCGGTATAATCTAATCAGTTGGCGCCGTGGCGGAATGGTTACGCAGAGGTCTGCAAAACCTCGTACACCGGTTCGATTCCGGTCGGTGCCTCCAAGTTAACAAATGGGCGAGTGGCGGAATTGGTATACGCGGCGGACTTAAAATCCGCTGGTCTTAACAACCTTGTGGGTTCAAGTCCCACCTCGCCCACCATAACCACATTCGAAGAACCTTGTAACATAAGTGGTCGCAGACTGCCCAGATGAATCATTGCATCTTCTTGAGCAATCATCAATCCGCTATTGACACATATAGTATAAAGTGTTATTATTCGACTATGAACGAGAGCGGTCCGTTTCTTGATGCAAGAATAACCTGTACTGATTGCCCCTCCCTTTGCTGTCGCGCAAACACCGCTATGCCTTTACGACCACGTGAAGCTCAGACATTAAGAAATGGGGGCACGGAGCTTGAAGAGATGTCCAAGGAGCAATGTCGGGGCTATAAACCCCCTCGGGGTCGTAAATTTTTCAAGCTATTAACAGATTGCGGTTATCTTGAACCCGATGGTTTATGCGACCTATACGGAGATAAGACGAGACCAAGAGCATGCTCAGAGTTCCAGATGGGTGGTCTTGCTTGTGAAGTCGCTAGAGAATGGAAATTACCGAAGGTAGATCTAGGCATGCCAGGCATTCGCCTAGATGCCAATAATAAACCAGACATCGACGCAGCCTAACTGATTGATCTTATCTGTTCACGAATCTGATTTTTGTTTTATATCTCAAAAAAATACCTCGGCTTAACCGAGGTATTTTTTTGAGATCCACTTACTCTAGTCTTCAGATTCTTTTTTGTGACCGACTTTTTTGTGGACTTTCCCGCGGAGTTTAGTCTCGCTCTTTCCTTCTTTGCCGTCCTTGCCTTTGTCTTCTACCTCTTTGCCTTTGTGATGTTTAGGCTTGTGTTTTTTTATCAGTGCCATACTGACTGCTCCTTTTTTGTTTAGCATTACCGTTTTTATGGTACAAAAGCTGTTTGCTAGTGTCAAGATTTTTGCTTATACAAGCTTTACGGTTTGCCGATAGGCTTCGAGCCCGCCATAGTGACTAATAGGCAGGATAGTGTGATCCTGAACAACGTAGACAATAGGGATACGCTGGAGTAAATCAAGATCATGAGTCACGATCACGACGGTGCGACCCTTAAAATAAGCTAGAACATTATTTACGAAAATTTCGGATGAACGAGTATCCAACGCTGATGTTGGCTCATCCATCAGTATAATATGAGCATTCTTATAGTATGCTCTAGAGATAGCTAGTCGCTGCTTCTGCCCACCGCTTAAGACAGTGTTACTAACTACAGTATCGTAACCTTTAGACAGCTTCTTGATAAATTCAACACTATTGCCAACATAAGCAGAGCCCATTACATCGGGGAGATTATAAGGTCGTTCTTGGTCAGCGATAGCAATGTTTTCTTGAACGGATAGGTCAAACAATTGAGGTTCTTGGTCGATAAGTGAAATGTTCTGTCGCAAAAAGGTCTTATTATATTCATTTATGTTATGACCATCGATCTCTAGTGACCCCTGAGATGGCTGCGTAAAACGGAGTAAGCTATCCAGAAAAGTCGACTTGCCACTACCACTTGGACCAACTAGGGCGACAACTGAGCCAGGCTCTATGACCAAATTAACATGCTCTAGAACTTTGTTGGCTCCTCGCGTAAGATATAAATCTTTGCATTCGATTCTTCCCTGGATTGGCTCCCTTAGAGTGCCAACGTCAACATACTTGGTGCGCGCCGTATAGACCGTATTGTAGGCCTGCTGAATGATAACAGCTTGGCCTTTCATCTCTCCGATAGTCACGACCACGGAATCAACTCGATCAAAGACATCACCTATATACGAAATGAAGATTAATAAAGCGCCAAAAGTCATCATACCCGTAAATACGCTACTACCACTCAGTAAAATTGCGATAGCCGTACCAATAAGGATTACGAACTCTGTGCTTATGTCAAAAGATTCATTTACAATCAAACGGCTCCTAGATCGATGGTTATAAAATCTTAAGAGTTCGTCGAGTTTGATTAGCCTTTTATTGCTTAGGGCAAAGGCTTGAATTGTTCGTAATTTTTCTAGAGACTCAGTCACAAAATTATATATATTGGCATGCGCTTTCTGGGCTTCATCCGCTTTTTCTTCCAGCAATTGACTAAAGCGAACTACAAGGACAGCCAATACCGGGATAACACACAGTACGATCAGAGTTATGCGGAGGTTCAAAAAAGCTAAAACCGCCACAATACTCGCAAGCATAATGACCGACTGGGATATCGAAATAATACTCGTAAGCAGATATTCTGATAGCTGCAAACTCTGGTTACTTATCTGGTATATATATGTACCGCTCTCTACCCGAGAATTATCGTTGTAGGGGATAGTTGTTGCCGCTTCATGTACTTCTTTGAGTGCAGCCCGATCGATTCTTTGCACGCACCTCTGATTTACAAGTGCAAATAACATGCCGTAAATTGAGCTTACCCCATGAATCAGAATATAACCAAGTGCAGCAATAACCAGTAATTCTTGCTTACTAAGCCCTCGCAATATCCCTGGTGCTGGCTGATCCCCAAATACATTATCTGCCAGAAATTTTAACGGGTAGGGGCCCAGAAGATCAAAAACAATACTCACTAACGAAAGCAAGAAGAGGATAAGTATAAGATACCAATATCGTTTGGCATACTGCTTCACCCAGTAGCGATAACTTTTTTCTGACATCTGTATATCGCTAGTTTATCAGGAATCAGGCTTGATGGGTATGTAAAAAGCACATGCTCAATATCAGGCTAGCTTTGACTATTCCCAAACGAGCAATTCCCTGAGGTGCTTCGCCATAAAACCTCTAACTCTACTTCGATTAAAAAGTAACGCTGTAAAATGTCCACCGTTAATATACATTTTGCTGGCGGAGTCCTTCCATAACTCCTCTTGGCCTAAAACAACTTTGTCTGAAATATTAAGAACTGCAGCCGAGATATTTGCGGCTTTCTCGCCTAACGGTTTTTGCAAAGGTAATGATGCTGGATCCTCTTTGAGTATAGCCAATGTCTTAGAATCAGTATCATTACCTTGATACTTCGTATATAAAGTTGTGTCTAGGATACTACCACCTTCTACAGCGACTACAGCATCAGGCAGTTCTAAGCCCTGAGTAATATAGGCACTTAAAACATTGGCCCCGTAAGAAAATCCTACTACGCCAACTCGTTTGTGATTTTTATGGGCTCTGTTAATTTGCTCGCCTATCATACGGATAACTAGCGCGTAGGCATACTGCGAACTAACTGCATTAGTAAGTATTTTATTAAAGTCATCTTGAGTATTAAATATATCGATGCAAACGATTGTCCAATTAGTCTGTTTTAGATTTAGAAACCTTTTAAACCATATGCTTTTGCCTCCGTACCAAGGCAAGTAGATAAGCGTTGGCGCAGTATCGCTGCCTATTTGCGTGATTCTTGCATGGCAGGTCAGTCTGTAGTGCTCTTGGTTAAAGCTGTAGTCGGCTGTTATATGCTGGCTAGACTGCTCTTCTTGCAAAGGCAGTTTGTAAATTTCTTTAAGTACATCCGTAAATGGCAACATAGGGTTAGCTGGATGAACGAACAATGTTTGACGCTTAGAAGGCATGGCTGTAATTATAACGTAGTTACTTTGGTTGCGCTCCCTGCCACTGAGTCAGAATGCGATTCTGCTTTAAGGAACCTCGCGCCATTCTGGGTCAGCGTTTTCTACGTCACCGAGATTCGCTGAGCTGCCATTTCTCCAATACCTTCCGGCAAGTACAATAGTTCCCCAGTTGCCCCAGAGCGAGAGTCGAAGCAGTAAACTGTATGGGGAAATCGCCAACAAACATATTGGTTTGGCCAAGGCCAGCCGTCATGTGAGGAGAAAACAGTGAAGGGTCATCGTGCTTTTTGGCATAACCTGTAATCCACGTAAAAGTCACATCTTCAATTTCGGGAGGATTGTAGAGCATCTGTTTGTCAACTTCATAGGATAGATAAGGCCATAACGCCTCCATTATAGTTGTGTGTAATTTTTGGAGTATCTCTGTGTTCTTGATCCTTAGGCCCGAAACTACTTCACCAGTCGGGATCATATCTGCACGCATAAATTCGACTATGAGTTCAAAAGCGGCATAGTCTTGGGCGATAGCTTTGAGTATTTCTTTGGCCTTCGGCAGATCAATAGTATCTATCACACCCATGCAAAGCGTAACATGCGGTAGACAGTTTTGCGGATTGAGGACTATTTTATGCTCGGCAGTTTTGAGCAGTTCACGATTTATTTCTATGACTTTAGCGGTCATTTCTGGGGATGGTAGCAGAACAACATCGATAGCGGTTTTCATTTAGATTTCTCTGTAATAGACTAGGTTAATATTTTGATTTGCAATCCTAACAATTATCATAAGCTTTTTGCGCATCTTCTATCTGCTCTCGCGGGCTGGGGAGTTATCTCGAATCTTCTTTTGCCAGCCGGCGTCCACCACGATAGTCTGGGCTGTGATATGTGAGGTGCTAGCTAGAAATACAAAGGTATTGGCAATCTCTTCCGCGGCAACCCACTCTTTTTGGAGGGTCATATCTAGACTCTTTTGAGCGTAGGCCGGATTTGCACCATCCCAGACTGGAGTCTTAGTAGTTCCTGGCACGACAACATTACAGCGGATATTGGGCGCAAGTTTCTCTGCCATAGTCTGACTAAAATTTATAAGCGCTGCTTTACCCGCCGAATAAAGGGCTAGATTTGGGTTACCACCAAAATTCAGACCGTAAATAGAGCTTGTAAAAAGTATGCACCCACCCTTATTTATAAAAGGCACAAAAGCCTGCGTACACAACATGGCTGAGACGACATTACCAGTAAGACTTTTGTCTATACTTTCTTGTGTCCACTGGCCAAATTCTGGTTCTTTGGCAAGACCGGCATTGTTGACTAGTACGTCGATCTTGCCAAATTTGTCTTTAACTGCTGCCAGTAATGTTGCTATGCCAGTTTCAGTAAAGATATCTGCTTGGACAGATGCGACCTTTTGGCCGGCAGCTTCAATTGTCTTGGCGACTTCTTTGGCTGCTTTATCATCACTATAATAGTTCAATACAACATCGTAGCCCACTTTGCCAAAAGCGATTGCAGTGGCCGCACCAATACCTTTGCTCGCACCTGTGATGACGACAACTTTATTCACTTTCTAGCTCCTTATTCTGTCAATGTTCTTCTATTTGTGCTACTACTCTTGCAGGCGCACCGTCAATGTTTAGCTTTATGGGCAGAGCGTAAACTATGAAGTCTTTGCCTAGAAGCTGCTCCAAGTTGGTGAGGTTTTCTATTATCAACACCTCACCACCAAGCAACGCTTTATGAATCGTAAGGTCTTTCTGGTTGTCTACACTACAAGCATCTACGCCAACCATTTTAACTTTTTGCTTTACTAGCCACTGCGCAAGCTCACTGCTCATCACAGGGTATATCTCAAAGTAAATGGACTGATGGTAACGAGAGCTCATGCCAGTGTAAAACAGAACTAGGTCACCAGGTTGGATGCCAGCATGCTGTAAGGCTGCTAAGTTAAAACCATTGCGCACGTCTACTACTCGGCCGTGCCCAACAAATCGCTCTGGGCTATATTCATCGAGTGTCTTGCCGCCCGCCACCATATGCAGTGGTGCATCTATATGAGTGCCGGTGTGGTTGCCAAAGGAAACAAGATGGTCAGTGTAGCCATTGCGCTCAAAAACTCCCGCCGGTTCAACTCTGATTGCTGGATCGCCCGGATAGACTGGTGTTTGGGAGTTAAGGGCGACAGAGAGATCAACAAGCTGTCTCATATCAACTCCTCCAATACTTCTGGAAACTCTTCGGTCTTCATAGAACCCAAGGTAAAATGGCCATAGCCATGGAATTCGCGGTAGACAATGTCTTTAACTTTACCTTTCAGAATTCGTACCGTCTCCTGGACATCATCCATATCGTTGTCCGAACCGAAGATGGTAATGCCCCTGGTGCGGCTTACAAGATTTGGGTCAATCTCAAAATCATCAAAAAAGTTTTTGGTATGCTTTTGGTCAGGATCAAGCCATGGAGCTACGAGCACTACTTTGTCGACCTTCAGTTCTGGATGAATACTCAGATATTTGATCCAAAATCCGGCACCAGTGCTGTGACCAACCAGAATTGTTTCCGGCCCGATGTCAAAACGCTCTACTTCCTTTTGCCAAACCCGCCAGTTGCGATCGAATGACCACGGTACCTCCGGTGTGGCTGTGGGGATATCATGAATCAAAAGTTGCTTTTGAAGCCATGGGAACCAGTGCGAGTTGCTCATAGATGGGTATTCTGGATTATAGTACTCATCCTTGCTCGGCCCACCGTGCAGTAGAATAGCGTTTTTATTTTTCATAAACCAACCCTTCGGAGCGACGCTTCTATAGACTTGTTACGAATGGATTGGGAGGTCAGGAGAAGCCTCACAGAAGAAGCCCCAGCGTGATCAGAATGGTGTGTTTTGTGGCCATGATCCCATAATAACAGGAAGCCAGGTATAGCTGCTAGAGGCTCACTTGATCTGCTTCTGGGCGACGAATGTATCGAGGAAGAGCAAAGCTAAGCGCAAAAGTTATGGCGATTAGAACTGCCTCGTACATAATGCCGGCCTTAAAAGCGTTGATAAAGTTATTTGCGTTGGCTTTTTTAGTCGCGCCAATTATTATGTCGCCGATCTTTTGGCTTGCTGGGTTTTTTGGCGCGTTTGTTAATTGTTTACAACTGTCCGGTGTTGCACTTGCATCAGTTTGCTTTGATCGGTCAGTATAGCAAGCCTGCACCCCTTGGATGATACTGTTTTGAACTTGTGATGGTAGATGCAACTGAGTAAGCTCCTGGTGAATCTGCGGTTCTACTGTCGCAAAACTTACAACAGCATGTGATGTAAGCTGACCAAAGAATATAACACCTATAACTGCAACACCAATTGCGCCACCGAGTTGCTGGACAGCGTTCAGAACCCCCGAGGCTGAGCCAGCATGCTCCACATCGACATCTAAAAGCGCGACAGAGAAGATAGGCATCATTACAAGCCCCATGCCTGCGCCGGTAACTAGAAGACCGGGAATAAATTGCCATGGGCTAGTATCCAGGCCGTTGTGGCTCACAAACAGATAGGTTATAGCTAGACCAATAACCATAACAACGGCGCCAAGGGTAAGAGCATAGCGCCCTAACTTAGGAATAAGTTTTTGCCCGAGTAAACCGATTGCGACTGAGATTCCAATCGACACAGGGATACCAGTAAGAGCGGCCTTAGTTACTTCATACCCAAGACCAATCTGAAGTAGTAAGGTGAATGGCAGAAAAAAGCCGATCATCGCACCCTGAAACACAAGGTTGATGATGATACCTCTGATGAAAGTTTTAGTCTTAAAGAGAATTGGTGGGACTAAAGCCGACTTGTCTTTATGATCTTTACGATGGATCCACCAGCTGAACAAAGCAAATGCAGGTAGGGATGAAGCCATCATTACGAATGTCCACAATGGCCAGCCAAGATCACGACCTTGAATAAGCGGGAAAACTATCAGGAACAATGCAATTATAATTATAAAAGTTCCACTAATATCAAGTTTAAGCGGGTGAGGTGATTTACCATCTGGCAGATATTTATAAGCGGCAATGAGAGCAAAAATACCAATAGGGATGTTTATAAGAAAGATAGTGCGCCAATCAAGACCTGCAATATTAGCGCGAATAAGAAGGCCGCCAATAACCGGTCCGAGCGAAGCCGAAACCCCAGCTAGTGCGCCAAAAATACCCATAACATTACCTCGTTCGTGAGGTTTAAACATTACCTGCATGAGTGACATAACCTGCGGCACCATAAGAGCCGCCATGCTCCCCTGGAGTAGGCGAGCTGCGATAAGCATTTCTGTATTCCAGGCTAAACCGCTAAGCAGCGAAGCGATAGTGAACCCGCCCACACCAATTAGAAACAGTTTTTTATAGCCAAAGACATCGCCCATGCGTCCACCAGTAATAAGCAGAACAGCAAATGACAGTGAATAGCCAGCAATAAGCCATTGGATCGCTGAGTAGCTTGCACCGAGGTTGCTCTGGATGGAAGGTATCGCGATATTAACAATTGTGTTATCAAGTAAGTCCATCACAAATGCTAGCGCAACAATAACGAGAGCTATTGTACGTTGCCTATTGGTCAGCATGCTCGAATGATGCTGCGCTGAATGCGTCGGATGCTCGGTTGGTTTTTTAGTTCTTGTCATAATAAAAATTTAAGATTAGATTATAGCTAATTGATTCATTACTAGTTTAACACTAGATCCTGCGATATCGGTGGATTGTAAGATACTTATGTGGGATCGTCAAGGCAAACATCAGATTGGGTAGATTTAAATCGATGAAGTACCCTCAAGACATAGAGCTACAATCTGTGGCAAATTTTGTCTTGAGGGTATTATCTATTGACTACATTAAGAACGAACTTTCTTGCTAGTGAAGGCGAGATCTCTATACCAGTTTTTGCAAGGATCATTGGTAACATACTGTTAACGGCATCACCGACTATTGGGCGCAGTTCACCAATAGCTCCGTCTATGATCGGTTCAATATCCTGCTGATCCCCACCGGCTATGTAGAGATCTCCTATTTCGCGTTTGTATGTTGTTGCAATGCTCAATGCCGGTGGGTGAGTGAGTGTCTGCTTGGTAGTTCGCCAGAGAGCGTATAGGGCAAGATCAGCTGGAGTTGATTCGTTGGGGCTTTCGGGAGACGAATCACGGCGGCTTAAAGCGATTGTGTAATCAGGGTACTCAGGTAGCCTGGCCATGAAATTGCCATTTATAATTACTATGCGCCTTAGTGCCTCATTAGCAATGTCCGCGACTGATATTCTGACTTCCTCTTGGGAACGATTATAGGGTGGCACATTCACCTCTAGGAGAGGGGGTATATGGAAGGCACGATGACCCTCAACTGCTTTTGTCACTAATCCAGTTAACTGAGCAGTGGAAAGACGCATATTGTATACCGTCTGCATATCCAGTTCTTGGTTTGTGAGCATGCTGGTTAGAGCCTCACCTCCAAAACCTACAGATCCAGTGCCCATCTGTGGGTAAAGTTTATTCCCCGCAACGAGGGCATCATAAACCGATGGAGGAAAGTGGGTTTCGTCTGTTTCTCTTGCCATGACTAGTTTATTTTAAAATAAAACGAAGCTTTTAGCAAATGCTCCGATATTTTGCCTATACATCGCTACAGCGATCACAGTAAAATAATTGCCAGGAAAATAGGAAAAAAGTGCATGCTATACTATTTACATGGCAAAAAGAACCCTGGGTACTTTTTTAAGAGAAGGCAATAATCCAACCTACAAGTTACGTAGAAGCCAATTTGTTATTTTATTTCTGTCTTTAATACTTTGCTTTTTACTCTTGAACTCAACTTACCAGTTTATGGATTTGTCTGTCTCAAATCTGCAACCTTTGGTAGTCACTATAGCTATATTGGTTGGCGTAGTGGCACTATCCGCAACGGCTACAATACTGATGTCTTTCTATCGTAGAGAAAAGTAGCGCCTCGAAATAGTTGGCGAGCAACAGCGACTATTATTTTTGGACTACCACCGTAATATTAAATTGGCCCTGGCTACCAGTACAGGCCATCGCTTCGCCACAAGAATTACGTGCTGCGGAGATGCTAGCATTACCCGATGATACGGGAGTAAAATGCGCTACTGCCGTGCCGCAGCCACCGCCAGCCACACAAGGCTGTGACCCTGTAATTGTTCGCTGACCCATGATTTTAATCACTTTAGTGTTTGATGACTCAGCGATAGCCCAATAGGTACTGGCGAGGCTCACCGTAAGTGTTTGATTGCCTGTTAACGCGATAGTTTTACCGTTGTCAGAGTCGGTAACTTTTACATCAGCTACAGAAGGATTGGTTGGTTTAGAAATACTTTGGCTGGAATTTGTAGTGCTGGGGCTGTTAACTTGGTTCTTTCTTGAACTTAGAATATACCAGACCCCGAATATAACGATGGCTAGAACAACTCCGATAAGTAGGCCGTCTAGGACAGCAAAGCCTTTTTGTTTATTTCTCATGTATTGCATTATACATAAGAAATAAGCTATTTTGATTATAGCCTCCGCAAATTTAAAGCAAAAACCGCATTGACCTCAACAACTATTAAAAATCTGGAGAAATAAACAATGGAAAAGATAGATTTCAAAAAAGAATTGGCAGCACTATACAGCCCTAAAAATACCGAGTTCAAATTAGTAGAAGTACCGCGCATGAACTTTTTAATGATCGATGGCCAAGGCGATCCGAATACTGCTAGAGATTATAGCGACGCAGTGGAGGCACTATATAGTGTGGCCTATGCCATCAAATTTATGAGCAAGCGAACCCTCGAAAAAGACTACATCGTAGCACCACTGGAAGGTCTTTGGACAGCAGACGATCTTTCAGTTTTTGAAAATGCTAAAAAAGATCAATATCAGTGGACTATGATGATCATGCAGCCTGATTGGGTTACCAAAGAAATGGTTGCTGAAGCTATAGAGTCCACCAAGGCTAAAAAGCAACTACCAGCTTTGCCAAAGATACGATTCGAAGCATACGCCGAGGGCAAGTCCCTACAGCTACTGCATGTCGGCTCTTACGATGATGAAGCGCCGAAGCTGAAGTATCTACATAATGAATTTATGCCAGCCAACCATCTGTCATTCAATGGCAACCATCACGAAATTTATTTGAGTGACCCACGCAAAACTGCTACTGATAAGCTCAAGACGATTTTGCG
>Ga0210403_10003645_pt1 | contig 13471 bp, 16 predicted proteins | sample IncBWC19MmetaG_FD_150863 | JGI IMG/M metagenome (GOLD analysis project Ga0210403, IMG submission 150863) | Forest soil microbial communities from Barre Woods Harvard Forest LTER site, Petersham, Massachusetts, United States - Inc-BW-C-19-M | ecosystem: Environmental > Terrestrial > Soil >... | reverse complement strand
AAAGAAAAAAAGCGCCGCATCCCCGCAGCGCAAAAGGACCGCTTCCGCGGCGTGCGCATCTTCGACATCTCCGACATCAAAAATCCCAGGCAAGTCGCAGCCGTGCAAACCTGCCGCGGCTCGCACACGCACACGCTGGTCACGGATCCCAACGACAAGGAAAATGTTTATATCTACGTCTCCGGCACATCCTTTGTACGCCAACCCGAAGAGCTCGCCGGTTGCTCCGGTGAAAAGCCGGACAAAGATCCGAACACCGCGCTCTTCCGCATCGATGTGATCAAGGTCCCGGTGGCCGCGCCGCAGGACGCGAAAATCGTCTCCACTCCCCGGCTATTTATCGATGCGCGGACCGGCGCTTTGAACGGTCTCACCAGCGGCGGCTCTCACGGGAAGAATGGCAAAGAGGAGAAGCCCGCGGATACCGATCAGTGCCACGACATCACGGTCTACTCCGCGATTGGACTCGCAGCCGGCGCGTGCTCCGGCAACGGAATTCTTCTCGACATCAAAGACCCCGTCCATCCAAAGCGTCTCGATGCCGTGAACGATCCGAACTACTCCTATTGGCACTCAGCCTCATTCTCCAACGACGGCACCAAAGTCATCTTCACCGATGAGTGGGGCGGTGGCCTCGGCGCGCGCTGCCGTCCGAACGACCCGAACAAATGGGGCGCGGATGCCATCTTCAGCCTGAAGGACGACAAGCTCACCTTCGCGAACTATTACAAGTTGCCCGCCGCGCAAGGCGACTCTGAAAACTGTGTCGCCCACAACGGCTCCCTGATTCCCGTCCCTGGCCGCGATATAGAAGTGCAAGCCTGGTACCAGGGCGGCATCTCCATCGTGGACTTCACCGACCCGGCGCAACCCTTCGAAATTGCCTACTTCGACCGCGGCCCGATTGATCCAAAAATCCTCGTGCTCGGCGGCGACTGGTCGGCCTATTGGTACAATGGCAACATTTACGCTTCGGAGATTGCCCGCGGCCTCGACGTATTTGAACTGACGCCCAGCAAATTTCTCACCCAGAACGAGATCGACGCGGCAAAGTCCGTTCACGTGCCCGACCTGAACGTGCAGAACCAGCAAAAGATTGAGTGGCCTGCCAACTTGGTGGTCGCGAAGGCTTACCTTGACCAGTTGTCGCGCTCGCAGGCTTTGCCGGCAAACCAAATCGCATCTCTGCGCCAAGCGATCCAGAGTGCAGAGTCTTCCCACATGAACCCGAAAAAACTGGCGAAGCTTCAGCAGATGGCGCCGTCCCTCGAAAAAAGCGCCGGCACAGCAAAGAATCCGGCCGACGCTGCCCGATTGCACGCTCTTGTCGAAATCCTGAAGCATCCGTCAGCCTAACGACCGCCTTGGTAGGGGCGGGGTTTACCCCGCCCTTTTGGGTTTTTCTTCCCTCCTATCTCGTACGGCCCACCCCCCGTGGCGGGCCCCGCAATCCAATTGCAGGTTGACAGGCGCAACGGAATGGAAGAAAGTTGTGCCACTAATCGGCAACCCCGCTCGTTACAGGCCCTCACTCAGGTTTTTCATACTCTGCAAAGGAGCATGTATGAACCCATGCCTTCGAATGGCGAGGATTTTCGTCGCCTTGGCAGTGATCCTTCTGGCCCACTCGGTTTGGGCACAGTCTTCGGGCTTGCCATCCAGTACGCGGGCGACAATTCACGGCAATGGCGCGGATGTCGTGCCTTGTCGCTTGCATGGTTTGGGAGACCTGCTAGGTTGCGGAGGTTGGCGCCAATAGCGACGCAACTGAGTGACTTTGAAACCACTGATCTCGATTCGTGCTACCCAAAAGATGAGGAGAACATCAGACACGGAGAATCCGAAGGAGCCAATTGTGAATACGAATGACACAGGCGAACCTCCGATTAGGGTTTATCTTCTGGCGCAGAACCGGCTGGTGAGGGAAGTACTAGTGCGTATGTTTCGGAAGCGGATGGACCTCACCGTGGTGGGAGTCAATCACGATAGCGCCGGGGCGATTGAGGAATTAGCAGTGATCCCATGCGACGTGCTGCTGTTGGATTCAATGGATACGCTTCGAGCCATCGGGCAAAGGGCCATGGTGGCCGCAAGCTTGAGGCAAGTCAAAATTGTGCTATTTGGGGTGGAAGAAGATCCGGAATGCTTCCTCCAGGCAGTGCGCTTGGGAGTGTGCGGCTATCTGCTGAAGGACGCATCCTCGGCGCAGATGATTGGGGCGGTGAGAAATGTTATGCAAGGGGAAGCAGTCTGCACTCCGAAGCTCTGCAAATTGCTGTTCGAACTCGTCTCTCAGAGCCTTCTTCCAGGCTTGGGAACAGTGGAGCGAGGCACCCAAATGGTGAATGATCTGACCTGCCGGCAACGTCAGTTGATGGCACTGGTGGCCAAAGGAATGACGAACAAAGAGATTGCTGCGAGCTTGCAGTTGTCTCAGTTTACGGTCAAGAACCACATCCGCCGGGTCATGACGCATTTTCGAGCGGGTAGCCGCCACCAGGCGGTGGACGTGATTCGAACAAGCGGACTCTCCATAAGCCCGTAAGGCGCATGTCGCGGAAGAGATCCGTCTTTACGTACGTAGCCTTGACGAAGGGCCGCCCCGAGCCTTTGGCCTATCTCGCCGCGCATTGTTTGAAAATCATCGGCGGCGCGGCAGGCCGCCTAGTTGCAGCATGTCGACTAAAACCGTCGAGTATTTCTTAAGCCGCCCGCCGCTTCTCGTTGAACAGCCGCAAGCGTGACAGCACCACCTGCTTCACAGCCTCCACCGCCGGCGGCAAAATCTTATACGGCGCAACTTCGTCCGGCATTTTGGCTAAGCCTTCCTCCAAACCACGCCTCCAGGCCACCCGCAGTTCCGTATTGATGTGAACAATATTAATTCCCGCCGCCATGGCTCTCCGCAAGTCATCATCGTCAGTTCCTGATCCCCCATGAAGCGTCAGGAACGTGCGGGTCGCTCGCTTGATCGCGGCAATTCTCTCGATATCCAGCCGCTTCTTGGTTTCTCCCTTTACCATGCTCCGCAGCATCCCGTGCATGTTCCCCACCGCAGGAGCCAGGATGTCCACTCCTGTATTCTCCACAAACTGTTTCGCTTCCTCTGGAGTCGAAAGCCCTTTCGACAAGTCAGGCGAAGAATCATGTATCTCGGATCCCGTGCCGATGTCCCCGATTTCTCCCTCCACCATCATCGAAGGATTGATCGCCTTCAGCGCTTCCACAGCCTGCTTCGTCTGCCGCACGTTTTCTTCAAACGGCAATGCCGACAAATCAAACACAATCGCATCAAACCCGGCCTTTGCAGCTTCAATCCCCTTCGCCAGCGAGTGGGTATGATCTGCATTCAGAAAAATGGGGAAGTCGAACTCCTCCCGCAAACTTCGCACCAAGGCCCCAATCTGCCGGGTTCCCACAAACTCACGCTCGCCCTCCGACAAACCAACCACGACAGGCACGTTCAAGTCCCGCGCAGCCCCAAGCACCGCCTTCAACAGAACCAGGTCAGAAATATTGAAGTGCCCGACTGCCACTCCCCTGGCCTGCGTATCCTGCAATACACCGCGTAGCGTATACATGGCATTCACTTCCTCTCGTCCTCGCGCTGGCTACTTCCCGACGCCGCTCCCTGCGACCGGTCGACTAAACCAGCAGGCAAGCGCAACATCGGTTCTCTCGAATAACCGTCATTCACTCAACGTAGCTGATGCACACGGGCCCCAAAAGGATCCAACCCTCTTCCATTATTTCCCTCCGGCGAAAGCGCAGCGAAACGGGGAATCCCCTCGTGTGGCATGAGGTAAAGACTGCGGGCCCTGTGGAAATAATTCCCTACCAGCATCCCGCCCTTGGTGAAGCCGGCTCGCAAAACCTGGATTCTTAGACACTTCTGGAACTCCAGTTTGGCACCTCAAACGCAAAGTCTACCCCTGCCAGCCACCACAACCTTTCTCGTCCCCAGAAAGCGGAGGCAGGGGGCCTCCGAGTACTGGGATTGGAGAACGCAAGCCAGACCAATCCTCCCAAAATTGCTTTTTGCGCAGGGAGTGGTGACTTCCTCATTCCTCGCGCAGATCAATACCGAGGGAAGAATGAACCCGGCCATCTTGCTAGTGGATATAGCTTCGCCAGATCGCGAAGAACTCAAGTCTTTTTTGCAAGACCAAAGCTGCGATGTAACTACATCCCACGATTCCGAATCCGCGGTCAGCTATTGCCGTCAGCTCCAGCCGGATTTGGTTCTGCTGTTCGATACCCTTCCGGAGACCACCAGTTTCGCGCTTTGCCGTCAGTTGAAGAAAGCTCCGTTCAACCAACTCACTCCCGTTGTGTTGGTGAAACCCTCGCCCGATCAATCGGACATCTATCGTGGCCACGAAGCTGGCGCATCGGATATCTGGGCCACTCCTTCATGTCTCTGGGACGCTCTGCAGCGCATCCAGACTCTTCTGCGCCTCAAAGCTTATATGGACGAACAGGCCAGGTCCGCCCTCTTTTCTCTCGCCCACAGTGTTGACTCGAACCAAAACCTCCGCAACGGCCATTCGGCCCTTCTGCTCACCTATGCCGAGCAATTGGGAAAAAGCCTCGGTCTTCAAGACGAAGACATTCGGGAACTCCGCATCGCCTGCTGGCTTCACGACATTGGCAAAATCGGCGTGCCGGAAAAAATCCTGCTGAAACCCGGGCCTTTGGACGCGGCGGAAACAAAAATTGTCCGCGAGCACCCGATCATCGGCGAACAAATCTGCGCGCCCCTGAAATCCCTTCGCCCCATCCTCCCGGTCATTCGCCATCATCACGAAAAAATGGACGGCAGCGGCTACCCGGACGGCCTTCGCGGAGAAGCCATCCCCCTCAAAGCCAGAATCCTGCAAGTCGTCGACATCTACGACGCGTTGACCACCGACCGCCCCTACCGCGAAGCCCTCCCTCACAACGAGGCCTTATCCATCCTTTTCGCCGAGGCCGAGAATGGCTGGCTGGACGCCTCCGTGGTCTCAAAATTCGCGCTCATCTCCAAGGGCTACGAATACTTTCCAACGCGTGGGCGAACCATGCTCGCCTCCTACTACGCTTAGAAGTCTTCTCCCCGGTCTCTCGCATCTCCATTCAAGAACCCACCAAACACGCGGTACAGCTACGGATGCCTCTCTATCTTGGACCCAAAGAGACCCTCCGCTAGATCTGGCAGGCTTTTTTCAGGAGTGCTCTCGAAAATAGGAAGGGCGGCTCCGCATGGGAGCCGCCCCGCAACTGCACTGCATGTTGGATGTCTGGAGGTTGCGACCGGCTCTTACTGCTTGTCGTACACCTGCACGTCGTGCGTCTTCGCGCCCGCCGCGTTGGTGCCACTTGCGTCCACCGTCGTAACCTTTCCGTCCGGTGAAACCGTCACTTTGGACGTTCCAATCACTTTCCCGCCCTTCTTCAACGTCGCCTCATAATTGTTGGCGTCGATTTTCTTGGCGGAAATGCTGTCTGCCCCGGCCGGCATCGAACCCATGATGGGATTGTCCTTGCCGTCGAATTTGACGGCAAAGCTGTACGACAAAGCCTTTCCATCCGCGCCAACGCCCTCAAACGTATACTTCAATCCATCGCCTTGCGCTTCGACCTTCCGCGTCAGGCTCTTTGGTGCCGGCCCGGGATCGAACTTCGATTTTGTCAAATTGAGCTTCCAGGTTCCGGCGACTGGATTGCTTTGAGCATGCAAAGAAGAAGCACCAACCACAGCCAAAAGAGCAACCGCGACAACTGTTAGAACACGCTTCATGGATAACCCTCCTTGGGTCCTTTCACTAGACACCCTGCCAAGTTGTCTTTATAGATTTATGGAATTTGCCTGGATTGCGGGCCCTGGTAACGAACTTGCCGAACAGTATGCTGCCTTACCCCGCATGTCAATATTTTTCAGCAATTCCTTCATCCGCTACTTCTATTTCGATCGGCGCGAAAGCGATTCAGCCGTGAAAATCGCCAGCCTTCGGAAAAGCGGCTCGGCGAGCGCTTCCCTTTCCTCCGTCGGCAATCGCAGGTGCTGCTCCACTTCCGCCTCCATCTCCTCAACCTCTTTGGAAAGCGCGTGCTCCTCCAGCCGACCGAAAAGCAACTTGTGTGCCCGCTTCCGCTCCATCACTTCCATTCCATCCAATATCTGCCGGTGCGAAGTTCCCTCCCAGATGGCCAGGATCATCGCCTCCCTCAGCCACCTCTCCGCGCCATACTCGGCCAGCACGCCCAACCCGCCGTGCACTTCCATCGCCCACTTCGCCGTATCAACCGCAAACTCCGCCGTCCAATATTTCGCCAGGTGCGCCACCAGCCGAAACAAGTGATAGCGCTCCGAGTAGGGTGGCCGCTCCATCCACACCTCATCCAGCAGTTTCGCGGACTCCCACGCCAACGCAAACGCCGCTTTCAGCCCGTTCATCCGCTCTTCAAACTGATGCCGCAACAATGGATGCTCGACAATGCGCTTCCCGAACGCGATACGCTGCTCCCCATACGAAAGCGAATCCGCCATCGCCCGCTGCGCCAGCGCCACGCTCACCACGCTGTTCGCCACCCGCGAAAGATTCAGCACCTCCAGAATCATGTAAATTCCCGAGTCCGCCGAGCCCAGCAGGTACCCTTCGCTCTCTTTCAGCTCCACTTCTCCCGTGGGAACCGAGCGCGTCGCAATCTTGTCCTTCAGACGCCGCACAAAATAGTTCAGCTCCCCATTCCCGCGAACCCGCGGCACCATAAACAGTGCCACTCCTCGCACACCCGCCGCCGCGCCTTCCGGCCGAGCCGCCACCACCGCCAGTTCCGCCCCGGCGTTGCTCGTAAAATACTTCTCGCCCGTCAGCCGCCAGTCGTCTCCTACGCGCCGCGCAACCGTCTCCACCGCGGCCCCCAGATCCGATCCGCCCTTGATCTCCGTCATCCAGGTCGCGCCCTGCCAGACGGAATCGTTCTTCCTCAAAAGTTGCGGCAGAAATCGCGTCTGCAATTCCGCGCTGCCATATTTCGTCAGCGGCACGGCCGTCCCAAGCGACACGGTGTACGGGCAGCATACCCCGGGATCGTGAAACGAAATCACATGCATCAGCGAATACGTGGAAATCAGCGATTTCTCTTCAAGCGCCCGCCACACCACTCCCGCCCGGTAACCCCGCTTCAAAATCGTCTGATATTCAGCGGGGTAAAGAACTTCGTCCACGCGTTTTCCGCCGCGATCGAACATCTGCAACCACGGCGTTCCTCCCCGGTCAATATCGCCCGAAATGGCAATCCCCTCGCCATTCCACCACGCTTCCTCGGCGGCCAGCAAATCACGATGTGGAATTTCCGGAAGCCTGCTCTGCAAGAAATTCAGCGGGGAACGCAACAAATGGAGGTCTGTCATTTCAGCGCATGTTAGGCGGTCAAGTCCGGTAGGTCAAGCTGTGCAAAACCTCTGGCTGTGCTTTTGGATCAATCTTCTCTGTGACCTCTGCTTGCCCTGAGTGTATTTTGCGAAGGGTGCTCTTTCTCTTTTCTTCTTCCTCAACTCGTCCATGACCACGGTCGCACAAAAAAATAAGGGCGACTCGGTTTAACCCGCGTCGCCCTCTTTTGATTGATTCGCGAAGCTGCTGCTCCTCGTCTCCACTCACGCAAGGCCAGTTCGGTTTAACCCGCGCCGCCCTCCGTAAATTTCCTCGTGAAGCTCCTCTTTTTGGTGCCTCTCACGATCTCGGCTCGGTCTTACCCAAGCCGCATCTTTGAAAGTTCCTCCAAGCCTTACGCTCCCGCTTTCGTTCCCGCCAACGCGGTTTGACCCGTGCCGCCGTGAACCTCGCTGCGAAGCTCTTTCCACCACCCGCGCGCCGGAAACTAGCTCGGTTTTACCCTCGCTGTTCGCAACGCATCGAATCGTGGCGCTTTTCCTCAGAATCCAATCCCGTACACGCCGGCTCGGTTTTACCCTCGCCTCCATGCTGAACTGAACTCCGAAGTTCGCTCTTCTAATTCAACTCGATAATGGCTTGCTCGGTTTTACCCTTGCCGCCTTCTCTGAATTGACTCGTGAAGTTTTTCTTCCCGATCAATCTGTGCGCATAGTAGGAGCAGACCGAAAACTTGGCAAGTGGTTTCTCTTTGCGACTCTGAGGAAATTTGTGCAAGCCTGTGCAAAAGTCCTGCAAACGCATCAGCCTGGTAACCCTGCGCCGGCCTCTATGCGCCTTCGTTCCAGACGTACAGGAAATTGCCGTCGCTGGCGGTCGCGACATTTCGCCCGGCCTTCCGGGTTGCGCGATTCAGCGCCGAGCGTACCTTCTCTTTCGATTGCGCCAATTCAGCCAATGGCACCTTCAGCGCGGCGCCCGGCTTGAGATTATCGAGATCCTTCAAGATCGTGGTCACGATCAGCTTGTGCTTGCCATTCCGGCCTTGCGGCACTTCCGTCTGCACCATTGTCTTGAAATGCATCGGCACGCTTTTCGCTTGGATTCGCCCCATGGCGTCCTCCCTTGCGATAATTCGCTAACCAAACGTGACGTTAACGTATCTCTTCGCAGCGAGTCCTGCAAGTAAAATATTTGGCGTAAACGGACGGCCACGGCGAGATTCGGCCCGACTCCGCCCCCCCGTTAGGTACATGAGGTGTTCTATCCCGGTTAACGCCACAGGTCGCTGTACAAAAGAGTTAACCCGTAGCGTTTCCTGCCTGCTAGCGTCTAGCTCATCCAATGGAGTTTTTATGACTACCCAGAAAACACATTTCGAACAAGTTCCGCTGGCGATGGTCAGAAAGATGATTGCAGAACAAAACCGGCGAGAAGAGTACACTTACGGGGAGCCGGCAACCGGCAGTAACGCCATGAAACCAGACCCCCAGGGCGCGCCCGATAAATCGCTTGAGAAATCTAGCAAACGCTCTCCGTTAACGGTATGGACATTATGGTGAATACCAAACGCAAAAAATCCCGCGGCGCTTATCCCTCAAAGGGCGATTTTGACGCCCAGGCTTTCCTCGATTCCGCGGGCGTATCAAGGAAAGTGAAAGAGTTTCAAAAAGCCGACGTCATCTTCTCCCAAGGTGACCCCGCCACGACCGTCCTCTACATACAAAAAGGCGGTGTGAAACTTTCGGTGGTCAATCAAAGCGGCAAAGAGGCGGTCATCGCCGTTTTGGGGCCCGGCGACTTCTTCGGCGAGGGATGCCTGGCAGCCCAGACTGTTCGCATTGGCAATGCCGTCGCCATTTATCCCTCCACCCTGCTCCTCATTGACAAAAAGGAAATGCTGAAAGTGCTTCACGAGCAGCACGCCATCTCCGACCGCTTTATCGGCTTCATGCTCACGCGAAATATCCGCATCGAGGAAGACCTTGTCGACCAGTTGTTCAACTCCAGCGAAAAGCGTCTCGCCCGCGCTCTTCTCCTGCTGGCCCGTTACGGCAAAGAGGATTCGCCCCACGGAGTTCTCGCGAATGTCTCCCAGGAGACCCTGGCGGAAATGATCGGCACAACGCGCCCCCGCGTCAATTTCTTCATGAACAAGTTTCGTAAGCTGGGTTTCATCAAGTACAACGGCAGCATTGAAATCAACACTTCCCTGCTGAGCGTCGTCCTCCACGACTGACCCCGGACGCACCGCCTGCGGTAAGTTCACGCGCAAGGTCCGGCCCATGTCCCGAATGCTAGCGCCTCCTGGCATTCTGCTTCGCTCAACTCGCTCTCTCCGGACTTTCGCTGGTTTGCGACAAGCACAATCTCGTTGATTAGCAGCCGAATCATCCAACTCCCAAACTCCCCGTCGGACACGAACCTCTGCGGCTGGCGGCACGCTTTGCGGTAACAAATCTCCATCGCCTTCTCCGCTTCGCCATCGCTCCCAAGTGCGCCCCACGCGAGGAAGTACAGCGAGTTACGGCATCTCGAGAATCGCCCTTCAAATTCCGCTCTATGCTCCTGGTTTTTCGAAATCACGATCTCATCTCCCCAGCGTCGCGGTCCGAGCGGGCCGCCAATCACATACTCCTCGCCGAAGAACCCTCCTGGAAAATCTTCCGCGAAGAACTCTCTTTCTTCCTCAAATGCAACAACGCGAACACCGGCGCCGCCACCGGCAACTAATCTCCGGTTGACCAGAGCTCGCTTTGTAGGGGCGGGGCTTGCCCCGCCCTCTTGGGTTCTCTCGCCCTTTCCTCGCTCGTTTCACGCACACCTCCACACTCAAACCAAAACGCATTCAATTATTTGGAGAAACGTTCGTCTGCAACTACTCCGCGCTCGATGGATCCAACAACCGCCGCACCGCCGACACCCGATTCGCGGGCAACCCTACTCGCCTGGCATGTTCTAGGATGATCTTCTCGTCCGCCGCGATATACACGCAGTACACCTTGTCGCCCGTCACATAGCTATGCAGCCATTGAATCTCCGGCCCCAATCCCCGCAGCACATTCACAGACTTCTGCGAGATTTCCCGCAATTCGGCGTCGGTCAGATTCCCGGCTCCCGGCACTTCCCGTTCGATCACAAACTTCGGCATGAATTTTCTCCGTCTCGCACGAATGCTAGCATGTAGCCTAAACCCCTTCAAGGCGGCCCCGCCCAATACTCCCCATCCTTCAAACAACCGATTGGTGCAGACCATTTTGTCTCTACCCTTCACAACCCGCCGCCAACAACATCGGAAGCCATGGAAATTAATGTTCGCAAAGCAGGCCTCAAGGACTTGAAGCACCTTCTACATCATCGCCGAGCCATGTTCGAGGAAATGGGATTCCAGGATCTCGCCACCCTCGACCGGGTGGACGATGTGTCGCGAGAGTATTTCACCGAAGCCCTGCGAATCGCCAGCTACAAAGCCTGGCTCGCCGAGGCATCAGACGGCCGGATCATCGGCGGTGGCGGGATTCTAATCGCGAATTGGCCAGGCTATCCCGGCGAAAATCACGCAAAACGCGCCTGGATTCTGAACATGTACACGGAGCCTGAAGCACGGCGCCGGGGCGTGGCAAAACGCATTTTAGAAGTGATGATCGACTGGTGCCGGAGCGAAGGATTCAGCGCCGTCTCGCTTCATGCCAGCCACGCGGGACGCCCCCTCTACGAAACCCTGGGTTTCCACGAAATGAAGCTCAGGCTGTGATGAACCAATCGCGTTCACCACGCAGTCACATCGTGGCAAGATTCCACTTGTGCCGTAATCGCGTTTATCAGCAGTCGCCCGGCGTTGTCGGCTGTTAAGACTCGCGGCTACTTTTCTATTTCTTCAACCGGATGAATCTCCCACCAGTGAGTGCCGACTTTAGCGTCGTATCGGGTAATTCCTTTCACTGTAATGGGCTTACCGACTTGTGGCGCAACGCAGGGAAGCTTGGCTATGCACTTCGCCACAATGCAACGCGCGCGATCCATGCCATCTATTTTGGGGTTTTCGCAAATCCGAATGTCAGTGTCGCCGTCGTTTTCTTTTGACACCTGGGTGACGAATCCACTGACCGCGGCATGCGCAGACATTTTATCGGACCAGCGATTGGCATCCTCGGCAATCAACTCAGCGATGCTTAATTCAGCGTAAGCAATTTTGCCGGATTGCTCCACCGGCTTAGGTGGGGTGTTTGCCGACTTTGCCGAGGACGTAGAACTCTTCTTGGAAACAGGTTTGGGCTGCGCGTTCTGACCAGCACAAAGCACGGGAATAGCTAGCAAGGCGCACGGTAAGATCCAAAGGTGTTTTATCATTTTAAACCTCGCGAAAGGTTTTATGGGGAAATGCCTGCCTTTATCATAAAGGTTGGCAGCGGCCGGGCTACGAATTGTGGCGAGGATTGCTCCTAAATAGTACCTGGGCATGGGACAGGAGAGACGCGGCGTACTCATCAATGAGGAGTCGCATGTATTTTATGCTGGCTAGGAAATGGAGCGTTGTCCAGTAGAGGGTCAAGTGACTCTTCGGTCCGAGAAATGGTGCCTAAGTCCCGATAAGCAGGCTCCGGCTTAGTTCGCCTCTTCCGCGATCGCCGCCGCCGCGGCGCTCTTCGTTCTCGTTGTCGTGATCACCACCACGCTGATCAGCACAAACACAGTCCCCAGTATCGTCCGCACTCCCAACTCTTCCCCGCCCAGAAAATATCCCAGCACCACTGCCACCACCGGATTCACATACGCGTACGTCCCCACCTTCGTCGGCGATTCATGATGCAGCAGCCACACATACGCAGTGAACGCAATAATCGATCCCGCCACAATCAGGTACACCAACGCAATCCACGCCCCGCGCGAAACAGTCGCAAGATGAAAATTCCGGTATTCGCCCAGCAAGCACGAAATCACCGTCAGAAACGCTCCGCCGGCCAGCATCTGCGCTCCCGAACTCACCACTTTCGATTCCGGCAGCGGCAGCTTCCGCGCCAGTGCAGAGGCAATCGACCAGCTCATCGCCGCCACGATCAACGCCGCTGCCCCCAGCCGGTCAATCGGCGCCCCGCCCAAATCCAGCGAGCGGTTCACCAGCACACCAACTCCGCCAAGGCCAATCAACAGCGCCGCCACCAGACGCACGGTAAGCCGTTGCGTCCCCAGAATAAAAATCTCCCCAAGCGCCATGAACGCCGGAATCGTCGCCATCATCACCGCAGTCAGCCCCGAAGCCACGCGTTGCTCCGCCCAGAACACCAGTCCGTAGTCGAGCACAAAAATCAGAAACGCCACTATAGATATCGACGCCCATTCCCGTCCGCTCGGGGCGCGTTCTCCCCGCGCCCTCGTCCACCCATAAAGCGCCAGCCCCGCGATCAAAAATCGCATCGCCGCCAGCAAAAATGGCGGCACCTCGCGCACACCCACGCGGATCGCATAGTACGTCGATCCCCACACGAAATAAATAATCCCGAACGCCAGCAGCGTCTTCCACGCCGGCCGATGTGTCTCAGCATCCATATCCGTTCACGCGCCAACCAATACCACGCCACTCGCCAACCGGCAGTCCACTACCCAACGAGCGCAAGAATCAGAAACTCCGCCATAACGACCACCGGAATCTCAACGCCTATTCTTTAGGTCTCTTTGGCATTTCCTCTTTAGCTCTTTCAAGTTTCTCTTCAATGGCCGCGGCGCTTTCCACAGCTGCGCGCAGCGCTCTGCGCCACTCGTCCGGAGAGTAGGCAGGGTCCGTGCGGCCTCGGCGTCCCACTTCCATGCCAAAGGCAACGCCGGCGGAGAAGATCTCGACAATCTCCGGGTCTGCGACGACCCACGCCTCGCTCAATCGGCCCTCCGCTTTCCAACTCGCGGTCATTTTTGCCTGCTCGGCTTTCATCTCTGCGAAGCTGCTTCGATTTGCCATTCCCAAGCCTCCTGACTAGCGTTCGTCGTCTGGATGAAATCTCCCCGCGGGCTCGTGTTCTCCTTCTCGCCAGGCATTCGCCTCGGCTCACCGCATCATAATCCACCCGGCAGAATGAGCCAGAGATTTTCCTGCTCGA
>Ga0210403_10003642_pt1 | contig 13477 bp, 9 predicted proteins | sample IncBWC19MmetaG_FD_150863 | JGI IMG/M metagenome (GOLD analysis project Ga0210403, IMG submission 150863) | Forest soil microbial communities from Barre Woods Harvard Forest LTER site, Petersham, Massachusetts, United States - Inc-BW-C-19-M | ecosystem: Environmental > Terrestrial > Soil >... | reverse complement strand
CGTCGCAAGGAGTTCTGTCCGGTGGCGGACCTTGCGGACCTTGGCGAGCCTTCAGGGACGCGCATCGCGCCGATCTTGCAGATGCGGGCATCGGACGCTCCCGGCATGGGCGGTCTATTTCAGCGTCATCACCGCTGGATTCACGAAGTAGAACCCGATGGCAATAAGGATCAGATAAGCGAGCAGCACGAAAGTCCAGCCCATGTTGTGGCGGATGACATCGCCCTCCTTGCGCACGAACTTGCTCGTCGAGACGCCGACGCTCGCGGTTTGCGGAGCTATGGGTTTGCCGATTTCGGCGCCGATGGAATTAAGCGTTGGCAGCAGTAGCGGTGGCATGCCGAGCTGCACACCGACGAGCGCCTGGAATTTGCCGAACATGGCGTTGGTCGAGGTATTCGACCCCGACAGCGCGACGCCGATGAAGCCAAGTATCGGGCAGACAATGATAAATGCGGTGCCCAAGCTCGAAAAGCCTTTCGCGAGCGATGCCGCCATGCCGGAATAGTTGAAGACATACGCCAGCCCAAAGATGAAGAAGCCGACCAGACAGGCACCCCACATTTGATGGAACGTACGGCGGAATACTTCGCCGATTTGAGAGGCTTTCAGCTTCCCCATCGCCAGTAGCAACCCGGTAACGACGATCCACGACGCCAGGATCGCCGTGCCGCCAATAAAAGGGGCGAAATTGAACACAGCAGTGACGCCTGGCTTTGCCGGATCGCAGGTGGCCGCCAGCGACGAGCATGCGACGGCCTGAGCTTTGAACCAGCTTATCTTTGGCAACGGTGACCACGGACCGGTCCAGGCGGCGACCACGACCAACAGCACAAGGAACGGCATCCAGCACTGCAGCACCTCGGCAAGCTTCAGTCCATGTCCTTGCCCCTGTTTTACCTTGTTGGCATCCACTGCTACGCCGCCATAACCAAGCACGGTTTTGGGCTGCCAGAACTTGAGCAGTACGAACAGCGCAGCGAAGCAAACGATGGCGCCAGTGATGTCGGGCAGATAGGGCCCTAGATGGACGGCAACCGGATACTGGCCCGCGATATAGCCGAGCGATCCGACCACCGCGAGCGGCCAGCCGCCCTTCATTCCTTCCTTGCCTGAAACCAAGTACAAGAGCACCCACGGCGGCAGCAGCGCGAGCACGGCGACCACGGTGCCGACGGAGGCTGACAGCGACAGGAGCGGATAGCCGGTGACCGCGGCCAGCGCTATGATCGGTGCGCCGAGTGCGCCGTAGGAGACCGGCGCATTGTTGGCAATCGCAGCGACGCGGATCGCGTTGAGGTCGGAAATGCCGAGCGAAATCAGGATGGGCGCTACAAACGCCCACGGATATCCGAAACCGACAAGACCTTCGAGCAGCGCGCCAAATGCCCAGGCGAACAGCATCGTCTGCACGCGTACGTCCATGCCGCCTTGCGCGATCAGCCAACGGCGGAAATTCTCTAGTACGCCGCTTACCCCCAGCGTGTTGAACAGCACCATGCCCCATACCGTAATCCAGTCGACATTCCACACGCCGGTCGCCGCGCCATAGAAGTAGGCATGGGCGCCGTCATTGAACGGCATTTTCCATACCCACAGGGCAAGCGCGAATGTAACGATCGAGCCGAGTAGCGTCGCCACCCAGGCCGGGAACCGGAATACCGCAAGCATCAACAGCAGAATGACAACGGGAATCAGCGCCACCAAACAAGTGAGCGTCAGGTTGTCGAGCGGGTTTATCTGTTGGGTGAACATGATTGCTCCATCGATGTCCGCCGCGGCGTAGGCATACTACGTGCCGGCGTCACCGCGGTTTGATTATTGTAGTTGCGACCGCTCCGGTTGATACAGTGCCAGCGCCGCCGGTTCCCCGCGAATCCTTAACATAGCACAGGCCCCGGACACGCTCAAATCACGATCCGCGCTGACGGCGGCGCCTGCAGCCGCTGGGCAGCGGACAAGGCGCATAATATTGCCCGATGAACACGTCATTGCGACCCGCGCCGCCTGCGGATGCCCATCGGGAGCAGCGCCAGAAGGATGTCGTGGCTGCGCTTCGCGAGGTGCTGCCGCGCGAGGCGATCCTGTTTCGCCATGAAGATACTGTGCCCTATGAGTGCGACGCACTGACTGCCTATCGCGCCTCTCCCATGGTGGTGGTGCTGCCGGAAACTGAGGCGCAAGTCGCCGCGGTACTCAAGATTTGCCATCAAATGACCGTGCCGATCGTCGCTCGCGGCGCGGGCACCGGATTGTCCGGCGGGGCGATGCCGCACCGGTCGGGCGTGATTCTTTCGCTCAGCAAGTTCAACAAAATCTTGAATATCGATCCGGCATCGTGCACCGCCATCGTGCAGTGTGGGGTCCGCAATCTGGCCATCAGCGAAGCCGCTTCAGGATACGGTTTGTATTACGCTCCCGACCCCAGCAGCCAAATCGCCTGCACCATCGGCGGCAACGTGGCCGAGAACTCCGGCGGCGTGCATTGTTTGAAATACGGTCTGACGCTGCACAATGTGCTGCGGGTGCGCGGTTTCATGGTGACGGGTGAGCCTGTGGATTTCGGCTCCGAAGCCTTGGATGCGGCTGGCCTCGATCTTTTGCCGATCATCATCGGCAGCGAGGGCATGCTGGCCGTAACGACTGAAGTGACGGTGAAGCTTATCCCGAAGCCGCAGTCGGCTCGTTGCATCATGGCGAGCTTCGACGACATCGAATCGGCCGGCGCCGCGGTGGCCAGTGTGATCGCCCACGGCATCATACCCGCGGGCCTGGAAATGATGGACAGAGCCATGACGGCTGCCGTGGACGCCTTCGTGCATGCCGATTACGACTTGAGCGCCGCCGCGATATTGCTGTGCGAGAGCGACGGGACTCCCGCGGAGGTGGCGGAAGAAATCGCCCGCATGGAGCAGGTATTGAGTGCCGCGGGCGCGTCGCGCATCGAGGTCAGTCGCGACGAAGCCCAGCGCTTGAAATTCTGGAGCGGCCGCAAGAATGCCTTTCCGGCCTCCGGCAGCATCAGCCCGGACTACATGTGTATGGATTCCACGATTCCGCGTAAACGGCTCGCGGAGATGTTGCGGGCTATTCAGCAAATGGAGATCAAGTACAACCTGCGTTGTGCCAATGTGTTCCATGCCGGCGACGGCAACCTGCATCCGCTGATTCTGTTCGATGCCGCTGATGCCGACCAAATGCGCCGCTGCGAACTGTTTGGCGCCGACATTTTGGAAACCAGCGTGCGGCTCGGAGGGACCGTGACCGGCGAGCATGGTGTGGGCATTGAAAAGCTCAACTCCATGTGCGTGCAATTCTCGGCGGCGGAACGCGCGCAATTTCTCGCGCTGAAGCAGGCCTTCGATCCGCTCGAGTTGCTGAACCCGGGAAAAGTAATTCCAACCCTGCATCGCTGCGCGGAGTACGGAAAAATGCACGTGCACCGCGGCATGCTGCCGTTCCCAGAATTGCCGAGATTTTGATGAGCGCGCAGGACCCAGTGCTGGCGCGGCTCGTTGACCAGATCAACAGCGCGCGCTCGCGGCGCGCGCCGCTCGACATTCGCGGCGGCGGCAGCAAAACTTTCTACGGTGAAGCGGCGGTGGGCGAACCGCTCGACGTGACGGGCCTTTCCGGCATTACCAGCTATGAGCCGACGGAACTCGTAGTAACGGTTCGGACCGGCACGCGGCTCGATGATTTGGAAGCAGCGCTCGAGGCTCACGGCCAGTGCCTGGCGTTCGAGCCGCCGCGCTTCGCGCCGGGTGGCACGGTGGGGGGGATGGTCGCGGCGGGCCTGTCGGGACCGGCGCGCGCCAGCGCTGGTTCAGTGCGCGACCATGTGCTGGGCGTGACGCTGCTCAACGGGCGCGGCGAGATTCTCACCTTCGGCGGTCAGGTCGCAAAAAATGTGGCGGGTTACGACGTATCGCGGCTGATGGCGGGATCCTTAGGGATCTTGGGCGTCATCTGCGAAGTATCGCTCAAGGTATTGCCGGTGAGCCCAAGCACCGCGACCCTGCGCTTCGATTGCGACGAAGCGCAGGCATCCGCAAATTTCCGCGATTGGGCCAGCCAGCCCTTGCCCATCAACGCAACCGCATGGCACGAGGGCGGGCTTTACGTGCGTCTTGCCGGCGCGCGCGCCGCGGTGGCGGCCGCGTGCACCCGGTTGGGCGGCGCACAGCTCGCACCCGAACAGGCCAACTCTTGGTGGAGCAGCGTCCGCGATCACAGCGCAGAATTCTTCGCGATCGGCGCAGCCGGCTTGGCGCGCGGCGAATCGCTTTGGCGCCTGTCCGTGCCGGCAACCGCGGCGGCGCTCAAGCTTCCCGGACAGCAATTCATGGAATGGGGCGGCGCCCAGCGTTGGTGGAAGACGCTGGCCGACGCCGGCCAAGTGCGCAGCGCCGCCGCCCGCGTGGGCGGCCACGCCACGCTGATTCGCGGTGCTGACAAAAGCAACGGCGTATTCGCGCCGTTGAGCGAGGTCTCGATGCGCATACACCGCGGCTTGAAGCAGGCGTTCGACCCGCTGCGCCTATTCAATCGCGGGCGTCTGTACGCCGGTCTTTGACCGCCATGCAAACGCATTTGAGTCCAGAATTTGCCGATTCTCCCGAGGCCCAAGCAGCGGCGGCCATGCTGCGCAAGTGCGTGCATTGCGGCTTTTGCAACGCCACCTGCCCGACGTATCAGCTGCTGGGAGATGAGCTCGACGGTCCACGCGGGCGGATCTATCTGATCAAACAAGTACTCGAAGGCGCCGAGGTTACGCGCAGCACGCAGCAGCATCTGGATCGCTGCCTGACCTGTCTTAATTGTCAAACCACCTGTCCGAGCGGCGTCGAGTACGGCCATCTGGTCGACATTGGCCGACAGCTGGTTGAAGCCCGCGTCGAGCGCCCGCCGTTGGAGAAGGCGAAGCGCTGGCTGCTGAAGGACGGCCTTACCTCGCCGCTGTTTGCTCCGGCCATGCGGTTGGGGCAAACCCTGCGCGCAGTGCTGCCGGAATTTCTCAAGCACAAGGTGCCGGCCCGATCCGGCGACCGTGTCAGCCTTACGCCGGTGCGGCCGCAGTCGCGCAAAGTGTTGATGCTGCAAGGCTGTGTGCAGCCGTCCATGATGCCGAACATCGATAGCGCGGCAGCGCGCGTGCTCGATCGCGCGGGCATACAAACCCTGTATGCCGAGGGCGCGGGTTGCTGCGGAGCTTTGCGTACGCACTTGAGCGATCACAGGGGCGGGCTTCAAGACATGCGCCGTAACATCGACGCCTGGATTCCCTGGCTCGAATCCGGAGTCGAGGCGATCGTATCGTCGGCATCGGCCTGTGGACTGGCCGTCAAAGAATACGCCTACGCTCTGGCTGAAGATCCAGAGTACCGGGATAAGGCGGCGCGAGTCAGCGCGATGGCGCGGGATTTAAGTGAATTGCTGCCGGACATCGTGCCGCGGCTCAAGGACCGCGTCCGGGCAGGCCACGGCCAAAGAATCGCCTTTCACTCGCCTTGCACTCTGCAGCATGGACACAAATTGCTGGGTGGAGTGGAAAGGCACTTGAAAACGTTGGGCTTCGATGTAACGGCGCCGAGCCATGAAAGCCATATGTGCTGCGGCTCCGCCGGCACCTATTCGATATTGCAGCCGGAGCTTGCCAGGCAGCTGCGCGACCGAAAGCTCGCCAATCTCGCGAAGCTCGAACCGCAACGCATTCTGTCCGCCAACATCGGCTGCATACAACACTTGCAGTCAGGCACCTCCACCCGGGTCATGCACTGGATCGAGCTGTTGGACGAGGCGCTTGCTTAGGGGTGACTCAACGCCCAGACATAGGCCGCGACGGCGAACAGCTGATCGCTGCTGAGCTGCGCGCCGCCCATCGCCGGCATCGGTGCACGGAACTGCTTCGGCTGCGCGACGCCCGTGGCAATGGTGCTGGCGATCCCCTGATAACTGCCATTGCTCCACAGCCATTTGCCGCCGGTCAACGCCGGTCCCAACGGAGATCCGGTGCCGTTGGCGCCGTGACAGCCGGTGCAAGGCGCGCCGCCCACCTCACCGCGATAAACGCGATCGCCGAGAGCGACCATGGCGGGGGTCGCTCCCGGGGGAGCCTTCAGGGCGCCGGTCGCAGAACCCGCATCCGGATGCGTGCCCTCGGGCGGCGCGGCGCGCGCGGCAGCGATGGGCCCGGCCGGCTCCGTCGGACTCGGGCAGGGCACCGGCGTGATTGAACTGTCCGCGCCGGGGGATCCGCGATAGACGATTCGATAGATGCGGCCGGCCACATCGTCGGCCACGTATAGCGCCCCATCCGGTCCCACGGCAAGGCCTGTCGGACGATGCGCGGCCTTGGCGGGCGATTTGTCGGCGCCGGCAAATCCATCCGCGAAAATCTCGCACTTGCCCGATGCTAAGTCGCCGGACAGTCCTTGATACACAACGTTGTAGCCGCCTTGGCTGTACGGCGCGCGATTCCACGATCCGTGGAAGGCGATGAACACGCCTTTGCGATAGCGGGCCGGAAATTGCTGCTGATCGTACAGCACCATGGCGTTGGGAGCCCAATGCGCCGGGAAAATTGCAGCCGGTGCGCTCTTTTTAGCGCATGCGCCTACGGTTTTGCCGTCGCCGCCGTATTCCGGCGCCAGCACCAGCGACTGCAGGAAGGGATCGTAGTAGCAAAAAGGCCAGCCGTAGTCGCCGTTCTTTTTCAGCAGCAGCAATTCTTCGGACGGCAGCGTGGCTTCCTGGTCTGCTTCCTTGATGATATCCGGCCAGTTGGTGTGCAATTGATCGCGCCCGTGCTGAGTGACGAAGATGCGCTGACCCGCAGCGTCGAGCCCAAAACCCTCCGCATTGCGTATCCCGGTGGCGTAGCGCTGTGACGCTGAAAACATTTGCTCGGTTTTGTTCGCCTCATAGCGCCAAATACCGCCGCGCGTCTCGAGCTCGGTGCAAGGATCCAACCCCTTGGATCGAAGCGTGCGATTCTTCTCCTGACAGGAATTGGTGGCGCTGGCGACGTCGATGTAAAGACCGCCATGCGCGTCGATCGCAAACGGGTGCATGGGATGATCCCCGCTCAAAGGCAGCCCGCTGACGACTATTTGCGGCTTATCGGCCGGCACCACCGCACCCTTGGTCAGGGCGAATTTGAGAATTTTGTCGTTGAGTTCGGCGTACAAGGCGCCGTTGTAAATGCCGATCCCGGTGCCGCCGGCGGCGCCGCTTTGCGCCGTATCGCCGAAGCGTTGGTTGACATCCGCCTTGCCGCTGCCGGTGGTGTCCTGCAACGCGACCAGGAAGCCGCCGGCATGCGGAGTGTCGTTGCCGTAATAACGGCCGGACCAGGTGTTCACATACACCACGCCACTTGCAGCCACCACCAGGTGCCGCGCGTGACCGATGGCGTCGGCAAAAATGGTGGCGCAGAAGCCTTGCGGCAGCGTGAGCCCGGTATCATCGCTGGGACATGACTGCGGCTTTGCCGCGGCATCCGCGGCCCGGGTCAGCATGGGCGCCAACAGCGTGGCAACACCGCACACCGCAGCCGCGATGCCGGACCATAAAGCTTTCTGCGACCGGTACAATGGCATATTGAACGTCCTCTGTTGAATTTATTCCCGCGTGATCGCGCGCGGAATTGCGGAGTATAGCAATGTGCTTGGTTCTGGTGGCGTGGCACGGCAGCTCGGATTATCCGTGCGTGATCGCGGCGAACCGCGATGAGTTTCATGCGCGTCCGACTGCGCCTGCGCAGTGGTGGGAAGGCCAGCCGCAGATCCTGGCGGGACGAGATCTCACGGCCGGCGGGACCTGGCTCGGGATCACGCGCACCGGCCGCTTCGCAGCGCTGACCAATTACCGGGATCGGGAAGTGCGGCGTGCGGACGCGCCGAGTCGCGGCACATTGGTTACCTCCATCCTCAAGTCCACAGCTGGAGCCGCCGAGGCCCTGGAGTATCTACGCGGCGTAGCCGCGAGCTACAACGGCTTCAACCTGATTTTTTCCGACGGCAAGCGGCTCGCGATCTTTGAGAGCGCAATCGGCCGCGGCCGCGAACTCGGACCCGGAATATACGGGCTGTCGAATCATTTATTGGATACACCGTGGCCCAAGGTGCAAAACGCCAAATCCCGGCTATCGGAGGCGCTCACGGACTTTCGCGACTCCAGCGCCGCGCTGGCATTATTGCGCGATGATGAACCGGCGCCGGATGATCGGTTGCCGCGCACCGGCCTCAGCCTTGAATGGGAGCGCCTGCTTTCGAGTGCCTTCGTCCGTGCGCCGGACTACGGCACGCGCTGCTCGACGCTGGTGCGCATTGATCAATCCCGCCGCGCGTGTTTTGATGAATGGACCTGGGATTCGACGGGCGCCCAAATCGGCATGTCGAGTCTTCAGTTCGAACTGGAGTGAAGTTATGTTCAAGCGCGTGCTGCTTTGCTACGACGGCACCGAAGCGGGCCGCCGGGCTCTGCGCCGTGGTGCGGAACTGGCCATACTCCTTGGCGCGCGGGTGTTCGTACTGTCCATCGTTCCCACCGAAGTTGCCGATGCGGCGGTGGTCGCCGGTGCCGCGGGCCACGCCTGCATCGTCGATGGGGCCGCCGAGATTCGCAAACTTTTGAACGAGTCCATTGCGTGGCTGAAAGCTCGCGGCGTCGTCGCGGAGGGCTTTCTGGCAAGCGGCGAATACATCGATCAGATCATCGCGTACTCCAAGCGACTCACCGTCGATCTCATCGTGCTAGGCCACTATCCGCAGCCGAAGGGCGGCTTTTGGTGGTCGGGCACGCAGCGGGTGTCGTTGGCGGAACGGGTAAATTGCTGTGTGTTCGTCGCCGTCAATACGGCCGAACCGGCCGCTGTGCAAAACTAGCGCATGGCATCCTCCGAGTCGCCCGAGCACGTCCCATCCGCCACCCCCGCGGGCGATCGAGCTTTGGGAATCATCGCGACGGCAACGCTGCTGGGGCTGCTATATTTCGCACGCGACGTCTTGGTGCCGGTTACCCTGGCATTCATTCTGAGCCTCTTGATCGCACCGTTGGTGCGTGCACTGAGACGCTTGGGACTTAGTCAGACCTGGGCCGTTCTCGCAACAGTGCTGATGTTGGCGCTGTCATTCGGCGCCTTCGCCACCGTCATTGGTTCGCAATTGGTGCGCATGGCGGCAAACTTGCCGAAATACGAGAGAACCCTGGAACGCAAACTGGAGACATTGAACAGCGTCACCGTGGGGCGCATCAATTCTCTTACCGCGCAGGCCGGGCGCGCGTTCACCCGGCATGAAGAAGTCGCGCACCCGCAGCCGCAGACCCTTACCCCGCCTGACTCCAGCGCGCCAAAAGTTCCCATTCCCGTGGAATTGCACGAAGCTCCGGCCAATCCCCTGCAGGTCATGGAAAAAGTGCTGGGTTCGATCTGGGTGCCCATCGAGACCTCGGGAATAGTCTTGGTGGTGCTCATATTCGTCCTGCTCGAGCAGGAAGCGTTGCGCGATCGCTTCATTCGCATTGCCGGCGGCACGGACATTCGTCTCACCACGCTGGTGATCAACGAGGCGGGAGAACGTTTGTCGCGGTTTTTCGTGTCGCAGTTCGCCGTGAATTTTGGCGTCGGCGCCCTGGTCTGGCTCGGGCTCAGCATCATCGGCCTGCCGCACCCCCTGGTGTGGGCGGCGCTGACGACGGCGCTGCGCTTTGTGCCCTACGTAGGGGTGTGGATCGCCGCGTTTTGTGCCGCCTTGCTCGCCGCCGCGGTGGATGCGGGATGGACCACGGCATTCGCGACCCTGGGACTCTTCGTCATCGTCGAACTCATTGCCGCGCAGTTGGTGGAGCCGCAACTCTACGGCCATACCACCGGCCTATCGCCGCTATCGGTCATCATCGCCGCGATATTCTGGAGCTGGTTGTGGGGGCCGATCGGATTGATCGTCTCGACCCCCTTGACGCTGTGTTTATTGGTCGCTGGGCGCCACATCAAGGCGTTGAGCCTGCTCGATATTCTACTGGGCGACACCCAGGCGCTGACCATGCCGCAGCGCTTCTATCAGCGCGCGCTGTCCGCCGATTCGGATGAAATCATCGCGCGAGCGCGCGAGTTTCTGAAACGGAATTCGTTCGCCAATTATTGCGATTTGGTGTTGATGCCCGCCTTGCATCTGGCGCGGATCGATCTTGAGTCCGGTGCCATCAGCACCGACCAGCAGTTGCGGGTCCGCAGCGCCATAGTCTCGGTGATCGCCGCGATAGGCGGGGAAAATCGCCGGCCGCGCCGCCGCCTTGGTTCCTCGGTGCTCGATAAGTCCAGCGCCGGGCGCTTGCTGCGTCAGCAGCGCGAATTGACCAGCGGCCGATGGCAGGGACCGCTGGAGGTCCCGGCCGGCTCGGTCATGATATGCGTGGGATTGGGAACAATGGCGGATGATCTGGCGACCGAACTGTTGGTCCGCATACTGCGCGACCAGAAAATCGATGCGCGCCACATGTCGCTCGAGGACTTAGGCGCTGCACCGCCGCCGAATGCTGCCGATGCGGTGTCCATTGTCTACGTGGTCAGCGCCTTTCCAAGCGAGGAGCGGGAGCGAGGCGACTCGACGGCGGAGGAGATGCGGCGGCGTTTTCCCCAGGCCTGCATCGTTGCGGTGTTTCTTCCCGGCATGCTGCTGCAGCCGGAGGCTGAAGGCACGGGCGCTCAGATGCGGGAAGCCGATAAATCCGCGACCTCGCTGGGTCATGCGGTGCAGATCTGCCTGGATATGCAGCCCAAACGAGTTCAAGCATGAGGTCGGCAAAGAAAACGATCCTGGTTACCGGGGCGGCGCAGGGCGTCGGGCTCGCGGCCGCCTCCTTGTTGGCGCAACGCGAGTACCGCGTGATACTTTTGGATATCCAATCCGTCGATGCGCAGGTGGGTCAACTGCGCGCGCAAGGTGCGCAGGTCGAGGGCGTGACGGGCGATGTGTCCTCGGAAGAGTTCGTACGGCAATTGGCTGAGCGGATCGCTTCAGACTATGGTGCGCTCGATGGCTTGGTGAACAACGCGGGAATCAGCCTGATCGTTCCGGCCGAACAAACGACCGCCGCGCAGTGGCAGCGCGTCATGGCGATCAACTTATTCGGTCCCTTTCTACTGTGCCGCTATTTGGGAGTCCAGATGCTGGGGCGCCGGCAGGGCAGCATCGTCAATGTGGCATCCGTGGCCGGCCTTGCCGGCATCAGTCATCGCAGCGCCTATAACGCATCGAAGCATGGGCTCATTGGGCTCACCCGGACGCTCGCGGCCGAATGGGGCGGACGGGGCGTGCGGGTCAATGCGGTCTGTCCTGGATGGATCAAAACCGACATGGACGCCGTGGATCAAGGCGGCGGAGCCTACCGCGATGCCGACATCGTCGATCGCGTGCCGTTGGCGCGTTTTGCCCGAGCGCAGGATGTGGCGGAGGCGATCGCTTTTCTTGCGGACTCGGACCGCAATGGCTTCATCAACGGCGTTAGTTTGCCCGTGGACGGAGGTTGGATGGCCGATGCCAGCTGGAATGAATTGCGCTTGCGCACCCGGGCTTAAGGCCGGCCACCAGGATATTTTTTGAATCGCTGGGAGTTTTGGATCGACCGGGGCGGCACGTTCACCGATGTCATCGGGCGCGCGCCCGACGGTTCATTGCACACGCTAAAGCTGCTATCGGAGAATTCCGCTCACTACGACGATGCGGCGGTGGAAGGCATTCGCCGATTGCTCAAGCTGGCGCCGGGCGACCCGATCAGCGCCGCGCAGGTGGCTTGCGTGAAAATGGGAACCACAGTGGCCACCAACGCGCTCTTGGAACGCAAGGGCGAGCGCACCCTGCTGGTGATTACCCGCGGATTTCGCGATGCCTTGAGGATTGCCACGCAGGCCAGACCCCGATTGTTCGACCGCCACATCGTGCTGCCGGAAATGCTGTATGAGCGGGTGATCGAAGCTTCAGAGCGCGTGGGTGCGCACGGCGAGACGATCCAGTCTTTGGACCTGCCGAATCTTACCGCGCAATTGCAGGATGCCTATGCTGGAGGCCTGCGCTCCTGCGCCATCGTGTTCCTTCACGGTTACCGGTACGTCCATCACGAACTCGCCGCGGCGGACATTGCCCGCGATATTGGTTTTACTCAGATCTCGGTGTCGCACCGCGTGAGCCCGCTGATGAAATTGGTGCCGCGCGGCGATACGACAGTGGTCGATGCGTACCTCTCGCCGATCTTGAGGCGCTACTGCGACAAGCTTGCCGGACTCATGCCCGGCGTGCCGCTCTTTTTCATGCAAAGCTCGGGCGGTTTGACCCAGGCACACCGCTTCTACGGCAAGGACGCGATTCTCTCGGGTCCGGCCGGCGGTATTGTCGGCATGGTGCGCACGGCCCAATCGGCAGGCCACGCCCGGCTGATCGGTTTCGACATGGGCGGTACTTCGACCGACGTGAGCCATTTTGCCGGCGAGTACGAACGTGCTTTTGATACCGAAGTCGGCGGCGTGCGCGTTCGCGCGCCCATGATGAGCATTCACAGCATCGCCGCGGGCGGCGGCTCCATCATCCACTTCGACGGAGCGCGCTTGCGCGTGGGGCCGCAGTCCGCGGGGGCGACGCCTGGACCTGCCTGTTACCGGCGCGGCGGCCCGCTCACCGTGACGGATGCCAACGTCTTGTTGGGGCGCGTTCAGCCGGCATTCTTTCCGCGGGTATTCGGCCCCAAGGCGAACGAAACTTTGGATCGCGACATCTCTGCTCGCTGCTTCGATGAACTGGCCCGGCGCATGACGAGCGCGACGGGGCGCTTGATCACCCCGGAAGATGCTGCCGGCGGCGCACTTAAGATCGCGGTGGGCAACATGGCCAACGCGGTAAAGCGCATCTCAGTGATGCGCGGTCACGACGTTACTGACTATACCTTGCAGTGTTTCGGCGGGGCCGGCGGACAACACGCGAGTCTGGTGGCCGATGCGTTGGGAATGACCCGCATTTTCATCCATCCGTTCGCCGGGGTGCTCTCCGCCTATGGAATGGGACTTGCCGACCAGGTCGCCATGCGCCAGGCGGCGGTCGAGCACGAGTTGAACGAACGCGGGTTGAGCGAAGCTTTGGCAATCGCATCGCGTCTGCAGCAGGAGGCCGCCGCGGAGCTGGAGCAGCAGGGGCTGGCCGGCGAGTCGCTCCGCAACATATCAAGGGTGCATATCCGCTATCAGGGCACCGACACGGCGTTGACCTGCGATCTTCCAGCGCAATTGTCGCCCGCGGCGGTGCGCAGGGTCCGCGCGGACTTCGAGCGCAGCTATCGGCGCCGTTTCGAATTCGTGGTACCCGATCAAGGACTGGTGATCGAGGCGGTTTCCGTGGAATGCGTTGCCGCCGGCGCGGCCGCTCCGCCATTGAATGCAGCGCACGGCGCCGTGCCTTATGAACCCACGGCCGATGCGAGCATTTCC
>Ga0210403_10003640_pt1 | contig 13482 bp, 9 predicted proteins | sample IncBWC19MmetaG_FD_150863 | JGI IMG/M metagenome (GOLD analysis project Ga0210403, IMG submission 150863) | Forest soil microbial communities from Barre Woods Harvard Forest LTER site, Petersham, Massachusetts, United States - Inc-BW-C-19-M | ecosystem: Environmental > Terrestrial > Soil >... | reverse complement strand
TTGAATGGGACATTGAGTATGGGCGAAATATCGGTCCAGGCTGTGCCGCCGACGGTGGTGCGGAAAACGTGTCCGTTCTGTGCCCCACCGCCGTTGAAACCGCCCAACACCGCATAGATAATTGTTGGGTCGCTAGGATCAAACAGAGCGCGAGCAACAAACCGGCTGGGAAGATTTCTTGTGATATTTGTAAACACCACTCCCGCAGGAGGACCAACGGTAGCCGCGAGCGCGTTGGTTGACACAAACACCTGAGTGCCCACAGCAATCACGACGTTGTTGCCATTTACAGCTGCAACATCTACGTTGCCGGCACCGTTGAAGGGAGAGAGGATGCGCCAGGTACCGCCGCCATCCTGGCTCTGCCAGAGATTCTGGCTGCCACTAACATAGACGATATCGCCGGTAGTGGGATCGGTGGTTACACCTGCGAGGTAACAACCGGCGTCTGTGGTAGTGCCCCAAGGAGTGATTTCCGTCGGGAAAGTCGAACCGTCGTTGGTGGAGCGATGAACTCTCGTGCAAGGCGCCGGGGACCAGAAACCGCTGCTGCCATAGACCTGGCCCGCGACAGTCGCATCGTAGGCCACGTCCCATCCGTCACCGCCTTGTGTCGCCTTCCAGCCAAGGCCGACCGATCCCTTGGTGGTCTCGATTTCGTTGTCCTGCAGAGCCCCGACAGTCACGCTTCCCGTGGCGTCAGGCTTGATGTCGATGTTGTAAAACAGGGCTGTCTGGAGTCCGCCGGAACTCAGATGAATCCAGGTCGCACCACCGTCCGTGGATTTGTCGAGCCCGCCATCGTTTCCGGAGAATACGACCGACGGCGTGGGGCTGGGTTGCGGGATGAAAGCCCAAGAGTGCGTATCGGCATGCAATCCCGTCATGCCCGCGAAGCTGTTTCCCGAATTGCCCGAGCGAGCCTGGCCTACCGCGCCGAAATAGAGGATGTCGTTGATCCCATCACCCGGAGAACCTGGATCGACGGCGAAGTGAAAGCTGTACCCGCCTTGGGTGTTCGTAGGCATGCCCGTGGCGGTCTGTTGCACCCAAGTGCCACCTTGGTCGGTACTCATGAACAATCCGACTGGGTCGGGAGCCCCGCCAGTGCCCTGCAGGCTCACATACAGCACCTGCACGCCGCCGGGATTGGGAACGGGCCGCGTGGGCGGAGCAAGATCCACAACCACCTTGGCGAAGCCCTTGGGTGGGAGCCCGATCGCCGCCGCCACAACGGGTGTGGCACCACTCAATACCTGAGCCCAATTAGCTCCGCCGTCGTTTGACCGGAATACACCGCGTCCAGAAATTCCGGCGTACAGAATGCGCGCGCCGGCTGGCGTAGAGCTGTCCAACACCAGACTGCGGGTGTCGCCAAAGGCATTGTTGCCCTGAACCCAGTTCAGACCGCCGTCGTTCGAAATGAATACACCACTCGTTGATGCCAGATAGAGGATGTTGCTGTTGGCGGGATCAACGATAATCGCATTGATGAACTGCGTTACAAACTGCGTCGCGTTTCCGGAATTGCCGGAAGGATAGCCGGAGCCCACGGCCACCCAACTTCCGCCTTCATCGGTGGACTTGAACAGTCCCGCCTGCGGCTGAGCAGAGAACCGGCCGCTTGTTCCCACGTAAACAACGTTGGTGCTGCCCGGGTCAATGGCAATGGCCTTGGGTTCGCCGATCCCCAGCGCAAGCTGGCGGTCGAAGATCGGCGTCCAAGTGAGACCGCCGTCCTGGCTGCGCCATACCCCTCCTCCCACCGTGCCTATGTAGAGAATGTTCGGATTGAAGGGATGAACGGCGATGGAGGATACCAGTCCGTTATCGTTGTTGCCTCCCTCGGAGATGGGACTAGGCCCCAAAGGGGTCCAAGCGGTTCCATTGAGAGCCATGGCTATTCCTCTTTCGCGTCCTTGCGTTTAACCGGATTGTCCTTTTCGGACGGTTTCTGGTCTGTGGGCGGGCGAACAATTGATCCAGGTAACTGCTGCCATTCCTCGAGCGCCTTGGCGTATGCTTCCGGAGTCGCGGGAGCGCCCCCGGACAAGCGTCGCTCTACAATCTGTTGGTGCACGGCATGTTCACGACCCATCCGTCGGCGGCGCGGACGGTCCTTGTCTCCGTCTCCGTACCGATCGTCTTCGCCGCCTCGCCGGTCGTGTTCTTGTCGACCCTGCTCTCCGCGCTCGCGGCGTCCTCGCTCTTCATGTCCCTCGTCTGGATCTTTAGGTTTCGGCATGCCGCCTCCTTCATTCCCCGGGGCTGAGGCGGGGGATCGTACGCCCGAGTAATAATCGCGTCAACCAATCCTTGTGTCTGTCACAGCATGTAGTGATTCTTGGAACTCTTTCGTTTCAATCGCGACCTACTCGCCCTCCTACAAGAATCGGGATTACGGTTACCTGGAGACCAGCGAATACGGAACTGATTTCGTGATCCGCTCCGGCTGGCGCTTAGGAACCATAGCAGCACAAGGCGAGAAACACGTCTCCCCTCGCGTTCACCGAGACTGCGGATTGCAGTGCCGCTTTATTGTGAGCAATCCGGAATTTGCCGAATTTCTCCGCAGCGTCTGGCCTTCTAGTGTCGACATCATCGAAGTTCCCTGGGAACCCTGCGACTAAAAACCCGATATGCCGGGGATACACACACCTACCCCGGGTGACATCCTCACTCAGATCGAAGAGTCCTTGCTCACCGATGAAGGCCGCGCGGAGGCGAGGGGTGAGGACAGTTTTGCCGGCCAGTTCCGTTCGAGCGACGCGCTCGATCCCGAATCGTGGTCGCTATTATAATCGCCTGGATCCGGCCCTCCGTATCCTGGATACTTCGCTCGGCCATTGATATCATCGCTCCCTATGTGATATCGTTTTAGAGTACTCGAGGAGTCGTGCATGCCAGCAATTGTTGTGCGCAACATTTCCGCAGAGACTCACCGGGCTCTGCGCGTGCGGGCGAGGAAGCACGGACGGAGCACTGAAGCCGAAATTCGCGCGATTCTTGATAGGGCTGTACGGCCGACAGGGCGTATCAAGCTCGGCTCTGCGCTCGCTGCGCTTGTGAAACCATTTGGCGGCCTCGAGCTCGAAATTAGAAGAGACAAGAAGCCAGCGAAGCCAGCAGACCTGGCGTGATCCTGCTGGATACGAACGTGGTCTCCGAGCCGATGCGGTCGAACCCCGACCGAAGCCTGCTTGCATGGCTCGACGCGCAGTCGGTGGAGAGCCTCTACCTCGCGACCGTGAGCCTGTCGGAGCTGCTGCTCGGTATCGCCAGCCTCCCGGTCGGCAAACGCCGCAGCGCCCTCGCCAGCGCCCTCGACAAACAGATCATCTCGCTGTTCGCCGAGCGCATTGTGCCCTTTGATATCGCAGGGGCAGAAGCATACGCGGAGATTGTTACACGCGCTCGCCGGCATGGTCATTCGATCGCTGTTGCGGACGCCCAGATTGCGGCTATCGCCGCGTCCCGTCGTTTCAGTGTAGCTACACGCGACGAAGCACCTTTCCGAGCCGCAGGCATCACGGTCATCAACCCGTGGACTGCGGCGCCCGGGGCTGAATAGGGCGGTCGTCGCGGTAGCAAGCCCCGTACGTTAGAGCCCGATCGGAAACGCGATAACAGCGTTCGGCGATTGGCACCCCAACCTCAACATCAGCCTGGTCTCGCCTTCGACAGGGACGTGCTGGTACGACTCCGACCCGGCAATGCCTAGCCATCTGTTGGAGGTGGGGGTTGAGGAGACGCTCTCCCCGACAAGCGTTTGGTCTTTGTCCAACTCATACGGTTCACAGGCCCCCCTGGGCGGAAATCTCACGCACGGCACGGTGGGCCTGGTCGATGGCAATGTTGGTGTAAGCGTGGCCGTCGGCATCCGAATTGGCGATCTTGATTCGGCCAAACGGTTTTCGCCCGATCACACAAGGACGTTCAGAATCTGGTCGGTCGTTTTGAACTACCTTACTGGCGCTGCTTCCAAAGGGCGCACATCGCGTGCAACCTTATCAGCAATTTCATCCTCGGCAACTTCCAGGTCATAGCGCGTTTGGAGATTCATCCAGAACGTCGGACTGTTGTTGAAGTAGCGCGCGAAACGCAGTGCTGTGTCAGCAGTAATTGCGCGCTTCTCGTTGACGATATCGGCGATCCGCGTCACAGGAACGCGCAAGTCCATAGCAACTCTGTTCATACTCAGCCTCAGAGGGACCATAAACTCCTCGCGGAGAATTTCTCCTGGATGCACCGGCTTAATTTTCTTCGTCATCCTGTTGTCTCCTAGTGGTAATCCACGATCTCAACTTCGTAGGCATGCCCATCGCGCCATTCAAAACAGATGCGCCATTGGTCATTGACGCGAATGCTGTACTGTCCTTTCCGGTCCCCTGTCAGACGCTCTAATCTGTTTCCTGGCAGCGTTGAGAGCGTCCTGATGTCTTGCGCCGCGTGTAGCATGTCCAGCTTCCTAAGAGCCTGGCGCTCGATAGCCTTGAACCGGCGGACAGACTCTCGATGAAATAGGCGCCCGGTATCACCACAGCGGAAGGACTGAATCACCATCCAACACTATACTGCGTCGCGTTAAATGTAAAGCAGTATAAGGAGCAGGGAGCGAGAAACCGGGGTTAAGCTTCGCCTACAAATGGCTATTGGCATACTTTGCTAATCGTGCGATGAGGCTCCGCGCCATCTAGCGCGGAGTCCGCTTACATACTGACCGACTCGTATGTATAGCGAAACAATTTCGGCGAAGGCTCAGCAAAGCGCAGATACCAGCGAGGCCATCCTCGACTCCTGCCGCCAGCTCTTCGCAAAGCACGGTTTTTCGACGACGTCCATCGACGACATCGCCCGGGCCGTTGGAATCACAAAAGGCGCCGACTACTGGCACTTCACCAGTAAAAAGGAGCTTTTTGAAGCGATTCTGGAACAGATCCGTACGCGATGGCGGGAAGTTGTACAACAGCCGCTCTCTAAGGAAACTTCTCCGATGGCCCGCCTAGAGACGTTCTTTGCCTGTTACCTGAAGCTCTTTACCGAAGCCCCAGACACTTGCTTCTTTCTGCAGCGCATTTTGCTCGAGCAGCATAAAGAGTTCTCCCCGCAAGTTGCCCGTGTATTTGCGCAGACCGCCCGCCTCGTCAGCAGAATTCTCGACGACGGCAAGGTGCAGGGCCTATTCAGAGCAGACCTCGATTCCCTGGTAACGGTGCACATGATTCTTGACACAAGTACTACTCTGTTGTAGTATCACAGTGTGTTAGAGTTCATAGAGTTTCCGGCGTTTACGGCGCGCCTAATGGCTCTTGCGAAAGACCGCGCTGATGACGTATTGTTGGAAATTCAGAACGACCTGCTTGAAAACCCGAAGCGCGGTCCCGTGATAGAGGGGACTTCGGGTGTCCGGAAGTCTCGGGCCACCGACCCGACTAGAGGCAAAGGAAAAAGCGGCGGATTTCGGTATATGTACTACTACATCGAGCGAGATGGGCAGATTTTTCTGTTGATGGTGTTTAACAAGAATGAGCAGGATAACCTGACCGAAAAACAGAAAAAGGCACTATCTAATCTCATTCGTGAACTGAGGGATGAAGGGCAATGAACAACAACCTATTCAACGAAATGATCTCCGGGTTTGTTGAGGCTAAGAAGTATCGTGCAGGGAAAAAAGCGAAAATGCGCGTATCACGTGTGGCTTTTGAGCCCGTCTCAATGAAACCTGCTGAAATTCGCCGCGTCAGAACTCGTCTGAGATTTAGCCAGCCGGAATTTGCGGAATTCCTTTGTACTCGCGTCGGAACTCTCCGAAGTTGGGAACAAGGCTCCCGCAAACCACAAAGATCGGCACTCCGACTATTAGCTATTGCGAAAGAAAAACCGGCGTTACTCCTACAAAGAAGCGCCTAATAACCGAACTGTCGAGCGTCGATGGCCCAACGCTGTCGGCGCTTATTCTCTGTCTTCCGTCTTCCCTTGGCACAACGCTCTGCCACGACAAGCGTTTGGTCTTGTTCAACTCATACGGTTCACAGGTCCCCTTTGGCGGAAATCTCACGCACGGCACGGTAGGCCTGGTCGATGGCAATGTTGGTGTAAGCGTGGCCGTCGGCATCCGAATTGGCGATCTTGATCCGGCCAAACGGTTTTCGCCCGATCACACAGGGACGTTCAGAATCTGGTCGGTCGAGCGGTTCAAACAGAGGGTTGTATTCGTAAGCGTATCCGTGTGGCCAGCGGTTCACGGTGATCGCTTGAATGTCCCGCGCAGGATCGAAATCGCTGGTCCCCAGCATGCGCGCGAGCTGGTCACGGATATTGCGTTCAAAAGTCTCAAACGTAGTGGCCAGGAGGTCGGCGCGTCCGGCTCGGTATTGGTCTTTGCAATCCAAGCCAGGCCGGCAGGGCGTTCGAACAAGATGGAGCAGGCAGGATTCCTCCGGCGAGCTAGGAAACTTGTACGCTCCCATGGAAACGGGAAAATCGAGAGAAAAGGAGGAGAAATAGCCGCCGGGGCAATAGATGTTGTTCAGGCCCAGTTTTTGAAAGGGCTTCCAATTGCGAATCTGCACGTTGGTATAGACCAGGGGAATCTTCACCGCATAGGCAAGCGCTTCCTTCTGCTTATCGGACATTTCCGGGCATAGGTACGGAATGACCATGTTGTAGCAAGCAAGGACGCATTGCGCGGCTCGGACCTTGTGGGCCTTGCCGCCGCGGACGTAGGTGACCTCCACCTCCTTCGCGGCAGAGGGATCACCAACATGGCGGGCGCGAATTGCCGTGCTATTCAACCGTATACGAATGGGAGAAGCGGGATCGTCGAGTTTCGCGTAATTCATTTTCGCCGTGACGATATCCTCCATGGTGTTGCCCGGAGCGGAGCCTCGGACGAGCGCGCGGACCAGGAGCCGCGCGATCGAGGCGTTGCCATCGGGAAAGTGGAAGATGTATGGCTCGTGCTCTCCTCGTTCTCGAGGCGGAGCGGGCATGCCCTTGAAGCCCGGGTAGCTCATACCTCTGCAGTTGTCTGCGGAAACGGCGTCAATCCCCACGCCATACAGTCCGTGCGGCGCAGTCTGAAAGACCTTAATAACGTCCGGGTGGACTTTTGCAGATTGCAGAAGAAAGTCTTTGTAGCTGGTTTTGATCAGCTTGACGCGTTTCTCTTCGACGGACAGACTAGGCAAATAATCGACGGCCTCGTTTTCCAGACGGGCCAAGTCGTTGCGCGCAGTTTCATCGATCGGGATTTGTGGGATGGCTTCCGGAGTAGAGTGAAGGCCCGCGCCGGGAACGAGCCGATCCACGCCAAATGTCTCCTCGTCGAAGAAGGTGGCACGCTTCATATTCATCGACTTGTACAAATTCTGGTCAAAATATTTGTAGAATCGCTGTACATCGATGCCGATCTCCTTAAGGAGACCAATGGCTTCCGGACTATAGTGTCCTGGACCTTCGATCGATTGCGTGCCTCCATAACCGATCAGGAGACGGTCGCCGGCGCGAAACTCATTCCGCTTGGCGTGGCCGCCAAAATCATCATGATTATCAAGGATAAGAATCCGGGCCTTGGACCCGAAAGACGTGCGGAAGAAGTACGCGGCAGAAAGGCCACTCATGCCGCCACCTACTACGATGAGGTCGAAAGTCTCCTTTTCCTCCTGGGCTTCGGGCCATTGCTTGCCATCCGGCAGCGAGTGAGCAACTTCGAACGATCCCGCATGACTTCCGCGCAAACCAGTCTTGGATGGTGGATAGTAGTGGGGGTCTTTTTCGGGCGCGAAGGCGGAGTCGGGCACGCCGAAGACGTTGAGCAGGAGCGGGTTGGAACCAAGCAAGGAGGAGCCCACAGTGATCCCAACGCCGTTCAGAAAATCCCGGCGAGTAATATTCGAGTTCATTCCCAAGTCATGATCGCGTCTTTCGCTGCTCATGCACGGTCCCTCTTAGGCGCTCTTGGCCAGCCCCTGTTTGAAGGAAACAACTTCTTGTACGGCACGATAGGCCTGGTCAATGGCCGTGTTGGTGTAGGCGTGGCCATCGGAGTCCGAATTGGCGATGGTGATCCTGCCGAATGGTTTGCGGCCCAGGACACAAGGGCGTTCCGAAGCGGGTCGGTCTTGAGGCTCGAAAAGCGAGTTGTATTCGTAAGCGTAGCCGTGCGGCCAGCGGTTCACGGTGATGGCTTGGATGTCTCGCGCCGGGTCAAATCCCCCAGCGGCAAGCATGCGGCCTAGTTGGTCACGAACTTTCCCTTCGAATGTTTCAAACGACGTCGTGAAAAGTTCGTACCGCCCGGCTTTGAACTGATCCTTCGCAGGGAGGCCGGGGCTGCAGGGAGTGCGGACCAGGTGCAAGATACAGGGCTCGTCGGGCGAACTTGGAAATTTATACTCTCCGATCGAAACCGGGAAATCCAAAGTCGTCGAGGAGAAATAGCTGCCTGGCGCGTATATGTAACTTACACCGAGCTTTTCGAAAGCCGTCCAATTGCGGATTTGAACATTGGTGTAAACGAGCGGCTGTTTCACCGCGTAGGCGAGGGCCTCCTTTTGCGCTTCCGGCATCTCCGGGCACAAATAGGGAACGACACAGTTGTAGCACGCCAAGACGCCATGCGAAGCCCGCACCTTGCGTGCCTGCCCTGCGCTGACATAGGTAACTTCGATGTCTTTCGCGGTCGAAGGGTCTCCGATATGTTTTACGGCTACCGCAGTGCTATTTAGCCGGATGCGCACTGGATTCCGCGGATCGTCCAAACGCGCGTAGTTCATTTTTGCCGTGACGATATCCTCCATCGTGTGGCCGGGGGCAGAATCCGGAATCAGAGAGCGCACCAGCAATCGGGCTATGGAGGCGTTGCCATCCGGAAAGTGGAAAATGTACGGTTCTTCCCCTCCCTCCTCATCTGGACTCTCAGATCTGCGGCGCGGAGTGGCCTTCACGCCCTTGAACCCCGGGTACCCCATACCTCGACATGCCTGTGCCGAGACAGCATCGATACCGACGCAATAAAGGTCATGAGTGGATGATTGAAAAACCTTGACAACATCGGGATGGACTTTGGCGAACTGCAAAAGAAAATCCTTGTAGCTCGTCTTGGTCAGTTTTGCGCGCGTTTGCATGGGATCCAGATCCGGAAAGTAATCGATGGACTCCGTCTCGAGGCGCAAAATATCCTTGTGCGCGGCCTCCGCGATGGGCATCTGCCGAAGCGCTTCCGGAGTCAAAGTTTTGCCACCAGCATAGGTTTCGTCGTAACCAACAATCACCTTGGGCCACAGCAGGTCCTGACCAAAAGTCTCTCGATCAAAGAAGGTCGCGGACTCGAGGTGCATCGACGGGAACAAATTCCGGTCGTAATATTTGTAGAATCGCTTAGTGTCTATGCCTAACTCCTTCAACAGGCCAATCGATTCCTTGCTGTAGTGGCCGGGCGCTTCGATGGATTGCGTGCCGCCATAACCGAGTAGCAGCCGGTTCCCCGCTCGAAACTCATTGCGCTTGGCATGGCCTCCGAAATCATCATGATTGTCGAGGATCAGAATCTTGGCTTGTGGCCCGGCGGATTTTCGATAGAAATACGCCGAGGCGAGCCCGCTGATGCCCCCACCGACAACCACCAGGTCGTAGTGCTCTTCTGTGTCGAGCGCCTCGCGCCAAGCCTTTCCATCCCGCAAGCCGTGAGCGGCCTCAAACGAGCCGGGGTGACTGCCGCGCATACCGGTCAGGGCGGGCGGATAGTACCTGGGATCCTGTTGCGTGATGCCCTTCGAGAGGAAGTATTCCTCGGCCGATGAATCAGGGCCAGACTCTTGTCCCAACCATTCCCCGAACGGGAATAGCGAAGCGCCAATGGTCATGGCTGCACCGTTCAGAAAGTCTCTTCGGTGGACAGGGGATTTCGTCCGGAACGTCTTGTCGAGGTCGCATTCACTCATAGGTCTTCCCTTCGTCAACTCGGGTATTAGGCGAATAGAGAAAACGCGGGCAGAAAGGGGTGAGCAATCCGCCCACGTATCAGAGTTGAAGCTAGAACGTCAGCTTCAGCGCCAACTGAAGGATTCTGGGGTCGTAGGTCCCGGTAATCTGGCCGAAGGTTCCCGATGCAAAAGAGTTAGCTGAGGACGCGGGGGGCCGGAACTCGGTGTGGTTGAAGACATTGAAAGCCTCGACGCGGAAGATGAGTTTTGCACGCTCGCTAACGAGGCTGGTTGCTTTCTCCAGCGCCAAGTCCGCATTGACACGCCGTGGCCCGCGGAAGGAGTTTCTCCGGAACGTGCCATAGAATCCTAGCGGGCAGTTTCCGGCGCCAATGCACGGGTCCAGCGCAAAATCATTGGGGTCGAACCAGAAGTTGCCGGTTACTGGTTGCCCTGTCGAGGGCTCCGTAAAGGTCTGGGTTTGATGAGGATCAAACGTGTGAACTGAGCCGGTCATTAGGTCGGCTCTGACGATTTCTGCGTCGCCGGCACCGGATGGCCCGGGCTTCGTGGGACTCTCGTGGAAACCAGCGAGGGCATCGAGAGGAATGCCCGACTGTGCGAAAACGATGGGATAGAGACTCCAGCCGGCGGTCAGCCGCTTAGGGCCACTTGACCAGGCCCTGGCAAAAGGCAGTTCCCAACCCCCGCTAAAGGTCAAGCGCTGGGGGACATTGAAGTCCGAGTTGCCGTAGAGGGCATGGCCATTGTAGGAAGCAATCTGCGTATTGCGCGAGTTGAAACCCGAACCGTTGTCGAGGGTGTGAGACCAAGTGTAGGCGAGTGTGAAGAACACGTTGCCAAGATAACGGACGTCGGTCTCTCTCTTGGTAAGGCTCGCTAACAGGCCGTTGTAATTGGCGTTATTCTTCCCGGCGAAGGTGGTGATATATCCAAAATTGGGGCTCGTGAGCCCTTGATTTAGGACTCGTGTTGGGGGATTGGACCCAAGGATGAAAGGGTTCGCATCCAGCCAGGTGAGAAGTTTATGAGAAGAACTGCCCGCGTAGCCCACTTCCATCATGAGGCCGTTGGAAATCTGCCGCTCAACGCTGAGATTGTATTGGTAGATATATGGTGTCTTGAGATGCGGGTCCACAAAGTTATTGTTGCCGTTACCGAACGGGACTAGTCCGGCCGCGCCAAAATCCAGGCTCTTGGTAGGAGGTATTTGCGAAGGGAAAGGATCTGGGGAGCCAGCGGTTACGTACGGGTTTGACAAGATTGCGTTCGTTGCGTTGAGGCTGGGAGGAAAGAAGATGTCGGCACTGCCCGCGAAAGGAGGTTCATCTGTCGCCCAGTCCGACATCCAACCGTTGAGCGTGTCGTAAAACATTCCAAAGCCACCGCGCAGGCTGGTCTTTCCATTCCCGAAGGGATCCCAGGCAAAGCCGACACGCGGGGCAAAATCCTTGTGATCTGGGAAGTACCAGCCTTTGGGCGCACCCGGATCGCCCGGGAACACCAGGCCCTGCGGTGCGTTTGGATACCTTTGGGACTGGAGACCGGGGATAATGCTGAAGCTAAATCCTCTCTTATCTGTTTCTGGAGAAGTGTACTCGTAGCGGAGACCGAGTGTCAGAGTCAGGCGTGGCGTTAGCTTCCACTCGTCCTGGGCAAAGGCGGCGTATTGCTTTTGATGCTCATTGCTGGGAGCTTCGGAGGATTGATAGTATTCATCTGCGGCGCCAAACAAGAAATCAGCCAGGTCATTTCCAGACCCCACGCCGGTGCTGGATCCGTAGAAGTAGAAGCTGCCGTTGGTCTGATACGCATAGACCGAGTTCTCCTGCATGATGGCGAAGCGGCCACCAAATCTCAACGTGTGACGGCCCTTATTCCAGGTGAACGTGTCTGTCAGAGCGTAAGTGTTGTCCGCTTTCCAACTGATGTTCGGATCAAAACCAACGGAGAGGCCGCTGTTGAAGTACAGGTTGGGAGGGCCTAAAGCGTCGTCCGAATTAATGGTGATGCCCAAGGCCGAAGGAAGCGGCGGGTGAGATACGGGAACCGTCGTCGCGTACCAACGCTGCCCGGTTATGTGAAGCTCATTCAGTAACGTCGGGGAAATTGTTTTCGTGTACCCAATATTCGCGAAATAGTCCCAAGTCGTGTTGGACGCACTGAAACCAGGGACGTTCGCTCCAAAAAACGGATTGCCGATGGGTTCCTTGTTGCTACCGAGCGTCAAGGAGATACGGTCGTTCTGGGTGGCATAAAAATCGAATTTGCCTAGGTATTGGTTAGAGTTATCGGTTCGCCTTCCTTCGGGAAAGACCTGCCCGGTGGAAGAAGTGGGAATCAATCCAGCGGCAATGTATTTTTGCGCGACGGGATCGATCTTAGTGGGATCGATAATCGCTTGCGCGGCCAAGGCCGGACTAGACTGGTAGTAGGGGTGACTCTGTAGAAACGCAGCCACACTGGGATCGGGGATCGGATTGCCCGAAGCATCGGTAGCGGCCTGCGAGAAGTTTCCGTTTAGCTCGGCGGGCGTGTACGTGGTAACGAACCCCTGATTCTCCGTTGCCGTCTGGCGCTGCCCCTGGTAGCCAAAGAAAAAGAAGAAGCGATCTCTGCCATTAACTAGTTTAGGCACTGTAATGGGGCCACCGACTGTGCCTCCAAACTGGTTGCGCTTCAGGACCGGGCGGGGATTGCCCTGGGCGTTGTCGAAGAAGTCGCTGGCATTGAACGCGTCGTTGCGGAGGTAGTCATACAAGCTACCGTGCAAGGAGTTCGTTCCCGACTTGATAACTTCAGAGATCGTGCCACCTCCGTTTCGGCCATACTCGGCGGTGTAGTTGTTTTCCAGGAGACGGAACTCCTCCACGGCCTCGGGATTCGGATTGAAAACAACCTGGTTGCTGGTGACTCGATTGTTGATACCCCCATCGAGCAGATAGGTAACCGCGTCGCCTCGCCCTCCCGCAATGCTGATGCCACCGATTCCGTTCGACCCTCCATTACCGGTCCCGTAGGTGCCCAGGTCGTCGGCAATAGGAACCACACCGGGCTGTGTTAGAGCCAAATCTAAGGTGTTCCGGCCGTTGAGTGGCAGATTTTGGATAGGTGCGCCGGTGACCGTCCCGCCAATAGTGGGGCTAACCGTTTCCACTTGTGACGCTTGGGCTTCGACTCTTACGACGTCTGAGAGGGAGCCAACTTTTATTTGCACGTCGATTCTCAGCGATTGATTGATATCGAGAGGTTGCGGTGCGGTCACCACTTTGGAAAAGCCCTCGCGTTCTGCAGTAACTAAGTATGACCCGACCGGAAGTTCCAGCACCTGATAGAAGCCGTCACTGTTGGTGACGGTGTTCCAGCGTGCATTCGTGCCGGTATTAGTGACCGTAATTCTGGCTCCCGCGACAGCCGCATGCTGCGGGTCAGTTACCGTTCCGATGATTCGGCCGGTAGCCGTTTGCGCGCTCGCAGAACTACAAGTCAAAAACAACCCCACCGATGTAAACAGGATGTATCGCCTGAGAATGGA